>Ga0306924_10000446_pt1 | contig 34201 bp, 31 predicted proteins | sample sta12Can44000111_FD_203756 | JGI IMG/M metagenome (GOLD analysis project Ga0306924, IMG submission 203756) | Lab enrichment of tropical soil microbial communities from Luquillo Experimental Forest, Puerto Rico - statanox.12C.anox.44.000.111 (v2)... | ecosystem: Environmental > Terrestrial >... | reverse complement strand
ACGGCTATCTGCCTACTAAAGCCCAACGCATCGCGAGCGCCGATCCGCACCTGTCGCTGCAAGAGCGATACGGAAGTCAGCAGGGATGTGTCGACGCAGTATCGGCAGCGGCCGAAGACCTTGCTGCTGACCGCCTACTGCTGCCGGCCGATGCCGACAATATCGTTGCGGCTGCACGGGCAAGCAATGTGCTTCAATAAAATCCGAAAGACATGAATGCATTTTGGAGGAACAGACCCGACATCATGAATACTGCAAGCAACACGTAGAAGGGGGAATCGCCATGCGTACATGCAATACTCGATGGTCGAGCACTACTTTCTTCGCAGTAGCGCTCGCCATTGCCTCAGTTGTGGGCCATTCGATCGCGGTCGCGGATGACCAGCAACAAGGCCATCGCTGGGTCGCCACCTGGGCGACCTCTCCCGCCACGTTCTTTCAGTACGTTCCGCCGGTTGCGCCCGCTCCGCCCGGTCCGCCCACGACATTTGCTCCCGCTAACATTCAACCCGATCTAGGCTATCCGTTTCCGGACGCTAACACTGCCGGGGCAACCGACCAGACCTTCCGCACGATCGTCAAGCCCGACCTCTGGGGCGATAAGATGCGATTTCGTTTCTCAAACGTCTTCGGCAGCCAGGCTGTCACGTTCAGCGCAGTTACCGTAGCTCTCCAGGAATACTCCGGCAACCTTGTCGAAGGCACCGTCACGCTGGTGACCTTTAGCGGCAAGAAGTCGGTGATGATCCCGGCCGGCCAGGAAATCTTCAGCGACGGCATCAGCCTGTCCTGGGTGCAGGGGGCCGACGATCCAGGTGTGCTGGGGCGCAACTTGGCCGTCAGCTACGCCGTCGAAGGCGACAGCGGGCCGATGACCTTTCACAGTAGTGCATTTGTGACTTCGTACATTACTGGGCCCGGTAGCGGTGATCACACAGGCGATCTGGACGTCTTTGCGTTCGAATTCACCACGACGTCCTGGTTCTTCCTTGACGCCGTAGACGTCATGGCCCCGTCGGATACGGTAGTCGTTTGCGCTTTCGGCGACTCGATCACCGATGGCACACACTCGACGCTCAACATCAATGATCGCTGGATGAACACGCTTTCCCGGCGCTTGCACAATGCCTATGGCAGCAAAATCAGCATCGTCAACGAAGCCATTGGCGGTAATAGGGTGGTAAACCCGGTCGTTCCAAACGCGACGTCTGGCCCAGCTGCAGTCGACCGGCTCGATCGCGACGTGCTAGGGCTATCAGGACTTACCCATGTAATTTGGCTTGAAGGCATCAACGACATCGGCGCCGGTACGACGACGGATGCGATCATTGCCGGGTACCAGAACGTCGTCGGCCGACTGCACGCCAAGGGCATTAAGGTCTACGGCGCAACGCTGACCTCTGCGCTGGGCATCAGCGGCGTTGATATGGGTGACAACGGCCCAGGGCATGACGCCAGTCGCATGATCCTCAACGCTTTCATTCGCAGCTCCGGGCTCTATGACGGAGTCGAGGATTTTGACGCGGCGACGCTCGACCCGTCGACCGGCAACATGCTGGCGGAGTTCTTGCCGAATAGCACCTTCACTCAGCTGCCGTGGGATTATCTCCATCCCAACCATGCTGGCTATCTCGCCATGGGCGAGGTGGTCGATATTCAACCGTTTGCGCCTCATCATCATTAATGACGCTGGAGCGTTGGGCAGCAATTCTTCGTGAGATGCGTGCTTACAACGGTCCCATTCTGTTGTGCAAATCACTCCGCGGCATGTGACTGCGGATTGGGAGGGAACGCCATGAGCACCCGGAGATGTCTGCTTCTGCTATCGTTCATCGCGTCGATCGGAATGCTCGCTGCCGCGGCGTCTGCCGGCGCGGCAACCTGTGACAGCTTAGCCTCGCTCTCACTGCCGAACATCACTATTACGGCGGCTCAGACGATTCCCGCCGGCGACTATACCGCGGCGAGTGGCCAGACCTTTTCAAACCTCCCGACCTTCTGCCGGGTGGCTGCGACGGCAACGCCAACGAGCCAGTCCGATATAAATTTCGAGGTATGGATGCCGCCGGCAGGCACCTGGAACGGTATTTTCCGCGGCGAGGGTTCAGGCGGGTCGGCGGGCGCGATCACGTTCCCTTTGATGGCGAACGCGATACAGCGAAGCTATGCGACAATGTCCAACGACAACGGGCACACCGGGAGCAACTGGTCGTTTTCCGCGCAGGTTGAGCGTGTCAACGATTTCGGCTATCGGGCGCAGCACGTCACGACCTTGGCCGCGAAGGCGATCCTTCAATCGTTCTATCGCAAAGGGGCCGATTTTTCTTACTTCTATGGCTGCTCGCAAGGGGGTCACCACGGGTTGATGGAGGCTCAGCGTTATCCTGAAGATTACGACGGTATCGTTGCCGGCGCGTTTGCCGGTATCGATTGGACCGCCCTTATGTTCGGCGAGCTCTGGACCGGCGTGAATTCGAGCGTCAAAGGACCCGACTACGATCTACCGCAAACGCAACTCGACCTTCTGACCAATGCCGTGGTGGCACAGTGCGGCCGCCAGGATGGCGGAGTAGCCAGCGACCCGTTTCTTAATGATCCGCGGGATTGTCATTTCAATCCATCGACGCTCCAGTGCAAATCCGGCCAAGATCCGAGTACCTGTCTGACCGCCACCCAACTCCACGCGGTGCAGGCGATTTATCAGGGCGCGTCGAACCCGCGAACCCACCAGCAGATTTGGCCCGGCTTTCCGCCCGGCAGCGAAACCTTCTGGCGCGAGGTGCTGGTCGGCAATCCCAACGCGCCGGGAGGCAGCTCGGCATCCTTTTTCCGAGATGGCGTGTTTGCCGGACAGTCCGGTTTCAACTACCTGAACATCAATTTCGATAGCGACGTAGATCTGACCAATGATAAGCCCGCGGGCAGCGGTGAAACCTGGCAACAGGCGCTCGATGCCAACGATCCCTATCTCGGGGCCTTCAAACGGCGCGGCGGCAAGTTGTTAATGTATCACGGCTTTGCCGACCCGTTCGTGACCCCGCTGGGTAGCTTGGACTACTATACCGCGGTGATTGGCGCTACTGGCCATGGCCAGGGAGCGGTTAAGGAGACACAGAATTTTGCCCGCCTCTTCATGGCACCGGGAGTGACCCATTGCGCCGGTGGGCCGGGTGCAAATGTGTTCAACGGGCCGGACAATCTCGGCGGCCCGGAGGACTCCGACCACGATGTCTTCCTGGCTCTCAGGCAATGGGTCGAGCAGGGCATCGCGCCGGCGCGGATTATCGGTACGAAGTACGTCAATGACAATCCGGCAAGCGGCGTTGCCTTCGCACGGCCGATGTGCCCCTACCCACAGCAAGCCCGCTACCGGGGAGCGGGAGCCACGACCGATGCCACGAATTTCACCTGCGTCGGCGACGAACCCGACAGCAACGGGCCAATCATCGACGATTTCGGAAGTTGGGAAACCCTTCTCGGTTACGCTGCCCTGCTATTCCAATGAGGTGATTGGATGAGTGCGCGCTAACCAAAGCGATTAGCCTCACAATGGAGCATTACAACGACGCGGTAAGACGATAGGCAAGGCACCACGTGTGGAATGCATAGCCTCTAAACGATTAATATCTCAGGAGGAACGACATGAAAACGTGCTCATCGGGGCGGCCGGGACTATCTGTGTTAGGCTGCGGAAGAATGACGCCAGTCTTGCTGGTAGGCGCTCTGCTGATGGTCGGCGGCGCCATCGAGAAGCCGGCGGCGGCGAGCTGCGAGGGACTGGCGAAGGCCATTGTGCCGAACGGTTCCATCACGGCCGCCCAATCCGTTCCCGCTGGCGACTATACCGCTCCATCGGGCACCGTGTATCCAAACATGCCAGCGTTCTGCCGAGTAGCAGCAACGCTGACGCCCACCTCCGACTCCTTTATCAGGATTGAGGTGTGGATGCCGGTGAGCGACTGGACCAACGCATATCTCGCGACAGGAGGGGGCGGCTACACCGGAACGATTAATTACGGCGAGCTTTCCGGCGGACTTGCTCAGGGCTTCGCCACAGCCAATACCGACATGGGCACCTCGCCAGCCACCGCGCTGGACGGAAGGGCCCTGACCGGACATTTGCAGAAGCAGATCGATTTCGCCTATCGGTCCACTCATTTGATGAACGTCTTGGCCAAGGAGCTGATCGCCGACTTCTACGGCCAAGACCCAGAGTACTCGTATTACTACGGCTGCTCCACCGGGGGCGGCCAGGGGATGCACATCGTCGAGCAATACCCGGACGATTACGATGGCGTCGTTGCCGGCGCTCCGGCGATCAATCGCACACATAGCGGGACGTTCTGGAACTTTTTTGTCACTCACGAGAGCCCCGACAGCGTGATCCCTGAAGACAAGGCGACACTGGTGACAGATGCCGTGCTGGCAGCCTGTGCGACCAAAAGCGGCGGGCTGGCAACCGATGCGTTCCTGACAGACCCTCGTGCCTGCTACTGGCGACCGGCATCGCTCGCTTGCCCGTCGAATGCGACCGATACGTCGGGCTGCCTCACACCGGGCCAGGTGCGGGCCCTCAACTTGGTCTATGACGGCTCGCGCAATCCGCGCACTGGACATCTGATCTTTCCCGGTATGATGCGCGGGGCGGAGAGCGGGTATACATTCGACCTGCCGGCGCTTGAGGGCCTGTCACCATTCTTCCCGTCCGATGTCCCGTTGTTTCCGGGCACGTTCTACTGGGTATTCGGTAACAGCTGGGACTATCGAGACTTCGACTTTGACCACGACCAAGCCGAGGTTGATCGTCAGAAGGGCTTCCTGAACGCTCTCGACACGAACCTCACGCCGTTTGCCTCCCACGGCGGCAAGTTGATCATGTTCCATGGCTTCGCGGACGCGCTGATCTCGCCGCAGATGACGATCGACTACTACCTGCTGGTCCAAGACGCTATGCAGCAGGAGGACCAAGACCAAGCCCAGGCTCTCGCGGACGAGCAGTCGTTCTTCCGGCTGTTCCTGGCGCCCGGCATGGGCCACTGCTCCGGTGGACCCGGGCCTAATGCTTTCGGCCAGCTAGGTGGCACGCCGGTCCCGGCCGATGCGGAGCACGATGTGCTGCGGGCGCTAGTCCGCTGGGTCAAGACCGGAGAGCCGCCGTCCCAGGTGGTCGCGACGAAATACGCCAACGACACACCGGCGGACGGCGTCCTGATGACCCGGCCGCTCTGTCCCTTCCCGAAACTTCCGCAATATGCGGGCTCGGGTGATCCGACGGATGCCGCCAGTTTCGTCTGCGTGGATGACGGGGTTCTCCATAACCCGACCCCTGCGCCCGAATACCTGAAGGACTGACACCAGGGCGACGGCGCGCGTCGAAAGGCGCGCCGTCGGATCGCCCATTCGGGGAATCTCGGACAATTATAGATCGTGCATCACGCAGTACGCGACGGTAGCACTGAATGCGGGCACTGCCCAAAGAGCCGTGACGCATCGTTTATCCGATATCCACTTTCCGCGGGGAAAAGAGTCCCGTTCGCATAGCGAACGGGACTTTTGCTGTTCATATCCGCCGATCGAAACCGGTCGCAGCGCCGCTGACGAGACCGCGCCCCAGGCAAATCTGTGACCATGCCCTCTCTGATTGCGGTTCCCATTCAAACTGCCGGCCAGCAGCAAATCTCAATTAGCACACGCAAGCGAGCGAGGCTCCGTTCGCCGCCATGCCCAATCGCCGCAATTGGAGCGGTGTGGATCTTTCTGCCTCGTTACCGAGTCGCAAGCCGGGCCGAGAGCTAACCGCGCCCGCGGTGCTGGACCCGGCGTTTGGGCCAGCGATCAAATGTTGGCGCCTCACGAACCGAGCGTACAGTCTTACATTTCGAGGACATAGCCTACAATTTTCGCCATCGTAGAGCGGTGAAGCATGACGGTTGTCATTGGCAGCAGGATTTGCTCGATGCCGACCTGCGTGCGAGAGAGGAAATTCCTGCGGCTGCTATCGATCGCGCGAGCCGTGGCTCATTTACCTCAGTGCTCTCGTTGCTGATTCCTGGGATGCCTAAATCAGAAAGCCGGCTCATCCGATCGGCTATTTGAGCACGGTGCTCGCGTAACCGATCGGGTCAAGTCGGCGGTCACCGCCTCCCAGCTCTGAGAGCTGAGAGCAGTCAGCGTTTCTTCAGATGATCAGAAGACCTGCCAAGTGCCATCGGGCGGTTGCTGACCTACGCCCGGTTTTGTGTAATCGCAGACGCCCTGCGGGAAGATCGCCTTGAGCTGAGCCGCTTCAGCCCCAGTGAACCGCACCTTGTATAGGCTAAGGTCGACCGGCCTAAGTTGGCACTTCAGAACGTCGTTCGCCAACGGCTCGCCAGCTACCATCCGTGGAGTCGAAAACGCTGGGTAGAGCTGGTTACAGGTGGTGTCGAGCTGGTAGACCTGCTGCTCGGCAATCTTCACGGTACCCTTGTTGATGAAACAGGCATCGACCAAATCGCTTGGCTTCGCACGATTTATCTTCACCGGGATCGGAGTGGGTGTCCGATCAGCCAGGAAGTTCGTGAGCCATTGGTCCATTTGCGTGAGCGCGTGGCTCAAAACGGGACTGGTATCACTGAACAGGCCGTTCCCGGTTGTCGTGCTCCCGTCTTCGACGAGCATGACCTGGTTATTGAAGTTTCCATTCGCCTCGAGCAGCCGCTGCCGCATCGAAAATGAATGAAAACGCGAGTGGACCTCATTGGAATTCTCCGGCTGGTCGACGTATCCCCGATAGTCGATAATCGGGGTGCGCCTCATACCCAATCCGCCGTAGGTTATGCGCCCGCTAACGTACGCGGCGTCAATGGCGACGACATCCCCTATGGTACGAGCGGCAACGTAATTGCCGTCATTGTCGTAGCCGCCGATTTTCTGGTTCAGCTCCAAGAATTGCTGCTTGGTGATGGCACCCAGGTTTAGAGCCTCCAACCCGTACTGGACGCCTATATTGTCGATTGGACGGCGGGCGAACCCGGTCGCCGGATCGCGCCCAAACACATTCACTAAGTGATCATAGAGGTCGCAACGTATGCCCGTCGGATTGGCTTCGTCATCATATTGAACGCTTTTCGGAATGATGGCGTTGCACGTACCCCCTTGCGCTTTGGTGCGGACCGCGTTCCCAGGGCCGATTGTCGACAGGGTTGTTACTGTCGGATAGCCGGTGGCAGCTTCGATCTGCGCGTCATTCCAGGGCACGGACGCCCGGGTCTGGAGGTAGTTCAAGAACAGGTCGGCATCGGTAATGTTATTCACCATCGCGGCGACGACCTCGGGGAAGGAGCATCCGACAAGAATGCCATCCATGAGGCGGGGATATTCGTCGCTGATCGGTTGCGCCGCCTCGGAGCCGCCGGAGCACCCATAGCCGATTGTCAGGGCAACGGGCCCGAAATTCTCGATGAAGCGCTCTCTCACCATCATCAATGTCTCGGCCGCCAGCAGATCCTGGCAATTGTTCCCATAGACGTTAAGGGTCGAGGCTGCCAAACCGTAACCCTGGCGGAGCATCAGGTCTTCGAGTATCCCGCCATTTCCGAGGCTTGCGCCTTGGATGTACCACCCGCCGACGCAGCCGCCGCCCAGCGTGTACACGAGGCGGTGGTTCCATGCCGCCGGCGGTTTGAAGGGTGTCGGCCCCGCCTCGGTGGTCGGATCGTGCAGCACCGCAGTTTCGTAAATGCCGCGGTTGATCGTCCCAGTTTCCACGCGCACGATGTAAGGCACGGACTTGCCCTCGGTTGTCGTGGTTTGGGCTAAGTCGGCCGGATATGTCGTAAGGTTCGACAAAGGCTGAAACGTTCCGGCGGTTGTGCGATAGACGTAGTCAACCCTGGTCCCAATTGAGCAGTTTTCATCAAGCGCCGGCCCCAGTGTGTTGGTGGATGCCGGCAAGTTAAACAGTTGCGTCATGCAATAGAATGGCTCCTCATGCGGCCCCGATATAATTGGCCCCGTAATGCGATAATTTGTGAGCAATAAAGAAGCGCTTCGATAGGTCTCGTTGTTCCGACCGATCGCCTTCGCCACCAGCTCATTTTGGCCAAGGTTCAAGCCTTCGACCAAACCAAGGAGAGAATGGCCATTGGCTTCGGGACGGAAGGCACCGGTGACGGCTTGGCCATTCAATAAAACTACCAACTCGTTGATGGCGACGCCGGGCGGCACATTGATACGGACAAGCACGTTGCCGCCGCTCACCGTGTCGGGCCTGGTCGAAACCGTGATGATGTCAAGATCGTCGGGTGACTTGGCGGTCGCCGCTGCCGATCCTGCGATGAGCAAGCCGGCGATCAAGCAAGCGGCCAGGCACCACAAAAGCCCTGATGAGCCGGAAATTAAAGATTTCATTGTCTCCTCCCCTTTTTCGACGGACACCACGCCGCTTTGTGCTAATTCTACTTTCGGGTTATTAACCTTACTAAAATGGTCAGGTTAAACCATGTCAATGGGCCGGACACCCCGCGCATACCTCCATTGTGATTTCGGCATTATCCGGTGTTTTACCGCTTGGCGCCCCTTTACGTAACAGTCGGGGCCCTTCTACCGTGCGACGGGAAGGTTCTGATGGCGATTTGCTGTTTATTTCGCATGCTGATCGTCGAATGTTGCTTTGGCATCCGCCCGAAACGGCGGCTGTGCTGATAGATCCTCTCAACTTATTGTATCGAGGGTCCTGTTATTGTATCGTGGGTCCTGCCGTGTGCGTCTCGATGTCATGTGCCGGACCATTCGACCGTTTCCAAAGCTCGCCACTGCCGGTTCCCAGACTGCCCGCCTGCTGACAGAGCGGTTCGAGAGGTCGTCCTGGTCTGAATGGCTGAGGTTCTGATTCGCGTCCGCGACTTCGCGGTCGATGCCGACGTCATCGTGCCGGATGCTCGTCGTCCGCGCGGGGGTCGACAAAGGCTGGTCAACCCGACACTAACTAACTAAGGCCGACTGGGCTGTCACGGGGTATCTCATTATCCTGGACGATGCCGCGTTCGGAGTCGCCATCCCGGTCGACCGGAGTTTAATCTCGCCGGTCGATCCCGGGGCGAGGGACAGAACCGCCGGGGGACGGGAGCCAAGGGGGCTTTGTCAGGATAACGGGATGGCTGGGGAGCGATGTCGCGGGTAGGCTGAGGCGATGGCCGAACTCTCATATCGTCGTCACCGCTTTCCGCCGGTTGTCATCCAGCATGCGGTCTGGCTCTACCTGCGCTTCACGCTCAGCTACCGAGACGTCGAGGATCTGCTTGCCGAGCGTGGGCTCGACATCTCCTACGAAACCGTCCGGAGCTGGGTGCTGAAGTTCGGACCGGTGATCGCCCGGCGGTTACGGCGGCGCCGTCCTCGCCCAAGCAACCGATGGCACCTGGACTAAATGGTGGTTCGCATCGCCGGCGAGCGGATGTATCTCTGGCGTGCCGTCGACCACGAAGGCGAGGTTCTCGACATGCTGGTGCAGCGCGGTCGCGACAGCCGGGCGGGGTTGCGTCTGATACGCAAGCTTCTCAGAAAGCAAGGGTTTGCACCGAAATTGCTGGTGACGGACAAGCTGCGCTCCTACGCTTCGGCGTTCCGGTGCTTGCGACTGACGTGTCCGCACGAACAAGGGCTTCGGAAGAACAATCGGGCGGAGAACTCGCATCAGCCTGTACGGCGACGAGAGCGCAAGATGCAGCGGTTCAAATCGGCTCGATCCGCTCAGCGCTTCCTGAGCATGCATGCCGCCGTTCACAACACCTTCAACCTTCAGCGCCATCTCGTCTCGCGATCGACGCTGCGGGTTTTCCGGGCTGAGGCGGCGAGCGAATGGCGGAATGCAGTCGCGGCAGCGTAATCGCTGGTCCTGCTTCGGGCTTTTTTGATCGCGACAAAGTTAATCTGACAATGCCCAATCTCGGCTTCGGCTTGCTTGGCCACGCGCTGGCGCGCCGCGCGGATAAAATCTACGCGGAGCTTCTGGTGGAGCGTATCTGCGATCCGCTCGGTCTCCGGAGCACCCGCATCACACTGACAGAAGATATGCGATCGCGTTTGGCGCAGGGTCACAATCAGAATCTGGAACCGACGCCGCTATGGGATATCCCGACGCTGGCCGGCGCCGGCGCCGTGCGTTCGACGGCGAATGACCTGACCGTGTTCCTTGAGGTCTGTCTGGGACGCCGGCCGTCGCCGTTGCGAGCGCCGATCGCGCGACTTCTCGAAACCCGGCGGCCGACTGGCGTTCCCGGCCACGAGATGGGCCTTGGCTGGTTTATTTCCTCCGATCATGGCGATGAGCTTGCCTGGAAGTCGGGCGCGACCGGTGGTTTCCGCACATTCATCGGCTTCTCGACAATCAGCCATCAGGGCTCGATTGCACTGTCGAACGCGCACTATCTTGAATTCATCGATCTCGGAATGAATTTGATCAATCCGGAATTTCGTCCGATTGGAATTCGAAGCCTCTTCGGTGACGGACTGGCGACGCGGCATTAAGTCGATGGGCCGCTTTCCACCCACAGCCGCCGTAGTGCCTCGGTCGGGACAGTCGGCAAACACCTGTTTTTCGACAGCGTCTTGAACCGTTGTCGCGGCTTCACCAGAAGCCCGGAAATCATAGCTGGGAATCCGCGTCGGAATGGTTCGGTGTACGGAAACCCTGCTTATGAGGCTTTTCCGTGTGTTCATCCGAGCCCAATCAGAGTTTCTGTTCCGCTGCTACTCACACCCCAGACTCGCGCCAGGACATCATCAGACCGCTCTGCCGCAAATAGCCGGCATCGAGCTGCTGCACCGCATCCGGAAGGGGACAGCTCGTAAGGCCGGACTGCACCTGCAGTCTGGAACGCCGAGCCTTCAAGCCTGAAGTCAGCACGACGAAAGCAAGGAGTGTTTGCTTCTTCCGGCTATCTGCACCAGAGCCCCGTAGGCCGCGTCGGGGCGTCGCCGTGTCGAGCCGACCGGTGCGGTCGTTCCGAATAGGGCAGGACAGCGCGCCGTTCTTCGTCGTCGCCGTAGCCGGTGGCATCGGATCCGCATCACGTTCCCGTGATGCCTTCACTCGCCTCCCGATTCGGTGCCCAAGAATAAGCGCCGAAAACGGATTATCGCCTAAATCGACAGGTCGACTCCTGCTATTATACAGGTCCTGGATAGGATAGATGTATTGCAACTTAGAAACGCTAGGATGCGACAGGATGGCGAGGCGGCCGCTGCGGGAACCGCCAAAGAGCGATGAGCCCGTTCCCGACGATTTGCGGACCGTCTTTGGCCAGAACCTGCGCGCTGCCCGAGTAAAGGCGGGCCTGACCCAAGCTCAGCTCGCTGAACGGACCGGCCTGACACAACAATACGTGTCATGGGTCGAAGCCGGCCGTGCAAACATCACTCTCGCCACAATGACTGCTCTCGCGAGAGTTGTCAGGGAAGATGTCAGAGAGCTACTCCGAAAGCGACCCGGTCGCACTCCGCCCGCGAGATAGCGCACCTCCTTTCGGTCATCGCTGGCGCTAACCTATATTTTGTATAGCCATCTCCGGGCAAACCACTTCGAGTGGTTCGGCGACCCATTTTTGACACTACCGAAAATCCGTTGAGGTTGCGTATGCGTACACGTTGTAACGTGTAGCGACAAACGGCAAACAAAGCCACCACACCCTAAGGGCCCAGGATGGGGGATTCGGGAAAAACCTCAACTCGCGAGGAACAGACGCGCCGGCTTGCGGAAAGCATGAAGCGCCAGCTCGGCGCTCTCTGCGGGCTGCTGCACGAATCGGATGTCGTCGAGTTGATGCTGAATGCCGACGGGACGGTCTGGGTCGACCGCCTTGGCCAGCCGATGCAGCCGGCGGGAACGATGCCGCCCGCGACGGCGGAATCCTTCATTGCGACCGTTGCCAGCACGTTGCGCAGCACCGTCACGCGCGAGAACCCGATTCTCGAATGTGAGCTGCCGCTCGACGGCTCCCGATTCGAGGCCCTGATCCCGCCTGTTGTGTCGGCGCCGGTATTCACGATTCGGCGCAAGGCCTCCGCGGTGTATCCACTGCAAGAATACGAACGGCAGAGAATCATGACGGCGCGGCAGCGCGAGGCGATCGAGACGGCTGTTGCACTGCGCCGCAACATCCTGGTCGTCGGCGGGACCGGCACCGGCAAGACGACGCTCGCGAACGGCATCATCGACCACATAGCCAAAGCCGCGCCCGGACACCGCCTCGTCATCATCGAGGATACGGCCGAAATCCAATGCGCTGCCAAAAACGCCGTGATCATGCGGGCGACCGATACCGTCGATATGCAGCGGCTATTGAAGGCGACGATGCGCCTGAGGCCAGACCGGATCATCGTCGGCGAGGTTCGCGGCGGCGAAGCGCTATCGCTCTTGAAAGCCTGGAACACCGGACACTCCGGCGGGGTCTGCACGGTTCACGCGAACCACGCGCGCGCCGGGCTGCAGCGAATCGAACAGCTGATCGCAGAAGTGAGCCAAACCCCGATGCGGGCGCTGATCGTCGAAGCGGTGAACCTGATCGTGTCCATCGTCAAGACCGCCTCGGGCCCCGGCAGGCTCATCGAGGAGGTCGTAATCGTCGAGCGATTCGCCGACGGCGAATATCGTTTTTCCGAGCCGGAGTAAGTAAATGCAAATCTACCTCGATGCCCTACGGCGCCTCGACTGGCTGTCTCTCCTGCTGACCGCGTTGGTCTTGTTGGCGGCGACCCATCCGCATGCAGCGCTGGCTGCCGCCGCCGGTGGCGGCAGCCTCCCCTGGGATGCTCCGCTGACGACGCTGAAGAACGACATCACCGGTCCGGTGGCGTTCACGATTTCCTTACTTGCCATGGTCGCTTGCGGGGCGGCGCTGGTGTTCGGCGGCGAGATCCACGAATTCGTCCGCCGCATCATCATGCTGGTCCTCGTGGTCTCGTTTATCGTCGGGGTCACCAACCTGGCAAGCGCACTGGGCATCGCGGGGGCAGTCGTATGAGCCTGCGGCGCCTCTCGTTCCATCGCGTGCTTCACCGCCCTGCCCTCTTCCTCGGCGGCGAACGCGAATTGGTGCTGATGACCCTGATCATCGCCGGCGGCCTCGCCGTGTCCGGCATGAACCTGGTGTCGTGCGCCGTCGGCGGCATTGTGTGGTTCTGCTCGATCCCGGTATTCCGCTGGATGGCGAAGTCGGATCCGCAGATGAGCAAGGTCTACATTCGCCAGCTCAAGTATCGCGGCTATTACCCGGCGCGGTCGCGCCCGTACCGGACGGAATAGCGCGTGCTCGCGCTCAAACCCTTCCGCAGTCGAGCCGCCGGTCTGCCCGATCTCCTCAACTGGGCCGCGCTGATCGATGACGGCATTGTGCAGGGCAAGGACGGGAGCCTGCTGGCCGGATGGTTCTATCGCGGCCCGGACATTGCTAGCAGCACGGATAACGAGCGCAACTGGCTAACCGGCCGCATCAACGCGGCCCTGGCGCGGCTGGGGAGCGGCTGTGCCACCTGGGTCGAAGCGGTGCGCCTTCCTGCGTCCGGCTACCCACATGCCGACCTCTCGTACTTCCCCGACCCCGTCTCGCGCCTCGTCGATGAGGAGCGTCGGCGGCAGTTCATGCGCGAGCGGTTGCACTACGAGAGCGAATACACGCTGTTGGTGAATACACGCCGCCGCTGCGCCGCAAGAGCAAGGTGGCCGATATCATCTATGACGACGATCCGGCCGAGCGTGTGAGCCCGGCGGGGCGCATCCTCGAGCAATTCGCCAAAGCCCTTGCAGACCTCGAGGACGCGATCGGCGAGGCCGTGATGCTCCGGCGGATGCGGAGCTTTGTCGTTGCTGACGCCTACGGCCGCGAGCACCTGCGTGACGAGCTGGTGAACTACCTGCATTTCGCCCTGACCGGCGAAAACCTCTCGCTCAACATCCCGCCTGCCGGCGCCTATCTTGATGCGGTCCTCGGCGGTCGGGAGCTGTGGCCTGGGGACACACCGAGGCTCGGCGATCAGTTCATTTGCTGCATCGCGATTGAGGGCTTCCCGGCCGAGAGCTTCCCCGGAATCCTCGACTGCCTCGACCACCTGGCAATCGCCTACCGCTGGTCGACGCGGATGATCTACCTCGACCAGCACGAGGCCCTTGCCGAGCTGCGGAAGTTCCGCCGCAAGTGGAAACAGCAGGTCCGCGGGTTCTGGACGCAGGTGTTCAAGACGCAGGGCGGCTCGGTAACCGAGGACGCCTTGGCGATGTCGAGCCAGGCGGACGCGGCGATCGCCGACGCCAGCTCCGCTTTGGTAACCTTCGGATACTACACGCCGGTCATCGTCCTGATGGACCCGCATCGAGCCACGCTGACGGAGAACGCCCGGTTGATCGCCCGGGAAATCCAGCGCGAAGGCTTTACCGCTCGCATTGAGACGGTCAACACCATAGAGGCGTGGCTCGGCTCGCTGCCGGGCCATCCGGTACCGAATGTGCGCCGGCCGCTGATCCATACCGCCAATCTCGCCGACATGCTGCCTCTGGCGGGCGTTTGGACAGGCCGCGAGGAGAACCCCTGCCCTTTCTACCCGCAACCGGCGCCGCCGCTCCTTTATGCCGCCACGGCCGGCGCCACGCCGTTCCGAGTGAACCTGCACGTCGGCGACGTCGGCCATACGCTGGTCTTCGGGCCGACCGGCGCCGGCAAATCCACCCTCCTCTGTACGGTGGCACTGCAGGCGCTGCGCTACCGCGGCGTCACGATCTGCGCCTTCGACAAGGGCCGGAGCATGTGGGCCGTAACAAATGCATGTGGCGGCCGCCATTACGACATCGTCGCGGAAGGCAGTGGGCCTGCGTTCTGCCCGCTCGCGGTCCTCGATAGCGAGGCCGATTTAGCCTGGGCCGAGGATTGGATCGCCAGCTGTTTCGAGCTGCAAGCCGGACGCCTGCCTTCCCCGGGTGAGCGGGAAGCCATCCATAGGGCAATGTTGCTGCTGCGTTCGGCGACTGACCGCACGCTGACGCATTTTGTGGCGCAGGTTCAGGATGAAACGATCCGCTCGGCGCTGCGCTACTACACGTTGGAAGGTGTGCTCGGCCAACTGCTCGACGCCGAGGAGGACGGGCTTGCCGAGGCGCGCCTCGTCGTCTTCGAGATCGAGGAGCTCATGGCGCTGAAGGAGCAGGGCGCAATCCCCGTACTGCTCTACCTGTTCCGCCGCTTCGAGCGATCGCTCAAGGGCCAGCCCGCCTACCTGTTGCTCGATGAGGCCTGGGTGATGCTCGGGCACCCGGTTTTCCAGGCGAAAATCCGGGAATGGCTGAAGGTGCTCCGCAAGGCCAATTGTGCGGTGGTGCTCGCGACACAGAGCCTGTCGGACGCGGCCCGCTCCGGCATTCTCGACGTACTGATCGAATCCTGCCCGACCAAGATATTCCTGCCCAATGAGGAAGCCGCCACGGGCGGTACGCCGGAGCATCCGGGCCCGCGCGATCTCTATGAGGCGATGGGTCTCAACGAAACGCAGATCGAAATTATCCGGAGCGCCAGCAAGAAGCGGCACTACTACCTGGTGTCACCGGAAGGGCGCCGTCTTTTCGACCTCGGTCTCGGTCCGGCAGCGCTGTCGTTCGCCGGCATCAGCTCGAAGGAGCAGATCGGCTATCTGGCTGGCCTCGCGCAGCGCGAAGGCGAGAGTTGGCCGTTTGCGTGGCTCGAAGAACAGGGAGTGGACTATGCGTCTGTGCAGTAATCGCGCAGCGTCTGTAGGGCGACGCCTCGCACTTGCCGTCACCGTCCTCGCGGTGCTCGCCGCCGCTCCCCGTCCGGCTCAGGCACAATTGGCTGTAACCTGCGTCAATTGCTCGACGATATGGAATCAGCTCCTCGAGTACGGCAAGCAGGTCCAGCAGCTCGCCATGCAGCTCCAATCCTACCAGACCCAGCTGCAGCAATACGCCAACATGGTGACCAATACGCTGGCGCTGCCGCAGCAGCTGTGGGGCCAGGTTCAGAGCGACATCATGCAGGTCCGAAACCTGTCGAATGTCGCCTCGCTGCTCTCCGGCAATGCGGGTTCCATCGTCACCCGCCTGCAATCGGCCTCGGCCTATGCGAACCAGGCGGCCAGCCTCGGAAACATCGCCGGACAATTCACCACCTGGCAGCAGACGATCGGCAATAGCGTCAGCACGCTTGGCAAGACACTAGGCTTGCAGCAGAACCAGCAAGCGAGCGACGCTGCTCTGCTCGCCTCCCTGGAGCAGCACTCGCAGAGTGCGCAAGGCCAGATGCAGGCAATGCAGGCAGGCAATGAGCTCGCTCATGCGACCGCGGTGCAGCTCCAGCAGATCCAGGCAACCTTGGCCGTGACGGCGCAGATGCGGGCGACCGAGATGGCGGTCGACGCCGATAGGCGAGCCTCGCAAGACGCCGCGATGCTGCATTTCGCGCAGCCGCCGTCGTTCGCCACCTCCGGCTACCAGCAATGGTGAGGATGCGATGATGACCCTGAAAGCAAGCGTCGCCGCGGCGATACTCATTGGCGCCATGGCGGGGCACGGCCGGCGTTACTTACGTCGCCACAAAAGCCAGCATGAGTGTCTCGGTGAGCTGCCCGACTCCGACGGCCGCGGCCCCGTCTGCAACCCGTCCCGATCTCCCACTCGGTCAGTTACCACCACTGCAACAAGGGCAGAAGTTCTAATGCGCTCCGCGCCTCTCGTCGCCGGCGTGGGTATCGCTCTCGTGCTTTTGTTCGTAAGCCCATCACACGCGCAATCGATCAACGTGCTCGATCAGATCGCGACGGAATTCAAGACCCGCGCGGCGGGCTGGGAAACCACGTTGCGGTCCTTTGCTATCGGGACATTCGGCATCCTCGCTACTATCGAACTCGCTTGGGCTGCCATTCGTCTCGCCTTCCGCCGGTCGGACGTGAGTGAATGGCTGGCGGAGATCGTCAATCAGATCCTGTTTCTCGGCTTTTTCTTCGCGCTTCTAGAGAACTCGGTTACCTGGGGGCAAGCCATCGTTAACAGCTTCCGTCAGGCCGCTAGCGCTGCGGGAGGCAGCGGTGTCGCGCCTAGTGATGTGTTTGCATCAGGAGTGCAGCTCGCCGCCAAAGTAATGGCGCAGATGTCGATCTGGTCGCCAGCGGCGAGCGTTGGACTGATCATCGCCGGCCTAGTAATCGAAGTATGCTTCGCCCTGATCGCTGCATGCATGATCCTGGCACTGGTTGAAAGTTACCTAGTGATCTCAATGGGCGTGCTCTTTATGGCTTTCGGCGCCACCCGGTGGACCAAGGACTTCGCAGTCAGCACCATTCGCTACACCTTACCTGTAGGCGCAAAGCTCTTCGTGCTTCAACTTCTGGTAAGCATTGGCGATAGTCTTATCCAGAGCTGGGCGGTGACGTTTAACGATATCACCGCGTCCTCGCTCTGCATCCTCGTCGGCTGCTCAATCGCAATGCTGGCGCTAGTCAAGGTGCTGCCTGAGACGATGCAGCGCATTGTCAACGGCTCCAGCATGGCGACCGGCTCCGCACTGGTCGGCGCCGCAGCGGCCGTCGGCGCTGCCACGGCGGCCTTCGGGGCTGGTCTGGCGGGAAGCGGTGCAATGGCCGGCAACGCGCTGCGGCTGGCCTCCGCTCAGATGAATGCGAAGGACGACGCGGGCACGGCACCAGGATCGCGCATTGGGCGCGCCGCAGCCCTCACAGGATACACGGCGAAGAATATGGTTGCAGCGCCGTTTGCTGACCTCGGAAGGCGTCTGAGCGGTCAGCCGGGCGCCCGGCACGGCATCGCCACGTGGCGAATGAACGCAGACTTAGGGAACCGGCGGCGCTTGCTCGAGGAAGACCGGAACAAACCGACACCACCGAACAATAGCGGCAACACCATTAGTTGATGGAACCCTCTCCCTCTATGAAAAGACCTGCGAACGCCGCCACCCTCGATCCCGATAGCCCACATTCCGCTGTATACATTGCGGCCAGAGCGGAGTGGAACGAACGATACGGCAGCTACATCGCGCAGGCCCATGCCTGGCGCCTGACTGCTCTCGCCTCCCTTGGCGTCGCCTTTCTCGCCGTTGCCGGCGTCGTCTGGATCGGAGCGCAGAACCGCGTCGTGCCCTACGTCGTCCAGACGGACAGGCTCGGGGATGCTCTCGCCATTAGTAGGGCTGATATCGCGCCGCCCGCCGATCCTCGCCTGATCCGGGCGCAGCTTGCCCGCTGGATTGCCGACGTGCGGTCCGTTTACGTCGACGTCGCAGCCGAGCGCACGTTGATCAAAGACGCGTATGCAATGGTCGATCGCAATGGCGCCGGCGTCCGGACGCTCAACGATTGGTTCTCCCACAATGATCCGTTCAAGCGGGCGGAAACCGACACAGTGAGCGTGCAGGTGGTTTCGGTACTACCCCTGTCCGGCGCTACTTGGCGGATCGAATGGCGAGAAGACAAACGCGGCCGAGACGGCACGCTCGAATCGCAAGAAAACTGGCAGGCCTCGGTGACTGTTAGCACCAACCCGCCGACCGACGACGCCACCATCCTCGCGAATCCCACCGGCCTGTACGTTGAGGCCTTCGACTGGACGCAGCGCCAATGACTCAGGCGAGCAAACCGATGAAGAAGGCAATCGGAATCGTCCTTCTGGCTGGGCTTCCGGCGCTGGCGCACGCCCAAGCACCGACCCAGGTACCGGCCATTATGCAAGGAAGCGCGGACGCGGCGGTAACCGTCACCGGGTCCGCCACCTCGGGGGGCGAGCCAGCCGCGGCGAAGAGTCCTGCACCGGTGAACACCGGGGCCGAGGAGGCAGGCGTGCCCGGAGCAAGCAAGGCCGCCGGCCCGGTGCCGGCACACATGCCGCCGTCTGTGCAACTGGTGTCGCCTTCCGCTCCGTTGGACGCCAAGGAGCGGCACGCCGTGATTTTGGCCCGCCGGTGGCGCAACCGGCGGGAGATGCCCCAGCCAGGCGACGACGGCGTCGTACGATACCTGTTCGGCGCGACGCTCCCGACGGTTGTCTGTGCACCCTTGCAAATATGCAACCTGGCACTCCAGCCGGGCGAGGTCGTACGCGACATGCAGGTAGGTGACAGCGTGCGGTGGAAGATCTCTCCGTCGATCAGCGGCAGCGGGAGCGAACAGACCACGCATCTGATCATCAAGCCGGTGGATGCGGGGCTCGTCTCGAGCCTCAACGTGGCGACGAACCGGCGCACCTACGCGATCAAGCTGGTGTCTACGCAACGGGATTGGATGCCGCTGGTGGCGTTCAATTATCCGGATGACATGCAACAGCAATGGTTCGCCTACCGGCAGACCGTAGCCTTTGGTGCCGCGGCCAACAGACTGCCGACCGGCGAAAATACCGCGAATCTGGACTTCGGCTTTCAGCTCGGCGGTGACGATCCGAGCTGGAAACCGCTGCGGGTCTATACGGATGGGGCGAAGACCTACATCGAGTTTCCGCGGACGATCAGCTTCACTTCGGCTCCGGCATTGGTGGCTCTGGACAATACCGGGGGCTGGTTCTCGAGCGGCAGCACGCAGATGGTGAATTATCGGATGCTGGGCAATCGGTATGTCGTCGATCGGGTGCTCGATCGAGCTGAGCTGATTTCCGGCGTGGGCAGCGGCCAGACGCGCGTCGTCATCACTCGAGACGGTACGCGATGAATCGCTCGGCAGGCTTCGGCCTTGCGCTCCTCGCCTCGGCATCTCTTATTTCCTGCGCAATCCGGCCGGATAGCTCTTATGTCGGCGAGCTCTCGGCGCCGGGCGATGCGCAGATCCTGGCAGCTGGCATGGCCGAGTTCGTGTCCACGCAGCTCCCTGCCGGCTCCAGCACGATCGCGCTCGATCCGACACCAGCCGATCAAGCGGGCAATGCCCTCACGCCGGCTTTCGCGGCGGCTCTGCGCCGGCGAGGGTTCGCGATAGGAGATAACGGGCAGACCGCCACCCCCACGAGGCATTGCCTGCGCTATTGGGTAACGCCGTTGGACAACGGGGACCTGGTGCGCCTGTCCATCGACGACCGCACCGAAGCGTCGCGGTTCTTTGTCCGGAACTCTCGCGGCGGCTTGCAGGCGGGCGGGCCGTTCATGGTCCGGCAAAACGCGGAGGCAAGCCGGTGATCGGCACACGAACTCCGTCCCCCGACGGCCCGGAGCGCTCCCCAGTGATGCTCGCTCCGCCGCCGCGCCGCGGGGCTGGTGTTCGGCGGCTCAATCGCATGCCTCTGGTGATCGGGTTTGGCGGAGCGTGCGCGGTGGCGGCAGCGATCGGCTATACTTACCACGAACGCGCGATGCAGGCTGCCGCAAGCGCGCAGCGGGATACCGAGCGCAAGGCCGAACCAGCGAGCGGCGCCGCAGTCTTGAGCGGCGCTCCACTTGTTGGCGAGGTTCGATCCGCAGTCTATCGGCCTCCGCCCTCATCTCCCGGTCCTGAACGGCCGCCTGCGGCGCAACCGTCCGACCATGCCGAGACCAGCCCGGGGCAGAGTGACGACGACGCTACCAAAGCTCGCCGACAGGCTTGGCAGAACTACTATGCCCAGCTCGCCCAGCTCGAAAAGGATCGATTGACGACTGCACAATCGGCGATGATGGCCGATACCTCGGCCACCAACCGCGGCCAGTCGTCCGTTTCTGGATCCCCCGCTGGTGCGTCAGCGCCGACACCGGCCGGCATCGCCCCCGCGCAAGGGCTTCCCGATACAGCGAATCCCGTGCCGGGCTACGGCGGGGCGGTCGGCGTTCCAGGCGTCTATGGGACCGGCGCCGCCGGATATCCGATCTATCCGCCGGCCCAGATCGACACGGCGGGGCAGCGTGAGAAGCAGGCCTTTCTGGCGCAGCCGGGTGCCACTGCCGCTTCCGACTACCTTCAGGCCAGCCTGCATGACCCGATTTCGCCCTACGAGGTGAAGGCCGGCACCGTGATCCCAGCCGTGATGGTTGGAGGCATCAACAGCGACGTGCCCGGCATGATCGTCGGCCAGGTGGCCGACAACGTGTACGACACAGCGACCGGACGCTATCTGCTGATCCCGCAGGGAGCCAAGCTCATTGGCGCCTACGACAATAGTGTGTCCCAAGGGCAGACTTGTGTCGTCGTAATCTGGAACCGCATCATTTACCCGGATGCCAGCTCGATAGATCTGGGCTCCATGCCGGGCGCCGACGAAGGCGGCTATGCCGGCTTCCACGATCAGGTGAACACCCATTTGTGGGCAAAGCTCGGGAATGCCGTGCTGATCAGTATCGCTGCCGCCGGCGTGCAGCTGAGCCAGCCGCAAGCGGTGAACGGGCAGAACTACAATAGTCAACAGATCGCTGCCGGTGCGCTCGGGCAGCAGCTCGGCGAGCTCGGTCAGGAATATGCCCGCGCTGGGTTGGCAATCCCAAATACTCTGGAGATCAGGCCGGGCTACCGCTTCGTCGTCATGGTTAGTAAGGACATGGTTCTGAGACCATGGTCGGGCGATCAAACCACTGACGTGATGAATGCCTTAGCTGGACAGTGATCGTGACTTCGTCTTGGTTTATCCAGGCACGATATCAGCTCCTGGCTTGAGCAGAATCCGGCGTCCGCCCTATGACGTGATCTCCCTGACCTTGCCCGCTATTCTACCTTGAAAAACCCACGCCGACGGGTTATCTCGGATCATGAGCCGAGTGTTCGTCTCCGAAGGCACTCGGGCAGTGATTTATGTGTTTGCCGACGATCACTGCCCACCGCACGTTCACGCCCGGCACCGTAGCGAGGGTTGGATTGCGCGCGTGAGATTTTCCTACGTCGACAACGCGATAGAGCTGATCAACATCGCACCGCTGAAGAATATTCCGCGGCAACGGGTGGTAAATCGGCTGCTCGACGACGTTCAAACCCGGCTGGCGGATTGCCGGCAGGCCTGGTGGACGACGAGGCGGACGACCTGTTTGACAAACCGATGGGCCGTGGCACAAGCAGCGAAAATCGAGATTCGCACAGAACGCGCACCGGATGCGAAGCAGATCGCCGACGCCAGCTATGACCCTGACGCCGAGCAGCTTTATGTGATTTTTCGCGATGGCATGACGGCAGAAGTGAGTACGCGACAATGACGCAGCACCAGATCACCGACGCCGAATACGCCGCGGCGCTCATCGCAGGCCAAGCGGAAGCGGAGGCAGAAGTGCGAGCGCAGGCGGTCCGCTACGTGCCCGACCGCGATGCCATCGAGATCGTCACGACCCGGAATGCGGGGTTTCTGATCCCGCGCGAGTGGATCGGTGCGCTGCAGGACGTGCCGAGGGAGGATCTGGCAAAACTCGAGGTGTGGCCGGACGGATCGGCAATCGAGCTCGAAGACCGCGATATCCACATCAGCGTGCATGGCTTGATGACCGCGATCCTGCCCGCGATGCTGCCGCCGCGTGCAATGGCAGCGATCTTCGCAAGCCGCGGCGGCAAAGCGACTTCAGATGCAAAGCGAAGCAGCGCCCAGGCCAACGGCCGGAAAGGCGGCCGGCCACGAAAGACAGCAAAGACCGATGCAGGCTGAGCGGGCCGAGCCTCGAGAGACTAGTCTCCCCGCCTGACAGTCCGGCTGCGTCAAGATCGGGTGAAAAGCCCCCAATTCTGACGGAGCTTCCAGCGATCCGGGGCGTCACACTTAAGCAAAGCCGTCACCGGCCTCCTGGGCACACACGAGCGTCATTACGCGCGCGTACAGTTCACCCCCTTTTAGCAGTGCCTCCCGCGGGCTGAGGCCGTCGAGCACTGAGTCAGACGTCAGTATAAACTCGAGAGTCACCCAAGGACCTGAAGCCTCAAGCCCCTTGACGATCTCGGAAATGCCCGAGATCACCTCGTGTTCATGGAACTGCGCCCGGGGATAGAACCAGTCCCCGGCTTGGCGAACAGAAAGCAACGTTTTGTTCCGACGGCGTTTGTCGACGGCCTGACGCCCAATATGCAGGAGATGGCCGGCCTCCTCGGCCGAAAGCATGCCCCGGCACGCTGCACTAGCTTATCGCGATGCTCAATCTCGCGGACGAGATCGAGCGCCTCAGGATCGAGCTCCGCTACTGCTGTCCCGATGACACCGACATCCGTGAGCACCCGTGCCAAGGTGCCGAAATCGGTCGGTGCCGACATAGCTTCGGCGAGCGTGGCCTAGTCGGCCCGTTCCGCGAGGCGCTCGATGACATGAGCCGAGCGCTTGATGAAGGCGTCGCGGATAGGCGACTGCCGTCCGAACGCGTTTTCCGGAGAAGACCGAGCCTTGACCATGACGTTCCACCGGTTACTTTAGTATGAGACATGGGCATTCTAGTTACGAAGTAAACCTATAGGGGCTCCCAGTTCAAAGGTCGTTCGTGTCACGCCCCGGAAAGGGGGCAAGATAAAAGTAAGAAGGTCTCAAGGCATCTGGATGCGATCGCACGCTCCCGATCGGCCGGGGCGTTCGAGCGCCTGCCGGTCATGTCTCTTCAGCCAGTGAGTCCATTTCCCGTGATAATACGTCATCACTACGATCAGCAGGAACGGGACACCGGCATAGCCAAAGAACCCGAGCATAGTGTGAAATGCGTGGTGGTTGCGCGTGAACAGCCACATCACGCCGCTAAACAACGCCGCGATCAAAAACAGGCCGGAAACGATGCCGCACACCCAAATGAACAGGGCTCCCATAACGAAGCCGATCGCCGCGAAGAACGAAGCCACACCCGCCAGCAGCACACCTAGCAGTTCCGCAGCCATTCGCCCGATCGTGCGCATTGGTCCGACCTCTACTTTTGAGGAGAAATACTCCGATCCATCCGGTTTGCCGAGCTGATCTGCACGCTCACTGAGTCTCAATATTGGGAGCGTATTGAAAATAGACTACAGTCTCAGCCGTGTACGGGTTCGGTGGGAGCTGTTTAGCCTCTTGCCTCACAGTCGCCAGCGTAGCCAAACGAACGTTTTTAGCCAAGGCGGGCACCCTATTACTAGCATAGTAACGGGACACATAGCCGTTTGCGAACCCTCGATTGAAATCTCCGGTATTGTAGGCGCTGAGCGCAGCCTGAAGGGCCGCCTGGCCTTCGCCATGCACCCGCACGGCTGCTGCGTAGTCGGCCGTGAGGACCGCAGCGCCCGCCCGAATGTTGGTGCACGGATCATTCAGCACCTCCTCGACGGTGTAGCCGAGCGCCGGCAGATTGCGGCTGTTCACCTGCATCAAGCCAAGATCGACACTGTATCCCTGCGCGATATAGTTTCGGGCGAGCATCGCCGTTTCTCGGGCGTCCGCGGGTCTGTGCGGCCGCGTTGCCTGGCCGTTGACGTGAAGGGCAAGCGCGTCGCCGCGGCTCTCCACCTCGATAACCGCCTCGAGCGTCACCGGCGCAATATTTGCCGCGCATGCGAGGAGTGCAGCGGCGATCACTCGACCACCCAGGTCGGACGCGCGACGCCCTGGATATTCGTCACCGGCACACCCCCGAAATATCGGCTGTCGAAGCTGCGCGGATCGTGTCCGGACAGAAGCCATACCTCGCCGGCCGGAACGCTATAGGCGCCCGCGGGGACCGGCCTCAAGGGGCGGCCGGCGCTGTCCTCGTCGAGCGGTGCGCTTTGGGCGATCGGCTCCCCGTTCACTGCAATACCAAGAGCCGTGACCGTTACCCGGTCGCCGGCCACCGCTGCTACGGGCTTCACCAGCGGCTCGCGACCGCCGGGGCAGGCACCGGCCGGGATGTAACCCCGCTCGGCCGCCTCGTTGAGGGCGGGGCTTTGAGGCAGACAGACGCTCACGATCTCGCCTCGCCCGATTAGCGCTCCCGGCGCCTCGACCTGCCAGATACCCTGGGGCATCGAGGCCGTAGCATTCACGCGCAAGCCGACCACTCCCGCCAGCGCGATCCCCAGCATCAGCGCCCCGCCGGCATTCATAGCGAGCCAATAACAGCGGCGTGACCCGTTCTCGCTTCCCGGGCAGGTCATCCGGTGCGGAAGACCATCGTGGGCCGGAATGTTGAGCCGGACGGTGGAGCCGGTATCGCCGCTCGGCTGGCGAATATCGGGTCCAGGAAGTAGAGGATCTGGGTGCCGGCGATCGGCGACTCGCCGGCGACGAACACGACCATCTCGCCCGCCTCGAGGATCCGACCGTCGCCGGCTTTGGCCGGCTTTTTCAGCTTCATGATCTCGTCGGGGGTCACCAGCGGACGGCTCAGCTGGTGATAGGTCCGGCTGACGTTTCTCAGTGGCCCGAACCGCGTCCCGCTTTCGGTCACGTCCTCCTTCACGATGGTCGTATTGCCGGCCATCTCGGAAACCCACTTCGCGGTACTCCATTCGTTCGGTGCGTAGATGATGCGGACGTGGCAATTGGCGGTGATACTCTGGTGCTCGCCATAGGCCCGGAACATCTGCTCGCGGTCCTGCGCCGCGAGAAATGCCTTGATCCCGTAACCCGCGCATTTCGGGAGCGCGCCCTCGAGCAGCTGCATCCGGCCAAGGGAGGGAAACTCGTCCAGCATCAGCAAGAGCCGGTGCTTGTGCGGCATCACCGGCTGGCCGTCTTCGAACTTCAGCTCCACGCCCATCAGCACGCGCATCGCCATAGTCAGCAGCAGCCGCACCACGGGCCGCAGTCGTTCTTTGTCGGCACCGCGCGTGACGATATAGAGCGAGACCGGCCGCTCGAGGCTCATCAGGTCGAACAGCCGAAAGTCGCAACGACTCGTGTTGTGCCCAACAACTGGGTCTTTGAACAGCAGCAGACAGGTTTTCGCACTGCTCAGAACGCTTCCTCGCTCGCGCGCCTCGCGGTCGAGCATGTCGCGGCCGGCCGCCGCGACGACCGGGTGCGCCCCCGTCACGAGATGCCGGTTCGTCCGCATCTCTTCCCAAAGCTCGTCCGACTTCTGATCCGGGTTCGACAACGCATGGGCAACATCGGCGAGACTCGCCGTCCTGCCCTCAGCCCGCGCCTGGTAGAGCTCGTGCAGGATCAGAGCGGTAATGAGGTCGAACGAGGTCTTGCCCCAGTGATCCGCGGCATCGATCCCCTCCCCTTTCGGGTCGCACAAGGCGAGCGCGATGTTCTGCGCGTCGGCGACTTCGTGCGGTGTGCCGAGGCGCACCTCCTCGAGGAAATTGAAACCGGCGCTGCCGGCGACGGCGCCAGGCTCCCAGCGCACGACCACATTGCCGGCGTGCTGTGCCCGCCATCCGGCGGTCATTTCCCACAGCTCGCCCTTTTCGTCGTAGACAAGGCAGCTCGACGACCAGGAAAGCAGTGTCGGCACGATATTTCCAACACCTTTGCCGCTGCGCGTCGGGGCAATGACGATGCAGTGCTCGGGACCGTCGTGACGGAGGTAATGCGTGCGGCCTCGGGCGTCCGTCCAGCCGCCAATATAGGCACCGGAGCTGGGGTGATCGCGGCGAGGCAGTAAGCCGTTCCGGCGGATCTCGAGCTCGGTCTGGAAGCGCGCGGTTCCGTGCACGCCCTCATGCCTGATCGGCCGCCGTCGCCGAGCCGTCGAGATGCACATGACCGCGAGCATGCCGAGTGTGGCAATGGCCATCAGCGTCGAGTCGACAATCCGGAATGTGGTCTCGGCGTGAGCCGCCCATGGCGCTTCTTGCCATTGCACCCAGGACCACGGTGCATAGATGTGCCCGATCCAAGCCGCACCCAGAGCCGGATGGTAGCCGACTCGGTACGCGACAAATTGCGTAGCCGCGCTACTGATAGCCGCGGCGCCAAGCATCAGGGCCGGGATTCCGACTAGGGCGCGCTTGTGAACCCCGGCGCCTCTTTCAATCTCGGCCCCTTTCATCCCCCTCGATCCCCCTCTTCACGTCACGCGTTATAACATGTACTGTATTTCCCGGTTTATCGCCGGGCTCAAGCGATTTTGTCAGACCGTTGCAGTTCGCTCGCCGGTGCCGCTCGAGCCCTTGATCGGAAAAGGCGATGTCCAGGCCTTCGCGGCCGGCCACCGTCGCCGCTTGAAGCCGGAACTCGTCCGTGCCGCGCACGACGAGTGGTCGATCCCCGAATCGCTCAGCCGCCAACGACAAGGCGAGCAACGTCGCACCTGCTGTAACCTGGTCGACGCGGACATTGCGGGCTTCGTCCGTCACGACCCCGCCGTCTGAGGCACGGTAGATCACTCGGCCGTCCCGCTTCACGACAGGGCGCAGCTTCGGGAAGATAATATGACGGACCTCGGCTGCCTCTTCGGCGTCAACGAGTTGCACCGCGACCGGATCCTTCCGCCGCATCCGGGTCCGCAGCGCTGCTAGGGCGGCGACGTTGCCGCGCGCCGCCTCGACTTCAAGATATCCCTGCCAGCTCGGAATGGGATGTCGGGCCCGAAGCTGGCGCCGTTCCTCCGCCTCCCGTGCTAGCCGCCGGGCGCGGTCCTGCTTTTGTTTTGCTATCAGATGCTGAAAAGACTGCCGGCGCAGCGCGCCTGAAAGGCCGTTCAGCTTCTCCTGCCGGAAGCGCTGCCGATACCAGTCCTGCAGCTTGCGGCGGTACGTGAGATGCTGCTCGCGCAGTGCCTTGGCAGCGGCCTCCCTGCCGGAGATCGCCGCCTCGCGCTCCCGCTTGAACGCGTCGTAGAGCGGCCCCGTCCGCTCTGGCCTGTCGTACCGTGCTTGTGGTTGTTTGGCCTCGGCTTGCTCCCCCGGCGCCTCATAGGGACCTAAAAGCTCCGTCAACGCCTTTATCGAGAGGCCGCGATCGACATCGGACGCTTTGACGTGCAGCCGCCCGCTGCGATCGCCGATTACCAGGCCGGCACCGCGCGGTTTGATTGCGAGGTCATAGGCGCTCGCTACCCGGTGCAGCCCTTGCCATCCTTGGCCGCCATCTCGAGCGTTCAGCAATGCGGTTCCGGCATTCTCCCGTACCCATTGCAGAAAGGAAGGGTAGCCCTGAAAGGCCTCGAAGTCGGCAGCCCTGCCCCGCGCCTTCTTCGCCTTGCCTCGCTCCGGAGTGTGATTGTCTTGGATAAGCCCGTGCTTCACCTCGAGCTCGGCGCAGGCCTCCTGCAATCGGAAATGATCCCGGAACGGCTCAATGTTCCGGAATGTCTGGGGATGCACCTTATTGATCGCAATGTGCATGTGCCAGTTGTCGGTATTCTGGTGCACCGCCGAGACTCGCTGGTGCTCCGCGAAACCGAGCGCCGCGCATAGCCTGTCCTCGATATCGGCTAGCTGCTCGCGCGTCGGCCGCTCGCCCTCGGGGAAGCTGACGACGAGGTGATAGCTTTTGTCGGCTTGGCTGCGGGTGTTGCGGGCTTGGGTTGCCGAGATCTCTTTGACCGCCCAGCCAGGATCATCGGATTGGCAGTTGCTGACCCGTGCCCAGGCGACCTTTTCGCCCTGATGCGCCGCGTCGAGCACGTAAGCACCGAGCCGCGACCAGCTTGCCGGATCGACGCCCCCTTTGGCGTTGAGGACGTAAGCCCCGAGGCGCTCAAAATCCGAGGCAGCTTTCTCGCGGACGATGCGCTTGGCGATCATATTCGCCCGGCGATTTCGGCCAGTCGGCCCTGCAGCTCCGCGATTCGGTCGAGCAACAGGCGAACGTCGAGCTCCGGCGCCCCAATGCCGGGCCGGTCCGCCAGCCACAATTTCAGGAGGCCGCCGAGCCGGCCCTGATCGCCATTCACCTTCGCCAGCTCCACGACCGCCGCGTGGTCGAAGCTAGAGCGAATCGGGTGGCATAGGCCGGCGGTGCGCAGATAGGCCGAGACGGACAGTCCGGCGGCCTGCGCCCGTTCCTCGATTCGCGATCGTTCACTGGCTGACACGACTACCCGAAGCGGGCAGCGCCGGTCTCTGGTCTCATTCGTCATCGGGCTTCTTCTGCTTCACCGTCGAGCCGCGGGCGAGTAAGGCGCCGCGTTGTTGGCCAACAACGCCTATCCTGCCATCCAAAGTTTGGACGAACTCGTCCCCACTCGTCCTTACTCGGGTGGACTTGTCCCCGGTCGCGCTTCCGCACCTGAGATCGGACAAGATCAGACAAGTTGGCACAAGATTGCTCAAGTTGAGAGGATGTGGCGGCTAGGTAATCCAACGCTCACATGTTACAGCGTGTATCTATGGGGGAAAGATGTTCGGTAAAGATCGAGGGAGAGGGCTCGCCAGTAAGCGGCAAGCCGGCGCGGGTACCATGGGGTGCCGGCCGAATCGCTCTGTTGGCCCGGCTCGACGCCATTACCTCGGACCTCACCGCCGGTTGGCCAATCACGGCGATCTACAAGCGCCACATGGCAGGACTCGGTATCAGCTATAGTGGCTTCTGCAAGCTCGTCCGTCGGCACGCCACTGAGGCCAGACCCGAACACCGGGAGCCGGCGGTGCCGCTGAGCGATACGAGCTCCGCGGCGCCGAATCGTTCCGAGGCAGTTGCGCCGACGGTTCCGGCGACACCAGTCGCACCACAGGACAGACCACCATCCCATGCCGCAGATGAGCAATCTCGACGAGGCACCTTCCGATACAGCCCGATCGCCAAAGAAGGAGAGATCGACCGGCTCTTCGGATCCGGCTTCTTCGCCGGAAAGAAATAAGCCGATGCGCAAGGCGCATTTCGTGCTCCAGGGCAAAGGAGGCGTCGGCAAGACATTCGTCGCCAGCCTCATCGCGCAATACCTGACCGAGCGTGGCGAACCAGTCGCCTGCCTCGACACCGATCAGGTGAATGGTTCCTTCCAGGACATCACAGCGCTTGGAGTTCGCCCGGTGAGCATCCTCAAGGACGAGAGCGAGGAGATCGACATTGCCGAGATGGACGGGATGGTCGAACGCATCCTAACCGAGGATAGCCATTTCGTGGTCGACAACGGAGCGACGTCGTTCGTGCCGATGAGCCGATACCTGGTGCAGGACGGCGTCGTCGACGCGATCAACGGCGCCGGTAAGCGAGTTGTCGTCCACACAATTGTCGCCGGCGGCCCGGAGCTCGTGCACACCGGTCGCGGCTTTCACGCCGTGGTCCGGCAATTCCCGCCGGAAGTCGAGATCGTGCTGTGGCTCAACGAGCATCACGGCGAAGTGCGCGGCGCCGACGGCAAAGGATTCGAGGACACGCCGGTTTATCAGGAAGCGCGGCACCGTCTGATCGGCACGGTCCGCCTGCCCCGGCTCAACCCGCAGACCTTCGGAGCAAACTTGACCGCGATGCTTGCGCGGAACATGACCTTCGCCGAAGCCGACTGTAGCAGCGATTTCTTCGCCATGGCCAAGCAGCGGTTGCGGCAGATCAAGCGCCCTATCTTCGAGCAGATGACCCCGATCGGCTAATCGAAGCAGCCTGATGGAACGCGACCGCCTCATCGCCGAGATCGCGAGAGAAACTGGTATAAGCCTCGATCGGGCGGATCCGCTCCTCGCGGCCGCGACCATAAACCGAATCTTGCTCGATGAGGCCCGGACCGAACTACAGCGCGCGGTGCGGACCTCGGGGGATCAGGTCTCGGCGGCTTGCCTCCAGCAGATCGAAGCGGCAAAAGCCGCGGCCGCGGCGCTGATCACCGACGCCGGGGTGTGGTCGGCGGAACGGCTCAGAGAGGCCGCGGCCGAGGCCAGCAATGCCGTGATCGAGCGGATACGGGAGGAGACCGCCAAAGCACAGCGCGCCGGTCGCGTTGCCCTCCTCGCCGCTTGGGCTGCTGCGGGCATCGGCGGCCTCGCTGCCGCCGCAACGGCCGGGTTTTGGTTAGCCAATATCGGCCATGGCTGACCTGGAGGCAGCCTGCGCCTGCGCATACGAAGAGTCGTCCCAGCTCTTGTGGGGCCACTGCGCGCTACAAGGCCTCGAAGAGGCCGTTGCAGCCGATCCCACTGTTGGCCGCTCCGCAGTGGCCGAAATTGCGCCTGTCGTAGTAGAGGTCGTGCGCGCGAGAGCCGTAACGTTGAAACAACGGTATAGACGGTGGCCATGATTGCCGGCCACCTCGCACTAATCGTCGCTGCCGTGTTCACGGGCGCCGCGGTCTACGTCAACGTCGTGGAGCAACCCGCACGTCTACAACTGGACGACCGCGGCTTGCTTGCGGAGTGGCAGCCGAGTCACAAGCGCGGCTTCGCCATGCAAGCACCGCTGGCCATTCTCGCGGGCATCCTGGGCGTAGCGGCCTTTTTTGCCAGCTATGACTGGCGATGGCTTCTTGGGCTGCCGTCATCGTCGCGAACTGGCCCTACACGCTGCTGGTCATCGTGCCGACGAACAAAAAGCTTATGGCGACTGCGCCAGAGCCGCCGGGCCTGAGGCTCGACGCACAGTGGAGCACTGGGCAGTGCTCCATGCTGGGCGCAGCGCACTCGGTGCAGCGGCGGCTCTGATCTTCCTTTGGGCCTTATCCTGACAGGTAGGCGGGCAAGTCGGCTGACAGATTTGTCCAACGACCTAGCTAAGCTAGCTCGTGCGCTCTTAAATCGAGTTGTCGAATGTGGTTTGGTCAGGGGGTCTGCTTTGCCCCCGATGGCGGCCGATGCGCGGGCATTGCGGACCGGCAGCTCAGTGCCAGTTGCGGACCATTCCGTGGTTCCCGAGACGGCCTTGCCTGGCGGGCGGAGAACCGCCTGGGTAGTGCTGACCGGCCATCGCGTTCGGCCAGGGCTGGTTGGACTTCAGTCAGAATGGAATAGTTTTTCATAGCAGGCCATGTTGTCGCGCTCGCCAAGCGAGACCGATGGAAATATCGGGCCGGCCGATGGAGTGCTATGTCGTCATCGATCCGCCACCGATGGACGACCGGGCATTGCGGGAATGGCTCGAGCTTGCCGTCGCCTTCGTCCAGACCCTGCCGGCAAAGCCGCCGAAATCGAGCCCGGGCGGTGCGAAGCGAAGTAATCTCAGGTACAGAACGCGAGGATTGCATCGAACAATATGCCTGCGCCACCCAAGGCCCACAGCATAAAGGCGGTGATGCACAGCAGGAGCGCGGCGGTCCCTGCTACCCAGAGCAGTCGGTGAGGCGTATCGGCGGCCCGGTTCACGCCGCCTCTGCGGCGATTGCCAGCCGCGGCACCGGCTGCTCGCGAATGCACCAGTGTAGCAGGGTGGCGAAAACGCCGAACCCGACCGAGATCCACCACATCAGCCCGTAATCGCCCCGCAGGTCGTAGATCCGGCCGGCGCCCCAGCCGCCAAAGAAGCTGCCCAGCTGGTGGCTGAAGAACACGATGCCCGACAGCATCGACAGATGTATCGGGCCGAACATGTAGCCGACGAGCCCGCTGGTCAGCGGCACTGTGCCGAGCCATAGGAAGCCGAGCGACGCGGCGAATGCCAGCACCGACAGCCACGACAATGGCAGCGCGAGAAACATCACGAATGCCAGCGCTCGCAGTGCATAGAGCAGCGCCAGCATATCTTTTTTTGGGGTACCGGCTGCCGAGCCAGCCCAAATGAGCGACCCGGCGAGATTGAACAGGCCGACCAGCCCAACCGCCCAGCCGCCGAGCTCGAGGGCGGAGACCGGTCGCCCGAAAACCGTCATGCCGACCGCCTTGTCAGAAATGTACGCGGGCAGATGCCCCGATGAAGGCTACGTGAAAGCCGCAGACGAAGAAGCCGACTGTCAGCAGCCAGAACCCGCGTGTCCCGAACGCCTCCTGCAGCGCAGCTCCGGAGCCCAGCGGCATCACGCGACTTGCGGGTGCACGCGGTTCGCGCAGTCCCAGCGCAAGCGGCACCATCGCCGTCGATACGACGGCCAGAATCGACATCGTGGTGTGCCAGTTGTCGAGCGAGTGTTGCAACAAGGATGCGAACGGCACGATCGCAAATTGCCCGATCGAGCCGCCCGCGGTCGTGACCCCAAGCGCGACCGAACGCTCCTCGGACGGTGTCCGCCGGCTGACGGCGCCGAGGATCGGCCCGAACCCGGCCGCCGCCATGCCAATGCCGCAGATCACGTTTCCGAGCGTCAAGACGACGCCCGCGCTTGCGGAGGCGGTCATGAACATGCCGGCGACGTAAAGCAGACCGCCGGCGGCGACGGTGCGCGCCGCGCCGAAGCGGTCGGCGAGGTTGCCGAGAAACGGCGAGAAGGCGCCCATCATCAGCATCGCCAGCGCGTTGGCGAACGACCATAGCTCGCGCCCGACTTTGAGGTCGGCAGCGATCGGTTTCTGAAAAATGCCAAAGCTCTGCCGCGCGCCGATCCCGATCGTCAGGATCGCAGCCCCACAAATCACGGGAATCCAGAAGCTGGGCGGTTGCCGCCCATCAGCAGCCTCGGCTGTGGGCATCGAGTTCAGCAAGCTCCCGCGGGCGTGAGGCGCTGTCGGGTTTGCGAGATCAAGAAACCGCCTCCTTGAATCTAGACGTGAAAAACTAGAGTCCTCAGCTCGATGCTTTCGCGGGGCAGCACATCGGCTGGAACGGTCGGGTCTTCAAAGGCTGAGTGGGCGGTGAATCGTGCCTTATCCGGGGCCGAGTCGTAGCATTTGATCAGGATCGCCTCGTCTGGTTGCATCTCCGGTACGTAAAACCAGCGGTGGGCGGGGTTGTATTTGACGCGGTAGATCTCACCCGTTCGATCGCGATAGACCAGATCGGACGGGACAAAATCGGCGAAGTCGACGGTCGTCGCGTCACAGACGGCGAGTGGTGCATCGCGCAGCGGCCCACGGATCGGGCGCCACACATTGACTATTTCGAACCGATGGCGGAGCAATTCCTCCGCCTCCTCGCCCATCAGATCGCGGACGCGTTGCGGGCCGGATTTGATCGTATAGTCGTTGTGGACGGCCGTGACCGGCTGGCGCGGCGTTCCGGCCGACCGGTCGACGCCACCCCAGACGCGACGGCGCACCGTATGGTCGAATACCAGTACCCGGGTGGCGCCGGTGAATTTGGCGACGAGGCGCTCGGCCTCGGGGTAATAGACCCGGCGCAGTTCATCCTCGTCATAAAAGTCGCGGACCGCGCTGTTGTGCTCGACCACAGCAAGGCCTCGGCTGTCGAGCGACAGGTGCGACGCTACTGGCCGGGCGTCATGGATCATCACGCGGTGCGGCTCGGGCGCGCCGGTGGAACGCGGCACGCCGGGAGGCGGGTCGTAGGCCAAATTCATCGGCCTTTCCGCCATGGGTGCGAGGTAGTTGAGAACACCCTCCACATGGGGGAGGCTATCGATGACATCAGGGGAAAGGGTCATAGTGA
>Ga0306924_10000444_pt1 | contig 34298 bp, 40 predicted proteins | sample sta12Can44000111_FD_203756 | JGI IMG/M metagenome (GOLD analysis project Ga0306924, IMG submission 203756) | Lab enrichment of tropical soil microbial communities from Luquillo Experimental Forest, Puerto Rico - statanox.12C.anox.44.000.111 (v2)... | ecosystem: Environmental > Terrestrial >... | reverse complement strand
TCGGCTGGTTTGGAACCGCGCAGGGAAGCACCATTGTTGCGTATGGCACGTTGAGGAAGAAGTGAGCGCCTCGATCGTTACAACGTGGCACCGTCCCGCACGGCACGCAGCACCTCGACTGCCGCCCGCATCTCGGCAAAGCGGCGGTGGCGGCGGTCGAGCGCCAGCGCGTCGCGCCCCCACTGCTCCATGTTCCAATCCTCATCAACATTTGCCGCCAACCATGCCTGCGTGAGCGACATCGCGTCGCCGGCCAAGGCCAACGCAATGAGCGCGGACCCCGTCAGGGTGGTGATTGCGTGAATGGCTCCAAGTGGCCAGGGCGCGCTAGGAATTGCGTCACGCGCAACGCAAAGCGCTTCCCGGGGCTGCGCCACGTGGACCATTCCATGCGCCACTGTGAAGCGAGCACCCAATACGGCTTGCGACCAGTCCAGAACCGGATCCCATGCCGCGGCCTGTCGCTCGATCAGGCCTTTGGGATGCTCCGCACGATAAAGTACGAGATCACAGGCGAGATAATTCCCGACCTCGGCCGCAACCTCGTTTGCTGAGCGTGTCACACCGTCGATGATCGTATTCGCGAGCATGGTCAGCGGCATCTGCGCTGCGTCGATGACGACATGTTGCACCTCCCATTCGCTTGCAAGCATCTCGGCCAATGTGCGAGCCGGCGCCGCGAGAGGACGCCCTGCCGGCGTCTTGGCGATGCGACCGTCAAGGGCCACGGCAAATCCATCAGCATCGGTGACGACAGTGGCGCGGTCGTAAAATCGCGGCGGGAGCGGTTGCCGCATGGTCCGCCGAGCCGCTTCGTGCGGCTCGGCCGGCTGATTTGGAACAGGAGCGGCCCCGAAAAGGTCACGCATGCGCCGAACATGCGCGGTCGCAGCAGTGCTTGCAACGATGCAAAAATCGCAACTCCTTCCGACGCAAATCTCCGCACCTCCCTCGGCAGAAACATTGCCGCCGAGGATCGGACTGCATATCTCCCATTCAGCCGCGCATGCCTTGTTGCAACGCAGTATGAATATCGGAAATAATCTATGATTTTCAAGTACTTATCTGGAAAACCTCCATTCCACATTAAATTCTGGAACGAGGACCTGTGGACGATCCAGCGCCCGGACTCTCTGCTGAAACTCGGTAACGCAAATCACTGTTATGAAAAATGTATCGGTGGAATTCCGTGGGGGCGTCCACTAGTATCCGCGCCGGATTCGGCGCCGGCCCAATGAGCCGGAGCGCGGGCCAACTCGGCGCCGCGTGGGGGGTTATCACAAGGAGGCGCAACCGGCGCGCAGAGGAGTAATGAAACCGACCGACATTTCGGTGCCGGACTATTTCCACAAGGTGGTGGATTGTCAGTGGGCCTGTCCGGCGCACACCCCGGTCCCCGAGTACATCCGATTGATCGCGGCTGGCCGTTATAGCGACGCCTACATGATCAATTGGAAGTCCAACGTGTTCCCGGGCATCCTCGGACGCACCTGCGATCGGCCGTGCGAACCGGCATGCCGGCGCGGCCGCGTCGAGAAAGAGCCGGTTGCAATCTGCCGTCTCAAGCGTGTTGCTGCCGATTTCAAGGACGATATCCGCAGCCGTCTGCCGCGGCCGGCGACGGTGAAGAACGGCAAGCGAATTGCGCTGGTGGGTGGCGGTCCGGCATCGTTGACGGTGGCGCGCGACCTCGCCCCGCTTGGCTATCACTGCGTCGTCTTCGATCAGGATCCAAAAGCAGGCGGCATGATCCGCACGCAGATACCCAGATTCCGGCTGCCGGAATCCGTCATTGACGAGGAATGCGATTACATTCTTGACCTCGGCATCGAGTTTCGCGGCGCCGCCCGGATCGAAAGCCTCAAGTCGTTGCTGGCAGAGGACTGGGACGCGATCTTCGTCGGCTGCGGCGCACCGCGTGGCCGCGATCTCGACATTCCAGGCCGCAAGGAGGCTGCGGCGAACATACATATCGGAATTGACTGGCTGTCATCCGTCTCTTTTGGACACATCAGCAAGATCGGCAGGCGGGTTATCGTGCTGGGCGGCGGCAACACCGCGATGGACTGCTGCCGCTCCTCACGCCGGCTGGGCGGGCAGGACGTGAAGGTGATCGTGCGCTCCGGCTTCGACGAGATGAAGGCGTCTCCCTGGGAGAAGGAGGACGCCATGCACGAGGACATTCCAATCCTCAACTATCTGGTGCCGAAGGAGTTCACGCATCAGGGCGGCCGACTCACGGGCGTTATGTTCGACAAGGTCAGGGCGGAGTACGATGCGAAAGGCCGCCGCACTCTCGTGCCCACCGGAGATCCGCAGCAGCATGTGGCGTGCGACGACGTGCTGGTTGCCGTGGGTCAGGAGAATGCCTTTCCCTGGATAGAGCGCGATCTCGGGATCGAGTTCGACAAATGGGATATGCCCAAGGTCGATCCCATGACGATGGCTTCGACGCATCCCAGGGTATTCTTCGGCGGTGATGCTGCTTTTGGACCCAAGAACATCATCTGGGCGGTGGCCCACGGCCACGATGCGGCCCTGTCGATTCACAAAATGTGCTCCGGGGCGGATATCAACGATCGACCAGCTCCCATGGTCGAGATCATCAGCCAGAAGATGGGCATTCACGAATGGAGCTATGACAATGACATAGCTCCCGACCGTCGCTACCGCGTTCCGTTGCGCGACAAAGTCGTAGCCTTGCGCGATATCAAGGCCGAGGTCGAGTTGGGCTATGATTTCGATCTCGCGCTCAAGGAGGCGCACCGCTGCCTCAATTGCGATGTACAGACCATCTTCACTTCCTCGCTCTGCATCGAATGCGACGCCTGTGTCGATATCTGTCCGATGGACTGCATCACGTTCACCGCCAACGGCGAGGAGGCAGATCTGCGTACTCGCCTCAAAGCGCCGGCAGCCAATGCCACACAGGACCTCTATGTCGCCAATGATCTGAAGACCGGCAGGGTGATGGTGAAGGACGAGGACGTGTGCCTGCACTGTGGGCTATGCGCGGAGCGCTGCCCAACCGGCGCCTGGGACATGAAAAAGTATCTCATCGATATCACGCATGCGGACGACCTATGCCGAGTAGCAGCCCGATCAGCAGCGTGAACGACTTCGTCGTTCGATTTGCCAACGTCAACGGGTCGGGCTCGGCCAGCGCCAACGAGCTGTTTGCCCGCGCCATTCTGCGCATGGGGGTGCCGGTAGCCCCACGCAACATTTTCCCTTCGAATATCCAGGGCCTGCCCACCTGGTATGAGGTCCGCATCTCGGAGGCGGGCCACCTGGGCGCGCGCGGCGGCACCGATCTTCTGGTAGCGATGAACCCACAGACCTGGGACAAGGACGTCGCCGGCATCGAGCCGGGAGGATATCTCTTCTACGACTGCACCAAACCGCTGCCGAAATCGAAGTTCCGCGATGACATCACCGTTATCGGCGTCCCGCTCACCGCCATCAGCAACCGCGAATACACCGATCCGCGCCAACGCCAATTATTCAAGAACATCATCTATATCGGAGCGCTCTCGGCTCTGCTGGATATGGATCCTGCGGTGATCGAGCAACTCATCGGCGAGCAGTTCAAAACGAAGGAGAAGCTGATCGGCGCCAACCTGCATGCGCTGCACCTCGGTCGCGACTGGGCACTGATGAACCTCAATTGCCCCATAGGACTGCGATTGCGTCGGGCGGACTGCGTAGGCGACCGGATTTTCATCGAGGGGAACTCGGCGGCTGCCCTTGGGGCGGTCTACGGCGGCGCCACAGTATGCGCCTGGTATCCGATCACGCCGTCGTCGTCGCTGGCAGATGCGTTCACCGGCCATTGTCGCCGCCTGCGCGTCGACCCTGTTACAAAGAAGAGCAAGGTCGCGATCGTGCAGGCCGAGGACGAGCTTGCTTCGATCGGCATGGTTATCGGTGCAGGCTGGAACGGAGCGCGCGCTTTCACCGCAACCTCGGGTCCTGGCATCTCGCTGATGCAGGAATTTCTCGGGCTCGCTTATTTTGCCGAGATCCCGGCAGTGATCTTCGACGTGCAGCGCGCCGGGCCGTCGACCGGGATGCCCACGCGCACACAGCAGTGCGATCTCATCTCCTGCGCCTACGCATCGCACGGCGACACCAAGCACGTGCTGCTGTTTCCGGAGGACCCGGCCGAAGCCTTCGAGTTCGCGGCGCATGCGTTCGATCTCGCCGACCGACTGCAAACTCCGGTATTCGTCATGCTCGATCTCGACATCGGCATGAATCATCGCCTCTGCCGTCCGCTAAAATGGGACGACAACCGCAAATACGATCGCGGCAAGGTCATGACGAAGGCCGATCTGGAAGCCGGCAAAGACTTCGGCCGCTATCTCGATGTGGACGGTGACGGCATTCCGTATCGAACGTATCCCGGTACGCACCCAAGCAAGGGATCATTCTTCACACGCGGCACCTCGCGCGATCGCTACGCGCGCTATACCGAGGAGGGCGCCGCCTATGCCGACAATATGCAGCGGCTGATCCGCAAGCTCGAGACCGCGAAGGATCTCGTTCCGCGGCCGCTGCAGGCGAACGCTGGCAAGGCGACCAAGTACGGCGTCATCTACTACGGATCGACCTCCCCTGCCATGGACGAGGCCATTGAGCTGATCGAAGCCCGCGGCCTGTCGCTCAACCGCCTGCGCGTGCGTGCCTTCCCGTTCCATTCGAGCGTGACCAGCTTTGTCGCCGACCACGATTTTGTATTCGTGGTTGAGCAGAACCGCGATGCGCAGCTGCGCTCCCTGATCGTCAACGAATGCGGCATCGATCCGATCCGCCTGGTGCCGATATTGCACTATGACGGAACTCCGATCACGGCCCGCTTCATTGCGCGCGCCATCGGGGATCATCTCGACGCCCTCAAAGTCACTCCGTTGCGCAAAGTGGTATCATGACCTACATTGCCAAGCCCAAGTTTCACCATCCCGCGTTGCCGAAAAACGCGCTCGGATATACGCACCGTGATTACGAGGGCTCCGTCTCGACGCTGTGCGCGGGATGCGGGCACGACTCGATCTCCGGGGCGATCATCGAGGCTTGCTTCCAGCTCGAAATCGCTCCGCATCGGGTCGCCAAGCTCTCCGGGATCGGCTGCTCGTCAAAGACTCCGACCTATTTCCTGGGCAACTCGCATGGATTCAACTCGGTGCACGGGCGCATGCCGTCCGTCCTCACCGGCGCGAACCTGGCCAATCGTGATCTCATCTATCTCGGGGTCTCGGGCGACGGCGACTCGGCGTCAATCGGGCTCGGGCAATTCGCGCATGCGCTGCGTCGCGGCGTCAACATGGTCTACATCGTCGAGAATAACGGCGTCTATGGCCTCACCAAGGGACAGTTCTCGGCCACTGCCGACCGTGGCTCGAAATCGAAACGCGGCTTGAGCAACACCGATAACGCCATCGATCTCGTTGCAATGGCGCTGCAGCTTGGGGCGACCTTCGTCGCGCGCTCCTTTTCCGGCGACAAGGACCAGCTGGTTCCGCTGATCAAGGCCGCGATCGAGCATCAGGGCGCCGCTTTCCTGGACGTGATCTCGCCCTGCGTCGCATTCAACAACCACGCAGGATCGACCAAGAGCTTCGATTACGTGCGGGAGCATAACGAGGCGGTGAATCGGCTGGACTTCATCACTGGCCGCACGCCCATCACCGTGAGCTATGAGCCCGGCACGGTCGAGGTGGTCGAGCAGCATGACGGCACCCAGCTCGTGCTCAAGAAGGTCGCCGCGGACTACAGCCCGCACGACCGGGTTGGCGCCCTGACCTTCCTCGCGCGCCATGCGGCGCAAGGTCAGATCGTCACGGGCTTGCTCTACGTCGACCGCGAGCCGGAGGACCTGCACCGGCTGTTCAATACGGTAGAGGCTCCGCTCAACTCGCTATCGGAGAAGGACCTGTGCCCGGGGGCAGCGGCGCTGGACAGGATCAATGCTAGCCTGCGCTGACGCAGGGCACTGGAAGCAGGCTTACGCCGCCTCGTCCGGCGCCTCGACAATGGGATCGTAGCGCGCGGCGTCAAATCCCAGCAGATTCCATGACTGCATCATGTGCGGCGGCAGCGGCGCGCTGACATCGATCGTGCCGCCGCGCGGATGGGCAATGAAGAGCCGTCGCGCCAACAGATGCAGCCTGTTCTGCATGCCTCCGGGCAGATCCCAGTTCTCCTTGGCAAAATATTTCGGATCACCAACGATGGGATGGCCGATATGGGCCATGTGGGCGCGCAGCTGATGCGTGCGCCCAGTGACTGGCTTTAGTGAGAGCCAGGAGAGCTGGCGCGCTGCGGTATCGACCACCGCGTAATAGGTCACGGCGTGGCTTGCGCCCGCCTCACCATGGCGGGCAATGCGCATGATCGAATCGCCCTCGCGCTCCTCTTTGGCAAGGAAAGTGGAGATGCGTCCCTGACGCGGCTTGGGGACGCCCGCCGCCAGCGCCCAGTAGATCTTTCTGGCCGCGCGCGAACGAAAGCTCTTGGCGAGCGCCACCGCGGCAAAGCGGGTCTTTGCCACCAGCAGACATCCGGCAGTATCCTTGTCCAAGCGATGGACTAGGCGCGGCCGTTGCCCTTGCGGGTTGCGCATCGCGGCGAGCATGCCATCGAGATGGCGTGTAGTCCCCGAGCCGCCCTGCACCGCAAGCCCCAACGGCTTGTTCAGCACCAGCACATCGGCATCCTCGTAGAGCGTAATCGATTTGAGGAACTTGCGGGTGTTGTCGTCTGCCTCCGTTGCTGCGCCCGACGGCCGCTCCGGAGCAAGCTGCACGGGCGGCACTCGCACGGTTTGACCGCTTTCGAGCCTTTGGCTTGGCTGCGCGCGCCTGCCGTCCACGCGCAGCTCGCCCTTTCGAATGATGCGCTGGATATGCGAGAATGCCAGTTTGGGAAAGCGCGCTTCGACAAACCGATCAACCCGCATGCCGCTCTCGTCGGCGCTCACGACGATTTTCTGAACTCCCGTCGCCACGCTCGGACTCACGCAAACGCTCTCAGCTATCTGCGTTCTGCACGCAGCTTTGCCCAGTGGGCGAGCCGCCGGCCGATCTCGCGTTCAAAGCCGCGTTCTGTAGGATGATAGAATTTTTGCCGGCCGAGCCGCTCAGGAAAATAATCCTGGCCGGAGAAGGCGTCAGGCGAGTCGTGATCGTACCGGTAATCCTCGCCGTAGCCTTCCGACCGCATGAGCCTGGTCGGGGCATTGAGAATGTGCTTTGGCGGCAGCAATGATCCCGCCTCTTTCGCCGTTCGCATGGCTGCGCCATAGGCGCCATAGGCAGCATTCGACTTGGGCGCGGTCGCGACATAGATCACGGCCTCGGCGATCGCCAGCTCCCCCTCCGGCGATCCGAGAAAATCATAGGCATCCTTTGCGGCATTGCAGATCACCAGCGCCTGCGGATCGGCGAGCCCGACATCCTCCACCGCCATGCGCACCACCCGCCGCGCGATGTAGAGCGGATCCTCGCCCGCGTCGAGCATGCGGCAAAGATAATAGAGCGCCGCGTCCGGGTCGGAGCCGCGCACCGACTTGTGCAGCGCGCTGATCAGGTTGTAGTGACCGTCCTGTTTTTTGTCGTAGATGGGAGCGCGGCGCTGCACCACCTCCTGCAGCTTCGCGGCATCAAATATCTCATCGTCGCGCCGCGCTCGCCACACTTCCTCCGCGAGCGTGAGCGCGGAACGGCCATCTCCGTCGGCCATGCGAATGAGAGATTGGCGAGCCTCGGCATCGAGCGGAAGCTGCCTTCCTTCGATCGATTCCGCCCGCGCCAACAAACGTTCCAGCGCCGCCGAATCCAGCGGCTTGAAAACGAGGACACGGGCTCGCGAGAGCAGCGGCGCGATCAGCTCGAAGGATGGATTCTCGGTGGTCGCGCCAATAAGGACGATGGTGCCGTCCTCCATCACAGGAAGGAACGAGTCTTGCTGCGCGCGATTGAAGCGATGAATCTCATCGACAAAAAGCAGCGTTCCATGCCCGCTTTCGCGCCGCTCGCGGGCTGCATCGAACACCTTCTTCAGATCCGCAACGCCGGAAAAGATCGCCGAGATTTGCTCGAAATGCATGTCCGTCGCATGCGCCAGAAGCCGCGCAACGGTGGTTTTGCCGGTGCCGGGAGGGCCCCAGAAGATCAACGAACCCAGCGTGCGGGTTTTCAGCAGTCGCGTGAGCGCGCCATCGGGCGCAAGCAGGTGATCTTGCCCAACCACCTCCGCCAGATTGCGGGGCCGCAACTTGTCGGCAAGCGGCCGTGGCGCATCACGCTCGAGACCTGCCGCCGTAAACAGGGTCGGGCTTCCGCGCTTGGCGCGCGCCGTCATGTCAACGACCGTCCCTTCGCGCTTGCCGCGCCCATGCGGCGCACATTGTGATCTGCAGCGATCGCGCGCGGCTCGGCCTCACCGGCTACTCCCGTTGCGCCGTGCTGCAAGAAACTGGAGCCGACTCGGTTGAGCAGAACACGCCACCTGCCTGGCAACGAACCTCGATCCGCCCACAGTGAGGGCCCCCTGCCGCTTGCTCGCCGGCGCGCATGAACATGATGCGCCAGCGTTGATTCTGCTGCCCGGTGATGCGCTCGAGATCCCGGGTCTTCACGACCTTGGCGCTGTTCACCGAAAGCACGAGGTCGCCGCGCACGAAGCCGACGCGCTGCGCCGGAGATCCATTGGCCACCTCGACAATCACCACTCCCTGAGCGGCGGGGTCGAGCCGCAGATCGTCGGCCAGCGCCGCCGAAAGATTGGAAACCTTGGCGCCCTGAAGCGGCGATGGTGACGAGATGATCAGCTCATCATGGGCAATGTCGGGGGCCGCTTCGAGCGCTACATTGAGCGCTATTTCCTTGCCCGCACGCAGCACGCCGAGCCGTGTGTTTCCACCAATCGGCTTGGTTGCGAAGCGGTATTCGAACGCGTTCGGGTCGTCGATGATCTGCCCGTCGATATTGACGATCAGATCACCGGTTTTCAGCCCTCCACGGCCGGCAGGACTCGATGGACTTACGGTCGCAATCAGCGCGCCGCTCGGACGTTTGAGCCCCAGGCTTTCCGCGATATCGGGTGTGACGGCCTGCAGGCGCGCACCCAGCCAGGGCCGCCTGACGGTGGAGCCTCCACTTCTCGCCGATGCCACGACGACTTTCACCATATTGGCAGGAATCGCGAATCCGATGCCCTGCGAGCCGCCGGAGCGCGAGAAGATGGCTGTATTGATGCCGACCAGGCGGCCGGTCATATCCACCAGCGCGCCACCGGAGTTACCGGGGTTGATGGCGGCGTCGGTCTGAATGAAGAACTGATAGTCGGTGATGCCCACCTGGGTGCGCGCTACCGCCGACACGATGCCATGCGTCACCGTTTGCCCGACGGCGAACGGATTGCCGATGGCGAGCACGATATCGCCGACCTGCAAAGCGTCGGAATCTGCAAACTCCAGTGATGGAAATCTCTCGTTGTGAGCCTTCATGCGCAACACAGCAAGATCGGAACGCGCATCCTTGAGTACCATCTCAGCTTCAAATTCCCGCTTGTCGGAAAGCGAAACCTTGACCTGGTCAGCGCCTTCGATGACATGGTTGTTGGTGACCACCAGCCCCGACGGATCGATCAAAACGCCCGAGCCGAGCGAACGCTGAACCTGGTCTCCCCCTCCTCCCGGCATTCCGAAAAAGCGGCGAAAGATCGGATCGTCAAGCAAAGGATTGCGAACCGTGACCATCTTCGCTGCATAGACATTCACCACGGCCGGCGCGACCCGTTGTACCACCGGTGCATAGGACAGAAGGACCTCGTTCTGCGAGGAGGGCAAGCGGCGCTCCTGCGCGGATAACGCGTGCGAGCAAGCCGCTAGAGCGACGAACATCAGCGTGAGCGACCGGCCGGATCGAAACAGCACGCGGTGAGCAGCCATGGCAATTCCGACGTTTCGAGAACGCAGTATTCTAAGCCCGCGCTGGTGACAATTGAAGCACACGCCCGCACCTGGCCCTGGGCCGATGCAGGTTGCGATGGCGCTTGCTCGGGCGCAGCGTCAAGCCGCTCTCCACCGCCGGTCCAGCAAGCTTCGACACCGAGAAGCCCCGGCGAAAGGGCGCGCGATCAGGCCGGGGCGGCTGCGGTTTCCCGCTCCTCCTCCGCCACCCTGCCTGAATTGACACCTTTTGCCGCAGTATCGCGGTCCACAAACTCGATGACGGCCACGGGGGCCGAGTCGCCATGGCGAAATCCCGCCTTGAGCACACGCGTATAGCCGCCGTTGCGTGACTGGTAACGCGGCGCGAGCACGTCGAACAGCTTCTTCACCATGGGGATGTCGCGGATTTGTGCGATCGCCTGACGCCGCGCGTGCAGATCGCCACGCTTTCCCAGCGTGATGAGTTTTTCGACAATGGGCCGCAGATCTTTCGCCTTCGGAAGCGTGGTGATGATCTGCTCATGCTTGATCAATGCCGCGGCCATGTTCGCGAACATGGCCCGCCGGTGCTCGTGACGGCGATTGAGCTTGCGATGGGCATTACCGTGACGCATGACAGACTCCGCGACCGACAACCAGGGTGAGCCCCATTTGAGGAAGCAAAGACCTTCCTTCGGCCTCCCTGGGCATCGGGTCAGTAATGGTCCTCGAAGCGCTTGGCCAACTCATCGATGTTGTCTGGCGGCCATCCGGGCACCTCCATGCCGAGGTGGAGGCCCATCTGGGCCAGCACCTCCTTGATCTCATTGAGCGACTTTCGCCCAAAATTCGGGGTGCGCAACATCTCGGCTTCGCTCTTCTGAACGAGATCGCCGATGTAGACGATATTGTCGTTCTTGAGACAATTGGCCGAGCGTACGGAAAGCTCGAGCTCGTCGACCTTCTTGAGAAAAGCGGGATTGAAGGCCAGATCAGGGATCGCCTCCACCACGCCTTCTTTCGGTCGGGGCTCCTCGAAGTTCACGAAAACATTGAGTTGATCCTGCAGGATGCGAGCGGCGTAGGCGATGGCATCATCCGGGCTGAGCGCCCCGTTGGTCTCGATCTGCATGGTGAGCTTGTCATAATCGAGGATTTGACCCTCGCGGGTATTCTCGACGCGATACGATACTTTGCGCACCGGTGAATAAAGAGAATCGATGGGAATGAGGCCGATCGGCGCGTCCTCGGGCCGATTGCGCTCGGTTGGCACGTATCCCTTGCCGGTATTGACGGTGAACTCCATCCGGATCTCGGCACCCTCATCCAACGTGCACAGCGCCAGGTCCGGGTTGAGCACCACAATGTCGCCCACGGTCTGGATATCACCAGCAGTGACGGCACCGGGTCCCTGCTTTTTCACCACCATGCGCTTGGGTCCATCGCCTTGCATCTTGATGGCGATGTCCTTGATGTTGAGCACGATATCAGTGACGTCCTCACGGACGCCGGGGATCGAGGAGAACTCATGCAGCACGCCATCGATATGGACTGACTGCACTGCGGCGCCCTGCAGCGAAGACAACAGGATGCGCCGCAATGCGTTTCCGAGCGTCACGCCGAAGCCCCGCTCCAGCGGCTCCGCGATGACGGTCGCCTCGCGCTTGGGATCGGCGCCAGAGGTTACCTGCAGCTTGTTCGGACGAATCAACTCCTGCCAGTTCTTCTGAATGGTCACATTGACACCCATCGCATTGCGCGGCGCAGCGGCGGGCCGCACACCCCACTCCGCCCCGTGGGAATTGCTGGCGGCGGCGGACCCTTCTGGAGCCCGTCGGATGAGAACGTCATCGGTCATACTCGGCGCCTCTTTCGTGGACGGCAGCCATTATGGGGAATCGGCGTGACGTCGCGGATGGAAGTGATGGTGAACCCGGCCGACTGAAGCGAACGCAACGCCGATTCACGGCCTGAGCCCGGGCCGGCCACCTCGACCTCGAGGGTGCGCATTCCGTGCTCCTGGGCCTTTTTGGCGGCATCCTCCGCGGCGACCTGCGCTGCATAAGGGGTGGATTTCCGAGATCCCTTGAAGCCCATGGTCCCGGCAGATGACCAGGCAACGGTATTTCCTTGTGCGTCGGTAATGGTAATCATCGTGTTGTTGAAGGTCGCGTTCACGTGCGCGACTCCCGATGCGATGTTCTTGCGTTCGCGTCGACGGACGCGGGCGGGTTCCTTCCCCATGCCAGATCCTCTAAAGGACGCGGCGCTCTGCCGCGAATGCCTATTCTTGCATCGGTCTAACTGCGAGCCAGATGCGCGTGCATCGGTCGGATGCGGACTCCCGGCGAACTTACTTCTTCTTGCCCGCTATCGGCTTGGCTGGACCCTTGCGCGTGCGGGCATTGGTGTGGGTACGCTGGCCGCGGACGGGCAGCCCACGGCGATGTCTCAACCCACGGTAGCATCCGAGATCCATCAACCGCTTGATGTTCATGGCCACCTCACGTCGGAGATCGCCTTCCACCATGTAGTCTCGGTCAATGACTTCCCGGATCTGGAGCACTTCCTGGTCGGTGAGCTGGGACACCCGCCGCGCTTCAGGAATTCCGACTTTGTCCATGATTTCATTGGCCTTTTTTGGCCCGATTCCATGGATATATTGAAGCGCGATAATCACACGCTTGTTGGTTGGTATATTGACGCCGGCAATGCGGGCCACAGTTCCTCGCTCCTTCTGGGCCAAGCGCAAGCAAAAACACGACACCCTTCCCCGGCTTTCGGGGCCCGGCATCGGTCGACGCTTCAACTTGGATGCGGGTTATTAATGGATTCAATCGCGTTTCGTCAACCTCCGTCCGCGCCTGTTTTTGCGCGAGGGAGCTTTGCGAGAGGCGGTTCTGGTCCGGCTATGCCCGACTGCTGAGTGGACTCGCAATCCGCCGGTAGGCGGCCTTCGGCTCTTCGCCTTCTTTTTTGCCACCCTCTCCTTGCCGTTACCTCGATTCCCGGGGGACACGCCTGCGCCATCGGCCAAGCCGCGATCCTGGTCCGGTGCCTCGGCTTGTTGCAGTGCAGTGTCGATCGCCCGCGCCACAGCCGAAACAGCCGCCATGCCGTCGACCTGCCGCAGCACACTCTGCAACTGGTAATAGGCGACCAGGGGAGCCGTCTGGTCGCGATACGCCAGGAGGCGGCGCCGCAGCACCTCGGGATGATCATCGGGGCGCAGGGTCTCTCCGCGTGCCGTCGTCTCGGCGATCCGCTTCTTGATGCGCGCGAGCAGGATCTCCTCGTCGACCCTGAGGTCGATCACCGCGTCGAGCTTCAGCCCTTTTTCCCGAAGCATGCGATCGAGCGCATGCGCCTGCGGCACGGTACGCGGGAAGCCGTCGAGAATAAAGCCATTGCGAGCATCGGGCTGATCGATGCGCGCCGAGACGATCGCGACCACCATGTCGTCCGGCACGAGCTCGCCGCGCGCCATGATGCCCTTGGCCCGCAACCCGACCGCAGTGCCTGCCTTCACTGCCGCGCGTAGCATGTCGCCCGTCGACAGCTGCAGCAGACCATGCTTTGCGACCAGACGCTGGGCTTGGGTCCCCTTGCCGGCCCCGGGGGGGCCGAGCAGTATCAATCTCATCTCCGCCGCCCCCGCAGCTTCGAGCGCTTGATAAGCCCTTCGTACTGGTGCGCCAGCAGATAGCCCTGGATCTGCGCCACTGTGTCCATCGTCACGCTCACCACAATGAGCAGCGAGGTTCCGCCAAAATAGAACGGCACGGAGGCATAGGAGATCAGGATCTCAGGCAGGATGCAGACGATGGCGAGATAGGCCGCGCCGATCACGGTAATGCGGGAGAGCACGTAGTCGATGTACTCGGCCGTACGCTCACCCGGACGGATGCCAGGAATGAAGCCGCCGTGCTTCTTCAGGTTGTCGGCGGTCTCGGTCGGGTTGAACACGATCGCCGTGTAGAAGAAGGCAAAGAAGATAATGAGCGCAACATAGAGGATCAGGAACAGGGGCCGCCCGTGGGCGAGCTGCGTCGTAATGGCAACGAACCAGTCCGGCCCCTTGCCAGCATTGAAATTGGCCACTGTCGTCGGCAACAGCAGCAGGGACGAAGCGAAGATCGGCGGGATCACCCCCGACGTGTTGAGCTTGAGCGGGAGATGCGAGGATTGGCCCTCGAACATACGATTGCCGACCTGCCGCTTGGGGTATTGGATCAGGAGCCGCCGCTGTGCGCGTTCCATGAACACGATGAAGCCGATGACTGCCACGACCATCACAAGCACCACCAGAATGAGGCCGGTCGACAGCGCGCCCTGGCGGCCGAGCTCGAGGGTTCCTGCGATGGCCGACGGAAGCTCCGCGACGATTCCGGAAAGGATGATAAGCGAGATGCCGTTGCCGATCCCGCGCGAGGTGACCTGCTCGCCGAGCCACATCAGGAACATGGTTCCACCGGTGAGGGTGATGACGGTCGCGATGCGGAAGAACCAGCCTGGATCGCTCACCACATTGCCTGCCCCTTCCAGACCGACCGAGATGCCGTAAGACTGGAACGCCGCCAGCAATACTGTCAGATACCGCGTATATTGGTTCATCACCTTGCGGCCTTGCTCACCTTCCTTCTTGAGCTGCTCGAGCGTTGGCGAGACCGTCGTCATCAGCTGGATGATGATGGAGGCGGAGATGTAGGGCATGATGTTGAGCGCAAAGATCGCCATGCGGTGGATGCCGCCACCGGAAAACATATTGAACATCCCGAGAATTCCGCCGGCCTGCGATCGAAAGATCTGGTCCCAGGCGGAGGGATCGATGCCAGGCAACGGGATATAGGTGCCGAAGCGATAGACCAGCAGCGCCCCGACCGTGAACCAGATGCGCTTCTTGAGTTCCTCGGCCTTGGCAAGCGCGGAGAAATTGAGATTGGCGGCGAGCTGCTCTGCTGCTGACACCATGGGCGGATGCTCCGTTGCGCCGGGTGGAGATCGAAGGGCGGGGTATCCGCCCTATATAGCCATCACGGCGCCTGTTCGCCCGTCGCGCGTGGAGGGGCCAAAATGATTACCGACCCGCCCGCGCCTTCAACGGCAGCAATGGCCGACTTGGAAGCGCCCCACACCGAAAATGCGACCTTGCTCTTGATTGTGCCGGAGCCGAGCAGACGAACACCGCCTTTTGGCCTGCGCAGCACACCTGCCTTCACCAGCGCGTCCACATCGACGGTGCCGCCGGCGTCGAGCTTGCCGGCCTCAATCGCCGCCTGAATCCTGTCAAGATTGACCTCATTGAGCTTGCGCGCGAACGAGACATTCTTGAAGCCGCGTTTGGGCAGCCGCCGGTGCAGCGGCATCTGGCCGCCCTCGAACCCTTTGATGCGGACGCCCGAGCGCGCGGTCTGGCCTTTGCCACCGCGACCGCCCGTCTTTCCCATGCCAGAGCCGATGCCGCGGCCAATGCGCAGCCGCTTTTTGCGCGCTCCGGTGCGGTCGGCGAGTTCGTGAAGCTTCATCGCGCTGTTCCCATGTTCTTGATTGTTGTCCGCCCTGCCGCGAGCGGACACATCCGCCACAGCACTCCTGCTAGCCCGCTTCCAGGATGCGAACCAGGTGCTTGACCTTCGAGAGCATGCCACGGGTTTGCGGCGTATCGGGCAGCTCTGAGACTCGCCCGATGCGGTTGAGACCGAGCCCGACCAGGGTCGCTCGCTGCGAGCGATGGCGACGAATCGGGCTGCCGGTCTGCTCGACCTTGATCTTCTTGCCAGTGCTGATCATTTCCTCCTCCCGCCGCAGGCCCATGAGGCTCAGTCCGCAGGCTGCTCACTCTCTCCCGGCTCGCGCCGACGCGCCTGCAGCGCCGAGATTTTGATGTTTCGGCGCGAGGCAACCGAGCGCGGCGAATCCTGCCGCCGCAGCGCGTCGAAGGTTGCCCGCACCATGTTGTACGGGTTGCTCGATCCGAGCGATTTTGCCACCACGTCCTGCATCCCCAGCGTCTCGAACACGGCCCGCATCGGCCCGCCGGCGATGATGCCGGTGCCCGGGGGCGCCGCGCGCAGATAGACGCGGCCGGCACCGTGGCGGCCCGCCACGTCATGATGCAACGTTCGGCCTTCGCGCAACGGCACACGAATGAGACCGCGCTTGGCAGCCTCGGTGGCTTTGCGGATCGCCTCCGGGACCTCGCGTGCCTTGCCGTGGCCAAAGCCGACCCTGCCCTTCTCATCACCGACGACGACGAGCGCGGCGAAGCCGAAGCGACGTCCTCCCTTGACCACCTTCGCCACTCGATTGATGTGGACCAGCTTGTCGCTGAATTCGCTCTCGCGCTCTTCACGATCGCGCCGCTCGCGGGGTTCACGCGCCATGTTGTTGTTCCAACTTACCGTTCGTTCAGTGCTTAGACACCAGATGACAGATGTCAGATGTCAGATCATGGCAAACGTGCCTGACATCTGGCCTCTGACATCCGTGCTCTGACATCTGTTCTCTGGCATCTGACATCTGCCTTCAGAAATTCAGCCCGCCTTCACGGGCGGCGTCCGCAAGCGCCTTGATCCGGCCGTGGTAGAGATACCCGCCGCGATCGAAGACAACGTCCTTGATGCCTTTCGAAGCTGCCCGCTCCGCCAGGCGCCTGCCGATCGCCTTGGCGGCATCGATATTGGCGCCGGTTTTCAGCGTCGTGCGCATTTCCTTCTCCAGGGACGAAGCCGAGGCCAGCGTCTCGCCTTTGCTGTCATCGATAACCTGAGCGTAGATGTGCTTTGAGGAGCGGAATACCGAAAGGCGCGCGCGAGCGCCGGCCGCCCGCCGCACTTTTCTGCGTACCTTTGCCTGTCGACGTTTGGTCCGATCGACTACCGTAGCCATCGCCTGCCCCGCTATTTCTTCTTGCCTTCCTTGCGGAAGATGTACTCACCCGCGTACTTGACGCCCTTGCCCTTGTACGGCTCGGGCTTGCGGAAAGCCCGGATTTGCGCGGCAACGTGGCCCACCTTCTGACCGTCGATGCCCGTCACCACGATCTCCGTTGGCCGTGGAGTCGCAATCGTAATCCCGTCCGGAATCGGAAAGGCGATATCGTGGCTGTACCCCAGCTGGATCTGGAGAGTCTTTCCCTGCACCGCTGCCCGATATCCAACGCCGGTCACCTCCAGCCGCCGCTCGAACCCCTGGGTGACGCCGGTGACCACGTTCGCCAGAAGCGACCGGTACGTCCCCCACATGGCGCGCGCGCGCTTGCTGTCGGTCCGTGGATCGATCCTGACCTCGTTGCCCTCCACCTTGGCGGCCACGTCGCCGTGCAGCGCAACCGCGAGCGTTCCCTTCGGACCCTTGATCCTGACCACCTGGCCCTCCACCGAGGCGCTGACGCCGGAGGGAATTGCGACAGGTTTCTTGCCGACACGGGACATGAGCTCACCGTTCAAAAGACCGTGCAGAGAATTTCGCCGCCCACGTTGTTGTCGCGTGCATCATGATCGGCCATGACGCCCTTGGGGGTCGAAAGGATAGCCACCCCAAGCCCGTTATTGACCCGCGGCAGGGCTTTCACCGAGGCATAGACCCGCCGGCCCGGCTTCGAGACTCGCGAGATCTCCCGGATGACCGGCTCGCCGTCAAAATATTTCAGCTCGATCTCGAGCTCCTTGCGCCCGTTCGAGTGCTCTACCGCTGCATAGCCGCGGATGAAGCCTTCCGTCTTGAGCACATCGAGCACGCTCAGGCGCAGGCGCGATGCCGGAGTTGAGACCTTCGCCTTATTGCGCATCTGCGCATTATGGATGCGCGCGATCATGTCGCCGAGCGGATCGTTCATCGCCATTGCTCGACCTCCTTACCAGCTCGACTTGACGAGCCCGGGGATCAGGCCCCGGCTGCCGAGCTCGCGCAGTGCAATGCGCGAGAGCCTCTGCTTGCGGTAGTAGCCGCGCGGCCGACCCGACACCTCGCATCGGTTGCGGACGCGGGTTTGCGACGAGTTGCGGGGCAATTCGGCAAGCTTGAGCGTTGCCGCGAAGCGTTCCTCCATTGGCTTTTTTTTGTCACGGGCAATTGCCTTGAGCCGCGCGCGGCGCCCCGAATACCGCTTGCTCAGCCTTCGCCGCCGATTGTTTTTCTCGATCGAGCTCTTCTTTGCCATCAATAATCTCCTGGGCTCCGGCAGGCTCATTGCCGGAACGGGAAGTTGAACGCGCTCAACAGCGCGCGCGCCTCATTCTCCGACTTGGCGGTCGTGCATACCGTGATGTCCATTCCCCAGATGTCGGAAGCCTTGTCGTAGTCGATTTCGGGAAAGATGATGTGCTCTTTGATGCCAAGCGTATAGTTTCCGCCGCCGTCGAAGCTCTTGGGGGACAGGCCGCGAAAGTCGCGGACGCGCGGCAGCGCGATATTGACCAGCCGGTCCATGAATTCATACATGCGGGTTTTGCGCAGCGTTACCTTGCAGCCGATCGGCTGGCCGTCGCGGACTTTGAACGTAGCGATCGACTTGCGTGCCTTGGTAATCACCGCCTTCTGGCCGGCGATGAGGCCGAGATCGCTTGCGGCAGCTTCCACCTTCTTGCGATCGGCTACACCTTCGCCAATTCCCATGTTGATAACAATCTTCTCGACCACCGGAACCTGCAGCGGGCTCTTGTAGCCGAACTCCTGCGAGAGCTTCTTGCGCACGACCTCGTCGAAGAAGACCCTGAGCCGAGGCGGGACGCGCTCCTCGGGCTGTTGTGGCTTCGGCGCCTTGGCCTCTGCGTCCTTTGCCGGCCGCTCGGCTCGGTCGGGCTTCTGGGCTTTTTGCGCCGGCTGGCCCTTGTCCGCCTTTTCCGGCCGCGGAGCTTTTTCCGATCGCTCGGCCTTGGCCCCTTTTGTGGCTTTTGGCTTTGCCTTGCTTTCCACGTCAGCCATCGATTTCGACCCCTGAACGCTTGGCGAAACGCACTTTTCGTCGATGCTCGCCTTCGCCGACGAACTTGAAGCCGACTCGCGTTGGCTTGCCGTCCTTGGGATCGGCGAGCGCAAGGTTGGACAGATGCACCGTCCCTTCCTTAGAGATGATGCCGCCGTCCTGCTGCGGAGTCTGCTTCTGGTGGCGCTTGACCATGTTGATGCCCCGCACCAGCGCGCGGTCGCGATCGGGCTGCACTTCGATCACCTCGCCGGTGCGGCCCCGGTCACGTCCGGTCATCACTACGACCTTATCGCCCTTGCGGATTTTCGCCGCCATCACAGCACCTCAGGCGCGAGCGAGATAATCTTCATATGATTTTTCGCCCGCAACTCGCGCGGCACCGGGCCAAATATGCGGGTACCGACCGGCTCCATCTGAGGATTGATGAGCACCGCCGCGTTGCGATCGAATCGGATGATCGAGCCGTCCGGACGCTTGATGTCCTTCGAGATCCGCACCACCACCGCCTTCATCACCTCGCCCTTCTTCACCCGCCCGCGCGGGATCGCTTCCTTCACTGAAACCACGATCACATCGCCGATGGTGGCATACTTGCGCTTCGAGCCACCTAGCACCTTGATGCACATGACCCGTCGGGCGCCGGAATTGTCCGCCACATCAAGATTGGTCTGCATCTGGATCATGGGGCACCCGTCTGCCGCCTTGCTGCTGCACGCATGGCTCACCCCGCTTTTCTTTTTTCGCTGCGGACCACTTCCCAGCGTTTGAGCCTGGAAAGCGGCCGGCGCTCCTCGATCCAGACGATATCGCCCACATGATGCGCGTTGCCCTCATCATGGGCGTAGTATTTCTTGGTGCGGCGAACCGTCTTCTTCATGACCGGGTGAGTAAATCGGCGCTCCACGCGCACGACCACGGTCTTGTCCTGCTTGTCGCTCACGACAACACCCTGCAGCGTGCGTTTCGGCATCTCTTCTCACTCCGGCTTGGCTTTTGCCGCGGCTGCGGAAGGGCTCGCCGAACGCTTCTGGGCGGCAATGGTCTTGATGCGGGCAATATCGCGGCGGACCTGGCGCACGCGCACAGTATTCTCGAGCTGACCCGTCGCGCGCTGGAATCGCAGGTTGAAGCTCTCCTTCTTGAGCTTGAGAACCTCGTCCTCGAGCTGGTCGAGGGTCATGCCGCGAATGTCGCCGGGCTTCATGATTGCCTTCCTGAGCCTATTCCGCAATCCGTTCGATGAACCGCGTCTTGATCGGCAGCTTGGCCGCCGCAAGCGAGAGGGCCTCGCGCGCAAGAGCCTCGCTCACTCCGTCGACCTCGAACAGGATGCGGCCGGGTTTGACGCGAGCGACCCAGAACTCCGGTGCCCCCTTGCCGGACCCCATGCGGACCTCGAGCGGTTTTTTCGATACCGGCACGTCCGGATAGATGCGGATCCAGACTCGCCCGGCGCGCTTCATATGACGGGTCAGCGCACGGCGCGCCGCCTCGATCTGGCGCGCGGTGACCCGTTCCGGCTCCAGTGCCTTGAGCCCGAAATGACCGAACGCAAGGTCGACCCCCGAGGTCGCAATGCCCTTGATGCGGCCCTTGTGCGCCTTGCGGAACTTGGTTCGCATCGGTTGCAGCATGGCTGCGCTTCCTTCCTATCCTTCCCGCGTCCGTTCAGGGCATGTCGCGGCGCGGCCGTCCGGTGTCGCCTTCCGCGAGCTTCTTGTCCTGCGCCATCGGGTCGTGCTCCATGATCTCGCCCTTGAAGATCCAGACCTTCACGCCGCACGTCCCATAGGTCGTAAATGCCGTCGCAACACCGTAGTCCACATCCGCGCGCAGAGTGTGCAGGGGCACGCGGCCTTCCCGATACCATTCCATGCGGGCAATCTCGGCCCCGCCCAGGCGCCCCGAGCAGTTGATGCGAATGCCGCCGGCACCAAGGCGCATCGCCGACTGCACCGCCCGCTTCATCGCGCGGCGAAACGCAACCCGCCGCTCGAGCTGCTGCGCGATCGACTCGGCTACCAATTGGGCATCAAGCTCCGGCTTCCTGATCTCCACGATGTTGATCATCACGTCCGATTTCGTGAGATTGGTGACCTTCCTGCGCAGCTTCTCGATGTCCGCGCCCTTCTTTCCGATGACAACGCCAGGCCGCGCCGATTGCACCGTGACGCGACATTTCTTGTGCGGCCGCTCGATGACGATCTTGGAGACCGCCGCCTGCTTGAGATCCTTCATCAGCTCCTCGCGGATCTTCATGTCCTCGTGCAGAAGCTGCCCGTACTCGTTCTTGCCGGAGTACCAGCGCGAATCCCAGGTGCGATTGATGCCGAGCCGCAAACCGACGGGATTGACCTTTTGACCCATGGACCAACTCCTAAAGCGCCGTCCTACGAGGACGCTGGCGTGCTCTCGCGCACGACAATGGTGAGATTCGCAAACGGCTTCAAAATCCGCCCCATCCTGCCGCGGCCGCGCGGCTGAAAGCGCTTGAGCACAAGTGCTTTGCCGACATGGGCGTGCGCGACCACGAGCTCGTCGACATCGAGGTCGTGATTGTTCTCGGCATTGGCAATCGCCGATTCCAGGCACTTGCGTACATCGCGCGCCATGCGCTTGCGGGAGAACTCGAGCTCCGCAAGCGCGGTTGCCACCTTCTTGCCGCGAATGAGCTGCGCAAGCAGATTGAGCTTCTGCGGGCTGACCCGCAGCATGCGCGCCACGGCTTTCGCCTCATTCTCGGCAAGCGCACGTTCGCGCGACTTCTTGCCCATGCTCGATCTCCTGGCCTATGCGCCACCTTCGCTGGGCGCCGCGGCCGCGGGTGCCGGTGCGCCGGGCGCCACCGGGCCCGCCGCCCGCTTCGCCTTTCGGTCGGAGGAGTGGCCATAAAACACCCGCGTCGGCGCAAACTCTCCGAACTTGTGACCAACCATCTCCTCCGTCACCAGCACCGGAATGTGCTTCTGGCCGTTGTAGACGCCGAACGTCAGTCCCACGAACTGCGGCAGTATGGTCGAGCGACGGCTCCAGATACGGATCATCTCGTGCCGACCGGATGTACGCGAGGCTTCCGCCTTCTTGAGCAGATAGCCGTCGACGAATGGGCCTTTCCAAATCGAACGTGCCATGATGGCGGCCTCAACTATCTCTTCTTCCGCGCATGGCGGCTCATGATGATGAACTTGGTGGTGGATTTATTCCTGCGGGTCTTCTTTCCCTTGGTTGGGAAACCCCAGGGGGTGACTGGATGGCGCCCGCCGGAGGTACGTCCTTCGCCGCCGCCATGCGGATGATCGATGGGATTCATCGACACGCCGCGATTGTGCGGCATGCGTCCCATCCAGCGCTTGCGCCCGGCCTTGCCGATCGAAATGTTCATATTGTCGGGATTGGAGACGGCACCAATGCTGGCCATGCAGCGGCCATGCACGAGGCGCTGCTCGGCGGAATTGAGACGCAGGATCACGTATTCGCCGTCGCGCCCGACGATTTGCGCGTAGGTTCCGGCGGAACGTGCAACCTGCCCGCCCTTGCCGATCTTGATCTCGATGTTGTGCACGATGGTGCCGACCGGGATGTTGCCAGCGGGCATCGCATTTCCGGGCTTCACGTCGACATGCTCGCCCGCCAGCACGGTGTCGCCCGGCGCGAGCCGCTGCGGCGCCAGAATATAGGCAAGCTCGCCGTCCTGGTATTTGATCAGGGCGATGAAGGCGGTGCGATTGGGATCGTACTCGATGCGCTCGACTTTCGCGGGCACATCGAACTTGCGCCGCTTGAAGTCGATGCTGCGATAGGCCCGCTTGTGCCCGCCGCCGCGAAAACGCACGGTGATGCGACCGTTATTGTTGCGGCCGCCGGGGGAATTCTTCCCCTCGGTCAGCGTCTTGACCGGCGGTCCGCGATGCAGCCCGGAGCGATCGACCAGGACGAGCTGGCGTTGGCTGGGAGTAACCGGATTGTAGGTCTTGAGCGCCATGTCGCCGTTTCCTTACAGCCCGGTGGTCACGTCGATGCGGTGGCCCTCTTCCAGGGTCACGATCGCGCGCTTGACTTCCGACTGCTCTCCCACCGATCCCCTGACGGCCTTGATCTTGCCTTTGCGGACATGCGTGTTGACCCTCTTGACCTTGACGTCGAAGAGCTTCTCCACGGCCTCCTTGATCTGCGGCTTGGTGGCGTGCCTTGCCACCTTGAACATCACCTGGTTGTGCTCCGAGCCCATCGTGGCCTTCTCGGTGATCACCGGCGAGAGGATGAGATCGTAGTGACGCGGATCGGTTGTGGTCATTTCAGCCGCGCCTCCAGCGCCTGCAATGCCGCCCGGGTCAATACCAGCTTCTCGCGCCGCAGGATGTCATAGACATTGATCCCCTGCACCGGCAGCACATCGATGTTTCTCAGGTTGCGCGCCGCCAGAGCGAAGTTGGCGTCGAGCTCGGCGCCGTCGATGATCAGCGCGCTCGTCAATCCAAGCTGTATGAAGCTCGCACGCAGCGCCTTCGTCCTGCCCTCGGCTACGCTGGCCTTCTCCAGAACAACGATGCCCCCGTCTCGCGCCTTGGCCGACAGCGCATGCTTGAGCGCCAGCGCCCGCACCTTCTTGGGCAAGTCGATCGCGTGGCTGCGCGGGGTCGGACCGAATGAACGGCCGCCGCCGCGAAACAGATTGACCTTGGCCGGGCCATGACGCGCCGAGCCGGTGCCCTTTTGCCGGTACATCTTCTTGCCGGTGCGGTTGATTTCGCTCCGGTTCTTGACGTCATGGGTGCCGCGCTGACGCTTGGCGAGCTGCCAGCGCACGCAACGGTGCAGGATATCGGGGCGCGGCTCCAGACCGAAGATGGCGTCCGGCAGGTCCACCCTGCCCGCCGCCGTGCCGTCGAGGGTCGTGATTTCGAGCTCCATTTCAAGCCCCATCCCTGGCTTCCGTCGGCGCGGCTTCTGCAGCGGTTGCCGGGGCTGCATCCTCGCCGGCTGCTGCACTCGTCGGCAGTCGGAACTTGCCCGGCCTGGGGACCCCATCCGGCAGCCGCTTCTTCACGGCATCGCGAAGAGTGATCCAGCCGCCTTTGTGGCCGGGCACTGCGCCCTCCACCAGGATCAGCCCGCGCTCGACATCGGTCTGCACCACTTTCAGGTTGAGCGTGGTGACGCGCTCGACCCCCATGTGCCCGGCCATCTTCTTGTTCTTGAAGGTCTTGCCCGGATCCTGGCGCCCGCCAGTCGAACCGTGCGAGCGATGCGAGATCGAGACGCCGTGCGAGGCGCGCAGGCCGCCGAAATTCCAGCGCTTCATGGGACCGGCAAAACCCTTGCCAATCGAGATTCCGGTCACGTCTACGAACTGGCCAACGGTGAAATGGTCGGCAGTAATCTCCGCACCGACCGGGATCAGGTCGCCCTCCTCGACGCGGAACTCCGCGAGCTTGCGCTTGGGCTCGACCTGGGCGGCCGCGAAATGCCCGCGCTCGGCCTTGGTCATTCTGCCGGGCCTACGGGTTCCGGAGCCGAGCTGGAGGGCGATATACCCGTCCTTGTCCCGACTGCGATGCGCCACCACCTGGCAATTGGCGAGGCGCAGCACCGTGACCGGCACGTGCTCACCCGCCTCGGTGAATATGCGAGACATGCCGACCTTTTGGGCAATGGCTCCCGAGCGCATGATCGTGATCCTCGCTAGTCCTTGTCCTGCGCGCAGCTCACAACTTGATCTCGACGTCCACACCCGCAGCGAGGTCGAGCTTCATCAGCGCATCCACCGTCTGCGGCGTCGGATCGACAATATCGAGCAGGCGCTTGTGGGTGCGCATCTCGAACTGCTCGCGGCTCTTCTTGTCCACATGCGGCGAGCGGTTCACCGTGAACTTCTCGATACGAGTCGGGAGCGGGATGGTGCCACGAACCTGCGCCCCCGTCCGTTTGGCGGTAGCAACGATCTCGCGGGTCGACGCATCAAGAATGCGATGGTCGAACGCTTTGAGCCGGATGCGGATGTTCTGGCCGTTCATGCTCTCTCAGAGGTCAGAGGACAGATGTCAGAGACCAGAATGGAACCCTGAAGCTGCCCCTGTTTGCCCTTCCTCTGCCTCCGTTCAATCCGTCTCGGACATCTGATATCTGAGACCTGACATTGCTATTCGGTGATCGACACCACCACGCCTGCGCCCACCGTCTTGCCACCCTCGCGGATGGCGAAACGCTGCTTCTCCTCCATTGCAATGGGAGTGATCAGCTCGACATCCATGGTCGCGTTGTCGCCCGGCATGATCATCTCGGTACCCGCAGGCAACGTGACCTGACCGGTGACATCGGTGGTGCGGAAATAGAACTGTGGACGATAGTTGGTGAAGAAGGGGCTGTGCCGGCCGCCTTCCTCCTTGGTCAGGATATAGGCTTCGGCCTTGAACTTCTTGTGCGGCTTGACCGAGCCCGGCTTGCACAAGACCTGCCCGCGCTCCACCGCATCCTTATCGATGCCGCGCAACAGGCAGCCTACGTTGTCGCCGGCCACCCCCTCGTCAAGCAGCTTGCGGAACATCTCCACGCCGGTGACCACCGACTTCTGGGTATCGCGCAGTCCGACGATCTCCACCTCCTCGCCGATCTTGATCTTGCCGCGCTCGATCCGCCCGGTGACGACAGTTCCGCGGCCGGAGATCGAGAACACGTCCTCAATCGGCATTAGGAAGGGCTGGTCAATCGGCCGCTCGGGCAGCGGCACGAACGTATCGAGAGCCTCATAAAGCTTGAGGATGGCCTCGTCCGCGAATTCGCCCTTCTCGCCACTGAGCGCCTTGATCGCCGCGCCGCGAATGACAGGGGCCTTGTCGCCGGGAAACTGATATTTGGTCAAAAGCTCACGAACCTCGAGCTCCACAAGATCAAGCAGCTCGGGATCGTCGACCACGTCCACCTTGTTGAGGAACACCACGATGTAGGGCACGCCCACCTGACGGGCGAGCAGGATATGCTCGCGGGTCTGCGGCATGGGACCGTCCGCCGCCGACACGACCAGGATCGCGCCATCCATCTGCGCCGCGCCGGTGATCATGTTTTTCACGTAGTCGGCATGACCCGGACAGTCGACGTGGGCGTAGTGGCGCTTCTCGGTCGCGTACTCCACGTGGCTGGTCGCGATGGTCAGAATCTTCGTGGGGTCGCGGCGCCCCTGGCTTTCCGATGCCTTGGCGACCTGATCGTAGGAGACGAAATTCGGCGTCCACCCCCGATCGGCCGACACCTTTGTCATGGCGGCGGTCAAAGTCGTCTTGCCATGGTCCACGTGACCGATGGTCCCGACGTTGCAATGCGGCTTGGTGCGTTCGAATTTCTGCTTGGCCATCGGACTCTCCGTTACGGTCCTCTCTCTTGAGCTTCGCGTTTAGCGTGGGTCAGGCGAACTTCGCCTGGATCTCGGCAGCCACTGCCGAGGGAACCTGCTCGTAATGATCGAATTGCATGGTGAAGGTGGCACGGCCCTGCGACATCGATCGCAGATTGCTGACATAGCCGAACATGTTGGCGAGCGGCACCATGGCGTTCACGACATTGGCATTGCCGCGCATGTCCTGGCCCTGAATCTGCCCGCGGCGGGAATTGAGGTCGCCGATGACGGAGCCGGTATATTCCTCGGGCGTCACCACCTCGACTTTCATGACCGGCTCGAGCAGCACCGGCGAGCCTTTCTGGAGCGCCTCGCGTAGCGCGGCCCGCGCACAGATCTCGAACGCCAGCGCCGAGGAGTCGACGTCGTGGTAGGCGCCGTCGATCAGGGTGACCTTGAGATCGACCACCGGAAAGCCGGCCAACACTCCGGAGCCGAGGACCGATTCGAGTCCCTTCTCCACGCCCGGGATGTACTCTTTGGGCACCGTCCCGCCGACCACCTCGTTCTCGAACTCGAAGCCGGCAGCGGGCGGCAGCGGCTCGGCCACGATCTTGACGCGCGCGAACTGGCCTGAGCCGCCAGTCTGCTTCTTGTGCGTATAATCCACGGTCACCGGCTTGGAAATCTTCTCGCGATAGGCGACCTGCGGCGCGCCGATATTGGCCTCGACCTTGTAGGTCCGCTTCAGGATGTCGACCTTGATGTCAAGATGCAGCTCGCCCATTCCCTTGAGGATGGTCTGGCCGGACTCCGCATCGGTGCTGACCCGAAACGAGGGGTCCTCGGCCACCAGCTTGGCGAGCGCCACTCCGAGCTTTTCCTGATCCGCTTTCGATTTCGGCTCGATCGCAATCTCGATGACAGGCTGGGGAAATTCCATCTTCTCAAGGATGACGAGCTTTTGCGGATCGCAGAGCGTATCGCCGGTTCGCACCTCCTTGAGACCCGCCAGCGCGACGATGTCGCCGGCATAAGCCTCCTTGATGTCCTCGCGATTGTTGGCGTGCATCAGCAGCATGCGGCCGATCCGCTCGCGCCGCTCCTTGCTGGAGTTGACCACGCCGGTGCCGCTTTCCAGCCGTCCGGAATAGATGCGGCAGAACGTGATCGTGCCGACGAACGGATCATCCATGATCTTGAACGCGAGCATGGCCAAGGGCTCGCTGTCGGATGCCTTGCGTACGACCTCGTTGCCTTTGCTGTCGATGCCCTTGATCGGGGGCACGTCGAGCGGCGACGGCAGATAATCGACGACCGCATCGAGCAGCGGCTGCACGCCCTTGTTCTTGAAGGCGGAGCCGGCCAGCACCGGGAAAAATGTCGCGCTCATCACCGCCTTGCGGATCAGGCGTTTCAGCGTCGCTTCATCGGGCTCCTTGCCTTCGAGATAGGCGGTCATTGCGTCATCGTCGAGCTCGACCGCGGCCTCGATCATCTTCTCGCGATATTCCCTGGCCTGCTCAAGCATGTCGGCGGGGATGTCGACATCGTGATACTTGGCCCCGAGTGACTCATCGTCCCAGACCACGCCCTTCATGCGCACGAGATCGACGATGCCCCTGAATCGCTGCTCGGCGCCGATCGGGAGCTGGATGGCCACCGGCTTGGCACCGAGACGGTCAACAATGTCTTTGAGGCACTGAAAGAAGTCAGCCCCGACCTTATCCATCTTGTTGCAGAAGACGATGCGCGGGACCTTGTACTTGTCGCCCTGGCGCCATACCGTCTCGGTCTGCGGCTCAACGCCCTGATTGCTGTCGAGCACGCATACCGCTCCATCCAGCACACGCAGGCTGCGCTCCACCTCGATGGTGAAATCGACATGTCCCGGCGTGTCGATGATGTTGAGGCGCTTGTTGTTCCAGATCGCGGTTGTAGCCGCCGACGTGATGGTGATGCCCCGCTCCTGCTCCTGCTCCATGAAATCCATGGTGGCAGCGCCGTCGTGCACCTCGCCGATCTTGTGACTCTTGCCCGTGTAATAGAGGATGCGCTCGGTCGTGGTCGTCTTGCCGGCATCGATATGCGCCATGATGCCGAAGTTGCGGTAGTCCTCGATGGGGTGGCTGCGGGGCATTGCCGGGTCCTCGATCTCTGCGCTCGCTCACCAGCGATAATGCGAGAATGCCCGGTTGGCCTCCGCCATCCGATGCGTGTCCTCGCGCTTCTTCACGGCGTTTCCCCGGCTGTTGGAGGCATCGAGCAGCTCAGCCGAAAGCCGCTCGGTCATGGTCTTCTCGTTGCGCTCGCGCGCAGCCGCGATGATCCAGCGAATGCCCAGCGCCTGGCGGCGAGTGGCGCGCACCTCCACCGGAACCTGATAGGTGGCGCCGCCGACGCGACGCGAGCGGACCTCGATCGAGGGCATCACATTGTCGAGTGCCTGCTCGAACACGACAATCGGGTTCTGCTTGGTCTTGCCCTCGATCATGTCGAGCGCGCCATAGACGATGCCCTCGGCCACCGATTTCTTGCCGGCCCGCATGATCGAGTTCATGAATTTCGAGACCACCAGGTTTCCGTATTTCGGGTCCGGGTTGATCTCTCGCTTGTCGGCGCTGTGACGGCGGGACATGGGACTGGCCTGTTGTCGCTAGCTTCGTTCATCTCTCGTTGTGCAGCGGGGCCCGAGTTCGCCTCTCGGGGCCGCCTGGGATCGCTTTGCGCCGAGGGCTCTGCGCAAAGCGGCCCAATTACTTGGGCCGCTTTGCTCCATACTTGGAGCGTCTTTGCTTGCGGTTCTTCACACCTTGCGTATCGAGCACGCCGCGCAGGATGTGGTAGCGCACCCCCGGCAGGTCCTTGACGCGCCCGCCGCGGATCATCACCACCGAGTGCTCCTGCAAGTTGTGGCCCTCGCCGGGAATGTAGCCGATGACCTCGAATCCGTTGGTCAAGCGCACCTTGGCGACCTTGCGCAGGGCGGAGTTCGGTTTCTTCGGGGTCGTGGTATAGACGCGCGTGCAGACGCCGCGCTTTTGCGGACATTGCTGCAGGGCCGGGACCTTCTTCTTCGCATGCTGCGCAACCCGCGGGTTGCGGACCAGCTGATTGATGGTCGGCATCGCCTTTGCTCTTTCTCTTCCCCGCTCTCTCCGCCCCGAACCGGGGAATTGAACGAACGGGCTTTTGACAACACGCAAAACGGACGAGCGCCCTCGACCATGCGTTCGGCGCTCACCCGCTCACGCATAACCGCGCCGCGCGCAGGCGAAGCGGTCTTTTGCCCAGTTCTGACCTTGCGTCAGCGGCAGCGTCTGAGCTTCATTCCTCGAGGCTGATGGGCCGGTCCAGCGCCAATGCAAAGTTCAGCGAACTCAATGGCTTACCTGGACGCAAAGGCACGCCGTTCCGAGCAAGCGAAGCTCACCGCCTGCCAAAAGTGCCGGCTATTTATCGGCGGGTCAGGGCGAAGTCAAGCCGCCAAGCGGCCAGCACCATCGAGGTTTTTCCCGCATGAGCATGCGAACCGACAGCGTTAGCGGACGCCTCACGCCGCAAGGCGCGCGCGGTCGTGCGGCTGCCCGAAATCGACCGGGGTTCCTCGTGGAATGATGCCGGTTGGATTCACTCGTTTGATGGACCAATAGTTGATGACGTAGTAGCGCGGCTTCACCGTCTCTGCGACGCCCGGCACCTGGTACAGTTCACGCATATAGTTCGAGAGGTTCGGGTAATCGGCGATGCGCTGCCTGTTGCACTTGAACAGCGAAAAATAAGCCACATCGAACCGCACCAGGGTCGGGAACAGTCGCCAATCGGCCTCCGTGATCTGCTGGCCGACCAGATAACGCTGCCGCCCGAGGCGCGCCTCGAGCTCGTCCAGTGCCCCAAACAGCGCATCATAGGCGGCGTCGTAAGACTCCTGCGAGCGCGCGAAGCCGCAGCGATAGACCCCATTGTTCACATGGGTGTAGATGAAATCGTTGATGCGATCGATCTCTGGCCGCAACGCTGCAGGATAGAAGTCTGCATCATTCGCAATGCCAGTGAACTCGTGGTTCATCATTCGGATGATCTCGGAAGACTCATTGTTGACCACTCGCCCGGTCTTCTTGTCCCAAAGCGTGGGTACCGTGACCTTTCCGGTGTAGCGCGCGTCACTCGCAACATAGGCCTGGTAGAGATAGTGAAAACCATTGACGGAATCGGGAGTGCAGTCCGGAAAGTCCCGATTGCTCTCATAAGTCCAGCCTTGGACCTTGAGGCCTGGAATTGCGTAAGCGACCGAGATGGCATCATCCAGCTTTTTCAGCCTGCGAAAGATCAGCGTGCGATGTGCCCATGGACAGCCATGAGCGACATAGAGGTGATAGCGTCCGGCCTCGGCCTTGAACCCGGATGAGCCGCTCGCGGTGATGCGGTCGCGAAAGCGGCTGTCGGCGCGGCGGAACTCGCCAGCGCGACCAGTCTCCTCGGGCAGCTCCTCGTCGCGCCACGCTCCCTCGATCAGCACGCCCATGTTTTGCCGCTCCGCTCACCGCAATGCACCGATTGCGTCGATTCAATTAAATTTCTTGCTGTGGTGTCAATAACGTGCGCAGGCCGGCAGCATCGGCTCAAGCCGCATTCCTCGACCATATTCGCCAACGCCGAAATTTTCGGCGGACGCCGATACGCCCCCGACCATGTCCGACCGACTTGGGGATATAACGCTGGTAACCCTACTTGCTGTCGAGAATGGCCGCGATCGCCTTCACTTGATTGCGCGCATACATCGGCAGTCCAGCGCTGATCGAGCTGCCCGTATTGAACGAGCTCTTGCCGGCCAGAACCTGCGCAGGGACCAGGTTCCGCAGCACCGGCACATTGCTGAACTCCTTCTTCTTCAAAAAGATGCTCGTCTCGACGGCGAGCGCCATGTAGACGGTGACGACCGTCTGGTTGGCATCGCTCGGGTGGCGCTGAAAGACAGCCAGTAGCTTGCCGAACTGCATGACCTCGTTGACGTAATAGATGTTCTGCTCGAGCGCGCCGATCGACGGAGTATCGAGCCCGGTCAAGGCGGCAAGGCCAAGCTCGGCGACCTCGTCCGGCGAACGAAGCGTAAGCTCGCTCTCGAAATCGAGATGATCGGCGATCGGCTTCTTCGAGCTGTCTCTGATCTTGTTTGCGATCTGGATGCCGAGCGGCAGCTTGCCTTCGAATCGATACTGCGAGCGCACACAGATCGTAACCGGCCTGGCATCACACCAGCGGCGAAGCGGGTGCTGATTGTGCACAGCGCGTGGATCCTTGGGAGATATGGCCTCGGCTTCGGTGATCAGCTGGTGTTTTATGGCCGGGTCGGTGCGCTCGACGAATGGGAGCGTCACATAGCTTGCGAGGTCAATCTTTTCCGGTCGCCGTGCAAGTGCAAATCGCGCCTCGGCCACATACATGTGGAGCTTTTCCTTCTGGCGCTTGCGCACGCCGTCGACCAGGGTCTCCACCGTAGGTTCGACATAGCTGGGAAACGGAGTCAGGAACTGCTTCTCCAGCGGGCGCGCCTGGGCCCAGTCCTCGAAGCGGATCAGGCCTGCATCGGGATCGATCAGCTCGTCGCTCGGCCGATCCATGAACTCAATGGTCCTCGGCTTGAGCCGCTCGACGGCAAATCCGGCGGGCCCGGTGACCTCATCGAGCTGAAACGGTGCCGGCTGCGCGTGCGCGTGGGCCGCAGCCAATGCGCCCACAGCGAGGAGCAGCGCGGCAAGCTGCGTCAGACTGCGCACATCGGCCCCATTCTCAGTTGTACCGCCAGCGGTTGCCCCATGGGAAGAAGGGGAACGGTTGCTGATATTGCCGAGGCGCCGCTTGGACGCGCGGATCGCGCGGCGTCGGAACGTAGCGCCCATAGTTGTCGTAGTATCCGGGATTTGATCCCTGGCGCGGATCGTAATAGCCGTTCCATCCGAACGGGTTGGGGTTCGGGCCGACACCGTAATAGCCCCAAGGATCTCGCCCATAGTAGGCGGTCTCGGCAGAAACCAGCCGATACTGGGTATCGATGATCTGGCCACTTTGATCGATGCGGAAGCATTCGGTGATCGGACGCGGGGCGCGCGGCTGCATCGTCTCGCCGGGCTCGAGGTCGACCGACTTGCAGGCGAGATCGCGCTTGGCCTCGGGCGAAGGCGGAGCAAGTGCGGTTTTCGGGCTGACATGGGTCCACACCGCCTGGATCACCGTCTCGAAAATGGGCACGGCAACGTGGCCACCAGTCGCGCCGCCGCCAAGCGTGCGGCGCTTGCCGTCGGAATTGTCGTAGCCGAGCCAGACTGCCACGGTCACGTCGTTGGTGATACCCACGAACCAGGCATCGTTTTCATTGTCTGAGGTGCCGGTCTTGCCAGCAACATATGGCGCGAGGCCGGCGATGGAGCGCGCGGTGCCCCGCGCCAGCACGCCCTGCATCAAGGTCTTTAGCTGATAGAACGCGGCACGGTCGACGGAGCCGATCATGGCGGAGGATTTCGGGTCATGACGATATACGATGAGGCCGTTCCGCTCGATGGAATCGATGACATAGGGCTGTGGCCGCAAGCCTTCATTCGCGATGGCAGCGTAGAAGGCGGCAAGATCAACCTGCCGCACCGGTTGCGCGCCAAGCACAAACGGGTAATAGCGCACGCACTCGTGATAGATTTGTGCCTCCATGGCGAGCCGGCACAGCCGGTCGAGGCTCGCCTCAGGGCTATCCTCGATGCCGCCTTCGAGGAGGTGCACGGTGGCAAGGTTGCGTGAGTTCTCGAGCGCGCGACGGAGCGTGAGGATGCCGCCCGCACCGCCGTCGTAGTTCTTCGGCGTCCAATAGTCCTGCTCGCGGATGCGTCCGGTACCGAGCGTGATCGGCGGCAGTGTGATCGGGTCGTCGCTGACCAGGGTGTTCGGTTGCAGCCCCCTGCCGAGCGCGGCGAGATAGCTCAGCGGCTTGATGGCGGAGCCCGGCTGGCGCACCGACTGGGTCGCTCGATTGAGCTGGCTCAGCGGATAGGAGAAGCCACCCGCCATGGCGAGGATGCGCCCACTCCGGTTCTCCAGGACCACGATCGAGCCCTGCACGGTCGGGCGCACCCGCAGCTCCGCGCGCAGAGTGCCCTTGCCCTTGGCCCCGGCATCGCTCAAGCGCACGAACACGACGTCGTAGAGCGCGAGCTTCTTCTGGGCCGCGGCGTTATCGACCGAAAGCGGCACAATGCGGCCGTCTGCCAGTCCCACCTTCCAGGTCTCGCCCTTCTTGCCCGAGGGCTTTTCCACGATGACCGCAGAGGTCCAGTGCACGTCGTAGAGCGGCAGCCGCGCATTCGCGAGCGCCTGCTGCCATGGCGGCTTCTTCTCGGCAAGCTTGCGCTCGGCCTCGATCTTCTTCACCGCCTTGGCCAGACTTGCCTCGGGGCCGCGGAACTGCAGGCGGCCTGCATTGCGCTCGTAACGCCACAGCCCCTCCTGCAACGTCTCCTCCACCGCTCGTTGCAGCGGCAGATTGATTGTGGAGCGCACCGTATAGGAGCTCGCGGTGATCGCATCGATGCCGGCAACCGATTTTGCCTCGCGCGCCACCTGGTCCACGAAATGGAAACCGATGTCGCGGTGTGGGCGCTCATAAGCCACCATTGCCGGGAGCGCCGGCAGGCCACGCCCGGGCGGCTCGGGCGGCAGCATCCCATCCTCGCGCAGGCGACTGAGCACATAGGCAAGCCGCTCCTGGGCGCGCCCGGGATGGCGATCGGGAGAATAATAGTTCGGGCCTTTAGTGAGCCCTGCGAGGAGCGCGCCTTGCTCGAGCGTAAGCTCCTTGGCGTTCTTGCCGAAATAGCTGCGCGCCGCAAGCTCGATGCCCCACGAGCTGCGCCCGAGAAAGACCGAGTTGAGATAAAGCTCGAGGATCTCCGCCTTGCTCAGCGAACGCTCAACCCGCGAGGCCACCACCATCTCGCGGATCTTGCGCTCGTAGGTCAGATCCTCGCCCACAAGGAGGTTCTTCACCACCTGTTGGGTGATGGTCGAGCCGCCCGCCGGGCGGCCGGAATGGGCAAGATTGCTGATGAAGGCACGGATGA
>Ga0306924_10000443_pt1 | contig 34301 bp, 32 predicted proteins | sample sta12Can44000111_FD_203756 | JGI IMG/M metagenome (GOLD analysis project Ga0306924, IMG submission 203756) | Lab enrichment of tropical soil microbial communities from Luquillo Experimental Forest, Puerto Rico - statanox.12C.anox.44.000.111 (v2)... | ecosystem: Environmental > Terrestrial >... | reverse complement strand
ATTTGCTGCGGAGAGGGCGGGCGGAGTGTTACTGGAACGAACCCACGGTGCCTGCTGCAACTCGCCAGCTGTTTTGGCCAGACGAACCCAGGAAGTTGGTCGGCAGATTGCAGGAGGCGCATGCCTGATCCTTGGAGCGACGAAGGTCGCACGACATCAGATTGGCCAAACGAACCCCGAGTATTGCCGTACCCGAGTTTTGGCCAAACGAACCCAAGAGGTCGGTCGGATTGCGGGGGGTGAGGCATCCCTCGCCCAGTTACCCAGGCTGCGCAAGCTTGCAGCAGTTCGGCCAATCGAACCTGAGGTGTCGCACTATTTGGCCTGATGCAGCGTTGGCAGCTCACGCATTGCGATTGGTTTATCGCACTACAACTCTTGGTCAGTAGTTTTATGAATTAAAGCATTCAGCTAAAAACGTTCCCTAACACTTTGATGGATCAATCTTGTCAATCGACAACGATCGTGGCCGTCATGCCGGCCCAGTCGTGGTCGGCGCAGCGCGGGGCGAACAAGCCCTGGCTTGAGGCAACAAAGTAGATGTCGGCTATCTCTTGCGATTGCAGGAAGAGGGAGCTGCGGCGCTCATCGAGCACGCCGGCGTCGCGCAGCTCAACCGACGCGAAGAAATCCGGCGCAGTAAAGTCGTGCCCCTCTTTTCCGGCATTGACGATGTGCAGCTGGTACGGCAACCCGCGGGTAAACCGGAGCTGATCGGGGACGATCTCATACTCGATCATCCTGATCTCGACCCGCTGTGCGCCGGCGCGGCAGCCGTGCCTGTGCGTGCGAGCGCAAGACTCCCGGCCGCAAGCGATATGGCCACCAGCTTGGCGAGCAGCGATGCCTTCATTGAACCCGGGTCAGGCTTATTTCGTCACTTGGCCGCGGATCTCGCCGCCTTTGTTCGCCTCGGTGTGGACGTTGACGTACCATTTGCCGGCCAGGAGATCGGCAGCCTGCGCGTCGGTGAGGGTGGCCGAGCCTTCGAAGGGGCTCGCATTCGGGGTGATAGGCACGGCGACGCCGCCGTTCTTGCCCGGCTCGCCGGTGTGGAAATGCGCGGCCGTCGCCGGCCCGGTGAGGCCCGAATAGCGGCCGTTCCACGTGAGTTTTTTGCTCGCCGTGTCGTAGGTGGCGGTTAGCGTGCCGGTTCCCGGGCTCGAGTTCGGCGGCACTTCGCTCGCCGCATTCATGCTGGCTTTCAGGTTCACGACCTCTGCCGCGGCCGGGGGTCCCAATACGCCTGCCATGAAGGCGAGGGCAGCCAACACAGTTCGCAGCGCCATTGCATGCATGACGTTTCTCCTCCTGATTGGATCTTTGTTGCCCCGTTCCATGGTTGCTGCCGGGACCGTTAGCCCCAAGATATTCCGGCTTTTCTGGTCCGGCTGCAAGACGCTGCACTGCGAGCCGATGCGATTGTCGATGCGAAGGACAGCGCGAGCGATCTTATCGCGATGTCGCTTCCGCTCCCCGCAGCAGCTCAGGCGCTTTCCGTTTTCGTGATCAATTGCGGCGCCTGCGACAGGGGGCAGTGGGGCGAGCGGGCGGCGTGCTCGGTCACCGCTGTGCCATGTAAGGTGGAGGCGCGCCGGTGAGGAAGTCCTCACGCACCGGCGCGAAGAAATCGATCACTTCTGAATCTTCCGGAAAATAGCCTTCATGCTCGACCCCACCGGAGATTACCGCAACGTCACCGGGCTTCATGGTTCGCTTCTCGTTCCCAATACGAAAATCCATTGTACCTTTGACCATCCAAACAAACTGCTCATGCGGATGCTTATGAGCGGCGGCATGCGCGCCCGCCTTCATTCTCCAGTAAACCATCGTGCCTTGTTTTCCGGATACGACGCGTCGCCTGATTTTGTCAGTAATGTGCTCCTCGGGCACTGATGCAATTTTGTCGAAGCCTGCAATGACCGGCATGTCGTTTTCCTTCGCGCAAATGTCTGACGTTGCGTCAATAAACTGCATCAGTCGAGGCGTACGCAAGGGACCAGGGTGTCGGTGTGTCTAGGGTCTGCGCAGCACACGCCCTAGTCGAGTGCAATATTGGACTCTGCGATTACGGGCCTCCATTTCTCGGTATCGGCCCTGAGCAGGGCGGCGAGCTCTTCTGGTGTGGAGCCGCCGGCGACCATGCCCACGTTCTCGAGCTTTGCTTTGACACTCTCATCGGTCAGCGCCGCGACCGTGTCGATATGAATCCTATCGATGACCGCGCGTGCGGTGCGGGCGGGAACGAAGAATGCGAACCATGCCGTCACGTCGAAGCCGGGCAGGCCTGCTTCCGCAACGCTCGGCAGCTCGGGCGCCAACCGGCTGCGCTTGCCGGTCGTTACCGCCAGTCCGCGCACCTGCCCGCTTCTAATCTGCTCGAGCATTGCACTGCCGCCGATCTGCAGGTCGACCCGCCCGGCTATCGTATCCGCCAGCGCCGGAGCATCGCCCCGATAGGGGACGTGCGTCATCTCGATGCCGGCCATCTGCTTGAGTAGCTCGCCGGCAAGATGCGGCGTAGTTCCCACACCGGGAGACGCAAACGTGGTCTTGCCCCGATTGTTTTTGGCCAACGTGATGAATTGTGCGATTGAATTTGCCGGCGACGAGTTGGGTGCAAGCACAAGGAGGGGAAACGTGCACACCAGCGTGACCGGCGCAAGATCGCTGACGGCATAAGGGAGCGCGCGATAGAGCAGCCGACTGGTCGCCAGCGACGAGCTGCCCATGAAGATCGTGTAGCCGTCAGGGTCGGAGCTCGCGACAGTCGCGGCGCCGATGTTGGTGCCGGCACCCGGCTTGTTCTCGATCAGCACCTGCTGGCCCCAAGTGCGCGTCAGTCGGTCGGCCGTGATGCGGGCGACGGTGTCGGTGGATCCGCCCGGCGCGTACGGCACGACAATGCGCACGGGACGGGTAGGCCAGGCCTGGGCGCGAGCCGGGCGGCTGAGGGCGGCAGGCGCAAGCACGGCGCTTGCGGCAATGGCCACCAGGCGGCGACGGTCGATAATGCTTGCTGTCCTCAATCGACATCCCCCAGGTGAACGCTCTCTGAGGCGGTCGGTCGATGCGATGATTTCGGATATCAGCTTTCAGAGGCGCTGCAAATGGCCATCAGCAGGGCAGCCATCGGTTCAATGCGCCGCCGGCCTCGCCTGCGCGCGCGAGCCCCGCACCTCCGGTCTTTGCTTGCGCTTACCGCACCGCAAACGGGGCCTGATAGGGCCGGCCGAACGGCACCCCGGCGACAACCGTCCCGACCGCCTTGAGGTAGGCCTTGCCCTCGCGCTTGTTGTTGCGGGTATCGACGAACGAGACCGGCCCTTCGACCAGCTCCATGATGGCAACATCACCCGGTGCGCCGACCTGCAGCGTGCCGAGCTTGGGCAAGCGATTGATCACTGCCGCCGGCTTGCTGGTCGCCATGGCGACTACCTGCTCGAGCGAGAAGCCAAGCCCCATGAACTTGCTCATCACCCAGAGCAGATATGGCATTCCTGGCGTGTTGCCGGAGAAGACATGGATGTCGGAAGAGATAGTGTCGGGCATACAGCCCTGCTGCATGGCCGCTTCTGCGACCGTATAGTCGAAGCTGCCGCCGCCGTGTCCGATGTCGAAGACCACGCCGCGCTGCTTGGCGGCGAGCGCTGCCGGCAGCAGGCGCCCGTCCTGCACGATGTTGGTGAAGTCGCCGGCGAGATTGGGAAAGCCGGAATAGCAGTGGGTGAGGATGTCGCCCGGGCGCAGCAGATCGAGGATCTGCGACATCAGCGCCCGCGTCTCCACGCCGCCGATATGGCACATCACCTTGCCGCCGGTTGCCGCCTGCTCGCAGGCGCTGATCGCGCGCTTGAGTGGCTCCAGCCCGTGCTTGGCAATCACGTTTTCCGACATGCGCACCTTTGCGCCCAGCACCATGTCGCTGTTCTCCGCGATGGCGCGCGCCGCGAGGTCGGGCTGCGCAAAATCGATGTTATAGAGCTCGGCGACCGGGAAGCCGGCGAGCCCGATGCTGGCGATATGCACGAAGGCATAGAGCCGCGTGCGCGTCTGCGCCGCGACATAGCGGCGGAACGCCGCGAAATTGTTGGCCCCCGCATCACCCGCCGATACGCAGGTGGTGGTGCACTGATGCGCGACCAGCTCGTCGGCGGGGATGCCAATGGCCGAGCCGTAGGGATAGACATGAGTGTGGAGGTCCACCAGTCCCGGTGTCACCAGCTTGCCGGCGGCATCGAGCACGCGCTGGGCGCGCTCGGCCGGAATATCCGCTTCCAGCGCCTCGATCACGCCGAAGCGGATGCCGATGTCGCGCCTTGCGCGCAGCCCCTGGCTGGGATCGAGCACGTCGCCCCCCTTGATCACCAGGTCGAACTTGTCGTTCGGACCCATGGCGGCGCGCGCGAGACCGCCGCCCGCGGCAGCAAGGGCAAACGAGCTGGCGGCAGCCAAAAATCGACGGCGCGTTCCGGACATGGATGCTCCTCCCTTTCATGTTCTGGTTTTTCTGATCGTGCGCCGGCTGATTGCGCGCGTCAATTCCAGAAGATTGTCGTGCATGATCTGCTGGTGGCGGTAGATGATCGCACGACTGCGCGCGCTCGGGCGTAATGGCGGCGCCCGAGAAGATGATGTCGAGCTTGCGTGCGTTGAGAGTTGCGAACAGCCCGCCTTTGCCGGTAACCCGCGAGCGTCACACAGGCTGCGCCGCGCGCGCCTCCTTTATCGCCTGCCAGACGCGGTAGGGCGTGGCCGGCATATCGAGGTGAGCGATGCCGAGCCCGGAGAGCGCATCCGCGATGGCGTTCATGACCGACGTGAGCGCGCCCGCGCAGCCGGCTTCCCCGCAGCCCTTCACGCCGAGCACGTTGGTGGTGGCGGGCACCGGATGATTAATCACGTCGACCTGCGGGGAATCGGCCGCGCGCGGCAGCGCATAATCCATGAACGAGCCCGTGAGCAATTGGCCGTCGCCGTCATAGGCCGTCATCTCCATCAGCGCCTGCCCGATCCCCTGCACGACTCCGCCGTGCAGCTGGCCTTCGACAATGAGCGGGTTGATCACTGTGCCGAAGTCGTTGACGGATGCGTATCTCACCACTTCGATCACGCCGGTCTCGGGGTCGAGCTCGACCTCGCAGACGTGGCAGCCGTTGGGGTAGGTGGCGGACTTGGGTCCTTCGCTCACGTGGCGGACATCGAGGGTCGAGGGCGTTCCCTCCGGCAACTTGATCCCGGAGCGCAGCTTTTCCGCAAGCTCCATGATGCCGATCGAACGGTCGGTTCCAGCAATAACGAAGCGCCCGTCACGAAATTCGATGTCGCTGGCGGCGGCCTCGAGCACGTACGAGGCGATCTCCTTGCCCTGCGCGATCACCTTGTCGGCGGCTTCGGCGATTGCGGTGCCGCTGTGCATGATGGATTTCGAGCCTCCGGTCCCGCCGCCCGCCAATAGCTCGTCGCTGTCGCCCTGCAGGAGACGGATGCGCTCGAACGGGACGCCAAGCTTCTCGCTCAGCACCTGCGCGAAGGGCGCGGCGTGGCCCTGCCCGTAATCGAGCGTCCCGGTAATGACGGTCACCGTGCCGTCCGCCTCGAAACGAATGCCGCCCATCTCCTTGCTCGGAGGTGCGGTGCATTCGAGGAAGCTGCCGATGCCGAGCCCGCGCAACTTTCCGCCCCTGCGGCTCTCGCGCTTGCGGCGTGCAAACCCCTTGGCATCGGAGACCTCAAGTGCCTCTCTGAGCACGGCCGGGAAGTCCCCGCTGTCATAGTTGCTTCCTGAGGCCACCTTGCGCGGCAGCTCGCGCGGCTTGATCTGGTTGCGCCGGCGCAGCTCGACCCGGTCGATGCCCATCTCGGCGGCGGCCGCGTCGACGAGCCGCTCCATGTAGTAATTGCCCTCGGGACGACCCGCGCCACGATAGGCGGAGACCTGCGTGGTGTTGGTGAATACACATTTGGTCGAGACCTCGAGCAGGGGCGTACGGTAGACGCTCTGCATGTTGCGCACGGCGTTGAGCGTGGATGGCATCGGCGCTACCGGCGAGAGGAAGGCGCCCACATTGCCAAAGCTGGTAAGGCGCACTGCGAGAAAGCTGCCCTCGGCATCGAGGGCGAGTTCAGCGGTGACCTCGTGGTTGCGGCCGTGGCTGTCGGACACGAAGCTTCCCGAGCGCTCGTCCGTCCATCGCACCGGACGGCCGAGCACCCGCGCGGCATGCAGCACGCAGACATATTCCGGAAATGGCGCCGCCTTCATGCCGAATGAGCCGCCGACATGGCCAGTAAGGATGCGCACGAGCTGCGGCTCGACCTTGAGGATCTCGGCAATGCTGCCTTTCATGCCGAACACGCCCTGGCTCGGCACGTGCAGCGTGTAACGCCCGTTCGCAGCATCATGCTCGGCGATCGCCGCGCGTGGCTCCATGGCGCTGACCACGACCCGGCTGTTGACGAGATTGAGGCGCGTGACGTGGGCTGCCTTGGCGAAGGCGGCGGCGACCGCCTCGGCATCGCCGTAGTGATAATCGAGCGCGACATTGCCTGGCGCTTCGTCGTGAATGAGCGGCGCCCCCACCGTGATCGCCTCGCGCGGGTTCACCACTGCCGGCAGTGGATCGATCTCGACCTCGACTGCCTCGGCGGCATCCTTTGCCGCGAGCCACGTCTCGGCGACCACGAAGGCGACGGGATCGCCAACGAAGCGCACCTTGTCGCTGGCGAGCGCCGGCCGTGGCGGCCGCTTCATGGGCGTGCCATCCCGGTTATTGAATGGCACGATGCATTTGAGCGTGCCGTAGGCGGCAAGGTCGGTCCCGGTGAAGACGCCGAGCACGCCTGGCATTGCGCGCGCTGCCGATGTCTCGATGCGCTTGATGGCGCCGTGGGCGATGCGGCTGCGCACGATCAGCGCATGCGCTTCGCCCGTAAGCCGCACATCGTCGGTGTAGCAGCCTGCGCCGCGCACCAGGAGCGGATCTTCGGTCCGCGTGACCGGCTGACCGATGCCGAACTTCATCAAGGCAAGGCTGTGGGGATCGTTTTGCAGGTTCATAGAGTCTCCGGGAGCATGCCCGCCAAGCGGGGAACATGCAGAAAGTGCGGGCGATCGGGGAAAAGCAGGGCCAATTTCCACACTCAACAATTGCTGGACCGTCCGCTGCGACGGACGATGACGGCCGGCGACTTGCAGGCCGTCACTTTGACGCTTGCGCAATGATGCACTCGCAACGCGACTTTGGATAAAGGACGCGCGTGGCCTCCACAAGCGCCCTGCCGGGCGGCATGCAGGCGGTGCGGGCCTGTTGCGCACGCCCACGGCCCGGCTACACTCGACCCCGATCGAGATTTAGACATCCCGCTGCCGTCGAGCCGGACGAGAGGACGGCTTCGGTGCGGAAGGAAGGATTTGATGGCGCACGAGGGCCGGGCGACCGGCGGCCTCGACTCCGCGCGCGGCGTGCCAAGGCAGCCGCGGCAGCGATGGAGTCGTAGCTCCTTTGACAGCCGCGGCGATGGCGGACGGGACGCCTACCGCCGTGGTGCATCGACCTATGCCGCGCTCGACCTCGGCACCAACAACTGCCGCCTTCTGGTCGCGCGGCCGGCGGGCGAAAGTTTCCGCGTCATCGATGCTTTCTCGCGCATCATCCGGTTGGGCGAGGGTGTTTCGCAATCCGGCCGCATCAGCGACGCGGCCATTGCCCGTGCCATCGATGCGCTCGCGGTGTGCCGCGACAAGATGCGCAGCCGCACGGTGACGCGCGCCCGGCTGATCGCAACCGAAGCCTGCCGCGCCGCGCACAACGGCGCCGAGTTCCGGGCCCGCATTGCGCAGGAGGTCGGGCTCGATCTCGAGATTATCGATCGGGAGACGGAGGCGAGGCTGGCGGCCACCGGGTGTACGCCGCTGATGGACCCGCAGGCCGACGGCGTCATCCTGTTCGACATTGGCGGCGGCTCGTCGGAGCTGGTGCGGCTTGATCGGTCGCAGCCTTGCCGGCGCGGACCCCCGCCGCCGAAGATCCGGGCCTGGAGCTCGCTGCCCGTCGGCGTGGTGACGCTCGCCGAACGCCACGGCGGACGCACGGTCACGCGCGACATCTATGCTGCAATGATTGCCGAGGTTACGACCTTCGTCGGCCGGTTCGTTGCCGAGCACGGCGGGCTTGGAGCCGGCCAGATTCATCTTCTCGGCACATCCGGAACGGTGACGACCATGGCCGGCGTTCACCTCGACCTGCGCCGCTACGAGCGCCGTCGGGTCGATGGATGCTGGATGGGCAACGACGAGGTGACGCGGGTGATCGAGCGGCTGCTTGCCATGAGCTACGAGGATCGCGTCGCCAATCCCTGTATCGGTGCCGAGCGCGCGGATCTGGTGCTGGCCGGCTGCGCCATTCTCGACGCCATCCGTGCCGCGTTCCCCTGCCAGCGCCTGCGCGTGGCCGATCGCGGCTTGCGGGAGGGCATGCTGGTGCAGATGATGCGCGAGGACGGAGTTTGGGATGAGGAGACGCGGGTGCCTTGAAGAAGCTGCGAGTGAATGGCAGGCGCTCGCACTCGTCCAGGCTCTGGCTCGAGCGACAGCTCAATGACCCCTATGTGACGCGCGCCCGGCGGGAAGGATTTCGCGCGCGCGCGGCCTACAAGCTGATCGAGATCGACGACCGGCATCGCCTGCTCAAGCCTGGCGCGCGCGTTGTGGATCTTGGGGCGGCGCCCGGGAGCTGGAGCCAGGTCGCGGCGCAACGCGTCGGCGCCGGCCAGGGCAGTGGGCGTGTGCTTGCCGTCGACCTTCTCGCTATGGCGCCGATACCGGGCGTCGAGTTCCTGCGGCTCGACTTTCTGGATGCCGACGCCCCTGACGTTATCAAATCTGTTCTGGGGGGAGCCGCCGACGTGGTGCTCTCGGACATGGCGCAGAACGCCATCGGTCACCGCAAGACCGATCATCTCAAGATCATGGCACTCGCCGAAGCCGCGGCCGATTTTGCCCGCGAGGTGCTCGCCCCGGGCGGGTCATTTGTTTGCAAGGTGCTGCAAGGCGGCACGGAGTCGACGCTGCTCGCCGCGCTCAAGCAGGGTTTTGCAGCGGTCAAGCACCTCAAACCGGCAGCGAGCCGGGCCGACTCGGCAGAACTCTATCTCTTGGGCACAGGCTTTCGAGGCGGCACGCCGCCGCGCGCAGGCACATGACGGCGGCAACAGGCGGAGCTCGGCCGGTTACTTGAGCAGGAAGAGCGAGCTCAACCGCTGCAAAGTCTGGGCTCAGTTCCCGCGGCGGAACACTCTCAATATTGGGAACATCGGCCATGTTGCTCCGTTGATCCCAAGATCGAAATTATGGAACGAGGTCTGCAGATGACAGCAATGAGTAAAACGCTTTTCGGCGCCGCGCTCGGGGCAGGTGTCCTGGCGTTCTCCGCGGTGAGCGCCCCCGCAGCGATTGTCTGCAACAATAGCGTATGCTGGCACACGCCTCAGCGCTACGAATATCCGCCCGATGCCCGCGTGACCGTCCATCCGGATAACTGGCACTGGGGCGCGCGCGAGCATTACAACTGGCGCGAGCACGAGGGTCGCGGCTATTGGCGTGGCGACCGCTGGATCGAGCGGTAGCGTCGCTCGAGGCGGCCACGATTTTCGCGGGCCACTTGAGGCACGAGCTTCGAACATATGATGTTCCTCAGCCGGCAAGCAGTGCCGGCTGAGGTATTTATGGAGCACTTATCGCGCGCCCGCGTCGGCGGGTAGCCTTGATCAGAGAACCGCCTCCGCAATCACCCGCAATGCCTCGATGCCGGGGTTGCCGGTCAGCAGCATCGCGTTGACGTGTCGCTGCTTGCCCGCCTCTTTCCACGTGGCCAGCCGCTCGCGCATGCGGGTAGCCGGACCCACCAGCGCAATCTGATCCACGAGCGAATCGGGCACGGCAGCGACGGCGTCCCGCTTTCGGCCGGCCAGGAAGTGATCCTGGATGCGGCTTGCCTCGGCCTCGTAGCCCAGCCGCTTGGCGTAATCGGTATAGAAATTCTTCTCGCGCGCGCCCATGCCGCCGATATAGAGCGCAAGATGCTGCTTAATCGGTTGCCGCGCGGCCTCGATGTCGTCGTTCATTGAGACCGGCACGAATGGGCAGATATCGTAGGTCGAAAGATCTCTTTGGTTAGGGCTCTTGGCAAAACCCGCGGCGAGGTGCGGCTCGAAGAGATCGAAGCGTTGCGGGTTCATGAATACGGGAATCATGCCGTCAGCCAACGCGGCGGAGTTGCGGATGCTCGCGGGCGCGATGGTGGCCGTATAGATTTTCATTTTTGGATTGCCGTGCATGATGCTCTTGAGCGGCTTTCCCAGCCCGCTGGCGTCTGCTCCGGCGTAGGGGATGCGGTAGTGCTCGCCGGCGTAGGCGAGGGGCTCGTTGCGGGCCAGGATTTTGCGCACGATCTCGATGTACTCGCGCGTGCGCACAAGCGGCTTGCCGTAGGGCACGCCGTGCCAGCCTTCCACCACTTGCGGGCCTGACGGCCCGATGCCGAGAATGAAGCGGCCGCCGGAGAGCGCGTCGAGCGTCATTGCGGTCATCGCCGTCATGGCCGGGGTGCGGGCCGGCATCTGCATGATCGCCGTGCCGACCTTGATGCGCGTCGTGCGCGCCAGCACCCAGGCGGCGGGAGTGACGGCGTCGGAGCCGTATGCCTCTGAGCTCCAGACCGAATCAAAGCCGAGCCGCTCCGCCTCCAGCACCTGCTCAATGGGCAGTGTCATTTCGGCGCCCGCATATCCGAGCACAAGACCGAGTTTCATTCTCGTTCCTCCTTGTGTGGCGCAGCTCACACAGCCGAATGCAGCAAGGCGCTACCTTCGAGCCGCTCAGGCAGGAGGGCCATGATGACCGGGGATGCCGCATTCAACGTCTTCGTTTTGCTGCTGGTCGGGCTCGTGCTCACGCTCGCGCTGGCCATGATCGGGCTCGGGCTTAGCGGCGGATTGTGAGCGAACGCCATATCATCAGATGATGGCGTGGCGCACCTTGGCCGACACCCATTCGCTCACGATCACCGTTGCGATGATGATCAGGAGTATGAGTGATACCCGCGTCCACGCAAGCATGGTAATGGCGGCGTTGAGCGGAAGCCCGATGCCGCCGGCGCCGACCAGCCCGAGCACCGTCGACTCGCGGATGTTGATGTCCCAGCGGAACACGGAAATGCCGGCGAATGCCGGCAGGACCTGCGGGGCGATGGCATAGGTGGCGACCTGCGAGCCGGTTGCGCCGGTGGCCCGCACGGCCTCGACCTGACGCTCGTCGATCTCCTCAATCGCCTCGTAGATGAGCTTGGCGCAAAAGCCGACCGAGCGCAGGCCAATTGCCAAGATCCCGGCGAGCACCCCCGGGCCGATGATGGTCACCAGCATCAAAGCCCAGATCAGCGAGTTGATGGAGCGCGAGGACACGATAACGAGCAGCGCCATTGGCCGCACCAATGCCGCGCTTGGCGTCGTGTTGCGCGCGGCGCACCAGGCCACCGGTAGCGCCAGCATGACGCCGAGCGCAGTGCCGAGCGTGGCGATGTTGATGGTGTCCCACATGGGGAGCCACAGCTCGCGCATGAAGCCCCAATCCGGCGGTACCATGCGCGCCCCGAGATCAGCGGCCTGCGCCGGGGCGTCGGTGACAAAAGCCCAGATTGTCTTGTCGGAAATGAGCTGCCAACAATAGACGAGCACTGCCGCGCCCGCGAGCCATCCGGCCCAGACGGCAAGCTCAGCGCCACGCTCGCGTCGATGCCAGACCTTGATTCCGTGCCGAAGCGCAACCGCCATTACTGCACCACGCGCCGGAGATAGCCGGACGAATATTCCATCAACATCACGATGGCGACAATGACGAGCAGGATGGCTGCCGCGGAATCGAACTCGTAGCGGTCGAACGCGGTGTTCAGCGTCGCCCCGATGCCGCCGCCGCCAACGATGCCGACCACCGCCGACTCGCGGAAATTGATGTCGAAGCGGTAAAGGGCAAGCCCGATCATGCGCGGCATCACCTGCGGCTGTACGCCGTAGTTGACCCATTGCAGCCAGCTTGCGCCCGTGGCGCGCACCGCCTGCGCCTGCGCCGGGTCCATGTCCTCGATGTCCTCGGCCAACAGCTTGCCGTAGAAGCCGATGGTGGCAAACGCGAGCGTGACTAGGCCGGCGAACGGCCCGAAACCGAACAGCTTGACGAAGAAGATGGCAAGGATGATCTCCTGGAAGCTGCGAGAGACCGCGAGCATGGCGCGACAAAGATAATAGACCGGAGCCGGTGCGATATTTTTGGCCGCGCCGACTCCCACGGGGATCGACATCGCAATGCCGATCGCGGTGGCGACCACCGTCATCCAGAGGCTTTCCAGTATGCCATCGACGATCTCGCTCGTGCGGCTCGTGAAGTCAGGGGGAAAGAACGCAGCGAAGAACCGCGCGGCCCGCGGCAAACCCTCCCACACGCGGATCCAGTTCACTTCGATCGTGCCCAGCGCCAGAGCGAGGTAGAGGGCGGCGCCGGCGCCGAGCGCCCAGCGTAGCCAGGCGTGCCTGATCAGCGGCGGCTTTCTCCAATGCCGGTGGACGGTGGCCGCGATGCTCATGTCAGACCGGCCATGCGGTCGCGGTCGGGCTGGCGCGTATCCGGCGGGATCACGCTCTCGGTGTCGCGGGTCCCTTCCGAGTCGGCCGGTTCCCCGGCATCCTCATCGACCTTGCTGATGGTCGCTGACCAGTCCTCCTCGCCGTAAATTCGGGTCAGCACCTCGGCGGTAAGCCCATTCGGCGCCCCGTCGTAAACGATCTCGCCCAGCCGCAGGCCGACGATGCGCTCGGCGAACATCTGCGCCAGCATCACGTCGTGAATGTTGATGATCGCGGAGAGCCCGCGTTCCGTGCACAGCTCCTTGATCAGCCGCATGATCTGGCGCGAGGTCTTGGGATCGAGCGAGGCGGTGGGCTCGTCTACCAGCAGCAGGTCGGGATTCTGGATCAGCGCGCGACAGATGCCCACGCGCTGGCGCTGGCCGCCAGATAACTCGTCAGCGCGCTTGTCGGCCGCCTGGTCGAGACCGACGCGCCCAAGCAGCCGGAAGGCCTCGTCCACATCCGCCTGCGGAAACCTGCGAAGATAGCTCCGCCAGAAGCCGACATAGCCCAGACGTCCACTGAGCACGTTCTCCATCACCGTGAGCCGCTCGACCAGCGCGTATTCCTGGAAGATCATTCCCATGCGCGCCCGCATGTGCCGCAGCTCGCGACCCGCAAGCGTCGTGATCTCGGTATCGTTGAGTGCAACCCGTCCGGATGTGGGTTCCACCAGACGGTTGATGCAGCGGATCACGGTCGATTTGCCCGCACCCGAGGGACCGATCAGCGCCATGACCTCGCCGTCCGGAACCGCAAGGTCGATGCCTCTGAGCGCGAGCTCGCCGGTGCGGTAGCGCTTCGTCAGCCCCCTGATTCGAAGCATTTACTTGCACGTATATTTCACGCCGTTGGCGGCATCGATCTTGCGGATCACGCTCCAGTCCTTCTGGTAGGAGATGGGCAGGAAGCGATCCTCGTTCTTGAACTCTGCTTTCAGCGCCGAGCCGTCCCAAGGAAAACTGAGGAAGGCCTGCTTGATCTTGTCGACCAGCGCCGGGTCAAGGTTGTGGGCGTAGCCGTAGCCGGTGGTGGGGAAGGTCTCGGACTTGTAGATCGACCGGATCTTTGCGCGATCGACCACCTTGCGCTCGAACATGCGGAACATGACCTCGTTGGCGACGGCGGCAGCGTCGTAATCCTTGTTGGCGACCCCGATCACGGAGTTGTCGTGCTTGCCGGAGAACACCGGAGTGAAATCGCGGTTGGCCTCGAGATTGAAGTCGGCCTTCAGGATTGCGGAGGGTGCCTTGAACCCCGAGTTCGATGTCGGGGAGGTGAAGGCCACCTTCTTGCCCTTGAGGTCGGCAGGCGTCCGGATCGGGCTGTCGGCCGGCACGATGATTTCCATCTCATAGCCGAACTGCCCGTCCTTGGTGCCCATGATGGCGAACGGCACGAAGCCCGCACAGTTGACCGCGATCGGGTTGGAGCCGGTGTTGAATCCGGCGATATGCAGCCGCCCCGAGCGCATGGCCTCGATCTCCGCCGCGTTCGACTGCACGGGGAAGAACACGACCTTTTTTCCCGTGACCTGTTCCATGTGCTTGATGAAGCCATCCCAGGCCTTGGCATAGACGGCGGGATCCTCGACCGGGGTATAGGCGAAGATCAGGGTCGACGGGTTGACCAGCTGCTTGGGATCGCTCGGCGCGTCGGCCACGAGATCGCCGTCTCGATCGCAGTAGGCCTTGTCGAGATCCCCGCGCGGGCAGTCCTGCGCGCCGGCTGAGCCGATCGATCCGGCGGCCAGAATGAGCGCGGCGAGCAGGATCGCGATGGTGTTGGTCCTCACCGGCATGTCCGCCCTCCCTGGCGCTTGGTTCGACGCGGTAATCGACTTCGCTGGGCCACGCCCGGCAACTTAGCCCATCATGCCGGAAAGCGGAATTGGTGGCGGAATCGGATGCGATGTGCTCCGCGTGCTCCGGCAACGGCGGCGCGGAGATGCGCTGAAACTCAAAGTGCTGCGCGCAAACCAGGGCCGGCATCGATTCTCGTTCGAATGTTGTCCGCGCCTCTGTCTTTCCGCTAGGCTGCTGAAGCGAAGAACAAGGCAGTGAGAATGCATCGACGGGCGTTGATATTGCTTCTGGGCGCTGCGGTCGCACCCCTCATGGCGGGCGGCCGCGACTATTCCGGTCTCATCTCGCGGGTAAAGGCCCAGCAGGCTGCGCTCACGCAACCGCAGGCGGATCTGCTCGCCGCCTACAACAAGGCGCTGGGCGAGTTCAAGGCGATCCTTGGCCAGCGGCGCGCGCAGATCGAGGCCCGACAGGCGCTCCCGGAGCGGCCGGGACAAGCGCTCTATCTTGCCCGCAATGCGATGATCAGCACCTACAAGGACCTCACCGATGCGCTTTCCTCCAGGATCGGCAGGCCCAACAAATTCGGGATTCCCCCGGCCTATTTTGATGCCGCCAACGAGCCGTTGCTCGACGAGTATACGAGGGTCTTTGCAATCATGCAGGCGCCGCCCTCGAACGCACAAGGCTCGGGTACTCCGTTCAAGGACGTGGTCGATCTCGGCAGCGCCATTGCACGCGCCAAGGGGCTCGATGCCGTGACGGCCGAGGCGGCGGGCCGCATCAGCCTCGGCATCTTCTTTGCCGAGACCAACGGGAACCAGAACATCGGCAATGCGCGCTCGAATACCTACAAGGGAAGCCTGCAAACGGGAGTGTCCGAGGACCAGAACGGTCAGCGGAGGTGGGCCGCGATCAGACATTCGATCGCGGCTTTCGACCCCGCGCTGATCGCGCGCGACGATAGGGAGGAGGCACGCCTCGGCAACCTCGATCGCCGCTACAATCACTGGATCGCGGTGCGCGACGGGCTCATGAATGCGCACGCTGACCTCTTTCCGCAGATCCCGGCAATCGTGAAAACGCTCCCAGACCCGATCGATCAGATGAAGGTGTTCGAGCTCATCCAGATCATCCCCGCTCCGACCAGGTCGGCCCTCAACTCGGGCAACCTCGCCGGCTACCGCATCTCCGAGCCGAGGATCATGGGCTACCTGCGCAACAACAGCGTCTTCACCTTCGGGCAAGCCGATCGCGCGCGAGGTTCCGCGAGCTTCCGCGAGATTCTCGATGCAATGTGGCTGTTCAACGACAAGTTCGAGCGCGCGATGGCAAGGTTCAACGACATCAGGGCGCAGCGTCAGTGATAGACGGAGAGCGACGATGGGCAAGGAGCGCACGGCTGCAGCCGTCACCATGGATGCCGCGGCCGATCCCGGGATCATCCGGGATTACCATGCGCACGTCTATTACGACCCGGCCGCGAGCCGGGCGCGGGCGGCGCGCCTGCGCGAGCGGGTGGCGGCCACGTTCCCCGATGCGAGCCTCGGCCGATGGCACGATGCGCCGGTCGGGCCGCATCCCCAATCGATGTACCAGATCGCGTTCCCGCCCGCCTTGCTGGCATCGTTCCTGCCATGGCTCATGCTGAACCGTGATGGTTTGACTATTCTGCTCCATCCCGGCACCGGCGATGCCTACGCCGACCACAGCGACCACGCCGTCTGGCTGGGCGGCATGTTGCCGCTGCGGCTCGACGTGTTGCGTTAGGCGCAGAACGGCGCACCACCTGCCGGGAGCAAGCCGTGCTGACCATCTATCGGGACAACGGCACTGTCGCTCAGGCCGGCCATCCGCCGCAGCTGCCGCAGCATGCCGTCTGGATTGATCTTTTGGCCCCAACCGATGAAGAAAAAGCCTTTGTTGAATCGCGGACCGGCATCCGCATCCCCTCCATTGAAACGCTGAGCGAGATCGAATCGTCGAGCCGGCTTACGCTCGAGCATGAGACGCTGTATCTCAGCATCCCGGTCGTGGCGAGCGGTGATACAGCAGACGCTCATCTATCGGCTGCCGGCCTGATCCTCACGCAGAGCATGCTCGTCAGCGTGCGATTTGTACCTCTCGCCAGCTTCGATGTCGTTTCCGAACGTGTGAGGCAGGATGCGACCCTGCAAAGCCCGACGGCAATCTTTCTCATGTTGCTGGAGGCAATGGTGGATCGCGCAGCCGATGTTCTGGAGAGGCTCGGCGGCGAGCTCAACAAGGTTTCGCGCTCGGTATTTCGCGGTGACCCTTCCCGGCCAAGACATATCGCGCGGGCGAGCCGGGCGCTGCGCCAGGGGCTCACCGCGGTGGGCGCTACAGGGGATCGATTGGCGCTTACGCGAGATGCGCTGCTCGGAATCGGACGCATTGCCCCTTTCGTCCTGAGCGTGCGGAAAAGCTGGATTGTGCCGGAATTCGAGGGGCGGCTTGACGCACTGGTCAAGGATGTCGCCTCGCTGAACGACTACGAGGGCCACCTTTCCAACAAGGTGCAGCTCCTGCTGGATGCCATCCTCGGCTTCATCACCATCCAGCAGAACGATTTATTCAAGGTCCTGACCATCGTCTCGGTGGTCGGCATTCCGCCCACACTCGTTGCGGGTATCTATGGGATGAATTTCAAGTACATGCCGGAGCTCAACTGGATTGCCGGGTATCCGTTCGGGCTCGCCATGATCGCGCTGAGCGCCATCATCCCGCTGATCTGGTTCAAGTGGCGAGGCTGGTTCTAGGGCTATTTCAAGCTCAGATGGGGGTGTCGGCCGTCCTCAATCCGGCCGGCGATAGTTGACGATTGGGTGGCGCGTGCCGGGCGCCGTGCTCACGCGCCGTGGGCAGCATTCCAGTCCGGCAGCAATCGCGGCAAGCATTCGCTCGCAGAAGGCGCGGTCCATGGCGTCGATTGCGTCATCGCTCCAGTATGGCGCGCCGGCATCCGCGCTTGCGCTTGGCAGAAGCCCGATGGCGCAGTATTCGAAGCTGGCTCTTTTCATCTATACCCCCCGGACAAGCCTGCCTGAGCTCTCCCAGCCCTCAGGTCGGGTTTATTTGTACCCGCTATGGCTTCCATTGCGGTTCACCGTGGTCCGATGTTTTGACGAAACCGCGTAACGCCGCGTTCACCGTGCGGGGCGGTGCCCAGGTCGGGCAGTGAACGAGCTGCGGACGAAAAGCTCCGGACCGCTTGCCCGGAACGTGGTAATATCCCTTGCTGCAGCGTGTGATCAGTTGGCCGCGTCCAGGGGAGAGCGCCATGAGTTTCAGAACCATTCTTGTTCCAACCGAGCAGCAAGATCTGATGAACGCGACGCTGGAGACCGCACTCCTGCTGGCGCGCAAGTTCGACAGCTACATCGAAGGCTTCGCCTTGGGCACGGCGACCGCCGCCGCCTTCGCGCTCGGCGATCTCGGCGGGGGTCCGATGCCCCCCTCGGTGCAGGAGATTGCCGAAAGAGCAGCGCGCATGCAGGGCATGTTCGAGAGCTTCATGCGCGAGCGGGGCGTGCCTTACGGAGGCGAGACCAAAGGGCTCTCGAGCGGGTGGCTCAGGGATGCGCCAGAGGGCGACTTTTTTGTCGGCAGCTACGGGCGGCTCTTCGATGCGATCGTGCTGGCCAGGCCCGGCCGCGGGGGCTCGCAGATGAGCACGCTTGAAGCAGCGCTGTTTGAGAGCGGGCGGCCGGTGCTGATCGCGCCGCCGTCCCCGCGTCCGGACATGGGCAAGAATGTGTTGATCGCATGGAATGGTAGCACCGAGCAGGCCCGCACCACCGCCTTTTCCATGCCCATCCTCAAGCGCGCCAGTCGCGTTGTCGTTCTGACGATCGAAGGCGGCGCGGCAGTGCCCGGGCCGACGGGCGAGCAGCTGTGCCGTTATCTGCAATTGAACGACGTATCAGCAAAGCCGATGACCGTCGCTCTGGGCGGCCGCGTCACGGGCGAGGCCGTGCTCGCGCACGCGAACGCATTGGGCTGCGACCTTCTCATCAAGGGGGCCTATACCCAGAGCCGACTTCGGCAATTCATCTTCGGCGGCACCACCCGGTATATTCTGGCCAACACGACCTTGCCCCTGCTCATGGCGCACTGACTTTCGGCTGGCAGTGCCGATCGGCTTTGCTCACGCGCGCTCGAAGTGACCCCGAGCGCCTGTCGGAGCTTGCATGGGCGAAGCCGCCTGCTCAGTTGGTCTTGATTGGCATCATGCGATCGGCCTTCGGCGGCAGGAACGAACGGTCGAACACGTCGGCCGCGGCCGGCCGGCTCTTGAGCTCATAAGCCTCCGCAATCGCCGCGATCGAGCGGCTGAGGCGATCATCCTTGAGGTCGCCGAGGCCGATCTCGCCGACCTCCGGGGCATTCATCAGGTTTGTAAGGGCATAGGCGATGCGCTTTTTTTCCAGCTCCGCATTGAGCAGCGGCTCGACCTTGATCAGAGCGGCAATGCCGATATCGGGATTAGCGATTACCTCCTTCATCGCGCGATTGATCGCGCGTACCAGGCCCGCGATTGCTTTCGGGTTTTCCTTCAGCAGCTTTTGTGAGACCATGATGCCGTTCGAATAAAGATCGAGCCCGTAGTCTCCGTACAGGAACCAGCGATAGTCCTTGTCCGGGTCCTGCTTCTGCTGCAGCAGGTTGATGTAGCTCGTGACATTAAAGACCAGCGAGCCCTGGATCTGGTCCTGCACTAGCATCTGCTCCTGCAGGGTGGGCGCCATGTTCATGAACGTTATGTTGGCGGTATCGATGCCGTTGAGCCGGGCGAATTGCGGAAACAGCTTGAGCGTGGCACTGCCGGCCGGTGCGCCGAGCTTCTTGCCCGCGACATCCTTGACGCTCTTGATCGGCCCGCTCGCCTTTACGACCAGCACGAACGGCGGCCGGTTGTAGATCTGATAGACCATGACCGGCTGCTCGCCGGGCTTGTTGGCAGCCTGCTGGATGATGGCATTGATATCGCCGAAGCCCGCATCGTAGGCCCCCGACATGATCCGCGTCACGGTGACTGCCGAGCCTTCGCCCTGGTCGAGCGTGACCTCGATGCCTTCGGCCTTGAAGTACCCTTTCTGCTGGGCGAGGTAGTACCAGGCGTGAATGCCCTGCAGCTTGAAGTCGAGCGTGAACTTGATCGAGGTCGTCGCCTGGCCGCAGGCCGGGTATGCGCCCATGGCAGCGAGCGCCAGGTTGGCGAGCAACGTGGCCGTGCGGCGAAAATGGATCATCGGGTGCTCCTTGGTGTGGCGTCGGCCTTGTGCCGGGCCGTCAAGCAAGCCCCACGCCAGCTGTGCAGCGATTTCCCGCACTGCGCGCCTTCTGTACGGACGGGTTACAAATGCTCCCGCGACGATAACCCGCCGTGCGGACCCGCCATGGCGCGCCATCTCATAATTCTGCCGCATGCTGCGCCAGGCACTGCCCAGGTTTTGATCAGCGATTGCTGTGGGCACATCCATTGACGGCGCGAGTATCGTGATCATCGCGATTTGGGGATAGGGTAACAGTGCCATGGCTTCACCCATACGCGAGATCAACTGCGCGCATGTGCTCACGGCGGCGGATGCGCCCGCCGCGGCCGCGCGCACGATCCGGATCAGTGGTGACACCATCGCGGCAGTGCAACCGCTAGCGCCGGCCAAGGCGCAGCGGCTCCTCGCCATGCCGGCGCTGGCCAATGCCCACGACCATGCCCGTACCGTGCGATCGAGCTCGCTTGGAGCCGCCGGCAAGCCGCTCGAGACCTGGCTGCACTATCTGGCGCTGGTGCCGTCCATCGATCCCTATCTCGCGGCCGCGGTATCGTTTGCGCGCAGCGCGCTCGGCGGCGCGGGCGTGGTGATGGCGCACTACACGCGCGTGCAGGGCCTCACCGATCTGCCCACCGAGGCCAAGGAGGTGGCGCGCGCCGCGCGCGACATCGGTGTACGCGTCGGCTTTGCAGTCGCGCTGCGCGATCGCAATCCGCTGGTCTACGGGCCGTCGGAGCCGATCCTTGCCGCATTGCCGGCGCCTGCGGGCGAAGAGATCGCGCGCCGGGCGGTGCGCTCACCCCTTCCCGTGGCCGAGATGATGGCGCTGGTCGATGCAGTGGCGGCAGCCGCCGCGAGCCCGACGTTTGACGTGCAGTACGGCCCCAATGCCGTGCAGTGGTGCACGAGCCCTCTGCTCGAGGCCGTCGCCGAGGCGTCAGCTCGGACCGGGCGCCGCGTGCACATGCACCTGCTTGAGACGCGCTATCAGCGGGCCTGGGCGGATGCGGAATTCCCCGACGGCATCGTACGCTATCTCGAGCGCATCGGGCTGCTCACGCCGCGGCTCACGCTTGCCCACTGTGCCTGGGCGCGGTCCGATGAGCTCGAACTGATTGCCGAGCGGGGCGCCACCATCGCGGTCAATACCGCCTCGAATCTCGGCCTCCGCTCCGGCATCGCCCCGCTTGCGGAGATGGTGCGCCGCGGCTGCCGCGTCGCGCTCGGACTCGATGGTCTGGCGCTCGACGAGGATGACGACGGCCTGCGCGACATGCGGCTTGCGCATCTCCTCCACTGTGGCACCGGCTTTCTAGTCGATGTCAAGCGCTCGGACATTCTCGCTATGGCGTTCCGCAATGGCCGCCGCGCGGTTCTCAATGCGGAGCACGGTGGCGCGCTCGCCGCAGGACAACCTGCCGACATCATGCTGCTCGACTGGGCCGCGGTCGATGACGATCGTCTGCGTCCCAATCTTGACCCGCTCGATCTTTTGTTCGCGCGCAGCACTGCCCGCCACATCCACGAGCTGATCGTGGCCGGGCGTCCCGTCGTGCGCGACGGGCGCGTGCTCGGAATTGATTATCCGGCGCTGCGCGAGGAGATGCTGGGGCGCCTGCGAGCGCTGATGGTGCAGAGCGCGGCATTCGCCACCGCCGTCGGCGAGCTCGATCGCGTCGTCACGCGCCATTTCGCAGCAGAGGCGCCATGCTGCTGAGCAAGCTGTAGAGGGCCCGAGTTCACGGCGGGCCGGTCTCTTTGACATGCAGTACGAACGGACCTCTGATACATTGCGAGCTGCGAGGGACGACCGATGCCTGAGGCAAGCACCGGGACGCTGAGCGCCGAGACGCGTGACAAGCTGAGGAAGGTTGCCACGCCGACCCTGATGACCGCGCTCTACCGGCGCGGCTTGCGCAACCAGTGGATCCAGGACGTGCATCTGATCAACCCCGAGGCAGCGCCCATGGTGGGCACCGCCTTTACGCTCCGCTACATCCCGGCGCGCGAGGATCTCAACAAGCTGGACGTGTTCCGCGATCGCAACCATCCGCAGCGCCAGGCGATTGAGCAGTGCCCGCCGGGAGCCGTGCTCGTCATCGACAGCCGCAAGGATGCGCGTGCTGCGTCCGCAGGCTCGATCCTGATCTCCCGCCTCATGGTGCGCGGCTGCGCCGGGGTGGTCACCGACGGCGGCTTTCGCGACACGCCGGAGCTGCGCAAGCTCCCCTTTTCCGCCTATCACCATCGTCCGGCCGCTCCGACCAATCTGACCTTGCACCAGGCGATCGAGATCAACGGCCCGATTGGCTGTGGGGATGCTCCGGTCTTTCCCGGCGACGTGATCGTGGGCGATGGAGAGGGTGTGGTGGTCATTCCTGCCCACCTCGCCGATGAGATTGCAAACGAGACGCTGGAGATGACCGCATTCGAGGATTTCGTAACCGAGGAGGTCCTCAAGGGCCGCTCCATTCTCGGTCTTTACCCCGCAACCGAGGAGAAGACGCTGAAAGATTTCGAGGCGTGGCGAAAGGCCAACAACCGATAAGCATCGCCGTCTCGCAGCCTGGATTATCCAAGCGCAATCCAGGCTACCATCGAACTGGGAGCAACGCCATGGAACGCACCCTTGAGCAGCGCACGATCGCGAAGGTTTCGTGGCGGCTGCTTCCGCTGATCGTGGTGATCTATTTCGTCGCTTACATGGATCGCACCAACGTCAGCTTCGCGTCCCTCAGCATGAATAAGGACCTCGGTTTCTCGGCCTACATTTATGGCTGGGGCGCCGGCATCTTCTTTCTCGGCTATTTCTTGTTCGAAGTGCCGAGCAACGTCATTCTCGAAAAGGCCGGTGCGCGGGTATGGATCGCGCGCATCATGATCAGCTGGGGGATCGTCGCCGCGGTGATGGCGTTCGTCACAGGACCAGTGAGCTTCCTCGTAATGCGCTTTCTGCTCGGCGTCGCCGAGGCCGGCTTCTTCCCTGGCATGATCCTCTATTTCACGTACTGGTTTCCTTCCAAATATCGTGCCCGCGTCATCGCCGCGCTGTTTCTCGCCGTGCCTGGCGCCAACGCGCTCACTGCCATTATCTCTAGCGTGCTGCTGCAACTTGATGGCATTCTGGCCCTGCGCGGATGGCAGTGGCTGTTCATTCTCGAGGCGATCCCCGCCATTCTGCTTGCATTCGCGGTTCTGGCTCTGATGACCGACCGGCCGGCCAGGGCCAAATGGCTCGAGCCGCCGGAGCGCGACTGGCTGGAAGGCGTGCTTGAGGCCGAGCGCAGCAGCAAGCTCAAGGCGCATGGCGAACTCACGCTCTACCAGGCGCTCACCAATCCGACAGTGCTTCTGCTCTCTTCGATCTACTTCACCATTGTCACCGCAACCTACGGGATCACCTTCTTCCTGCCCCCCATCCTCAAGGCATTGGGCTTGTCGGACTTCGCGACCGGGTTTGCGACGGCGCTCCCCTACACCATCGGGACGATCGGGATGCTCGCCTGGAGCTGGTCGTCCGATCGTCATAACGAGCGCCGGATGCATTTCATTGTTGCATGCCTGCTTGCCACCGTCGGCCTGATTGCCGTGGGCTGGCTGACCGGCAGCTACTGGGCGATCCTCGCCATGTCGTTTGCCGCCATCGGCCTCTATGGCTCGAAGCCGGCATTCTGGCCGCTTCCTTCCGCTTTCCTGACCGGATCGGCCGCCGCCGGCGGCATTGCGCTCGTTAACTCCATCGGCAATCTGGGCGGTTTCGTCGGCCCCTACGCGGTGGGCTGGATCAAGGACTCGACCGGCAGCTTCGAGGCGGGACTCTATTTCCTTGGCGCTTGTGCGCTCGCCTCAGCCGCACTCGCCTTCTTCGGCTTGCGCGCGGGCGTGGTTGAAGAAAGAGTGCCGGGCCGCCTGGAAGCGGCACAATAACCGGAGCAACCCAGATGGCGCGCAAGACCCTGGCCGAGCTGAGAAGCCAGCGCACGTTCGGGGCTACTGACCTGCGCTCGTTCGGCCATCGCTCGCGTGCGCTGCAGATGGGCTATGCGCGCGAGGATTTTCTCAACAAGCCGGTGATCGCCATCATCAATACCTGGAGCGATCTCGCGCAGTGCCACACCCATTTCCCGGAACGGGTCGACGATATCAAGCGCGGCATCTGGCAGGCCGGCGGCTTTCCGGTGGAGCTGCCCGCAATGTCGCTCTCCGAGCAGTTCGTCAAGCCGACCAGCATGCTCTACCGCAACTTTCTCGCCATGGAGACCGAGGAATTGCTGCGCCAGCATCCCGTGGACGGTGCGGTGCTGATGGGCGGCTGCGACAAGACCACTCCGGCAACCCTCATGGGGGCGATCTCCATGAATCTGCCGGTGATCTTCATGCCGGCCGGTCCGATGATGCGCGGTCATTTCGGTGGGCGCATCCTCGGCTCGGGCTCCGACGTCTGGAAGTACTGGGCCGAGAAGGAAGCCGGCAACATCAGCGAGCGGGAATGGCACGACATGGAGGCGGGCATTGCGCGCTCGGCGGGTACCTGCATGACCATGGGCACGGCCTCGACCATGACCACTATCGCCGAGGCGCTCGGCTTCACGCTGCCCGGTGCGGCCTCGATCCCGGCCGCCGATTCCGCGCATCCGCGCATGGCATCCGCCTGCGGGCGGCGCATTGTCGAGATGATCTGGGACGACCTCAAGCCGCGCGACATCATCACCCGCAAGTCGGTGGAGAACGCGCTGGTGGTGCAGAGCGCGCTTGCGGGCTCGACCAATGCCATGGTGCATCTCGTCGCCCTTGCGCGCCGCGCCGGCGTGCCCATCAGCCTCAAGGATTTTGACGAGGTCGCAAGCCGCGTGCCGGTGATCGTCAATCTGCGTCCCTCCGGCAAGTGGCTGATGGAAGAGTTTCACATCGCCGGCGGGACGCGGGCGCTGCTCTCGCGGCTGAAGCCGATGCTGCATCTCGATGCGCGCACCGTGACCGGCACCATGGGCGAGGCCATCGCCGATGCGCAGGTCTATGACGATGACGTGATCCGCCCGCTCAACAATCCGATTGCCGCCTCGGGCGGCACCGCGATCCTTTACGGCAATCTCGCTCCCGACGGATGCGTGATGAAGCCGCCGGCCGCAGACCCTCGGCTGCTCAAGCATACCGGACCGGCGCTCGTCTTCGACAGCTACGACGAGATGAACAAGGCGGTGAACGATCTCAACCTCAAGGTGACCGCTGACCACGTCATGGTGCTGCGCAATGCAGGCCCGATCGGCGGGCCTGGCATGCCGGAATGGGGCATGCTGCCCATCCCCAAGAAGCTGCTGCGCGACGGCGTGCGCGACATGCTGCGGATTTCGGACGCACGCATGAGCGGCACGAGCTACGGCGCCTGCATCCTGCATGTTGCACCGGAAGCGCAGGCGGGCGGCCCGCTCGCTGCGTTGCGTACCGGCGACCTGATCAGTGTCGACGTGCCGAAGCGCTCGATCCACGTCAACTTGAGCGATGCCGAGATCGCCGAGCGCCTCAAGGCCTACAAGCCGCCGCCGCGAGACTATCCGCGCGGCTATTACCGGCTGTTCGCACAGCACACGCGGCAGGCGAACGAGGGCTGCGACTTCGATTTTCTCGAGGGCGCCGAGGGCATTCCAGAGCCGGAAATCCACTGAGCCCGGGAGCTCTTCCATGACAATCGATCCCAAGCTGCGCAGAGCCTTGACCGGCATTTCCGGAATCCTGGTCACGCCATTTGATGCTGACAACCAACTGGCGCCGGTGCGGCTCAAGCCGATCATCGATCGCGCCATTGATGCTGGCGTGCATATCCTTGTCGCGAACGGCAATACCGGCGAGTTCTATGGCCTCACCACCCCGGAGGCCGAGGCAATGGTGCATTCCGTCGCCGAGCAGATCGGCGGCCGGGTTCCGCTCCTTGCCGGCGTCGGCCGCAGCATCAATGATGCGTGTGCGCTCGCCCGCGCCTCGAAGGCTGCCGGCGCGTCCGCGTTGATGGTGCATCAACCTCCCGATCCGTTCGTCTCCCCGCGCGGGGTGGTCGCTTATGTGCAGCGCATCGCGGAGGCCGGAGGTGGCCTGCCGCTCATGCTTTACCTTCGCAACGACGGCATCGGTGTTGGTGCCATCGGCGAGCTGTGCAGGGTGCCGGGGGTCGCCGGCGTGAAATGGGCATGCCCAACGCCCTTGCGCCTCGCCGAGGCAATGCGGCGCAACGATCCCGGCATCGTCTGGGTGGGAGGCCTGGCGGAAGTCTGGGCGCCACCGCTCTGCGCCGTCGGTGCGCGCGGCTTCACCTCCGGCCTGATCAATGTGTGGCCTGGGCATTCGGTCGCGATCCATGCGGCGCTGGAAGCCGGCGACTACAACCGCGCCAACGAGCTGATCGATCTGATGAGCGCGTTCGAGGAACTGCGAGCCGAAGAGCAGAACGGCACTAATGTCAGCGTCATCAAGGCGGCATTGCAGCTCATGGGTAATGATTGTGGTCCCACGCGTCCGCCCTCGGCCTGGCCGTTGACCGATGCGCAGATGGCGAAACTCGAGCAGCTGCTGCGCTCCTGGGGGCTTCTGGCGCTGCCCACCGCGCGCGCGCGTGCGGTTTGAGGAAGCTACGGCCGCGCAAGGAAAGCCGCAATCCGTTCGCTCGCCTGCGCGACGTGCAGAACGCCGTTGAGGTGCCCGTTGGGCCCATGCAGCGGCGCGATCTCGACCGGCGTTCCGGCTGCGCGGATGGCTGCTGCGGTACGCTCGATCCAGGGCTGCGGAAAAAGAAGGTCGGTCGGCGAGTAGAGCATCAAGGTCGGTGCCTTGATCTGCCGTGCATCGGCGCGTGCCAGCTGGTTGGCCCTGATGAGAAAGAGGAAATTGTTGGCGTCGGCGGTCACCACGCGCATGGCGGCGAACCGGTCGAGCGCGTCCTCGATCGCGAACCGGTGCGACAGCGCGGCTGCCGGATCGCGGCCAGGCAGCGCGGGATTGTGCCCGAAGGTCGCCGCCCATTCGGACTGGTTGGCGTGGAGGGTCACGGTCTTGAGCGCGGCCGTGAGCCCCGCGACCGGAGGGTCGTTGTCCGGATAGGCTCCCCCGCGCCATTTCGGGTCCAGCCATACCGGCTGTGCCCAGACATCAAGCCACGCGATGAGGAATGGATCGCCCCCCGCGGCGCCGATCACCGGCATGATCCGTTCCACCATGTCCGGATGGGATTGCGCCCATTGATAGGCTTGCAGCGCGCCCATGGAGGGGCCCACCACCGCGCGCAGCCGCTTGATGCCGAGGCTCTCCACCAGCGCCTTCTGCACCTCGACGAAATCGTGAATGGAAACGATCGGGAAGCTCGTGTCGTAACGCTTGCCGGTATCCGGGTCGATCGACGCGGGGCCGGTCGTGACCACCTGCGGGTCGCGTGCGTTGAGGTTGACCAGCGTGTCGGAGGACAGCACGAAGAAGCGCTCGGTATCGATCGCCTTGCCCGGCCCGATGATCGTGTCCCAGTAGCCCGGCAACGCGTCAGCCGAGGAATAGCGCCCGGCCGCATGGCTGGTGGCGGAAAAATAATGCGTGACCAGAACGGCGTTCGATCTGTCTGGATTGAGCGTGCCATAGCTCTCCCAGCCCACCCGCACTTGCTTCAAGAGCGTGCCGCCGTGCGTCACATAGCGCGGCAGCTCGAATACCTTCTTCTCGACAAGCATGACAGGCTGCCGGCCTCCGATCGTGTGAGTGTCAAGCGGATGGTGGGAACTTTGGGTTCGTTTTGCAAAAACCCCGGTGTAGAAGTGCATTTCAGTGGAAATACAATCTACAGGTGTATAACGATCTCGCTGCCGATCGCTGTGCCCGGCCCGCAAGCGGAGGCCGGCAAAGTCATCTTCCTGACACTATTCGGAAGTCGATTTTTTGCGACCGATTCGCCATGCCTCGGACCGGGAGCTTCACATGCCGATTCGCCCGCTGCTGCCCGATGACCTTGCGCTTGAGCCGGAGGAGGTCTCGATCCTCTCAGGTGCATTTGAGGATACGCTGCGCGCGCTGCGGTTGGCGAAGCGCAGCGATCCGGCGGTGCTGACCGTCGCCAGGCACATGATCGAGATTGCGAGAGCTGGCGAACGCGATCGCGCGCGTTTGCGCGAGCGCACATTGCGGATGCTCGCCGCATAGCCGCGCAGTCCCGACAGAAAACCGCGGCGGCTTTGCGGAGCGTTGTCAATCAGCCGAGCTTCTGGTCGGCGGCCTCGGTTGGCGATGGAGCGGGGATTGGTGTGCGCCGCGCCAGCTCCTCGCCGGTATCCTGCGGCATGTGCGCGAAAACGAAGCATGCGCAGCCGGAAATCAGCGCAATGACCAGGAAGGCCGGCCGGAAGTCGGCGGCGGTGATGGCGGGGCGGCCGTGCGCCCACAGCGTGAGATCGACGGCGAGGGCGCCGATGGCAACGCCGACCGAGATGGAGAGCTGCTGGGCGACCGCCACCAGCGAGGTGGCCCGGCTCATGTGGCGGTAATCCACGTCGGCATAGGCGATGGTGTTGATGCTCGTGAACTGAAGCGAGCGTAAAAAGCCGCCGAGAATCAGCACGCCCACGATCCACGCAAACGACACCCCCGGCACGAAGGTCGCGCAGGCCGCTACCAGCAGCGCGCTGGTGATCGCATTCACCGTGAGCGCGCGTCGAAAGCCGAACTGGCGCAGGATGAAGGGGATGACTGTCTTCATGCCCATGGCACCGACGACATTGGACAGTGTGACCAGGCCGGACTGGAACGCGGTGAGGCCGAATCCGAGCTGCAAGAGGAGCGGCAGCAGAAATGGCAGCGCGCCAATGCCGGAGCGATAGATGAAACCGCCGAGAACGGCGGCGCGCATGGAAGGAAGCTTGAGCAGCGAGAGATCAAGCACCGGGGCCGGCGTGCGCCGCGCGTGCACGACATAGGCGTAGCTTGCCGCCGCCCCGCCCGCGATGAGCGCCAGCACGAGCGGCCAGGGAAGGAAATCAAGCCCCAGCACCGAGCCGCCGAAGGCAAGCCCGCCAATGCCGAGGCCCGCGAGCAGCATCCCGAGCGGATCGAACGGATCCGGCATCTCGGCGCGCACGTCCTCGATGAATATCGTCGCCAGCGCGATGCCGGCAACCCCGATCGGGATGTTGATCAGGAAGATCCAGTGCCAGGAGATGTACGTGGTAATGAAACCGCCGAGCGGCGGGCCAATGAGCGGACCGATCAACGCCGGCAGCGTCACCCAGATCATGGCATTGATGAGCTCGCGCTTGCCCACGCTACGCACCAGGATCAGCCGCGCGACCGGGGTCATCATCGCCCCGCCCATGCCCTCGATCATGCGCGCGATCACGAACTGCGCGAGCGAGCCCGCGAGCGCGCAGCCGATGGAGCCGAGCATGAACACGGCGATTGCGCCGCGAAACACCGTCCGCGCGCCGAAGCGGTCGGCAGTCCAGCCGCTCACCGGGATGAAGACGGCGAGCGAGAGAAGGTAGGAGGTCACGGCAAGCTTGAGCGCGAGCGGGCTCGTGCCGATGTCACGCGCAATCGCCGGCAGCGAGGTCGCAATGACGGTCGAGTCCATGTTCTCCATGAACAGCGCGACCGCCACGATCAGCGGCACGATGCGGTTGCCGGGCATGCAGGATGGCCGAATTGGAGTGTCGTCTCGCACGGTTAGAGCGATTCGCACTGCCGATGTCGAATCGGGCCCGCCACCGGCTGTGCGCGGCGGCGGCGCGCCATTGCAGCGCACTGTCGGCATCCTACATAGGGGCATGCATCCGGATCGGAGCGTCGCGCGATGATCTACATCCTCGCGGCCCTGCTTCCGCCGCTCGGGCTGCTGCTCAACGGGCAGCCGTTCGCGGCCATCCTCAACCTTGTGCTTATCGTGCCCTGCCTCGTGTTCGGGCTGGTCTTCCACGTCCTGCTGCTTGTTCCCTCGCTGCACGCCATCATTGCCGTGCACATGAAGCGCGAGGACCGCAGGCACAGGGACATCGTGGAGGCGATCGAGCGGCACGGACCGCCGCCGGGGTGGCGTCCGTGACACCCGCTTCCGCGGCAAACCAGCTTCCGGTGGATTGCCGCAAAGGAGCTATGATTCTGCCGGTGCGCGTGCTAACGACCGGCGCCAACCAAAAACGGGTCATCGGGCAGCGCGCGAAACCGCCGTTTCGCCGCGGAGCCAACCATTCCGATGCACGATGATTCCGCCCGCTCACTGGACCCGTCGATGGATATTGCCCCCAACGGAAAGCTGCGCGAAGCGCTCACATTCGACGACGTCCTGATCAAGCCGGGATTGTCCGAGCTGCTGCCTTCGCAGGTGGATATCCGCACCTGCATCACCCGTGAGATCGCGCTCAACATCCCGATCATGGCCTCGGCGATGGACACCGTTACCGAGGCGAGAATGGCGATCGCCATGGCGCAGGCCGGCGGCATCGGCGTCATTCACCGCAACCTTTCTTCCGAGCAGCAGGCGATGCAGGTTCGGCAGGTGAAGAAGTTCGAGTCCGGCATGGTGGTGAACCCGCTTACCATCGCGCCCGATGCCACGCTCGCCGATGCGCTCGCCCTGATGAAGGACCATGGGATCTCCGGCATTCCGGTGGTCGAGGGGGGCGGCGATGGCCGCGCCGGCAAGCTCGTCGGCATTCTCACCAATCGCGACGTGCGTTTTGCAAACGACCCACGTCAGAAGATTTCCGAGCTCATGACCCGCGAGGACCTGATCACGGTGCGCGAGGGTGTCAGCCAGCAGGAGGCCAAGCGGCTGTTGCATGCGCATCGCATCGAGAAGCTCCTGGTGGTCGACGAGGCCTATCGGTGCGTCGGGCTCATCACTGTCAAGGACATGGAAAAAGCCGTCGCCAACCCGCATGCCTGCAAGGACGAGCAGGGCCGGCTGCGGGTCGCAGGGGCCACCACGGTCGGAGACGGAGGGTTCGAGCGCAGCGCGCGGCTGATCGATGCCGGAGCGGACCTTGTTGTTGTCGACACCGCGCATGGCCATTCGCGTGCGGTGCTGGAAGCCGTCACCCGCATCAAGCGACAGTCAAACGCGGTGCAGGTGGTCGCTGGCAATATCGCGACCGCAGAAGGCGCGCAGGCGCTGATCGACGCCGGCGCGGACGCGATCAAGGTCGGCATCGGGCCAGGCTCGATCTGCACGACCCGCATCATCGCCGGCGTCGGAGTGCCGCAGCTCACTGCCATCCTCGACGCGGTCGAGGTTGCGCACAAGAGTGGTACGCCCGTGATCGCCGATGGCGGCATCAAATATTCCGGCGATCTCGCCAAGGCGCTGGCGGCGGGCTCCGCCTGCGCCATGATCGGCTCCCTGCTCGCCGGTACCGACGAGACTCCCGGCGAGGTGTTCCTGTATCAGGGACGCAGCTACAAGACCTATCGCGGCATGGGCTCGGTGGCCGCCATGGCCCGCGGCTCTGCCGACCGCTATTTCCAGCAGGATATCAGGGACACCCTCAAGCTGGTGCCGGAAGGGGTTGAGGGACAGGTGCCGTACAAAGGTGCCGCGGCGACCGTGCTGCATCAGCTCGCGGGCGGCCTGCGCGCCGCCATGGGCTATGTGGGAGCGGGCACGCTTGCCGAGTTTCACGAGAAGGCCGAGTTCATCCGCGTGTCCGCAGCCGGCATGCGCGAGAGCCACGTGCACGACATCACCATCACGCGCGAGAGCCCCAATTATCCCAGCCGGGCATGATGTTGTCCCCATAACCCCGGGCTGGTGGTCATAGGTTCCGGATCTCGTCACTCCGTGGCTTACCCGGAACGAGAGTGGCGAGTGAGAACGCTCAGAGTCCTCAGATGTCCATTCAAGCGGTCCTGCTTCCTTTGTTTGTTCAGGTGATACTCACCTTCGTGCTGCTGGTCTGGATGGCATATCTGCGCACCGGCGCGATCACGGGCGGGGAGGTCAAGCCGAGCAACATTGCTTTGCGCGAGCCGGGCTGGCCCGCGCACGCGACCCAGGTCGCCAACGCTTTTCATAACCAGCTCGAGCTGCCGCTTCTGTTCTATGTGCTCACGATTCTCGGCTGGGTCACGCGCCATGCCGACTATCTGTTCGTTGTCATGGCGTGGATCTTTGTTGCGCTTCGGCTCGCCCATGCCTACGTGCATACGACCGCCAACGACTTGCGCCAGCGCGGCGGGATCTTCATCGTCGGCGCGATCGTGCTCATGCTGATGTGGCTCATCTTCATGCTGCGCGTCCTGCTCGGGCTGGGATGACGCCCGCCGCGCGGGTCGCTGCCGCAATCGAGGTCATCGGCGATATCGAAACCCGGCGGCGACCGGCTTCCGACACGCTCAAGGACTGGGGCCTGTCGCACCGGTTTGCCGGGTCGGGTGATCGTGCCGCCATCGCCGGTCTGGTGTTCGATACGCTGCGCCGGCGCGCCTCCAGCGCCTATGTCATGGGTGCGTCATCGCCGCGCGCGCTCGTGCTCGGCATGCTGCGCCTCGAGCGCGGGTTTGCGGCTGAGGCGATCGCCGCGCTTGCCAGCGGAACGCGTTTTGCGCCCGCCCCGTTGAGCGCCGACGAGCAGGCGCGGCTGGCCGCAGCCGACCTGCAAGACGCGCCGCCCTGGGTTGCCGGCGACTATCCGCAATGGCTCGATCCGCATCTGGCGCGGGCGTTCGGCGAGGAGCGCGCTGCCGAGGGTGCTGCGCTGGCGGCACGCGCGCCACTCGACCTGCGCGTCAACACGCTCAAGGGTGACCGCGAGACTGCGCTCGACGCCCTCTCTCATCTCGGCCCCGCGCCCACCACGTGGTCTCCGCTTGGCCTGCGCATCGTGCGCGGCGCCGAGGACAGGAGCGTGTCCATTTTCGCCGAGCCGGCATTCATCAAGGGCAGGGTCGAGGTGCAGGATGAAGGCTCGCAACTGGCTGCCCTTCTCACGGCGGCAAAGCCCGGCGAGCAGGTTGTCGACCTTTGCGCCGGCGCCGGCGGCAAGACGCTCGCGCTCGCTGCGATGCTGAACAATCGCGGGCAGATCTATGCCACCGATCTCGACAAGCGCAGACTCGTTCCCATCCATTCGCGATTGGAGCGCGCCGGTGCTCACAACATCCAGGTGAGAACACCCAGGGGCCGCGAGAACCCGCTTGCCGATCTCGACGCTCGCACCGATCTGGTGCTGATCGATGCCCCCTGCACCGGGATCGGCACCTGGCGGCGCAACCCGGATGCCAAATGGCGGGTTCGCCCGGGCGCGCTGGAGCAGCGCCTGCGCGGACAGGCCGACCTGCTCGATCGCGCGGTAGGCCTGGTGAAGCCCGGCGGGCGCATCGCCTATGTCACGTGTTCCCTTCTGCTCGAGGAGAACGACGATCAGGTGCGTGCATTTGTTGCGCGGCAGCCGCAATTCTCGCCGCTCGCGCCTGGCCGCGTGCTGGAGGCTCTGGGCGAGCGAGCCTTTGTCTTTCAGCGTGCCGTACAGCTCTCATCGGAGGGGCTGTTGATGACACCCCGCCGGACCCATACCGACGGGTTCTATGTATCGCTCCTGGGGAAAGCGGGGCAGGCATAGGCTGCCGGCGAGGCGAAGCTTGACCCGGCAGACCGGCAGCCGCACATAAATCGTCGATGGCCCTCCTCGATTCTCCTTTCGTCCGTGACGCCGGCTCCGGCCGGAGCAGCCGTCACGATCGCATTCTCATCATCGATCTCGGCTCCCAGGTGACCCAGCTGATCGCGCGCCGCGTGCGGGAGGAGAAGGTCTATTGCGAGATCGTGCCCTTCCACAGGGCGGGTGAGGCGCTGCGGGCGCTGCAGCCCAAGGGCGTGATCCTCTCCGGTGGTCCCGCCTCGGTCATGGAGCACGGCGCGCCGCTCCCCCCGCCCGAAGTCTACCAGGCCGGAATTCCCGTACTCGGCATCTGCTATGGCGAGCAGGCGATGGCAAGCCAGCTTGGCGGTGCGGTGGAGGGCGGGCATCATCGCGAGTTCGGCCGTGCCGAGGTGCTGGTGACGGATGATTCGCCATTGCTCGCCGGTACCTGGCGCAAGGGGGAGCGTTATCCCGTCTGGATGAGTCACGGCGATCGCGTCACGCGCCTCCCGGACGGCTTTCGCGTCATCGCCACGTCGGCGAACGCGCCCATCGCCATGATCGCCGACGAGCAACGCAGGTTCTACGCCACCCAGTTCCATCTCGAAGTCGTGCATACGCCGCATGGTGCGGCGCTCATCCGCAATTTTGTACGCAATATCGCCGGTTGCCGCGGCGATTGGACCATGCGCGCCTTCAAGGAGGAGGCGATCGAGAAGATCAGGACGCAGGTGGGCAGGGGACGGGTGATCTGCGGCCTCTCCGGCGGCGTCGATTCGGCCGTCACCGCCGTGCTCATCCATGAGGCGATCGACGCGCAGCTCACCTGCGTCTTCGTCGATCATGGCCTGCTGCGCCTCGCAGAAGGCGAGAAGGTCGTACGGCTGTTTCGCGACAGCTACAATATCGCACTCGTGCAC
>Ga0306924_10000442_pt1 | contig 34343 bp, 38 predicted proteins | sample sta12Can44000111_FD_203756 | JGI IMG/M metagenome (GOLD analysis project Ga0306924, IMG submission 203756) | Lab enrichment of tropical soil microbial communities from Luquillo Experimental Forest, Puerto Rico - statanox.12C.anox.44.000.111 (v2)... | ecosystem: Environmental > Terrestrial >... | reverse complement strand
CGAGCACCATCACCAGGGCCATGGTGACGCACACGGCCACGAGCATGCTCACCATGAAGAGGTTCGGCGCATCGACACAGGCGACGGCATGCTCCTGCTGGAAATTTTCGAGGACGGGGTGCCGCCGCGGTTTCGCATTCGGTTCGAAGGTCGTCATGACGCGAAAACCGTCTCCGGTGACCACGCGGTGACCCTGCAGACCGAGCGGGCGGACGCAACGCACCAGGTTTTCACCTTCGCCGATCGAGGGGCGTACCTGGAATCGGTCGAGGAAATCCCGGAACCGCATGAGTTCATCGCTCGTGTCCGGCTTGCGCACGCCGATCATGCTCACGACTACAAGGTGGCATTCACCGAGCCCGAGCATGCTGTCGACGCAGCGGCATCCGGTGCCGCGGCACACCGCGACAACAATATGCGTGCGGCTTTCGTACACGTCATGGCCGACGCGGCCGTCTCGGTCCTCGCCATCCTCGGGTTATCGGCGGGCAAATTTCTTGGCTGGGTGTTCATGGACCCAGTCATGGGCATCATCGGCGCGCTTGTGATCGCCAATTGGTCCTACGGCCTGATCAGGGACACAGGCGCGATCCTGCTCGACATGAACCCCGACCGGCGTCTGGCCGAGGATCTCCGAAAAGCGATTGAGTCCGAAGGAGACCGGCTGGCCGATCTACATCTGTGGCGGCTCGGTCCCGGGCATCTCGGCGCCATTGTCTCCGTCGTTACCGCCCAGCGTCGTGGTCCGGATTTCTACCGCGCCCGACTCGGGCATTTCCGCATGCTGTCCCACGTCACCATCGAAGTGCGGTCCCGCTAGTTGGCACCATTGGCGCAGGTTACAATGGGCGGCTTCAGCGCGAACCAAATCGCGCGGTCCCGTCGTGGCGCCTCAAGCGCGGGTGTTCGCATCGGCGCTGTGCTCTTTCTGGATGATCTTATCCCGTCGCTATTCGGGAAGCCCGTCTTTCGATGAGTTCAAAGGACGGTAGGGACACCTCAACCTTTCGGCTGGCGGCGACCGGCGGGTTGGCGTAATTTTCTTCGTCGCGGCCCAGGAGTTTGCTCGAATCGGAGCTTCCCATGATCGACATGGTGACAACCTCTGCCAAACCCATCAGCGCCACCGCCGTACTCCTTCCGGCTGTCCTAGCGATATTGCTTGGCGCGTGGCTCGTCTACGGTGTCGGCTTCGCAAGTCCGATGGCCATTCACAACGCCGCCCATGACGCGAGGCATGCCTTCGCCTTCCCCTGTCACTGACTGTCTCGTTCGTGTTTCAAAGGATATTCCTGACCGCCCTGATCGCCGGTGCGGTCGCCGGGCTGTTCGCCGCCGGCGTGCAGCGGATCAAGATCATCCCTCTCATCGAGCGCGCTGAGGTTTATGAGGCAGGCGAAGCTCACGACGGAGATGCTGGCGCAGGCCTGACGGAAGCATGGCAGCCCCGAGCCGGCCTCGAACGAGCCGCGTATACGGCACTGGCCGATGTCCTGGCCGGCATCGGTTTTGCGTTTCTTCTGACCGGGGCGATCGCGCTGGCCGGCCTGCGAGGCTATGTGATCAACGCCCGGCGGGGGATCCTATGGGGAGCGGCCGGCTTCACAGTGTTTGCGCTCGCCCCCGCGCTCGGGCTTCCCCCGTTGCCTCCCGGAATGGAAGCCGCCGGCGTCGTCCAGCGTCAGGTGTGGTGGATCATTACTGCAACCACGACCGCGCTCGGTCTCGGCCTCATTGTTTTTCCGAGGAGGCTCGTCTACCCCATGATCGGGGTGGGTTCGTTGATACTGCCTCACCTGTTTGGCGCACCCGAGCCGCCTGAGATCGGTGGAAAGGTGCCTTCCGGTATCGTTGCTGAATTTGTTGTCGCGTCATTAGCGGCGGCCGGATTGTTCTGGCTATTGCTCGGAGCCATGACTGGATGGTTATACCACCGGCTCGGTCGCGCGTGAGCACCATCAACCCGTAGCCGCACTGACCTCCTCCGGCGGGCGCACCTTTTGGAACTTGATCAAGAGCAATATGTCGTAGGTCCCCTTTATTATCCCGGCGATCAGTAACGGCCAGCCGAAGGTGGACAGCGTCAGCAGATAGCCCGAGATCATCGAACCGGCGGCCCAGGCAAACGTCTTGGGAACAGCGGTGACGCTCGCCGCCGCCGGACGCTCCTCTGGCGTGACCACCGCCATGACATAGGAACTGCGAGTCGGCACGTCCATTTGCGACAGCCCGCTGCGAGCGAGCAACAAGCCGATCGCTGTCGTGAGATCGGGTGCGAACGGGATCAGGATAAGCAGGATGTTCGACGGCAGATGGGTGAAGACCATCGTGTTGATCAGCCCGATCCGCGCGGCGATCGGCACCGCCACGAGATAGGAAATCGCCGAGCAGATGCTGCTCCAGAACAGGATCGAGGCTGCGGTGGTCACCGATATGGCGAATGCCTGGTAGAGCCAGAGGGCGAGCAGCGACTGAACCAGAAACCCGGTGCCGAACGAATCCATGCCAAACAACGCCGCCATGCTATAGACCAGCCTGCGTGATTGCTGCAGCGGCGCCAGGGGAGCCTCATAGGTCGCCTCGATGGCCGGCGAGAGCGGTCGGTAGAGCAGCAATGAGATGATTCCGAGCACCGCGTAGAGCCCGAACATCGCTTGCATCGCTGCAACGGGGCTGAATCCGAACCACTTCGCCGCGAGGTCGGGCCCGGCCGCAGCGAGCACGCCGAGTGCCCCGGCAACCGAGCCGATCAGGCTGTAGCGCGCGAAGAGCGCGGTTCGCCGGCGTGGTTCGACGGTCTGGGTCAGCACGGTTTGCTCGAGCGGCAGAAAGACGCTGGCGTCGCCTGAGGTCGGATTTATCGTGCCGACGAAAGCGACGACGAGGAGCGGCCAGAACGCCGTCGTGACGGCGAACCCGACTCCGGTCGCCACCATCAGCAGGCTGGCAGCCAGCAGCAGCCGGCGCCTGGAGTGCCGGTTGGCGATGATCCCGACCCAGAGGGTCAATAGAGCAGTGCCGATTAAGGTGCCGCAAACGATCGCCCCGATCGCAAACGCGCCGAAGCCGAGCTCGAGGAGATATATCGGCAACAGCAGAGCAACAAAGCCGTCGCCAAAGGCCCGGACCCCGCGGGCGGCGAGAACTCGGATCGCGTCACTCGAGGCTCCCTCCGGCATCGGCCGCCACCACTCGCTCCCGGTCGTTATTGGCATCCCCGAACCACTCAGGGGAGCGGTCGAAGCACAAGGATCGCGGCGTCCGACCCCACCAGACCGGCGCGGGCAGCGATGTACAACCGGTCGAGATCGGGCACGAAGAGTGAGGTCCGTGCGCCCGACGATGTCTCAATGCGCGCTACCGTGCGATAGCCTGTTGCGTCGGCTTGAAAGACGTCAACTGCCCCTGCGCCACAGCTCACATAGATCCGCCGGCGCTTGGCGTCGAAAAAGACATCGTCGGCGTCGCCGCAAGTGTCGAGGTGCTGTGTCGCAGTACCCGTCTTGGTGTCGAGCAAGACGAGTTTTGCCGGGCGGCGGAACACCGCGGCGACCGCCATGCCCGAACCGTCGATCGCGAGCGGGAAATTCGCACTCAGGCCAGGGACCGTCCACTTCGCGATTTGCTTTGCTGCGGCGAGATCGACGACGGCGATGTGGCCGCCATCGGGTACGTTGGCGAACATGCGGCCGGACGCTGCATCGAGCTGGAACGATTCCGGGTGTGCAGCGAGCTTGATGTCGCCGATCTTCGATCTTTTCTCCGGATCGATGATCGCCAGCCCGCCGCTGCCGTAGCCGACAATGACATAGCCGGTGCGCGGATCGACGCGGACATTATCGGCGTCGTTGCCCAGCGAGAGACTGCCGGCGGGCGCGAGATCCTCGCCGCGGAAAAACCGCACCGAACCATCGCCGGCGCTCGCGACGACCACGAGATCCGATTTCTGCGCATAGCCCACGCCCTGCGGCTCGTGGAGCCCTGCGACCTGCTTGACCCGTCGCCCGCTTGCGAGATCCACGACATCGAGGGTGCCGTTACCGAGCTCCGCCACCAGCAGACGCTTGCGGGCGGGGTCGACGGCCATGTGATCGATCCGCCCGGCGACGCCGGGTAGCGCCATTTGGCCTTCGAGCGACAGGGCTTCTTCCGCTCGTGCCGCAATCGAACTAACCACCAGTCCGAGCAGGAACGCGGCAATCGGCGCCCGACGCATGCGGTTCTCCATCGCGGGGACTACCAAAGGGGCAGGCCGAATGTCACTCCCGCCCGTAATTCGTTGACGGTGTGGCCATTGACCCGAGCATCGCGCAACGCAATGTCCACTGCGATTTTGTCGCTGACCTGCCAGATTGCGCCGGCGAGCCCGGACACGGTCTCCGCCACACCCCATTCGCGTTCGTAAAAAACCTCAGCGACTGGGCGAACCGGCCAGTCCCAAGCGCCCTCGACGATGGTGCCGATAAAGCCATCTCCGTGATGGCTGCGGGTCACGGTCGCGGCGGCGTTGAAGTGCGTCGTCAGCCACCCCCAGCGAAATGACGCGATCCCACCCCAAGTCGCGCCGGTGCCGGGCTCGCCGTTGACGCCCGGAAGCAATGGGCCGACCTCCATAGCGACGCTGGGGCCCGCTTTGTCTTGAAGAACGCCGTCGCGCAAGATCGTCTTGAGAGAAAACTCGTTACCGATGAGGCTCGTCTGCGCCGGCCCGGGCGAAAGCAAGGTTACGGCCTGCCCCTGCAAGACCGCCTCCCAACCTTCCGCGATCCCGAGATTAAAGACCGTCTCCGGCGCCGTCAGCAAGCGCAACGACCCTGTTCTCAGCGGCTCGGCCGGGCCGAGTTCGGTTTCCAACTCGCCCAAGTCGGCGACCGCTGCGTCGGTGCCCTCGAAGGGGCGATAGGCAAGAGCGTCGGCGCCACAAGTCAGCGCGCAGAGGGAGACTACCGCGGCGGTGGCCCGCCTTCCTGAAAACATCCGCTGATGGTCAGCTCTTGGCGATATTGATCTGCGCGAGCGCCGCCTTCAGCCCTTCGGCGAGCTTCTTGGCGTCGTCATTTGCCCAAAAATGCATGAAGAACAGGTGCGGCTCGTCGTCGAGCATGTGGTTGTGGATCGCGGTCACCTCGATCCCGTTATCGCGCAATGCCTTCGCCACCGGGTTCACCTCCTTGGCGATCAGCACGAAGTCGCCGGTGATCGCGGCTTTGCCGCCACCCGTCGGCTGGAAATTGATCGCGACAGCCGAGCCCATCGCCGGCGGGACACTCAGTCCGCCATCCTTGATCGGTTCCGCCCGCGGAATGCCAAACTGATAGACGCCGCCGTTGTTGGTGCCTTTGGCACCCAACGCTGCATCGATCGCGGCGGTGTCGAGATCGACCGGTGGCGGTGCGGCGGCCGGCCCGGCGGGAGCGGCGGAGAGCGGTGTCTTGCTTTCGGCGAGTGCGGTGTGAAGCGCCGCGGCGAGCTTCACAGGGTCGCCGTGACCGAGTACGTGCATGTACATCGTAAATGGCTGGTTGCGCAGCAGATGGTTGTGCAGCGCCGTCACCTCGATACCGCCCTCGATCAGCTTCTTCATGACCGGGCTTACTTCGTCCATCGTCAACACCAGGTCGCCCATCACCATGCCGTTGTCGCCCATGTTCTCGAACGCCAGCCAGCTGCCGAGTGCAAAGCCGGCCTTCAGCTCGACGCCGTCGAGCGTGACCTTCAGATCGGTGCGCGGCAGCCCGACGCGGTAGATCCCGCCGGGCATTGATGAGCCGGTCTTGCCGAGTGCTTCGCCGACCCGGGCTTGCCAGCCATCATCCGCAGCAATCGCCGGAGCAGACAACATCGCGGCGAACGCCAGCACCGCGCAGTTCATCGCTAACCTTTTCCACATCATGGCTTGATCCTTTCGCAGAGTGACCGGCGTCCCTTCACGGCGCGCCGGCCATCGAAAATGAACAAAGAGGGCGCACGCCCGGTCCCTAACCGAAGCAGAGGGTCTGCGCTGGAAATGAAATCGGCCTCTACCATCCAAACGCGCCCTTCTCGCATACCGAGCGGCGCAGAGCTTGGACGGCAGGCCGTCTGACGGGGCGTCTGCTCTGCCCCGGCGTGGTGGTCCTACCATTTTGGCGGACCACCCACAAGCCACGGATCGGCGGCAAGGATCGATCCCCGGGGAGGGCGTATAAACACGGCTTTCCGCGACGATGATACCGCGGCCGGCGCCCTGGGCCGCCCCGCGGTCGCAATAAAAGTTGAGTCATTCAATACCGATAGCTGAATCTGCAGCAAATCTGCAGCGGGGTTCTCCCCAAAGTTGAAATGCTTCTTCGACCCGACAGCAGACCAGCCCCGGCGATCTCGGCGACACAGCCGATCAGCAATGTTAACGCCCCTTCGTCCACCCCTATTTGCTGCCGACGCTGCCTCCGGCGAAGGTATGTAATATCATTTTGGTAATTTTGAGACGACGATTTTCGCAATGATGTGCGGTCCGCGCCGAAGACCCCGCCGGGCACTTAATCCAGCTTCTCGGTCACTTTCTTGACGGCATTCCCCGTCAGGAGGGTCACCTCGGCTGTCGCCTGTCCATTCTTCAGCTCGGGGACGATGCTAACCGCCCGGGACCCGGCATTCGCGTTTACCGCCGTTTCGGTGGCGGTCAGCAAGAGCACCTTGGCCTTTGCCATAGCTGCCTTCTGCGATGCCGCTTCCTTGAGATCGTCGGCATCCGTGATCTTCTCCGCCTTGGCGATCGCACCGGTCGTGGGATCAGCCACGATCTCCATAAAGTCGCTGCCCTTCATCGTATAGATCGACAATTGCAGTTTTCCGTCCTCGATCTCGAACTTCGCCGAGATTGGGGTTCCTTGCGCCTCACTGGCTTTCAGCCCGCCCTGCAAGGTAGCCGTCGTACTCGTCATCGCGGCGGCCAACGCCGCCGAGTCGCTTTCTTCAGCCCGCGCGGTAGCTCCGACGGCGCTCCAAAAGCCGATTGCCGCAAGAAGCAATACCAATTGAACCGCTCTTGACTTCATAGCCACGCTCCTCGTCCGCGAGGGGCGCCACGCGCCCCGGTCGCACGAGCTGTGGTCCGGTTCCTTTAAGGCAATGTTAACGGTTTTGCGGCGAGAGCCATTCTCGCGGTGGAACGCGGCCGCGCGACCCCTTACGGGATATTCGGTGCGTTGGATTGGACACTGCAAGAGGCCTTATATCCTGACGCGAGCCGGATCGGAGCTTGTCAGTCATATCAAAAGTCCGATATCATGCCGGTGGGGTTGAAGCAGGCACCCCATTAGACGGCTTATCCGTCCAAGTTCTGCGCCTCTCGCCAAGCGAGGAGTGCGTCGAGCGCGGACGGGCCCAGTTCAAATCCCATTTTCGCTTCTGAACTTTACGACACCCATCGGCACGGCGACGGCGCCGTTGGTTGTCGGGGTCCAACGCGAGCGGCTTTCGGGACCAACGATCGGCTGGCAAGAGCTGCGCACACTGTATGCTGGCGAGGTGATCCAGTGAGGCGACATGGCAGGTGCGAAACACTACAGAATGGCGATCCTCTGGCGCGGCGATCGCGAGGGCCGGCGAGCTGCAACTCCCCAGAACAATCGCTTTCACCGCGTCTTTGAAGAGCTAGCAGCACTTGGCGTTCACGCCGAGCCTGCGGTTTATGCCGACAACATCGCCGACGAGGTGCGCGAGCAGCTTTTAACGGTTGATGGAGTGCTCGTGTGGGTCGATCCGATCCATGAAGGGCAGACCCGGACGGTGCTCGACGCGATGTTGCGTGATGTAGCATCGCGTGGACCTTGGGTCAGCGCGCACCCCGACGTGATCCTCAAGATGGGTGTCAAAGAGGTCCTGCACCGCACGAAGCATCTTGGATGGGGCACCGATACACACCTCTATCGTACGGCGGCCGACTTCGGCGACGCGTTCCCGTCACGGCTCCGATCGGCAGGCCCGCGTGTCCTCAAGCAGAACCGGGGCAATGGCGGCCAGGGGGTCTGGAAGATCGAACTGGTTTCCGAGCTGGCCGGCGAGGAAAGCGTAGTGCGCGTCCTGCATGCGCGCCGCGGGAGCGTGCCCGAAGAAATGCGGCTTGGGGAGTTCATGGCACGCTGCGAACCATATCTCGCATCCGACGGATGTATCGTGGACCAGCAGTTTCAGCCGCGCCTGCCTGACGGCATGATCCGTTGCTACATGGGTGTCGACAAGGTTGTTGGCTTCGGACACCAATTCATCAAGGCGCTGATACCACCGCCGCCCGAAGGCCCGGACTCCCCGGCCGCGCAGCCTGGTCCGCGTATTATGCACGGTGCTGACGCGGAGCAATTTCGGGGGCTCAGGGAGAAGATGGAAGCCGAGTGGACGCTACAGTTGATGAAGATCCTGGGCATCGACGCCGCGTCGCTTCCAATCATCTGGGACGCCGACTTTCTCTATGGACCACGCACCGCGTCGGGCGAAGACAGCCATGTTTTGTGCGAGATCAACGTCAGTTCGGTCTTCGCGATCCCGGACCAGGCACCGGCTGCCATCGCGCATCTGGCATTGAGCAGGTTGCGCAGCGCACGAGGACGATGATGCCGTTGCTAACGAAGGAGGTCTCGCTGCGTTTCAAACCGGCATACCGATGCTTCAGGTTCGCGATCTTCGAACGAACATGCTCAAACCCGCCTCCCTCTCTTTGTCGGCGGGGGAGTGTATCGCCGACCGGGGTCCCTCCGGGGCAGGCAAAACGTTGCTGCTGCGCGCAATCGCGGACCTTGATCCCAATGAAGGTCTGGTGACCCTAAACGGCCGTGACCGCTCGACGATCGAAGGACCCGAATGGCGCCGCCTGGTCGGCTATTTGCCGGCCGAGCCGGGCTGGTGGGCGAATACGGTCGGCGAGCATTTTGGCGAGTGGACAGAGGCACTCGCTCTTGTCAGACACCTGGGGTTTCCCGAGGAGACGAAGGCTTGGCCGATCACCCGGCTGTCGACGGGCGAGCGGCTGCGGTTGGCACTCATCCGTGCGCTCATGGTGCGGCCAAAGGTGCTGCTGCTCGATGAGCCTACCGCGGCCCTCGATGCTGCTTCCGTGGCGGCGGTCGAGTCGCTGATCGCCACGCGGATAGGGGCGGGTCTCGCTGTGCTATGGGTTACACATGATGCGGATCAAGCCAAGCGCGTGGCGCATCGGCTCCTAATGGTCGAGGCCGGACAGGTCCGGGAGGAGGTCTCTGAGTGGCCAGCTATATCGCCCTAAACTATTGGGAACTTGCGGCGGCAAGTGTTTTTGTCTTTATGAATGCCGGCCTCTCAGTAATCTTCAGCCTGAGAGTGCATCGCAGCCTGCTGGTCGCTGCAATCCGCATGGTGGTGCAACTGGCACTAGTGGGCCTGGTGTTGACGACGCTCTTCTCGGTCGTCTCGCCGGTGTGGACCGGCCTTGCGGCGCTCGGGATGGTGCTGTTTGCCGGGCGTGAGGCAACACAGCGGCAGGAGCGGCGACTCTCTGGTTGGTGGTCCTACGGGTTGGGCACCGGCTGCATGATGATGGCGTCGGTTCTGGTGACGGTCTTCGCCCTCTTGACCGCTGTGCGGCCGAACCCCTGGTACGACCCACGCTATGCGATACCGCTCCTCGGGATGATTTTAGGCAACTGCATGACCGGCATTGCCTTGGGTCTCGACACCCTGACGACGAGCCTCGTCAGCCGCCGTGCAAGTGTGGAAGCTCAGCTCATGCTCGGCGCTACCAGACGAGATGCCGCGGCGCCGGTAATGCGCGAGGCGCTCCGCAGTGCGCTGATGCCCACCATCAATTCTATGGCGGTAACCGGTGTGGTTTCTCTGCCGGGCATGATGACCGGGCAGATTCTCGGTGGGGTGCCCCCGGCCGAGGCGGTCAAATACCAGATCCTTGTCATGTTCCTGATTGCGGGTGGCACAGGCTTGGGAGCGGTAACGGCGGTGCTCGGCGGCGTTTACCGCCTCACCGACGGGCGTCACCGCCTTCGCCTCGATCGCCTGACGGCGCCGAAGGCCAGCTAACCGAACATCGTCCGGCCAGGCGGCCCCCGGCGCGTAACGGCGCCGTCTGATCTGTGTTCGACGCTCGGGCGTGCTCGTTTCGGGCGCCTATTCCGTCCCGGGCTCGACCATTATTGATCGGGAACGCCCGCCTTGCGCAGGCCCTCTGCCATATGCTCGCGGGCGACTGGGTCGGAATATCGGTCCAAATACCAGAGCGTCGTTTTTGCGCTGCCACCGGGCAAAGTGCGTATCTCGGCAAATGCGCTTCTGGCCTCTCCATCGCGGCCGAGTTGGGCGTAGCTCGCGACCAGGACGAGGGAACCGTACGCGTGAGGCTGGATGCGCCGAGCCGACAACGCGGTCTCGATCGCCTCCTCGTAACGTCTCAGATGATATAGCACCCGGGCCTTGTTGGCGAGCCAGGTGGAGGCCCGGGGATCGCGGGGACTAAGGCGCAACCCCGTCTCGATCGCTTCGAGAGCTTCCTCGTGGCGGCCGTCAAGGCTCAACCCAATGCCAAGATAGAAATGACCGAGAGCGAAGTTCCCGTTCAGCTCTATGGCGCGGCTCGCGTGCGCTATGGCGCTCCCGACGTCGCCGGCCCAATGGCTCGTCTGGGCGAGCACATATTGGGCTTGCGGGTTTTCACTATCGAGCGCTACCGCCTGAAGGGCAGATTCTCGTGCCTGGCGCACCAATGGAGCGAAGTCCTCGACGGAGCCGTAATCCCATTGCACGATCAGCGAGCGGGCGAGCCCGAGGTGGGCGTCCGCGAGGTTGGGATCGAGCAGCAGCGCTTGTTTGAACAAGCCGTAGGCCGCCTTGCCATCGGCCGCAGTGCCCTTGTTTACGTGCCAGAAGCCGCGCTGGCAATAATCCCAGGCGCCCATGTGCTCCGGCCGCTTCGCGATAACGCGCTGGCTTTCGGCGCGGGACAGCGCTGGCTCGATCGCGGCGGCGACACGCGAGGTGATGTCGTCCTGCACCGCGAAGATGTCAGTCAAATCGCGGTCGTAACGCTCGGCCCAGAGATGGGTCCCGGTGGCAGTATCGATCAGCTGGCTGGTGATACGCACACGCTGCCCGGCCCGGCGCATGCTGCCCTCGAGGACATAGCGGACACCAAGGTCGCGGCCGACCTCCTTTAGGTCGACGGATTTTCCTTTATAGGCGAATGTGGAATTGCGGGCGATGACGAGAAACCAACGCCATTTCGACAAAGCAGTGATAATGTCCTCGGTGATGCCGTCGACGAAATATTCTTGCTCGAGATCGCCGCTCACGTTCTTAAACGGCAGGACGGCGATCGAAGGCCGGTCGCGCAGCGGCCGTGGCGCCGCCGTCTCCGTCAGGATTGAAGGCCCGCCGGCCTTCTCGGCGAGAAGGATGCGATAGGCGCGCACCGGCCGGGCGATATTTTTGACCTGCTGCTCGCCCATGTCCTCGAACGAGATGGCGAGCTTGTCGCGCACCTGATCCCGCACCACCCGGCTGACGCAGATGCCGCCCGGCTCGGCCAAGGCTTCAAGGCGCGCCGCGACGTTGACACCGTCGCCGAAGATGTCGTTCTCGTCGATGATGATGTCGCCGATATTGACGCCGATGCGGAAATCGATGCGCCGTTCCGCCGGCACGCCCTTGTTGCGCGCGGCCATCTCACGCTGCACCTCGACCGCGCAGCGAACCGCATCGACCACGCTCGCGAACTCGCTGAGCAGACCGTCGCCCGTAGTGTGGACGATGCGGCCGCGGTACTCCTTGATCTTGGGGTCGGCAACCTCGCGCCGCAGCATCTTCAGCGCAGCGAGCGTGCCCTCCTCATCCGCCCCCATCAGGCGCGAGTAGCCTGCGACGTCGGCCGCCAGAATCGCCGTCAGGCGCCGCTCGACCTGTTCGTCAGCCATGGCCGCCGTCCATACAAAGTAGACAAGGCTACGTCGTGGCGCTTGCAGGCGCCAGTCAAAAGGTGCTCCCGATTTCAGCCGTGTCAAACAAGCTGCTGAGCCAGAGGCGGTATTAGTTGGCCACGGTTGACTGCAAGCACAGCTAGGAGAAGCTGGTCGACGGACAGTTGAGTGACTCCACATCGATTGATACGAAACAGCCGAAACGAGGCTTCGCCTACCTCGACCACCGAACCGCCCCAACAACCGCCTGGAAAAGACAACAACGGGCGCGGTGTGCTTAATCCCGCAACGTCACTCCTGACTCCCACCCTCACCAGCTCAACCAGCAGCTTTACCAACCCGCCGGGCCGCCGAAAATTAGCGATCCCCTAAAACTGCCTTAAACGAGCGCACCCCAGGATCGCCGTGTAGACCGTTGCGAGGCGCTCTCGGGCGCATGAGCTCTCGGGCCTCCTCAGCCCGTTTCACCACAAGAGGGCACAGATGCAACAGAAAATGCAACGACGCACGTTCATCCGGGGCGCAGGTCTGGTCGCGGGTACAGCCTTTGCCGCGACCATCACTCAAATATCCGCTCTAGCCGAGGCCACATCCAACGCAGGACGCAGACTGATGAGTTATGACATCAAGCCTCTCCCCTTCGATCCGAAGAACATCAAAGGGTCCTTCCGAAAAACTATTGGTCAGCCATGACGAGAATAATTACTCAGGTGCTGTGAAGCGGCTCAACACACTGACCGCACAACTCGCCGAGCTCGACTTCGCCAAGACCCCGGTGTTTGTCATCAATGAGCTGAAGCGTGAGGAGTTGATCGCCGCAAATTCCATGATTCTGCACGAGCTGTATTTCGACGGCCTGGGCGGGAGTGGAGCACCGAGCGGCACCCTAGCCGATGCCATTGCTCGCGATTTCGGAAGCACCGATCGATGGCGAACCGAGTTTGTTGCCATGGGCAAGGCAATCGGCGGCGGCGCGGGTTGGGTGCTCTTAACATACTCGCCGAGGGGTAAGCGCCTGATAAATCAATGGGCCGCCGACCATACGACGACGCTCGCCGCTGGACGGCCGATCCTCGCGCTCGACATGTACGAGCACTCCTATCACAGCGATTACGGTGCGAGAGCAGCCGCCTACGTAGACGCCTTCATGGACGTGATCCGCTGGGATAACGCGTCCAATTTGTATGACCGCTACAGCGGCGAAGGCTGAGGCCTCATTTGTCAACTGGCCGAGGTAGACCGGTAGGCGAAAGCGACGCGACTCTAGTCGTCTGAAGAGGTTCAAAACTGATGCGCCATCTCGATAGCGCCGCCGCGCAGGCGAACCCGTTTCTGGTAGTCGTCGCCATCGGCCTTGCGACACTCACGGTTACTTCTTTTTCGGTGCTAGCCATTAAGGACGCGCTACCGCCGATCACGCGGATTAGTTGCCCTGTGCCCACATCGGCATCGCAGGGCGCCGCTCAATCCGTAACGACGAAAGTGTCGAGCAGGAAAGTCATAACCAGTGCCTTCGATAGCGCGATCTCCGATCGCCCTGTCGGGAATCTATAGATGAGCGAGAGAGCAGTCGGATTGGCAGAAATTGTAGGCGTCTTTCTTAAGATCGGAGCAATGAGCTACGGCGGACCCGCCATCATGGGAATAATGCAAACCGAAATTCAGGAAAAGCTTCAGTGGATCTCCAAGCCAGAGTTCGTCGAAGGGCTTGCGTTGGTGAATATGTTGCCGGGGCCGGGCGCGACCCAGCTCGGTATATTTATCGGCCATGCAAAGGTGGGCCTGGCCGGCGGCATTATTGCCGGCATTTGCTTTATCCTGCCGGCCTTTCTGATCATGCTTGCTCTCTCAGCCGCGTATGTTGCCTTTGGAACGCTCCCCTCGATGAGAAACGCGTTCTACGGCATTGGTCCGGTTGTCGTCGGCATATTTGCTACGTCTGTGTATCGCCTGGGCAAGGGGACGATCAGGGACCGTTCACAAATTGCGATCGCTATTGCCACTGCGATCGTGATGTTCTTCACGCCGATCGGCCTTGTCATGCCCCTCATGGCCGCAGGATGTGTTGGAATAGCGCTCTTCGATTCGCGCCGGACCGGGTTGATCGGCCTATCCGTCCTAGTCGCTGCGTTTGGTACTTATTACCTGATTGATACTTTTCTCGCCGAACTGATTGTGCCAACTGTAAATCTGCCGCAGCAATCGAATGCAACTTCCCCAGGTTTATGGGAGTTAGGAACGTTTTTCTGCAAGGTGGGAGCCTTTACATTTGGCGGTGGTCTTTCGATGCTCGCCTTTATACAGGAGCAGGTGGTCAATCAATTCGGTTGGTTGACGCCCAAAGAGTTTGTCGATGGCTTAGCCCTTGGCCAGCTCACACCGGGCCCGATCCTAATGCTCGCCGCGTTTATCGGTTTCAAGCTCGCTGGGACGACGGGGGCGGCCGTCGCCGGATCGGCAATCTTTTTGCCATCCTTCCTGATGATGCTCTCTGTGCTGCCGCTTTTGCGTAAACTGAAAGACCTTCAATGGCTCAGGGCCTTCATGCGTGGGATAGGACCCGCGGTGATCGGCGCTCTCGCCGTTTCGCTCGTGCAGATGGCTCCACACGCTGCCCCGGATATCTTCACCTGGGTTCTACTCGCCCTATCGATCGGGATCATTCTGCTGTGCAATGTCGGACCGCTGCCAGTTATGGCTGGCGGCGGAGTTCTGGGACTACTGAGCAGAGGGAATCTGATAAAACGTCTAGAGGAATTCGTGCAGTGACGCCTTGCCTTATTGCGAACGCGCGAGGCTCATAGGATGCGGCGATGTCGGATGCAGGAGTCCAGACATGAACAGAATAAAGCAATGCGAATTCATCCGGGTCGGACGACTGGTAGCAACTCTGATGATTGCGCTACTTGCCGTGGTGCAGCCAAGCCAAGCGGAGGATGTCATGACGATAGAATTTGGGAAGTCTGCCGTAGGCGCTCTCCCGCCGGGTTTCAGCACGGGCTTGACCGGCCGCGGCAAGGCCGTCGCCTGGACGGTGCTTGAGGACCCGAGCGCACCGAGCGGTCGCGCGCTTGCCGAGATCAGCGGCGACACGACCGACTACCGGTTCCCGCTCGCGATTTACGATGATCAACGGCAGACCAATGTCGCCGTCACTGTCCACTTCAAACCCGTCGCCGGCAGGGTCGATCGCGCCGCTGGGATTGCGCTCAGGCTTCTAGATCCCGACAATTACTACATCGCCCGCGCGAACGCCCTTGAAGACAACGTCCGGTTTTACCGCGTAGTCAAGGGCGACCGGCATCAGATCGAGGGCGTGTCGCTCAAAATCCCCTCCGACATCTGGCAAGTCCTTGGATTGCGTGCCGATGGGGACAAGTTCACGGTCACGCTCAACGGGAAGGAGCTGTTTGCTGCAACCGACCGGACGTTTACCGGGCCTGGCCGGGTCGCGCTATGGACCAAGGCTGACAGCGTGACCCATTTCGACCAGATTACAATCATGCCGCTGCAGTAGCCGAGCAGGCTGAACAGGTCCTCGGCCCTGTGGCGCGGACCCAGTTGTAGACGCCTGCTGTTTAGGGGCGACGATGCCCCGTATCGTGGAGATGGTGAGGCTCAGCGGCGCCTCTGCGCGACCGCTTTCAAGCTGCCTCGTTCGGACATCGCTTGTGCTGTTGGCCTTGGCGGTAGCCTCATGCTGTGGCAAGAACAAGCTCGTCGAACAGACGAGAAGCTGACCGCGGGTCGAGTCGGGATGAACGCATTCGCGGCTATCGTGTTACATCATCGCCTTGATGACAGTCGCGGTCAGCATCAGTCTGGTGGTGCTGGTTCGGGATCCGTCCGTCCAGCGTGCAGTAAGACTACCTTAAATCAGATCGATCAGCAGTTCCGCGCAGCCAGGTACACCCAGCGAGAGCCTGTGTAGATCGTGCCTGGTTGCCTTAGGGAGGATCTGATGAAGCGTCATCGGCTGTTATCGGTGTGCGGGATCGTCGCTGCATGGTTGGCGTTGCCGGGCGGCGTCCAGGCTCAGGAGCGCGGGGTCTTGCACGTGGCTCTCGCAGGAACCATGGAACAGGTAATTAGTCGCCACATCGGGCCCGCCTTCACGGCCGCCACCGGTTTTACTCTCGATGTCACTCGTCAGTCATCCGTGGCACTTGCAAACCGGATCGTCTCGGGCGAGCTGAAGCCAGACGTATATATCAGCTCCGATGCAAACGTCATGGAGCTTGTCATGGGTCCGGCCAATAACGATCGGGCCCGCTGGTACCTGCCAATCTTGCGCTCGAGAACAGTGATCATGCACGGTACACAAAGCCGCTTCAATAACGACATCGAAGCGGTGAGAGCGGGTAAACTGCCTTGGTACGAGTTGATGCAGCGCCCCGGTCTAGTGCTCAAGCGGCCCAATCCCACGATCGATTCCGGCGGATACCGCGCCATATTCGTGTTTGATCTGGCCGAACGGCTCTACAATCTCCCTGGCCTAAAGCAGCGAGTCTTAGGAGACGACGATAACGAGAGTCAATACTTTGATCGAACTAAGGAGTTCCCCCTAATCCGCGACGGACGCATCGACGTTTTCCTGACCTACATCACAAATCCATTGGTTGAAGGATTGCCGTTTCTCGATCTTCCCGAGGAGATCGATCAGAGTAACCCTGCGATGCAGAATTGGTACGCAACGGCGAGCTACACAAATCCGCGTGGGCAGACATTCCGCGGCACCTACGCGGCCTATGCTGTGACGATACTCGTTGCATCGGCAAGCCCAACGGAAGCCGAGGCATTCGTCCGCTTGCTTCTGTCCGAGAAGGGGATGACGATGTTCGAGCGAGCGGGCTTTTACCGTTTCAAAGAGCTGCGTGCTGCGGGGGACGAGACAGCAATGCCACAGTCGATTCGGTCGTTGATCAAAGGGCAGTGTGTACATTGATTCTGATGCCAGATGAATGTCAGGTCGACGATCCCTTCAAGAACTGTGCTGTTAGGTAGGGTACTTCAGTCGCAACCGATGCGGGTGCCCCTAGGTGGGCAATCCCGAGTAGCAGAGATCAGTAGAGACGAGCCCGTGCGTTTGTTGGTAATCGAAGATGAAGACCGGCTGTCCGGCATATTGAGGTCGAAGCTCGGGGACGCCGGCTTTGCCGTCGACATTGCCGGCTCCGCAGCCGACGCCGAGGCCGCGCTCGAGCTGATCAATTATGATGTCGCGGTCCTTGATCTCGGCTTGCCAGACGGCGATGGTCTTGGCGTCTTGGCGACTCTACGGCGGCTCGGCAGAACGCTGCCGATCCTGATTCTGACCGCCCGGGATGCCGTCGAGGACAGGGTCGGCGGCCTCAATGCCGGGGCCGACGATTATCTGACCAAGCCCTTCGCGATGACCGAGTTGATCGCCCGGATCAAGGCTCTCCTACGCCGTCCCGGTGGTGCGCTGGGAATAACGCTCGACGCCGGAAATGTCAGGCTCGACACAGTCGGGCGGGAGCTCACGGTTGCCGAGACGCCCGTCAATTTGTCCCGCCGGGAATTTGCGATCCTCGAGCAGATGATGAGGCGGTTCGGGCGCATCGTGCCGAAAGCCGTTCTGGAGGAGAAGCTTTACGGCATCGACGAGGAGCCCGACTCGAACCCGATTCCCGTGCATGTCCACCACCTGCGTCGGCAGCTGCAGACCGCAAATGCCAGCTTGGCGATCCACACGATCCGCGGCGTCGGCTACATCCTTACCGAAAACAAGGAATGAGCCGCCGCATCAAATCGCTCCAGCTCCGCCTGACCATCGAGCTCGCCGCCCTGTTCTTGATCGCGAGTTGCCTGGCTGTCGGTGGGTTGATCTACAGCGCCTCGCTGACCGCCGGATCGCTGGCCGACCGCGAGCTCGGTCTGCGCGCCGAGGACTTGGCCCGTCACGTTTCGCTCGACCAGACCGGGACGCCTCGGCTCGAGCTCCCGCCCGACTTGAGGGACGCCTATAACGCGGCGGCTCAGCAATCGGTTTTTGCGATCCGGGACAAGGAAGGGCACCTTGTCGAGGCATCAACTCCCGAATTCGGCGCGATGATAGGCCGGTGGCCGACCGCGGATACCGAACCTAGTTATTTCCAATTGAGCAGGTTTGGGCCTTCGGGGCGGGACTATTCGGGCATCAGTGTGCGACTCGACAGCGCGGCAGGAACGCTATCGGTGCTGGTCGCCCAGGTTGCGGGCGGCGACCAGCTGGTTCATTCGATCCTGCGCGAATTCGTGTTCGATATCGCGTGGTACGTGCCGCCGTTCGTCGCCGTTGCTTTGCTGCTCGCCACCTACAGCGTCCGCCGAAGCCTGCGGCCTTTGCGATCGGTATCCGCCCAGGCAAGCGATATCGGCCCGGGATCCATCTCGATCCGCCTGCCGGAGGCCGATGTGCCGACCGAAGCGCTGCCGCTGGTTGTCGCGGTTAATCGTGCACTCGACCGGCTCGAACAGGGGTTCACCATTCAGCGCCGGTTCACCGCAAATGCGGCGCATGAGCTGCGAACACCGCTCACCATCATTACGGCCCGGCTGGATAGCCTTGAAGGCAACGGCCAGTTGTCCGCGCTGAAGGAAGAGGTCACGCGGATGAACCGGCTGGTCGAGCAGCTCCTCTGCGTCGCGCGTCTCGACTCGGTAGCACTCGATGTCTCGTCACCGGTCGATTTGCGCGGGATCGCCCAAGAGGTAATCGGCTCCATGGCGCATCTGGCGCTGGCCGCCGGCCGGACCATTGCCCTGATCGGCGCCGACCACCCGGTCGTTATCACCGGTAACGCTGCCGCGATTGGGGACGCGCTGCGCAATCTGGTCGAGAACGCGCTTGCGCATACGGCACCCGGGAGCGAGGTGATCGTCGAGGTCGGTCGCGACGGTGCAATCAGTGTTCAGGACAGTGGACCGGGCATACCAGTCGAGGACCGACCGCGCATCTTCGACCGCTTCTGGCGCGGCAAGGGGGTGAGAACCGAAGGAGCCGGGCTTGGATTGGCGATCGTCATGGAGATCGTTCGGGCGCATGGCGCCGCCATCGCGGTGAGCGACCACGCTCCCAGCGGGGCGCGCTTCGAACTCCGGTTCCGACCTGCCTGACCCCGCCGGATGAGGGCGACCAGATGCCCTGCAGCGCGCGAGACATGTCCCTCCTCGCTGGCTAGAGTTCCCCGTCAAACGGACGAGGCCGTTGCCATGACCGAGACGGTGGATGCGAGACGCGTTGAGGATCGGGTCACGCTCGGAGCGCTGTTTGTCGGCTTCCTCAAGGTCTCCCTTCTCGGGTTCGGCGGTGGGCTCGTCTGGGCACGCCGCATTGCCGTCGAACGACAGCGATGGGTAGACGATCAGGAGTTCGCCGAAATCTTGACCCTATGCCAGTTTATGCCGGGACCGAATATCGTCGGCATAACGATTTGCGTCGGATCGAGGCTCCGTGGGCCGGTCGGGGCGGTCGCCGCGGTCGCAGGGTTCATCTTGATACCTTGGACGGTGGGTTTGGCGTTCGGCAGTCTTTGCCTGCACTACGCCTACCTCCCGATCCTACAGAACATCCTCGGCGGGCTTTCCTCGGCGGCCGCCGGCCTGATGATCGCGACGGGGATCAGGCTGTTGATGCCGCACCGCAGCCGTCAAACGGCGCTCCTCTTTGCCGCCCTCGCTTTCACCGGCATGGTGGTCGCGAAGCTGCCGCTGCTCGTCGTTCTGCTCGGCTTGGCGCCGCTCAGCATCGCTGTCGCCGGCATCACAAGCGCAAGAGCAAGAACGTTATGAAAGATCCCACCGCGTCTCTCGTACTGGCCGCGCATCTCGCGTTGCTCTCATCGATCAGTTTTGGCGGCTTCCCCACGGTTCTCCCCGATGTGCGCAACCTCGTCACCGCTAACGGCTGGGCCACGGACCAGGAGTTCGCCAATTTTTTCGCAATCTCACAGGTCGTGCCCGGGCCCAATATGATCCTGATGATGAGCTTCGTCGGGTTGAAGGTAGGGGGAATACTGGGCGCGATCACCAGTGCGCTCGCGACATTCGGGCCACCCTGCCTGATGTATTACACCTCTTATCGTCTGTGGGACCGGTTCCGCGATCGGCCGTGGCAACAGATCGTACGCCGCGGCCTTGCCCCATTGACGATCGGGCTCGTCATCGCAGGCGGCTACGTGATGGCCCGAGCCGCGGATATCGGGTGGCAGAGGGCGTTGGTTACGGCGGTTGCGATAGGGATGATGCTAGGGACGCGCCTCAATCCACTGTGGATTCTAGCGGCAGGGGGAGTATTGGGCGGCCTCGGCTTCGTGTGAGGTGTGACGAGAACCGTTAGAGGGCGGTCGGAACGCTCGTCCAGCCCTGCCAACCGACATAAAACCCTGGGCCGATCATGACGATGCTGGAGAGATAGGGCAGGCGTTGCGCAAGCTCGCCCAAGCCCGACCAGCGGCGCGAAAAAATGGCGCATTCCTACGCGGCGATCATTCCCGCTGCGACCAAGGTGATCGCTAATCCGATGCTGAAACACAAGACCAAAGCGACGCCGAGCCAGATCCGGTTTACCTGAAGGCACAGCACCAGCACTGCGATCGCCGCCGAGCACGGGATCAGCCCGCCCGAGAGCCCGAACATGACGATCTGACCCGTGGTCACATTTCCGGAGGCGAACCGGCGCCGGGTCTGGTCGGCATGGGCCAGCTCATGGGCGTCCTGCTGTGTGTGATGGTGGCCCTGGCATTGATGATGCGCATGCTGACGTACTGCGGGGCGCAGCGGCAGTTGCTCGCGCCAGGTTCGCCGGAGCATCCACGGAGCGATCGCCATGATCAGGAAGGCTGATGCCATCTGGAAATAGGGCTCCGCAAGGGCGCCATCGTATTGGCTGCCGAAATGCATGCCGATCGGGGCCACAACCCAGACTAGCGAGGTGTGCGAGACCGTCGCCGCGAGCCCCAGGAGCACCGTCTGCGCTACAGTGCCCCCGACCGCGCGACAGGCGCGACATGGGTCGACCGATGCCCCGTCGACCCCGGAGCCGCGGACGCCCTAACGCGTCGGAGGCGGTTGCGCGCTTCGAGGATTTCTGTTTCGTGGTCCTACGCACGATCCTCGGCATGAAACTCGCAGAATTTCTTGCCGTGCTTGACGGTCCCGGTAGGCGGCACACCGTGTCCTGCTTGCGGCGATCCGGTTCGCGGCGGCGGGGGGCGGGGGTTCTCAACCTCCTCGGCGTTGCCGGTTAAAGACCCGCTGCTGCTATAAATCTCCAACAGGCGGCGCGGCCCCGCGAACATGGTCAGGGAAACATCAGGATGATCGATTTATCTGTTCTAATCGAGAGGGCCGAGCGCGACCGACTTGTTCTCGCGTTTGGTCTGATGGTGCTCGGTGGGCTGACGACGCACTTCTTGTTGAAGAACCGCCCGTTCGCCCGGGCGATCATCCGCGTCATATTCTTGATTCTTCTGACCGTCGTTCTGGTAAGCGCGGATATCGTCCCCTACCGGCCGCTGCGCTTCACCGGAACGCCATTCCTCGACGCGGTGCATGGCGCTCTGAAGGTCGCTTGGTGGCTATTCGCAGCCTGGTTCCTGGTCGGCTTTCTGCGCGCCTTCGTTATCGTCGAACATCGACCGCGCGAGGGCAAGCTGATCCAGGACTTGCTGGCGGGTCTGATTTATCTCGTCGCCGCCTTTGCCATCATCGCCTATGTTTTCGATCTCCCGATCCAGGGTCTGCTCGCGACCTCGGGGGCGGTCGCGATCATCCTAGGCCTCGCACTCCAGAGCACGCTGGGCGACGTGTTTTCCGGCGTTGTGCTGAGTTTCAGTCGACCCTACCGACCGGGCGACTGGATCAGTCTCGAAGGCGGAACCGATGGCCGGGTCATCGAAATGAACTGGCGCGCGACGCATGTCCTGACCGGACGGCGCGATCTCGCGATCGTTCCCAACAGCACGATCGCCAAGTCGAAGATCGTCAACGTCAGCTCTCCCTCCGGGATTCATGGGGTGACGATCACCGTTCAGCTCGACGCCAAGACGCCGCCCGCGACCGGTACCGAGATCCTCGAGCACGCCATCTTGAACTGTCGGCTTATCGTCGCCACACCGGCCCCGAGCGTCACGATAAAGTCGATCAATGCCACCTGCACGGAATTCGAAATAACCTTCTTCGTCGAGGAGCTGGCCTCGTCGACGCGCGCGCAGAACCAATTATTCGATCTGATTTTCCGGCACCTCGCCGTCGCCGGCATCGACTTGGCCACGGCTCAGAACCAGCCTGAGCCGGTTAATGGGGATCAAGCCTGCCGGAAATTGGCCACGGGTCGCGAAAGGCTGCTCGAGCTGGTCGCCATCTTCGCGAGCTTGACGACCGATGAGCGCAAAGCGATCGCGGCCAAGCTCAAGCAGAAGTCCTACGACCAAAGCGAGACATTGGTCGAACCGGGAACGGTGCTGCACTCGCTGTTTATCGTCGGTACCGGCGTCGTGTCGTTGACGCGCGAGGAAAGCGAAGGCGAGATCGAGCTGCTGCGGATCGGACCGGGCGACCATTTCGGCGAGATCGGGATGCTGACCGGAGCTCCAGCCACAGCAAAGATTAGCGCGCTGATCCCCGCCACGGTCTACGAGCTGGCAAAAGACGACCTCTCGCCGATTTTGGAAGCGCGAGCGGAAGTCTCTCAGGGGCTCTGCCGCGCATTGGCGCAGCGTCAAGCCGCGGGTCAACTGACCGCCTCGAGCGAGCTTGCCGAGGCAGTGCCGGCGAACCGGCTGACCACTTGGTTTTCCGAACGACTGCATCGGCTGTACGACATCGCGAGCATCGAGTGAGCGGGCTCGGGCCGGGCCTGAGGGCGAAAGGTGGCGCTGAGCTTTCCCTGGAGCCTTGCCCTCCAGACGAGCAGGCTCAGTCCCTCGGGCTCCCAGTCGACGGCATGGTAGCGAAGGTGCGCATCTCGCCGGGGAGATCAACCCAAGCGTGCTTGGATGTCGTGAAAACGGATTGTTCCGGCTGCGGAAAAGACGGATCGGCGAAAGCACCGACCGCAACGCCGATCAGGTGCGGCATGCGCTCTGGCTCCCAAAACACCGTAGACCCGCATTTTGGACAGAAGTGGAAGCTCACAGGCTTTCCGATGACCGAGTTGCGGGTAAAAGTCTTCGACCTGCCATTGGCAACCGTAACCGCGCTGCGCTCGAAAAAGGCCGCGACACCGAACAGGCTTCCTGTTCGGCGCTGGCGGTCCACGCAATGGCACATCGAAATGCGCCTCGGTTCTTCTTCGTAGCGGAGCTGCAGCCGTCCGCAAGCACAACTCGCGACGCGTTCGGTCATGAGAGGTCCCCCATCAAATACGTATCAAGGCGATAAACGTTCGATACGTCGAAACGGCCGGCGATCGCCATGATGCTTTCGAGGCGATGGGTCAAGTTCGGGCGATTTGCGGCGTGCCGTTCGAGACTTCGAGGGCGTATAATAAATGCCCTTCCCAGTTAGCGTATTCGTCGGTCTACCACAGGCGGGCGGGCGGTCCGGATGATTGCCAGCCGTTTCGAGCTGGTGATTTTCGACTGCGATGGGGTGCTGGTCGACAGCGAGCCGATCATCAACCAAGCCCATGCTCATGTACTGACCGCCTGCGGCTATCCGATTACGGAACAGGATCTCGTTGAACGCTTCTGCGGCATGAGCGATGCGGAAATGCTGGGCGTCATCGAGCGCGAGTGGGGTCGGGCACTGCCCGCCTCTTATGCCCAGCGTGTCGGAACGATCATAGATGCCGGGTTTCGCCAGTCGCTCGCAGCGATCGAGGGAGTTGCCGAAGTGCTCGATTGGCTGCCGTTGCCCGTCTGCGTTGCGTCGAGCAGCAGCCCGGAGCAGATCCGTCACAAACTGCAGTTGACCGACCTCTTGAGATGCTTTGGCGAAAACCTGTTCAGCCCGACGATGGTCGCACGCGGCAAGCCGGCGCCCGACCTGTTTCTGTACACCGCGCGGCGTCTGACGACCGCGCCTAACCGCTGTCTCGTCGTCGAGGACAGCCCTGCAGGTATTGCTGCCGCCGTCGCCGCCGGCATGACCGCGATCGGCTTTTCCGGGGGAAGTCATTGCGGGCCAGAGCACGGATCACGTCTGCAGGCACGCGGGGCGGCGTTGGTCATTGCCGACATGCGCGAATTGGCGACCGCTATCGCGAAACTCGGGTAGGCCGCGACGAGGAGGCGCGGAGGGCGCTTGCTGCTCCGGAGCGGCAGGCGGCAGAGCAGTTTCGCGTTCGGAGGATAAGGGCCGGTCCACAATGATGGTCACGTCCCTCTGACCGGGCGACCAACGCTCTCCATCGCCTATATCCTACGCGAGCTTTAGCGGCACATTCGAAAAGAGCTCGTTGAGGCCTTCTGCCATTGTCGGATGTGCGATAACCGCCTCGCGCAAGCCCGTGTAAGGCATGCCGGTGAACATCGCGGTCTGAACCACGGCCATGACCTCGCCGACGTCAGCTCCGAACATCGTGAAGCCCAGAATCCGGTCGCCGTCGGCCGCGATCAGCGCCTTCATAAAGCCGCGCGTCTCCGAGGTTGTTCGCGACCGCAACACGGCAACGATCGGTAGTTTCGCGACACGGACGGCGATCCCCTGATGCCGGGCCTCGGCTTCGCTCAAGCCGACCCGTGCGAGCGGGGGTTCGGTGAACATGCAGTAGGGAACGAGCCGGTCGCGAGTCGTGCGATCGCCGCCCGCCAGATTGTCCTGGGTGATGCGGAAATCGTCGAACGACACATGGGTGAACTGTGGGCTGCCTGCGCACTCGCCAATCGCCCAGACGTCGGGCGCGCTCGTCTCGAGCCGGTCGTTGACCGCTACACATCCGCGGGGATCGAGCGCGACACCGGCCACGTCGAGCCCGACCCCGGCGGTATTGGGAGTGCGTCCGGCCGCGACCAGGATATCGCTGCCTTCGATGGTCCGATCACCCGAGGACGTATGCAACTGAAGGCTGACGGTTTCGCCGGACCGGCCCTGCACGCGAAGGACCTTGGCTCCGAGATGCACTACGATTCCTTCGTCGCGCAGCATCTCGATGATTGCCGTCGCGACATCGGGATCTTCTCGGCCGGTGAGTTGTGGTCCTGCCTCGACGATGCGGCGAGGCCGGAAATATCCGGGATCGTGGAATGCGTCCCGAGATTGAGAGCCACGCGATCACCTGTTAGCACGCGCGGCCTGATGGGGTCGAGCTGCCTTGGCAGCCACGGTGCCATACTCATTGTTAGCCTCGACGTAAGTACCCGGTGACGCGAGCGCCCTTGGAGACGGTTGCTCTGGGACTTGGAGGGAACGTCTCGGCCCAAACCTGGTTCCACTCGTCCCTGAGGCCAAGGTCAAACGGCAAGATAATCGGGAGCGCTCGGCGATACTCAACGAGTGCGTCGGCCGTAGCGCGAGGCTGTTCTCTCCCGACCAAAATACCGTCATAAAGTCGTATCATTTCCGGCGGTGCCCGGCGTGAGAACGGTGGGAAGAGGCGAAAGGATGTCCCTGATCACGGCGACACTCGGCAAGATAGCCGCGCCGGAACGGCGGACGATGGGGGTCGCCTGCGGCGCCCATGTGCTGCATGACGGCTTTACCGATTTGCTCTACGTACTGCTGCCGCTGTGGCAGGCGGAGTTCGGCCTCGGCTATGCCGCAATCGGGCTGTTGCGTGCACTCTATGTCGGCTCGATGGCCGGCTTCCAGATGCCGGCCGGGGCCTTCGCCGAACGCTTCGGCGGACCGCTCGTCCTCGGACTGGGGACAGCGCTTGCCGGGATCGGCTATCTCGTTGCCGGAGCGAGCGCAGGGTTCGCCGTGCTCGCCGTGGCTCTAATCCTCGGCGGCGTGGGCTCCAGTGTGCAACACCCGATCGGCGCGCATCTGGTCTCGGAGGCTTTCTCCGGCAGCCGCTCGCGCACCGCGCTCGCCCGATACAATTTCTCGGGCGACCTCGGCAAGATGGCGCTGCCGGCGATGACCGCCTGGCTGCTGACCTTGATGCCATGGCGTGCGGCGACGGCAGCGATCGGGGTCGGCGGGCTTGCCGCTGCAGTGGCGGTCCTGGCGGTGCGCGGCTTGCCCGGACGGGTTGCAAATATTCGAGAAGCCGGCCGCAAGCCGCGGGTCGCCCCGTGGGCGCCGGTTGGGCGCGGCTTTTCGCTGCTGCTGGCGATCGCGATGATCGACAGCGCCACGCGCATGGGGTTTCTAACGTTTCTGCCGTTCCTGTTGAAGATCAAGGGTGCCGATCTCCCCGTGATCGGCATCGCCCTGACACTGATCTTCGCCGGCGGCGCCGCCGGCAAGCTGGCCTGCGGTTGGCTCGGCGCCCGGCTCGGGGTGGTCCGCGCGACGTTCATCACCGAAGGGCTGACGGCGGCGGGGATCCTGGCGTTGCTGCCGTTGCCTCTGACCGCGGGTCTGGCGGTCTTACCGGTGATCGGGATGGCGCTCAACGGCACCTCGTCGGTGCTGTACGGCACGGTTCCCGAGCTGGTGGTGCCGGCACGCCGCCAGCGCGCGTTCAGCATTTTCTACACCGGCGGGGTCGGCGCCGGTGCGCTTGCGCCGGTGCTGTATGGCCTCGCCAGTGACCTCGCCGACGTCCCGACGATGATGATGCTGGTCGCTGCCATCGTGCTGGTGACCCTGCCGCTCGCTTGGCGACTGGGACCATATCTGCAGGCGGCTGCCGCTCGCGGCACCTGACGTGATGGAAGAGAAGTTGCCCGGGAGTGCTCCGAGCTATCTGAGGCCGGGCGTCTTTGAAAGCATTTTCGGTCGTACGCTCGTATTGCTTGTTCGGATTGGTTTGGTCCGCGGCCACTTCTACGTACTCGAAGTCCGTGGGCGAAAGAGCGGCAAGACGATCACGCTGCCGGTGGATCCGCTCGATCTCGACAGGCAGCGCTACCTGGTCTGCGCCCGCGGAAACTCCAACTGGGTGCGCAACACCCGCACCGCCGGCGAGGTCGTGCTCGTCCGTGCGATGCGCCGCCGCCGCTACCTTGCGCGCGAACTTCCACCCGACATGCGTCCAGCGATTCTCAAGGCCTATCTCGACCGTTTTGCCGGCGAGGTCCAGCGCTTCTTTCCGGTACCGAAGGGTCGGCGGTGGAGGCATTCGACGATCTGGCGCCGCGTTATCCGGTCTTTGTCTTGCAGCTGCTGGACGAGCCGGCGCACGTGGTCGGTGATCACGATCCTATATGATTTTGGTACGCGCGACACGGCCGGGTGCGCGGCCGTATTGCTGCCGGGAACGAACGGTGCGCCGGCGGCAGCGATCGCCGCGAGGCTCGACCTAAAGCGGTCGTTCGGTCCAATACTTTTTCACACATTGTTCAGCCTCGCTGGCGGGGGGTATGGTGCTCGCGGGAGGCGCCACCGCTCAGGGCTCGACGGTGCCGCGACCCGTAACGGAGGGTATTCGGATGATTCATCATGTGTCGATCCCGGCGCGTGAGCCGCAGCACGTAGCCGAAGTCCTGGCCGAACTGATGGGCGGAAAGTGCTTTCCGTTCGGCCCGCTCGAAGGCGCCTTCATGGCGGCAAGCGGCGATGCGCACGGCACGATGATCGAGGTCTACCCGGAGCGCGCGACGCTCGACATCCCGGACCGCGACGATCAGGTCGTCTTTGGCGAAAACCGGTCGCCGCCGCAAAACTGGCCCTTCCACGTGCTGCTGTCGGTGCCGCTGGAGCCGGAAGAAGTCGAGCGGATCGGCACCCGCGAGGGCTGGCGCGCCAAGACCTTCGGCCGCGGCATGAAGGGCCACAAGCCGTTCTTCCACGTCATCGAGTTCTGGCTGGAAAACCGGCTGATGATCGAAGTCGCCTCGCCGGCGATGGCACGAGAATACGAGGACTTTCTGAAGGGCGCCCAGACCGCGATGATGAGCGATCCCGAAGCGCTGCGCCTGATGCGGGCGACCCATTTGAAAGAGCCGGTGAAAGAGCCGGCCTGACGAATCGCCAAGCAGGCGGCCGTGCTCGGGAAATGCGCCGCGGATCCCTTAACGCCATTCGAAGCTGCTCTGACCCCGGCAATTTTCGGCCGCTGCCAGGGTCAGAACCGCGCGATGCTGTGACCTGTCACCGCCTCGCCGTACCATCCGCCCGCCGGAGCATCCCGTTACCCTGCCCCCCCTCCGAACGCTGATGCGACGTCACCAGTTGTTCCTAAATTAGGCAGTCGAGTGCAGCAGCGGCGGCCGATTCCTGACGGCAGACGGCAAATCCGCCCAGACACACTGGCCGGCCCATCCTTCCAAAGCCTCGGCGCCGCAAATCGCAGCCGCGGCCAGCAACCTCACTACAGATCACGCGTCCGCCCCTCGGCTTCGACGACCCTGCAGAAGCAGTGCAGCGCGCGTGAAAGGTTCAGGAAAAGCTTTAGCACGTTGTAATCCGTGCGCCCCGGGTTAACGTTGTGTCGGCTGGAACACATAGTGCCTCACAACGCACTTTTCGGCAAAGGGACCGAGGGACAGGCTGCTTTGTCCGTATTCTTCGTGCGCCGTTCCAACGCTCTCAACGGGGGAGGACCCAATGCTGGAGCTTTCGGACATCCAATCTTCGCAAGAGGAGCTGCAGGACTACTACACGCAACTCCGCGCGCAACACGTGACCCCGGCCTAGATCGGCAACGGCATCAGCATCGAGCCTCGAAGCAAGGCCGTGCCTCATCTGTGGCGAGGGCGCGATTTGCGACCGCAGGCGATGCGGGCGGCCCAGCTCGTAGGCACCCAGCAGGCCGAACGCCGGGTGCTGCGCCTGACCAACCCCGAGCTGCCCGGGGTGTCGGCCAGCAACATGCTGGTCGCGAACATCCAGATCGTGATGCCAGGCGAGATCGCCATTCTGCGGCCGCCCTTCGCCTGATCATCGAGGGCCGGGGCGGCTACACGGTCGTAAACGGTGAGCGCGTCCCCATGTTTCCGGGCGATCTCGTCCTCACCCCCAACTGGTCATGGCACGACCACGCCAACGGCACCGATGCGCCGATGATCTGGCTGGACGGCCTGGATACCCCGCTGGTGCGGATGCTTGAGGGCGGGTTCTACGAGGAGTACCACCAGGAGCGGCAAGACCTTGGCGCGGGCGTCGACGCGTCGCCGTGGCACTACCCGATGTCGGGGATGCGGGCTGCCCTGCAACGGCTAGCTGCCGCAGATTCCGGCGGCACCGTCGACGGGATCATCCTCGAACACACTAACCGGCGCACGGGCGGGCCCGTGATGCCGACTATAGCCTGCTACATGCAGCTGCTGCGTCCCGGCGAGCAGACGCAAGCCTACCGCCGTGTCTGCTGCACGAACTATCACGTGGTCGAGGGCGCTGGCTACTCGATGGTGGGCGGCCGGTGGCTGGACTGGGAAGACAAAGACGTGTTCACAGCGCCGACCTGGACCTTCCACGAGCACGTCAACAGTGGCGACCGCCCGGCCTTCTTGTTCAGCTTCAGCGACGCGCCGGTGATGAAGGCCTTGAGCCTCTATCGCGAGGAGACCAGGGCATAGCCGCGGGTCCGCGGGACTACAGCGCAGAATACCCTGACGCTCTAGCTGAGTGTGCTGTTACCTGGCGGGGAACCAATTTCCGTCAATCGGTGTCGCGATAGAGCTTCGGGCGCGCGCGCACCGGATCCAAGAGGGACCAGTCGCCTCGTTCCACCTCGAAGCCTTTGGGAAACGCCGGCCGCGGTTCCATGCCCAGCGACCGCATGACCCTGTCGTCGCGATAGTAGCATTGCAGGATGATGCGGGTCAGGTACGCCAAGGTCTCACCACCGATCTCGCGCAGCTCGGCAGCAATGGCGTCTCGCCGTTGCGGGTCCAGATCTGCGAACGGGCCACTGGACATGGCGTCGAGCGTTTGCAGCACTGCGATCACATGTCCCGCATCGCGCCCAAAGCTCTTCAGAATGTCGCCGAAGATCGCATCATCACCGGCACTCGGCACACCATATTCGGCGCTGGCCGGAATCATCATCTCGGCAAGGCATCGCAAGGAGCGGCATTGATCGGCTGACAACATCATCACCTCAATCGAACAGCGTGGCCAGGCTGCTTGATGCTGTCGGCGACATAGAGCGCCAGCGCCTGGATCGTGCGCGTCGGGTTCACGCCGCCCGATGTCACGAAGATGCTGCCATCGACGATGAACAGGTTCTTCACGTCATGGCTGCGGCCCCATTCATTGACGACGGACCGTGCCCGGTCGGTGCCCATCCGCGCCGTCCCCATCAGATGCCAACCGCCTCCCGGGATCGGCGCTTCGTACCACAAATCGTACGCCCCGGCGGCGCGCAGGATCTCCCTGGCCCGCGCGACGGCGTGATCCAGCATGCGGCGGCTGTTCGCGCTGAGTGTATACGTGATCTTCGGTGCCGGGATGCCTTTGGAGTCCTTCAGCACTGGATCGAGCGTGACGGTGTTGTGCTCCTCCGGCAAGTCCTCGCAGATCGCCACCATGCCGGTGCGGTGGCAGAAGAGCTTACGATAGGCGCGGTGGTGTTCGGCACCCCAAGGCAGGCGACCGATCTGCATGCCATCCACGGCGGCCATCACGGGCCCCTGACCGCGGGAAAATTCGAAAGTGTAGCCGCGCATGAACCCGCGGGACTGGTCCGTCTCATAGAATTCCTGGCTCCAGATGCAGTTTCCCGGGCCGCGATAGCCATCGAGCATTTCGTCGAAATAGCCGGCGATCCGCGCATAGGGATGGAACATCAGGTTCTTGCCCACCAGACCGCTGGAATTGGCAAGGCCTGTGGGGAAGCGTGCGGACACTGAATTCAGCAGAATGCGCGCCGTGCCGACGGCGTTGCAAGCGAGGATGACGACTTCGGCAGGCTGGAACTGCTCGACCCCATCCGCCTCGTAATAGACCACCCCCGACGTCATGCCGTGTTCGTTGGTGGTAATCTCGCGCACCCGGCAGCGCGTGCGCAGCTCGACGCCGGCGCGGATGGCGGCGGGCCAGTAGGTTATGTCGGTGCTCGCCTTTGCGCCCTGCGCACAGCCCGAGGTGCAATGGCCGAGATTAGTGCACTTTGCGTAGCCCTCGTAATCCACGGACGATCGCACTGTCCGACGGCCACCAGTGCCAGCCGAGCTCGCTGAGCCCAAGCGCCAACGTCGCACCTGACTTGCCAAGCGGCAGCGGTGGCATCATGGGCTCGTGCGGCGGATAAGCGGGATCGCCCGCCAAGCCTGACACGCCCATGATCCGGTCGTTCTCGGCCTAGAACGGCTCCAGCGTGGCGTAGTCCATCGGCCAGTCATCGGCGACGCCATCGAGCGTGCGCACGCGAAAATCCGATGGACGGAAACGCGGGAAATGACCCGCGTAAAGCACCGTGCCGCCGCCGACGCCGTTGAAATTGGCGATCTTGATCGGCGAGTCGGCGTCGTTGATCGGATAGTCGGTATCGCGCGCACGACGGTTGGAACTGATGTGGAAATCGTTGAGCTGACGCGCCTCCCAGTCGCGAGCGGTGCTGGGATATTAGGACGGTTTCATCCAGTCGCCTTGCTCGAGACAGAGGATGTGCATCTTCGTCTCGGCCAAGCTCCAGGCCACGGCCGCGCCGGAGGCCCCTGCGCCGATGATCAGGACGTTAACGAGGGTGGTCATGCAAAGTGGTCCCGCGTGAAATGGGTGGCAGCAATCAATGGGGTCCGAGGGGAATTGTCCACGGCGTACTGCTGTCTCTTGCGGGTATCCGCTGTGACTAGCGGGCTCGCCCCCTCCGAGCGCCGCGGCGTCCTCCATAGATATCATTTCGGGTCGGTGGCCGACGGATGGAGCAGCGGCTCGCCATTCAGCTAATAGGCCCCGATCGCCGCTTGGCCTGCCGCTGACGCAAGCCAGTCGGCGAAGCAGCAAGCGGGGGTTTGCCTGGCCCCAGGGTGCTTCTGCGGATCGAGCAGGATCACATCGTAGCGGTTCAGCAAGCGCGGATCGCCTTCGACCAGCACGGTGAGCCCGCCCTTGTTGCCAAAGCTGAGCCAGGTGCCGCGATCGGACAGCGTATAGGCGCCCATCGCCGACGCGGTGTTGAGTGCGGCACCCATGCCGCCGCCGATATCGCGGTACCGCGACCCGCCGCCGGCGCCCACGGGGTCGATCCCGGCCGCGCGCCACAGGCGGTGTTCGAGGGCCTCGGTGCCGCTCTTGTCGCCACGCGAGACGAACGGGACGCCGGCAGCGGCGATCGCCGTGAACGCCGCGACCGCGTCACGGCCGCCCGCGACATGCGCCGGGTCCCGCGCGGGCCGACCACGATGAAGTCGTTCCAGGCGATCTGCCGGCGATCGACGCCGTGCCCTTGGGCGATGAACTGAGCCTCGGCCTCCGGATCGGGCACCAGGACCAGATCGGCATCGCCGTGCGCCGCCGTCGCCAGCGCCTGGCCGGTACCCTGGGCGAGGACGCGCACCGAGATGCCGGTCTCCCTGGTGAATTCGGGCACGATGTGCTCGAGAAGACCCGAATTCTCGACCGAAGTCGTCGAGGCGAGCACGATCGCCTCGTCGGCGCGGCTCGCCTCGCCGGCGAATAGAGCGGAACCGATCAGGATCGCCGCGGCCAGCTTCCCTCTCACCACCATCGTCTTCCCCTGGCACCGTAGGCAAAGATCGTGGCACTGACGGCGATGCTGATCCCGATCAGGACGAGGCCGAGACCGAGCGCGAGCGACAGATTGCCCTTGCTGGTCTCGAGCACGATCGCCGTCGTCATCGTCCGCGTGTAGCCGGCGATATTGCCGCCGACGAACAGGATGGCGCCGACCTTCGAGATCGTCCGGCCGAACCCGGCGAGCACGGCGGTAACCAGCCGGAGCCGCCCATGGCGAGCAGGTGCGGAACGGCCCGCAGGCGAGTTGCCCTGTCGACCTGGGGTGCCGCACCATATTCGCCCATAAATCGGCCGACGCGGCATGGACGAGGGCGGTGACGATCGGCAGCGCCAAGGCGCTCTGCGCCAGCACCATGGCGCCCGGGCGTAAACAGCAGACCGAGGGCGCCGAGCGGGCCCGATCGGGAGAGCAGCAGATAGAGCGCCAGCCCGACGACCACGGGGGGAAGTCCGAGAAAGGCATTGGCCGCGACCACCAGGATTCGCCGACCCGGAAAGGGGCAGGCGGCAAGAGCCGCCCCGAGCGGCGCGCCGAACAAGGCGGCGAGTGCGGTGGCCGACAGGCTGACCCTGAGCGAAAGAAGGATGATCCGCCAGAGGCCCTGCGTATCGGAGATTGCCCAGAGATCCGAGACGCACACGGATCAGCGGCTGTTTCGGGTGGAAGAACGAACCCGCTCGCGCGGGAGGGATCGCGTGTGCGGTCGGCTCGTTTTCGGCGAGGTGATGCGGGGTAGCACGTGACGGTCGGGCCCTCGGATCCCGAGGATTGAAGGTGCAGCAACCTTCAGCTCGGGAGAGCCTGGATGACCTCCGATACTTCACTTCGGCCGGTCAGCCCATTGCGGGCGCGCATAATCGAAGACATGACCGTGCGCGGTTTCAACGAACACACGCGCCGCGATTATGTCCGCCATGTGCGGTCATTCGCGGCCTTCATCGGGCGCTCGCCCGACACAGCGACGGCGGAAGACCTGCGTCTCTTCCAACTGCACCAGACGCGGAGCGGCATGCAGCCGCCGAGCGTCAACAACGCGGTCTCGGCCCTGCGCTTCTTCTTCACGGTGACGCTCGACCGGCCGGACCTGTCGCGCCGACCCATCGTCGTGCCGCAGCCGCGGCGGATACCGGCGGTGCTCAGCGTTGAGGAGGTGACACTGCTGCTGCGCGCGGCAACAACGCCAAAGTACAAGGCGGCGTTCGCCACCGCCGGAGCCTGTCCTCGGGCCGGCCAAAGGCCGGACCCGTGGGGTGCTGGGCTGCGCGTCTCGGAAGTGGTCGCGCTCAAGGTCGGCGATATCGATTCCGAGCGCATGCTGCTGCGCGTCGAGCGCGGCAAGGGGCGCAAAGACCGCCACGCGATGCTCTCGCCGCAGCTGCTTGAGCGGCTGCGCGCCTGGTGGCGGGAGGGGCGGCGGCGCAGCCTACTGCTGCCGAGAGGCTGGCTGTTTCCCGGCCGCGACCCGGTCGAGCCGTTGTCGGCCCGCCAGCTCTGCCGCGTCGTGCGTGCCGCCGCCCAGGCCGCGGGAATCAAGAAGCGCGTCTCGCCACACACGCTGCGGCACAGTTTCGCCACCCACCTCCTCGAGCAAGATGTCGATATTCGCGTGATCCAAACACTTCTGGGCCATGCCAAACTCGACACCACGGCGCTTTACACCCGTGTCGCCAATACCACGATCCGGGCCGTAACCAGCCCACTCGACCGGC
>Ga0306924_10000441_pt1 | contig 34380 bp, 28 predicted proteins | sample sta12Can44000111_FD_203756 | JGI IMG/M metagenome (GOLD analysis project Ga0306924, IMG submission 203756) | Lab enrichment of tropical soil microbial communities from Luquillo Experimental Forest, Puerto Rico - statanox.12C.anox.44.000.111 (v2)... | ecosystem: Environmental > Terrestrial >... | reverse complement strand
GCGCATGAGTTTCCGATGCTGTGGTGGTATCGGATCATCCCCTATCGCTCGTACGTGAAAGGCTGGAAGATTAGTCCGAGCCATTACCTGAACCAGGATCTGGCGACCGTCTGGCTGGACAAATAGCCGGTAGGAGCGGAGGCGATGTACCGGTACATCATAAAGCGGCTACTGCTGGTGATCCCGACCCTGCTAGGGGCGGCGGCCCTCGTGTTTCTGCTGATGCGCCTCATTCCCGGCGACATCTGTGTGGTGCGGCTCGGCTCAGGCGGCGGCACCTTTGATGAACGCGCGGTCCAGGTCTGTCATGCCCAACTCGGCCTCGATCGTCCGGTGTTTCTGCAATTCGTGGATTTCGTATGGGGATTTTTCCGCGGCGACTTCGGCATTTCGATGTGGTCGGGCAAACCCGTGCTGACCGAGATTGCCGCACGTTTTCCGGTCTCGCTCGAAATCGCGATCATGGCCGTCGTCGTCGCCAACGTCATTGCCATCCCGCTCGGGACGATCTCGGCCTTGAAGCAGAACAGCCCGATCGACTTTGTCATTCGCGTGATCTCGATCGCCGGTCTCGCCACTCCGTCTTTCTGGCTCGGAATTCTGTTCATCCTTGCGATACTCAACATCTCACAGGCGGCCTTCGGCTCGCCGTGGATGCCGCCGATCGACTATGTGCCGATATGGCAGGATCCGCTGCGCAATCTATCGATGGTGATTTTTCCGGCGCTGACCGTCGGCTACCGAACGTCTGCCGTAACGATGCGAATGACCCGCTCGGCTATGCTCGAGGTGTTGCGCGAAGATTATATCCGCACGGCCCGCGCCAAGGGTCTGGTCGAGCGCATCATCATAAACCGGCACGCGTTGAAGAATGCGCTGTTGCCGGTCGTGACCTTGATCGGCATCGAGGCCGCATTCCTGATCGGCGGTCTCGTGGTGACCGAGCAGGTGTTCAACCTGAACGGCATCGGCAGGCTATTCGTCCAATCTGTGCAGAATCAAGACTACACGATGACCCAGGCGCTGGTGATGCTGGTGGTCGCCGCCTTCGTACTGACCAATACCGTCGTCGACCTGCTCTATGCCTGGCTCGACCCGCGCATCCGGTACGGGTGAACCGTCATGACGATCGCCGCTCCGGCTTCCCGCGCCATTCCCGCAATTGCAGACGATGTGCCGGAGATCCGGCGCTCGGTCTGGCGAAGAGCATGGATCTTCTGCCGCCGCCAGCCGCTCGGCACCTTTGGTTTGCTCATCGTCGTTATCACGGCGATAGCCGGATTGTCGGCCGACTGGATCGCCCCCTACAGCCCGACCGCAAATGACTTCTCAGCGATGACCGAGGCGCCGAGCTGGGCTCACTGGCTCGGGACTGATCAATTCGGGCGGGACCAGTTGTCGCGTATCATTTTTGGCGCGCGCACCGCGCTAATCGTTGGCTTCTCCTGCGCGATCGTTGCCAGCGGTGCGGGGCTGGTGCTCGGCGTCGGCAGCGCCTATTTCGGCGGCCGCCTCGACCTCTACCTCCAGGGCGTGCTCGACGTCGTAATGGCCTTCCCGCTGATCATCATGGCACTGGCTGTCGTCGCGATCTTCGGCACCGGCGTCCACAATGTGATCGTCGCGATCACGATCCCGTTGATCCCGCGCTGCGCCCGGGTGGTGCGTTCGAGCGCATTGTCGATCCGTGAGGTGCCCTACATCGACGCTGCGCGCGCCTGCGGCTTTGGCCATTCGCGGATTATTCTGCGTCACATGGTGCCCAATGTAATGGCGCCGTTTCTGATCCTGCTGACCGCGTTCGTCGGGCAGGCGATCCTTGCCGAAGCCACGCTCTCCTATCTCGGCCTCGGCGTGCAGGAGCCGGTTCCGGCCTGGGGCCTGATGCTGCAGGGCGGCGCCGAGGAGTACGCCTCGACAGCACCGTGGATCGCGATCTTCCCGGGCCTAGCGATCGCGCTGACCGTCTTCGGCTTCAGCCTTTTCGGCGACGCCTTGCGCGACGCCCTCGACCCCAAATTGCGCGACCGCTGACGACACGCGAGACTGTTCGCCGGGATGACCGACACTCGTTTGATCGTCGTCGATCCCGGCCACTTTCATGCCGCTCTCGTGCAAAAGGAGATGTATCCGAACCTCTCCCCCGAGGTGCACGTCTATGCACCGGTCGGGCCGGACCTTGTCGATTACCTGACACGGATTGCCCGTTTCAACACCCGCAAGGAGCAGCCGACGCACTGGCAGCTCGAGGTCCACGCCTGTCGGGATTTCCTCGAGCGGATGCGACATGAGCGTCCCGGCAATGTCGTGATCTTCTCCGGCCGCAATCGCGGCAAGGTCCAGGGGATCTCGGCCGCCATCGAGGCGGGCATCAATGTGCTGGCCGACAAGCCTTTAATCATCCGGCGCGAGGACCTGCCGGTGCTCGAGGCGGCGCTGAACGCAGCCGACGAACGAGGACTCGTCCTCTACGACATGTCGGCAGCGCGGCAGCAAACCATCGCCGGTCTTGCGCGACGATCCGGAGGTGTTCGGAGAGCCCGTAGCGGGCACGCGCAGCGACCCCGGCGTTGCGGCGGCGAGCGTGCACCACATCATGAAGCAGGTGGCCGGTGTGCCCAACCTGCGGCCGCCGTGGTTTTTCGACATTACGCAGCAGGGAGAATCGCTGGCCGACGTGGGGACGCATCTCGTCGACCGCGTCCACTCGACATTGTTTCCTGAACAGGCGATCGATTACCCGACCGACATCAGGCTTTATGCGGCGAGCAGGTGGCCGACAATGGTCAGCTCGGCGCAATTCCGCCAGGTGACCGGAGAGGCGGAGTGGCCCACCTATCTTGAGCCATGGGTCAGAGGATATGCGCTCGACTATTTCTGCAACACCCGCGTCCAATACGAAATCCGCGGCGTCCACGTCAGCGACTAGGTGGAACTGGGAGGCGGAAGCGGGCGACGATACGCACACCGCGTGTTACCGCGGCAGCCGCGCACAACTGCAGCTGCGGCAGGGTGCGGCGGAGGAGTACCGATCGGAGCTCTATGTCGTGCCGGTTGCCGATGTCGCCGCTGCCCTCGAGCGCTGCATTGCGGCGCTGCAGACGGCGTATCCGGGTGTCGGTCTCGCCAAGCTCGGCCGCGAGTGGCGGGTGACCGTTTCCGATCAGTTGCGCATCGGCCACGAGGCCCATTTCGCCCAATTGACCCGACGCTTTCTCGACCATGTCGAGCATCAACGTCCGCTCCCGGCATGGGAGAAACCCAGCACACTCGCGAAATATTACGTGTGCACCGAAGGCGTCGCGATGAGCCAGGCATGAGCGCGCTATCACGGCGGCGTACTCGGCGGGGAAAGCGGACGAGGGTGACGCCGAGCGGGCACAACTCGGCGGCCCGGCAGTCTTCGTAAAGGGCATCGCTCGGCAGTAGCGTGCCGAATCGGCGATCGGCGGGGGGGCTCCGGTCTATCCTATTCGGCCCGCCCGTTCCTCCTCCCGGTTGTCCTGTATCCAGTCGTTGGTTTCACGTCATCAGTAAGCACGATGACTCGAAAAAACAGATTTTCTTGATCTCTTCTTCGCTCAAACTGAGGTTACCTCACTGCGTCGCCGGATAGGCGGTGACCTCGCTAATCGGCGCCGCCGTCAGATCCTTCGAATTTTCGTGCTTGATCTCGCTAGCCCGCGCCGTTGCGCGAACGCTTCCAACTGACGGGGGAGGTAGGCCCGGCGGTGTCGATTTAGGTCAATGCGGGGTGGCGGTGTGCGCTCACCGTTTCCCTATGACTGGCATACTCGCATATGGGATCTTGATCTAGATCAAGGCGGCTCGGTTCGAAGGCAGCATCGTGTAAAAAGAGAAAGAATAGGAACTCCGCCGCGAACTCACCAGCGTTTAGGCGGTCACAGTCTGGCGTATGTGGGCTTGCGGTCGGTTACGATTTGGCTTTTGAAGAAGCCAGGTCAGGCATGAATACTTTCACTCACGAGTTTTACTTGACGGAGGTGCTACACAAGATATTGATCGCCGTTATCCCCAAAATCCGGGGACAGCTCGGTTGAAAACCTGTTCCGGTCGGCTGATTCGGCGGGGCTCTCGTCTCTGCACAAAAAGACGGCAGAGGTATAGAGGTAGGATCGCGCAGACCGGTTGCCGCGGCGTCAACCCCGCTCGCCATGCTCGACGCTGCAACGCCTGGGCGCGGCTCCGCGCCGCTGCGGGTTCAGATCGCCGCGCAGCGGACCTCAGCGCGCGTGTGCTCTGTCGGAGGGGATCGTCTAGGCCATGGACCGGTTCCTCCGCTTGAAGCTGATAGACGCGCCAGCGGTATGGCGACGCAACACCGTCCTTTGCAATCCTCTCGCCCTTGGGCCGTAGAGGCCAACCGCGGTCCTTGCCTCGCGCCGCCAAACTCACGAAGATGGCGTCCGCGTACTGCTGCGACGGGGACTGCCCGTGGATATCGGCGAGAGGCGCCAAGCCAACATCCTGGTGTTGGCTCCGGTCGGCCGCTTAGACAATCTCACCAGCGCCGCCTTTCAGGCGCGTCTGCTTGCCGCCGTCACCTCCAGCCCGGTGGACGTGGTGGTCGACTTTTCGGGAGTTGAATATATATCGAGCGCCGGTTTGCGAGCGTTGATGACGGCGTCGCGGCAAAAGCCGAAAGAGCGGCGGCTCGCCGTCGCTTGTCTCCACACGGTCGTGCGCGAGATCTTCGCGATCAGCCGTTTCTCGCATGTCGTCCCGGTCTTCGCCACCGTCGATGAAGCGAACGCCGCCTGGCAGGCCCCGCCGCGGCCCGAGGCGGCGGTTTCCCACGCCGAGGTCGAACCGGCTGGACCGTTGCGTGTCTGCTTTTGGGGCACCCGCGGCTCGCTGCCGGCACCGCTGCGGGAGCAGGCGGTCCGGGCCAAGATCCGCGATTCGCTGCTTGCCGCACGCGGGCAGGCGCTCGATACCGAGCAGGCGATCGATGCCTTCATCGACAGCAGGCTGCCATTTTCAGTACGCGGCACTTTCGGCGGCAATACCAGCTGTGTCGAGATCATTACCGGCGGCGACGAACATGTGATCTGCGACCTCGGTACCGGCGTGCGCGAATTCGGCAACCACGTGCTGCGGGAATATGGCCCGGGACGCAAGCAATGCTTCAATATATTCCTGTCGCACCCCCACTGGGACCACATTATGGGGTTCCCGTTTTTTGCGCCCGCTTACATTCCTGGCAACCGCATTCGCATTTATGGCTGCCACGATGTGCTGAGCGAGGCGCTGCACACCCAGCATTCTGCCCCATGGTTTCCCGTCGATTTTAGCGAGCTCGGCTCGACCATCGAGTTCATCACGCTCGAGCCCGACCGCACATACGAGATCGCCGGTCTCTCCGTAACCTCGATCAAGCAATTCCACACCGGCCATTCCTACGGCTACCGCTTTTCTCGGGGTGGGAAGTCGATAGTCTATTCGACCGATTGCGAGCACAAATATTCCACTCTCGACGAAACCTATCCATTCGTCGCCTTCTACCGGAACGCCGATGTGCTGATCTTCGATGCCATGTATTCGCTTGGCGACTCGGTCTCGGTCAAGGAGGATTGGGGGCATTCGAGCAATGTCGTCGCGGTCGAGTTGGCGCATGCCGCTCGGGTCAAACGCCTCGTCCTGTTTCACCACGAGCCGGCATATGACGACCGCATGATCGAGGAGGTCTTCGCCGAGACCGTCCGCTTCGAGGAGATCAGCCGGCCCGGCCACAAGGTTGAGGTGATCTCGGCCTATGACGGGCTAGAATTGGAGTTGTGACGCGCGAGCCCGCTGTGGGGTGGAGCGTCGCTATGCTGCGCGGTCCGGGCCGCGCGGCGGCACTCGCGCTGGTCGCGGGCGCCTTGGTGTTGCGCATCATCGACCCGGGCGTCGTCACCGAATTGCGCGTGCGCGGCTTCGACTTGGTAGAACGAATGTGGCCGCGCGCCAGGGATTCGGCACGAGTGGTTATCGTCGACATTGACGAGAAGAGCCTCGCCCAATACGGGCAGTGGCCGTGGCCGTGGCACTTGGTGGCCGAGCTCGTCCGCCGCATCGCTCAAGGGAACCCGCGTGTCGTCGGCATCGACATCGTCTTCGCAGAACGAGATCGGCTTTCGCCGACCGAGATCGCACGAGAACTGCCCGGCCTGCCTCCATCTTTGGCGGACGCGCTGGCGCAGCTGCCGCCGGGCGACCGCGACCTCGCTGAAGCGATGGCAGCGGTCCCGACGGTGCTCGCGCTCGCCCCCAGCCGGGAGGAGGTGGCGCCGCCTTCAGGCCCGATTCACTCCGCCCCGATCCGCCAGGCGGGAGACGATCCGGCGCCGTTCTTGAAGAGCTACAAATCCATAGTGCAAAGCCAGCCCGATCTCCGCGCCGCTGCGTTGGCCGCCGGGGAAATCGCGGTCGAGCCGGATGCCGACGGCGTCGTCCGGCGGCTCGCTCTCGCTGTGGCCTATCAACAAACGATCGTCCCGAGTTTTGCGCTCGAGGTCGTGCGTGTCGGCGGCGGCGAACAGGCAATCGTGATCGATACCGGAGCGCTCGGGATAGAAGACGTCAGGATCGGCGGCACCACCATCCCGACCGACAGGCGGGGCCGCGCGATCCTCCACTTCGCGCCGTCACTGGCACGGTCCATCTCGGCCTCGGAGGTCCTCGATCCGGCGTTCGACCCAGCCGAGCTGCGGGGGCAGGTCGTATTGCTCGGGGTTGCAGGCGTCGGCATCGCCGGGCTCCGGGAAACGCCGCTCGGTCTCGTCCGCGCGGTCGACCTCCATGCCCAGCTGATCGAATCGATCCTGCTCGGCGACCTGCTCCGCCGCCCACCATTTCTCGATTGGTTCGAGCTCACTGCGGCGCTCATGGCCGGGCTCGCAGTCATCTGGCTGCTGCGCTACGCAAGGCCGGTGCGGGCGGTCGGTGTCGCTGTGGCGATCGCGGCGGCTCTTTTTGGCGTCGAGCTCGCGCTCTTCCGCTTTGCCGATCGCCTCTTCGACAGCACCTTTCCGGTGCTGACCTTGCTCGGCGCGTTGGGTGTGATGCTTGTCGGCAACCTTCGCGCCGCGCAAACGGAACTCGTTCGCGAACGCGAGGCGAAGCAGCGGGTCGAGGGCGAGCTTGCCGCGGCGCAGGCGATCCAAATGGGGCTCTTACCGCGCCGCTTTCCGGCGTTTCCCGATCGTCCCGACATCGATGTCTTTGCCCGTATCGAGCCGGCGCGAATGGTCGGGGGAGATCTCTACGACTACCTGCTGATCGGAGGAAGCAGCCGCCTGTTCTTTCTGATCGCCGACGTATCGGGCAAGGGCGCTCCCGCCGCGCTGTTGATGGCGGTGACCAAGGAGGTCGTCCGCGACGCCGTGCTGAGATTCCAGCCCGCGCTCGACCGCATCCTCGCAGAGGCCAACCGGAAGATCGCGGCGGCGAGCGTCGATCTGCAGAGCGAGGGCGGCGTCTTCGTGACCGCCTTCGCCGGGATTCTCGATCTCGGCTCGGGAGAGGTCGACTATGCCAGTGCCGGTCACGATTCGCCCTTTCTTCTCGGCGGCAGTACCGGCGTGCGGCAGCTCGTCACCGACGGTGGTCCCCCGCTCGGCGCGGTAGACGAGTTCCGCTATCCGATCGATCGCGACCGGATCGAACCGGGTGAGGTCTTGCTGCTCTACACCGACGGGGTCACCGAAGCAGAGAACGCTAACCATACGCTCTATTCCTCGGAACGGCTGACCACGGCGCTCGGCAGGGCGCCAATCGTCGATGCGCAGCACGTCGTTGCGGCGGTGATCGACGACGTCAGCCGCTTTGTCGGCGCCGCCGAGCAGGCGGACGACATGACCCTCTTGGCGCTGCGACGGGTGACCGGCAGAGCGCATTGAGGATAGCGCAGCTGCTACCTAACAGTGATCTCGACGCGCCGATTGCGAGGCTCTGGGGTTTGATCGGCGGTCGCCACGAGCAGGTCGCGCTTGCCACGGCCGGCAATCGAGATCGCCTGTCGATCGAGCCCGTCGCGAACGAGCGCGCCGCGGATCGCTGCAGCGCGGGCGAGCGACAGCCCCTGGTTGTAGGGCAAATCGCCGAGCGTGTCGGTGAAGCCGATCACTTCGATTTCGTAAACCGGTCGTTGCTTGATATCATCGAACACAGCGCGATAGGCGACTTTGGATTCGGGGGTCAACTCGTTGCTCCCGAGGATGAAGTAGAGGCGGAAGTGATGCGGCAGGATCGGCTGCGCCGCGATCGCGCTCCGGAAGATCACGCTGATGTTTTCCTGAGTTTCTGCGGTCGGCGCGGTGCCGCCGGCGCGCGCCTCGGCGGTCGCAAAAGGTTTGTCGAGGGTCGTAACCGACTCGCCGTTCTCGACGGTTATCGCACCCACACCGCCGCCTTCGGCATTTGGCAGCACCACGAACAAGGCTTGCCGGGGACAACCCGCGAGAAGGACCATTGAGGCGAGTGCCAGGATTGTCCGCCACATCATCAGTGGTCGCCATAGACTTGAACGGCAAAGGTCGTGCCACGCACCCCCAGGATTGCGGTCGGCGTCTTGACCTTCATCGCTCCAGGGGCGCTACGCGCGATGTCGCCGGAGACGACCGCCAGGGTTCCCTGCCGCATATCGGCCAGCATTGCGCCGCGGAAGTTGTTCGAATCGAACTGGAATTCGTCGAGGGCGATCTGGCTGCTCGGACCAGCGGAGAACACCGTGTTGTCGATGAAGGTAATGCCGATCGCGCCGTCCGGACCCGTTTCGATGACGTCCTTGACGAGCAGCGTGTCCCCGACATTCGCCGGCCGACGCTCACCGGAGCGCAGGACCGCCGCCTGCCCCGTCACTTTCTTGATCTGGGCGATCGGCGCAGCCTCGTCAGCCCGCGGAATGCCCGCCGTCGCGATCAACAATCCCGCGGCCAACCACAGCGCCAAGCCCAATTTCTTCCTCCCCGGTTGATCACGGTCTCTTTAATACACGAGATCGGCACGCTGTTGGCAGCTAGTGTTCAGACGCATTCAGATAGTCCACCGCGTAGCTCTTCGGCATACACTTGGCGCTCACCGGCTGCGCCGTTCCATTCTCGTCTTTCCGGCGAACGCCGGGATCTATCCTCGGGATGGGCACCGGCCGGCGCCTGTCCTCGGGCCGGCCCAAGGCCGGACCCGTGGGCCGGTATGACAAGATTCTTGCAGTTTGTCAGAATTGATCCGCTGTCACCCGGTGAATCTTACGACTGCGTCTGAGCACTAGATGAGCGACTATCGGCGATGAGAGCAGCGATCACGCTCAGTGCCGAGCACGGGGAGCTCACTCGGCTTCAAGCCTTTGCCGACGAGTTCGCGTACGGATGCGGCCTGCCGGATGACGAGCGGTCGCGGCTTTTGGTCATTCTCGAAGAGCTCTTCACCAACGCCGTAACGCATGGGCATGGACCGCATTCGGCCGATGGAAATATCACCGTCGCGCTCGGATGGAGGACGGGCCGCCTCCGGATAAGTTTCGTCGACGCTGGGCCGCCTTTCGATCCGCTCGCTTTCGGCGCACCGGATTTGGACGCGGCCGGAGAAGAGCGCCCCATCGGCGGGCTCGGTATCCACCTTGTCCGGTCGCTCGTCGACCAAGCCCGCTACCGCCGTGAGGGCGGCCGCAACCACCTTCATCTGGTACGGCATATCGCGCCGGCTGCGAGAAACGTCGTGCCGAGATGATCTACGCCAAAGATGACCCGCGACGGCGACCGGCAGGCGCCGACAGGTTTTTCCTGCTGCGCCCTTGCGGAGGCTCGACATGCGTCTTAGATGGTACGTGCGATATTATTAATTACTAGAACGGCTTCCCCATGCGCGAAATTGAATTCCCCTGCCGTTCCGCTGCCGACTGCCGAAAATTCCGCTGCCGCGCGACTCGACTAAATCACGTCATGTATCTGATTAACAATATCTTTTCGATAATGAAGGGACGATTTTCGGGGCCGAAACGCGATTTTTCCCTGCCGTCAGGGGAAATGCCGGCGTCGGCCCCGTTACCGGCTTGCCCGCACCACCGGGTTGCTGAGGGTCCCGATCCCGGTGATCTCGATCTCGACCGTGTCGCCATGCTTGATGTTCTCCGGGGCGCCCTCGGTCCCCATCCACACCACGTCGCCGGGCTCGAGCGTCAAGTACTGCGACATCCGGCTGATGAAGGTGGCCGGCCCGAAAATCATGTTGTTGGTCTTGAACCGGATCTTTTCGGCTCCGTTGACGCGGATCCTGGTCTCGGCAGCATCGAGATCAAAATCGGTCTCGATCCACGGACCCATCGGTTTGAAAGTGTCGGCGTTCTTGGCGCGCCACAAGGTGCGATCGTTGGCCTGCCAGGTGCGTTCGCTCATATCGTTGCCGATCGTCCAGCCAAGAACGCATGACAGCGCGTCGGCCTCCGACAGATGCTTAGCCTTGCGTCCGATCACCGAGACGAGCTCGCCTTCGTATTGCACCCGCTCGGTGGCGTCAGCCGGGATGACGATCGCCTCGCCGTGCGCGATCAGCGCGTTGTTGGCGCGGTAGCCGATATCGGCTGCTTTCGGAAGGTTCGGTTCCTGGCCACGCTTCCGCGCCGCCTCGATGACGTGTTCGGCGTAATTGAGCCCGGCACAATAGAAAGTGCGCGGTTCGACCGGTACCAGCAGCTTGATCCCCGACAGAGGCCGCCGGATCGCCGTCCGTTCATAGCCGGCGAACGGATCGCCCTTTACCTCCGTAACCGTATCGCCCTCGATGATCCCATAAGCGGGATGGCCATTCGTCTCATATCGTACCCAGCGCATCGCTCAGTCTCCTCCTCATCTCGACCCGCACCGGTTTCACGGAGCTTATGCATAGCATCGCCCGTGACTATTGCACGGCTTCGTCGAGATAGACACCCCAGATCTCGATGCGCTGTACCCAACCGGTAATGTCGGCGCTTTCGATCCGGCACCAGACGCCGCGGCATTCGATGAGGTGCGCGAAGACGCCGGGTTCCGCACGGGCGACAACCTCCGAGGCCAAATCGGGCTGTCGGCGCAGCGCGCGGATACCGCCTCTGACGACGACGGTTCGCTTGCCCGAGACCATGCGCTCGTGCACCCAGCCTTCGGTGCCTTGCCAGTCGTGGATCATTCGCCAGTGCTCGAATTCTTTGATGATCTCGACGGGCATTTCCTTGTGGGTAAGCACCCATTGGATCGGATAGTTTTCGCCCGGACCCACCCTCAAATTCACTTGGTCCGAGCGCAGGCTGACAAAGCGCGGCAACTTCTCGCTAGGCTCCGCTTCGCCCGCCGAAGCCGACGACGCTCCGAGAGCGAGAGCAGTTGACAGTGCCAAACACGCCACAAGGGTGCGGCCCATGTGCCGCCTGGACATCCCTGCCCGCGTCTTGCTAATGCCAGAGTACGGTTTTCGCGGACATTGGCGCCATGCGGTCGAAACGGCTATTTGTGATCGTCACGCGAAAGCTCCCGGATCCGATCGAGACCCGGATGATGGAGCTTTTCGCTTGCCGTCTCAACCTTAGCGACAAAGCCTTTGACAAATCCGAGCTGAGAGCCGCGGTCGGCCAAGCCGATGTTCTGGTTCCGACAGTAACCGACCGAATCGATGCCGAAGTGTTGGCCGCGGCGAGCCCGGCGCTGAAGCTGATCGCCTCCTTCGGGACTGGGGTCGACCATGTCGACCTGGCTGCGGCGCAGCAGCGCGGCATCATCGTGACCAACACGCCGGGGGTGTTGACCGAGGACACCGCGGACATGACGATGGCGTTGATCCTCGCGGTTTCGCGTCGGCTCGCCGAGGGCGAAAGGCTGATCCGCAGCGGCGGCTGGACCGGCTGGAGCCCGACTTCGATGCTCGGCCACCGGATCTGGGGCAAGCGGTTGGGAATCGTCGGTATGGGCCGGATCGGCATGGCGCTGGCGCGGCGCGCCACGGGTTTTGGCCTGTCGATCCACTATCACAACCGGCGCCCGGTACCGGAGGACGTCGAGAACGCGTTGGAGGCGACCTATTGGGAGAGCCTCGATCAGATCCTCGCCCACATGGACATCATCTCGGTCAATTGTCCGCACACGCCGGCAACTTTTCACCTGCTTTCCGCGCGGCGGCTGCGGCTCCTGCAGCCGCACGCGATCATCGTCAACACGGCGCGTGGCGAGATCGTCGACGAGGAGGAGCTGGTCCGGCTGCTCGAAATCCGCGCCATCGGCGGCGCGGGCCTCGACGTCTTCGAGCACGAGCCGGCTGTCGACCCGCGGCTGCTGGCGCTCGATAATGTCGTGTTGCTCCCGCACATGGGCTCGGCGACGATCGAGGGGCGAATCGGGATGGGCGAAAGGGTGATCATCAACATCAAGACCTTCGCCGACGGCCACCGCCCGCCGGATCGCGTCATCGGCTCGATGTTGTGATATGCAGTGATCTGGGGCCGTGCTCGATGACGTTATATGACGTGGCGCTCGCTCCGTTTGCCGAATTCGGCTTTATGCGCCGCGCGCTGGTCGGCTGCTTGGGGTTGGCGCTGAGCTGCGGGCCGATCGGTACGATTCTGGTGATCCGCCGGATGAGCCTGATGGGCGACGCGCTGTCGCATGCCGTGCTGCCGGGTGCCGCACTCGGCTTTATCGTCGCCGGGCTGTCACTGCCGGCGATGAGCCTCGGCGGGGTCGTGGCCGGCCTTGTCGTGGCGTTGTTGTCCGGTCTCGTGACTCGGCTGACGCCATTGCGCGAGGATGCGAGCTTTGCCGGCTTTTATCTGATCTCGCTGGCACTCGGTGTGCTGCTGGTGTCGATCCACGGCAGCAATGTCGATCTCTTGCGCCTGTTGTTCGGCTCGATCCTGGCGGTCGACGACGCGGCGCTGATCCTGATCGGCGGCATCGCGACCGCGAGCCTCCTGCTGCTCGCCGTGATCTACCGGCCGCTTGTGGTCGAGTGCTTCGACCCCGGCTTTCTGCGCGCCGTCGGCGGGCGCGGCGGGCTTGTCCACACGCTGTTTCTGGCGCTCGTCGTCTTCAACCTGGTCGCCGGATTCCAGGCGCTTGGCACATTGATGGCCGTCGGACTGATGATGCTGCCCGCCGCTGCCGCGCGCTTCTGGGTGCGCGAATTGTGGTCGCTGAGTGCCGCGAGCGGTGCGTTGGCGCTCGGCTCGGGATTTCTCGGGCTGCTTCTGTCCTATCACCTCGACCTCCCATCGGGGCCGGCGATCGTCCTGGTCGCCGGGCTCGGCTATCTCGTCTCGGTCGCTCTCGGTCCGCGCGACAGCTTGCGCGCGCTCTATATTCGGCGCGCGCATCTCGAGGCGTAAGCCATCTGCATTCGTCAGGAAAAATTGGGCGATTTTGCCGGCTCAGCAGGCCCGCCGTCTCCCTTTTTCGAACCGGCGGAGGTGATCAGGCCTTGCGCGGCGAACCGCTCGCGCACGTTCTCGAGCACCCCCAGCGCGTGGACGAAGCCCTGCACCGGCAGCGCCACGATGAATTCGCTGACCGGGCGCAGCTCGCGGTTGCCGCCGCGCTCGACGACTTCGAGGCGATGAAATTCGAGTCGCGCCACGCCGTTGACGATGGTCACGTCCTTCAGCCCGTCGCAAAAATAAGTGGTCACGTTGGCATTCCTTCATCGGACCTAAGCGCGGCCGCAGCTCAGGGCTCGCGCAGGCTTTCGTTGATCACCCGGGTGATCGGGTTCAGCACATAATCGAGGATGGCGCGGTGCCCGACCTTGACGTCGGCGACGACCCGCATGCCGGGCCGCAGCGTAAATCCGTCGGGCAAGTTGCGGAACCGGGTCTCGCGCAGCTCGAAGCGAGCACGAAAATGGATCGGGCTCTGCTTTGCCTGCGTCTTGAGCTCGGGCGAGCTGCCTTCCTCGCCGGTTTCGCGGGCATTATCGTCGCTCAACGTGTCCGGCGTCAGCGCCTTCAGCTCCGCATAGGCGAGGCCGAATTGCTGCCACGGCAGCGCCTCCAATTTGATCGTGGCGCGATCGCCGAGATGCAGCCGCGCAACGTCGCGCGTGTCGACCTGAGCCTCAACCAGCAGCGGGGCGGAAGTCGGCACGAGGCGCATCAGGGTCTCGGCCTCCTTCAGCACCGAGCCGGCCGGCCGCGGCGCCACTTCGAGCACGGTCGCGTCCTCGGGTGCCGTCATCACGGCAAGCTCGTGCCGCAATTGCGCCTTCGACAGCCGCGCCGCAGCGGCGTCGCGGTCGCTGCGGGTCTGGGCCATATCCTCGGATAGCTTGCGCTGCCACTCCTGGACAAAGCCGTCGCGATCGGCTTGCGCCCCGGCGATTTGCTCCTTGAGCTTCTGTTGCTCGCCAAGATTGGTCTCCAGGCGGGACTGAGTGTCCACGAGGCGCTGGCTCGCATCGAGCAGCTTGAGCTTCGAGGCGAGATCCTTGGCGACCAGCTGCTGGTAGATGTTCTCCGCCTCGCTCGCCAGCCGGATCTGTTCCTGCAGGCTCTTGGCTTCCGCCTTGTGGACGGCGAGATCCGATTTCGACTGCTCGACCTTGTGTTCGGCGGCTGCGAGCTTTGCGGCGTATTCGTCGTGCCGCTTACGAAAGACGTCGCGCTGCGTCAGCTCGTCGGGATTGGGGGTGGGCGGGTCGTAGTCGCGGCCCGCGATCTCTGCATCGATCCGGTTGAAGGTCGCATCGAGGGTGCGCAATTTGGCCGCGAGCTCGTCTTGATCGGCTTTGGTAAAGGTCGGGTCGAGCGTCGCGAGAACCTCGCCGGCCTTAACCTGCTGCCCCATCTTGACCGCGACCGAGCGAACCACCGACATCTCGACCGGTTGAATCACGATCTCGCTGTCGCTGGTCACGATCTTGCCGTTGGCGCTGACGACGATGTCGACCTTCAGGATCGCCAGCGCCGCCGCCGCAAAAGCGACGAGGCCGGCCATCAGCCACAGGACAAAGCGCTGCTTTGGCGGCGCCATCAGCACATTTTGAAAGTCGTAGTCGATCAGCGCACGTGGCGTCGGCGCGCTCGACGGCACGGCCGCCACGGCTTCGCGGTGGCCGGGTCGTAGGGTGACTAAACTCATTGGTACACCCTCGCCTGCTGGCTCCACAGCTGCTTGTACGGCAGGCAGCTGCCGAGCAGCGCATCGTGCGGGCCCACCTGCACGACGTGGCCTTGGTCGACGACGATGATCGCATCGGCGCGCGCCACAAAGGAGAGACGGTGTGTGATGATAACGATCGTGCGGCCGCGCGCCATTGCGGCGAGGTGCTGCTGGATGATGGCTTCGCTCTCGGGGTCGAGCGAGCTCGTGGCTTCGTCGAGCACCAGCACCGGCGGATTGTGAATGAGCGCGCGCGCGATCGCCAGGCGCTGGCGCTGTCCGCCCGACAGGTTGGCGGCACTTTCTTCGAGCATCGTCGAGTAACCGTGCGGCAGCCGCTGGATGAACTCGTGCGCGCCGGCAAGCTGGGCGGCGCGCACCACCTCGTCCAGCGAGGCAGCGGGCTTGGTCATCGCAATGTTCTCGCGCACCGTGCCGCGGAACAGAAAGTTCTCCTGTAGGACGACGCCGATCTGCGTGCGCAGATGGGCGAGATCGAGCTCCTTCAGATCCTGCCCGTCGATGTTCACCAACCCGGTCTGCGGCCGATAGAGCCCTTGGATCAGCCGGGTGATCGTCGTCTTGCCCGACCCGCTCCGGCCGACGATGCCGACGATCTGACCGGGCTCGATAGTGAACGAGATGTCTTTGATCGCCGGGGTCGGCGAGCCCGGATAGTGGAAGGTGACGTCCTCGAATTCGATCTGGCCGCGGATCGCCGGGGCGAGCTGGCCGCTCGACGGCTCGGGGGCGGTCTGCATCAGCTGGGCGAGAAGCTTCAGCGACAGGACACAGCGCTGATAATCCTGCATCAGGGTCGAAGCGTGGATCAGCGGCTGAACCAACCGCAGTCCGAGCATGTTGAAGGCGACAAGCGCGCCAACCGTCATCTGGTCGCTCAGCACGAACAATGCGCCGAGCGCGCCGATCCCGACGCTCATGCCGCGCTCGAGGCTGCTGACGACGCTGCGGGCGCGCGCGGCGGTGTGGTCGAGCGCGAGCGTCTTGCTCGCCGCCTCGTCGGTATACCGGCGCCAGCGCAGCATCGAGCGCGGCTCGAGCGCCAATGTCTTTATTGTCGCCATCCCGTTGAGGATCTCGAACAGGAAGGCCTTGCGCCGGCCCTCGATCTGGTTGACCTCGTTGAGCTGGCGGCGAAACCGGCGCGACATCACGGCCAAGGTGACAAAGGCCGTCGCCGACACGGCAAGCACGATCAAGGTCAGGTGCCAGGAATAGATCAGCAATACCGGCAGATAGATGATGATGGCGAGGGAATCGAGGATCGTGTTGAACAGCCGGCTCGCCAGAAAGTCGCGGACGTTGTTGGCCTCCTGCAACCGGTACGCCACGACCCCTGAAGGATTGGCGTGAAAGTAGTCGATCGGCAGCCGCAGCAAATGGTCGATCGTGCTGGTGGCGACCTGGTGGTCGAGCTTGCGGGTGATGAAGGCAAGCAGATAGTTGCGCAGGTAATTGAACCCGGCGTCAAACAGGATCAGCACCCCGACGCCGGCGCTGATCGCATAGAGCGTCGAGAAGGCCTGGTTCGGGATTACCTTGTCGACGAGCAGCTGGAAGAAGATCGGCACTGAAAGAGCGATCAGGTGCATGGTCAGCGCCGCGACCACGACGTCGCGCATCAGCCTGCGTTCGGCGAAAAGCTTTGAGGTAAACCAAGAAAAGCCGAAGGCGGCATCAGCCTTCCCCGGCGGTAAGGGGGTGATCACCAGAGCGTCGCCGTGCCACGCCCGCTCCAGATCCGCGCGCCCAAGGAAGAACGGCTCGCCGTCGCGGAACAGCGGGTCGGAGACCGCGGCCTCCTCGGGGCCGTCGGGCCGCATGCCCATCAGCACGACGACGTTCTTGTTTTCGAGCAGCAGCAGGATTGGATGGCTGAAGGGGGTCGTACGCAGGCTGTCCCAATGAAAGCGAGCGCGCTCGGCGCGCAGCCCGAACTCTCCGGCGAGCTCAACCAGCCGCGAAACCGATAACGTATCGCCGTCGATCAGGTTGCGGCGACGGACCGCCCCGACCTCGGCGTAAACCCCGTTCTGCGCGCCGAGCCGAAACAGGCAAGCGAGTGCAGTCTCACAACATACGACATCGCCGGCGAGAGGGCCTGCCAGGAGAGGGTCTGTCGCCTGGGCGGCGTGGGTGGCTGTTTTGATGGTCATGGCGGCAAAACGGCTTCGGCAATTGCGAGCGGCGCGCGCTGTGCCCGCCGGCCGGACAAGCGACCGCGCGAAACCGGCCCACGGTACCCGAGGATCGGCTTCTTGTAAACGAAGGGTAACGATAGTTAACCATTGTTAAATGAGACGTTTAAACAGCGATGTTTTGGCTCCGCATCGCGGGCGGCGATGTGCCGGAGTTTATCCTCTGATCGCCCGCCACAGCAGCTGCTGCTGGGTGGTGGGCCGGCGAGATCACGCGACGGGGTCAGCGAAACCATGACCCTACAGGCACCGCGACGGCAACGCCCAGGCCGCAATCGCCGAGCCCGTAGTTGCGGCAGCGCCGAGGGGATGAAAGAGGACAGGGTTAGCGCCGCCCTTCCCTTTCCCTGCCGCTCAGGGAAACTCAGGGAAAGAATTTTTTCGAGGTTCGACCCGCACCACAAAGTCTCGTCTTATCAATACCTTGTAGACCACTTTCCGGTCGAACCGAAGGCGCGGCAGGGAAACGGCAGGGAAGCCGGAAAACCGCCGGATCGCCGCTTGGCATCGTACGATCAGCGCTATCATATGAATAAATCAATTGATATTTTCACATGGTTGCGATATGGTGCGGAACTTCGTTTTGGCAAGCGGGCGGCAGGTGTCGTCCGCGCTGCGCGGGGTGGAAAGGATGGCACGAGCCCCACGTCCGAGACAAAGCGCGATTACGAGGTCGGCCGCGGCAAGCCGCCGCCGCTCTCGTCCGCCCCGTTCATTTGGCGGACGAGGAGGTGATGGCGAACTTCATCACAAGGCTGCGGCAATCCTGGGAGGAGGAACTTCAGCAGAGAGGCCCGGAGCAATGCTCCCTCGCATCCCTCCCTCGCAAGCGCTACGGCATTCATACTTCCGCGAGTTACGCAGAAACCGCTCTGAATTCTCTCTCTCCGCCCCCTGGGGGCGGAGAGGGTCGGGGTAAGGTGGGGGAGCCACGGTTCCGCGCTGAGGCGCCACCCACCCGACCTCACCCTCCCCATCGCTCACACGATGGGTCCCCTCCCTCTCCCCCGCAAGCGGGCGGAGAGGGCAAATTTCGTGACGGCTTAAGAGCCGGCAGAGATGAGTGAATACCCTAGCTCGCAAGCGGGTGATCCCCCGGACGGCCGCCCGCCCGGGCCGGAGTTCGCCGACAAATTGTCGCGCGACTGCCGGCGGATCGTCGCCAGCGACTAGTACCGGCGGATCTTCCCGAGCCGCCTCTCGCCCGAGCGGCGGGCGGCGCGGGAGTTAAGGACGACGGCGCAGGGTTGCCGGCTCGCCACCTCGGTCGGCACTCGGATGGGCGCGAAATCCGTTATCTCGCGTGAGGACCGGCCCTATCGCTTGCTACCGGGCGGCGGGCCACTCGCTGAGCCGACGGGCGACCTCTGCCACCACCGGGTCCCACTGGCGCGGTGCCGGCTGGCGGAACAGACGCAGAGTCGGATACCAAGGGCTGTCGGTGCGGTCGAGCAGCCAGCGCCAATCCGGGGAAGGCAACATCAACCACACCGGCCGGCCCGTGGCACCCGCCAGATGGCCGACCGCGGTATCGACCGTGACCCTCGTCTGTCCTGATCCGTGCAATTGTGCACGACCCTCGACGACCGGCAGCAGCAAGCGAACCGCCTCGCGCGCCGGCGTCCGCGCAACGTCCAATTGGCAGCAGCGGATCGCTCGCAACCCGCTGCCGCAGACACAGCTCCGGTCGGTCGTCACGGCGCGCCGCTCAAAAGCGAAGATGCTGCTGGAAGCTCGGTCAATCCGCGCTTACTGGCGTCCCGCGCAGACGGTACCGACCGCGCCGTCGACGCACGCGCCGCTGGCGCCTTTGATCTAAAGCTCGCGCTGATGTATCAGCGCCGATAAGCAGCTACCCGACTATAGCGGGCCAACTCACCCGAAAGGCGGGCCGTGGCCATGAGCTAGGATGAAGTGCTCGAACGGCGTGCTCGCGTCGAAGAGTCCGGACATCGAGGCGCCGCCCTTGTACTGCGACACCGGTGTGCTGCCGATTGTCGCGCCCGCCGCGGCGGCGGAGAAGAAGCTCGTGTTGCTCGCCTGAGGGGCGGGGTCGCCCGGGTGAATGACGGCGACATTGGTGCCGCCGCTGCCGTCGGGGCGGGCGAGCCAGACGACGCCGCTGTAATCCTCGCTCGGGTCGAGCTGCAGCGACACCGACTGGCTGCCGTTGGCGACCACCAGCTGGTCGCTGGCGTTCAATGTCGCGGTGGCGTTCTTCGGGGCGAGCTGCGTCAGATCGACGATCTCGTGACGCTGGGTGAACCCCGAGATCTCACCCGGCACCACCGCCGAGTTGGTGATCGCCAGCGTCTCTGTGTGGTTGCTGTCCGCGCCGAACGCGACCGTGTCGAAATTGTTGAACCCGGCGCCCGGCTTGTCGAAATCGACCGTCACCGCGCCGGCCGCGCCGAGCAATTCCAGCGTATTGCCGGTGCCGGCGACAACAACGCTGCCGCCGAGCTTGTAGCCGTTTTCGAGCGCCAGCAGGTTGCCGCCGGTCTCGCCGAACGAGATCGCGATGCCGTTGCCGCCAGTGATCGTGCCGGAATCGACGACGGTCCCGGCGCTGCCGACGATGACACCGCCGCCTAAGCCGACGACGGCGGTCCCGAAGATGACACCACCGCCGTGGGCGCCCGTGCCCGTCCCGACGATCGTGCCGGAGTTCGTGACCGTGCCGACGCCGCCGCTGTAGACGCCGTTGAACGTGAAACTGAGGATCGCGATGCCGTTGTAGCCTTGGATCAGGCCGCTGTTGCCGATGCTGCCGCCGTCCCCGAGGAAGACACCGCCGTTATGGCGCTGTTGGAGGGAGAAGGACGGGCCGCCCGACCCCTCGATCGTCCCGGAATTGGTGACCGTGCCGGCGGCGCCGCCGAAATAGGAGATGTAAACGCCGCCGGCGCCTTGGCCTTGAATCAAGCCGGTGTTGCTGACGCTGCTACGGCCGGCACGCTCAAAGTCGACGCCACCCATGAATGCGGCCGTCCCGACGATCGTCCCGGAATTGGTGATTGCGGCGGCGCCCGTGACGCCGAAGCCGCCTTGGATCAAGCCGGTGTTGCCGAGGCTGCCGCCGAAGAGTTCGACACCGCCGCGGTAGGTGCTCGTAGAGAGGATCGTTCCGGTATTGGTGACCATGCCGGCGCCGGCGACTTGGACGCCGGCGAAGACGCTCTCGATCAAGCCGCTGTTGGCGACACTGCCGCCCGCACCGAGATACACGCCCCCGGCGATCGTCCCGGAGTTGGTGACCGTGCCGGGGCCGCCTGAGAACGGGAAGCCGGAAATATCAACGCCGCCTTGGATCGAGCCGCTGTTCTCGACCCTGCCGCCCGCGGCGAGGAAAACGCCGCTGCCGTAACCCGTCCCGACGATCGTCCCGGAGTTCAACACCGTACCCGTGCTGCCGCCGACGAAGACGGCGCCGCCGACGTGGAACTTGTAGGTCTGGTATTGGCCTTGGAAATAGAAGACGACCGCGGGGCCGCCTTGGATCAAGCCGCTGTTCTGGACGCTGCCACCCCCCTCCAGGAGCACACCGCCGCCGTAGGTGCCCGTCGCGGCGATCGTTCCGGAATTGGTGACCGCGCCGGCGCCGCCGGAGATGTCTATACCGGTATAGCCTTGAATCAGTGCATCTTTGCCGTTATTGGCGACATTGCCGCCGTCTTTGAGTTCGATCGCGTCGAAAACGCCGGCAGCTATGACCGACCCCTGATTGACGATACTCGGATTGGTGTAGGTGCCCGAGGCATAGACGGCGGCACCGCCGCTGTTCGAGACCGTGCCAGAGTGCTTGATCCTCAACGGCGACGTGTAGCCCGCCTGACCAAGGGTGATGCCACTGGTGACCGTGCCGGTGATTGTAGTCATGGACTCTCCCTGTTCAGCACAGCGACCCCTACTTATCGGCGGGACGCAGCGCGTTTATCTGGTTAAACGCCGATCAACCCGGCACTCCCGGGTTCCCAGCTGTTAACCGTCATCTTGCGCCTCATCGAGGCGTTTTGCAACGAAATTCGCGAACAAGCGCGAGTGTCCGTACTTGTTGCGCCGCCACGTGTGTCTGGCGCTAACCCTTTTGTAACGTGTCTTTCCGGGGGGCGATTTCATTCGGCCGGCGTTTCCGCGAGACAACGGGCGATCTTCGCCACCACCGGGTCCCACTGGCGCGGCGCCGGCTGGCGGAACAGACGCGCGGTCGGGTACCAGGGGCTGTCGGCGCGGTCGAGCAGCCAGCGCCAGTCCGGAGCGAAAGGCAGCATCAGCCACACAGGCCGGCCCATCGCGCCGGCCAGATGGCCGACTGCGGTATCGACCGTGACGACCAGCTCGAGCGCTTCGAGGATCGCCATCGTGTCGGCGAAATCGGCGATCTCAGGACCGAGATTAATCAGCGGCGCGCGTTCCCAATATGCGCCGATCTGCGCCTGCGCCGGACCTTTTTGCAGCGATATCAGCGCTACATGCGGGAGCTCGGCGAGCGGGGCAAAGGTCGACAGCGTGACCGAGCGATTGCGGTCGTTGACATGTGTCGAACGCCCGGCCCAGGTGATGCCGATGCGGCGGTAACCGGACGGCACCAGCCCGGACAGCCGATCGGTCCAGGAAGCGACCTTTTCCCGATCGGCGCGAAGATAGGGGACCGAGGCGGGGATCGTCTGCATTGTGGTGCCGGCGAGCCGAGGCAGGCCGGAGAGCGCGCAGTAGGCGACGAAATCCGGCTGGTTCTCCCAGTGGTTGAAGGTTGCGCCGACGCCCGGCTGCTGCGCAACGACGGGGCGGATTTCCGAGCTGCAAGCGATGGCGATGTCCGGACAGCGCCGGGACGCCCAAGGAATGTAGCGCGCGAACTGGATCACGTCGCCATAGCCCTGGTCGGCGATCAGCAGCAGCCAGCCGTTCGGCAATGGCGTGCCGTCCCATTGCGGCCGATCGGTCGGCGGCAACAGCTTCGGTGCATTGCCGAGACGGAAGCGCCACTCGTATTCGTTCCAACCACGGCCAAAGTCGCCGCGCAGCAGCGACGCCTCGGCGATCCCGAAATGCGCCCCGGCAAAGTCGGGATCGAGGGCCACCGCGGTCTCGGCGCAATGGATCGCCGCCTCGAGCTCGAGCCGATGGTAGTGCAGGACGCCGAGGTTGTGATAGCAGTGCGGGTCGCGCGGCGTCAGCCCCACCGCGCGGTGGCCCGCGGCTAGCGCGTCGTCATAGCGGCCGAGGCTGCGGTAGACTTCGCAGATGTTGCGGTGATAGAGCGCCGTCTTGGGTGACGCGGCGATCGAACGCTCCATCAGCGCCGCCGCCTCGTCGATCCGCCCTTGCCGGAAGCTGACGACGCCGAGCAAATGGAGCGCGCCCGCGTGCTCCGGCGCTAGCGCGAGCGCTTGGCCGAGCGTCTGCTCAGCCTCGGTCAACCGGCCGGCCTGCTCGTGTCCCTGGGCGAGGTCGATCAGTTCGGCGATCCGATCCACCGGCGGCGATGGCACGTTTGCCGGCGAGGGTATCGGTGGGGCCGGCCGCTCCTCGCCGGCACCGGCTTCGTCGAAGTTCGCGTCAGTCGATAGCATAGCCAAGGCGCCGGATCATCGGCTCGAGGAGCGGAATCACTGGCTCCAGGTCCTTTAGATAGTGCCGATAGCGGTAGCGCGAGCTGTCGTAGAGGCGTTCTGTCACCTGGGCGTAGCTGGCGGTCCGCGCATAGCGGCGATTTTCCTGGAAATCGAGGCACGAGCGGTCGAAAGGCGCGCCGATGAACTCGAGCATGCGCCGCACGCTCTCTTCCTGCTCGTCGACCATGTCCTCGTAGCGGACCGGCAGGTAGTGCAAGGTCATCTCACCGCGGTAATGCTCGACCAGCTCCATGACCCTGAGGTAGTGGCGCGCCGCAGTCTCCAGCGCATAGCTGCAATAGAAGCCGTGGGTCAGATGATTGGAGAAGACCGAGAGCACGACGTCGAGCGGATGGCGCAGTACGTGGATCAGCGGGGCGCGCGGGAAAATCAGTGCAATCAGGCCGAGATGGGTCTCGTTGAGCGGCATCTTGTCGGTGAACCATTGGGCACCCGGTTCGAGAATGCCGAGCTGCAGCACACGCTGCAGATAATAGTCGCGCAATTCGTCGAGGGCGTTGCAACGGTCGCCCATCCACAGCTCGGCCAATGCCTCGGGATAGCCCAGCGGGCTGTTCAGCATGCGCGGCATCGACCCGGTGATCTCGTTGACAAAGGGCAGCTCGTCGCCCGCCGAGATTTGCGGATGGGCCGACAAGGTCTGCTCTACCAATGTTGTGCCGGAGCGCGGAAACCCGAGGATAAAAATCGGCTGCGGCAGATCCTCGCGGGGCTCGGCGCGCGGCATAATGCGCAGCCGCGTCGCCGTAAAAAACCCGCGCGAGCGCTCGACGAGCTGATGGGCGTGCTCGTCGAGATAGACGAGGCCGCTGACCTCGCGGCACAGCCGCTTGCCTTCGGCAAAGGCGGCAAAGGCCTCCCCGAACCGCCCCATCTTGTCGAGCAGCCGGCCTTTTTCGAGGAGCTCGTTGGCGCCGAGCCCGCCGTCGCGGTTTTGCCCAGCGATCGTGTCGAGCAGAGCGAGAGCCTGCTCGTAGGATTGCATGCGGCCGAGCACGACGGCCCGCGACAGGAGGATGCTGGGATTGCCCGGAGCAAGCTTCTGGGCGCGGTCGAGCAATTCGGACGCGCGCTCGAAATTGCGGTCGGCTTCCTCCATCCGCGCCCAGCCGAGCAAGGTCTGCAATACCTCGGGCCCGGCCACGCTCGCCTCCTCGTAGAGGCTGCGCGCCTCGGCGATGCGGCCTTGGTTCTTCAAATTCCAGGCGAGATTGGCGAGCACGATCGGATCGCGCCGTCCGGACAGTGCGATGACCTTGCGGTAATGATACTCGCCGACCCGAGGCCGGTTGGCCTCGGTCATGATCATGCCCATCAGATTGTGCGATTGCGGGTTTTCGGGCGCGATCCGCACGGCGTTCCTGGCGTGGATCTCGGCCTCGGCAATCGCCCCCTTTCCCAATAAAACGAGTGTCAGTTCGTTGGTCGCCCAGAAGGTATTGGGATAGAGCGCCACGATGCGGCGCAGCAAGGTCTCGGCGGCGCGCTCGGCTCCGCCCGCGCGGCGGATGCGATAGAGCAGCGACAACGCGTCGGGCTGACCGGGTGCCAGCTCCAGGACTTCGAGGCAGAGCTTCTCGGCCTCGCCCAGGTTGTCCTGGCGATGGAGGTCGATTGCGCGCTCGACGACCGGCACGAGCGGCCGTGCCGCCTCGCCGGGCGGCAACATCGCCTGGTCTAACTGGCAGCAGCGCACCGCTCTGAGCCCGCTGCCGCAGGCGCATAAACGCGGGTCCGAGGCCATCACTAGATTCTAGCGTGGAGAATCGTAGAGAAAAAGAGAATCACCGGGGGAGGTCAGGCGGCGAGCAGATCGAGGCGGGGTCTTCCTCTCCGTTCGGCTCGAGTCTAACATCAGGCGGCCATCCAGGAAATTTCAGCAAAAATGCAACAGGACCAGCTTGCTGAGCGGTTGTTCCGTCCGATCTGTTTGATGCAGCCAGAACGGTTGGCGACGAGTGCTTGGGTCGAACATTTGCCGTTTGCCTTCTGGATAATCGATGCCGTCCGGCCTGAGGTGCTGGTAGAGCTCGGAACCCATCACGGCACGTCGTATTGCGGCTTTCTTCAAGCAGTAAAGCAGCTTGGCTTAGCCACGCGATGCTTTGGCATCGATACTTGGAAGGGCGACCCGCACTCGGGTTTATATGGGGAAGAGGTTTATGCTGAATTAGGCGCCTACCATGGTCCCCACTTCGGCGCATTCTCAAGCCTCATCCGCAGCACCTTCGATGAGGCGGTTCCCCATTTCGCCGCGAACAGCATCGATCTGTTGCACATTGACGGTTACCATACTTATGACGCGGTCAAGCACGATTTCGAGACCTGGCTGCCAAAGCTGAGCCGGCGCGGCGTCGTCCTGTTTGCCGACACCGATGTCCGGGGGCGCGATTTCGGGGTATGGCGGCTGTGGGAGGATTTGTCGTCGCGGTATCCTGCCTTCCGCTTTCAGCACCAACGCGGTCTCGGCGTTCTCGCGGTCGGCGAGGATATGCCGGGCAGCATCCGGTGGTTGACGGAATCGGTGGCCGCGCAACAAGAAATGACGGCCTATGTCCGGAGCTACTTTGCAGGTCTCGGAACTGGGATTCGAGAGCGCCGTGCCGCCGGCCAGGCCCGGGGGACACAAGCAGCCCGGGCGGAGCTCAGCGCCGCGACGGACGAATTTGTCGGGCGCCACCAGACGCTCGAAGACGCGCAGCACAAGTCGGGCGCGCCGCCGCAAAGTGTCATCGTGCTCACCGGACGTTTTGCCTACAATTCCCTGAACGCCATGCTCCGATTGCTCGCGCGGCACTGGGCGGTACCGGTTGTCGAGGTCGATCTGTCGGCCGCTGACTGGCAGAATCGGCTACAGGTTGCTTTGAACTCCACGGGCGTTCGATTTGTCGTCTCCCTGACCGGCGTAGGATTGCATCTGGTCAGTAATGGCACGAACCTCTGGCAGCAGCTCCGCATCCCGGTCTTCTGTCTGCACTTCGACCATCCCGCGTATTTCGGTGCGCGGCATCAAAACCTGCCGGCGAACGTGGCGTTGGGGTACATGCACCACGACCACGCAATCTTCCAGCGTGAATTTGTAAAGGCGCCCAACCTCGTCACCTCCATCGACTTCGGAATTCCCGATCCGCCGCCGGGTCCATCCCCCGCTGCGAGGTCCAACGAGCCCAAGGTGGTCTTTGCCAAGACCGGGAATGACCCGCGCGAGCTGGAGGCGCACTGGCAGGCGAAGCCGGTGCTCGCGCGTCTGATTCACGACGTGCTCGACGAGGTCGGGCTCAACAGTTGCGGTGCCTACCCCGCGGCGATCCAGAAGGTCACCGCCGCGCACCGGCTCGAAATTCAGCCGTTCGACAAGCTCTCACGCTTCCTTATTGCGCAAATCGACGACTATGTGCGCCGCCGTAAGAGTACCTTGATAGCAACGGCGCTGAAGCCGTTCCCGGTGGATGTCTACGGTTCTCGTTGGGACCACGTGTCGGGCGACAGCGGACGCGCCCGCTTCCACGGCGCCATCGACTATGCGGAATTCGAGCGCAAAACCGCCGGCGCCGTCGCCAGCATCACCATGAACCCGAACATCGCGATGGGGGCCCACGACCGTTTTTTTACCGCGCTTGGCGCCGGGGTGATGCCGGTGAGCGATCGCAATCCGTTCATCGCGGCGAAGTTTCCGACACTCCTACCATTCACCTTCACTTTCGAAGACGGCGCGCTAGAAGCCGTTCTCGAAGAGATATTCACCCATCCGCGCGAAACGATCGAGGCGGCGCGTGCGGCGCGCGCTGCCGCGATGCCGCAACTCTCGACGCGGGAAACCGCCCGACATATCACAAATTGCATAGACCTTCTGGAATATTTCGAGTTCTCTTTCAAATCGCCGCAGGATTTCTTCGTTCTCTGACTTAGCTATAGCTGCTTTCCGGCGCAAAACGCAGTTTTCGGAAGACAGCGCCGCGCACCATAAAACAACAAAACCCGTCACCTGCGGGAAGGCCTCAATTGCAGGCAAATCCACTCCGACCCCCATTGCCCCCATTGCCCCCTTGATCTGGCATCCGGCCTTCGCTAACAAGGTGGCGTGATCGCCGATGCCCGGGATGGCATGCGCCGCCCGGCGGTGATAGGGGGGTCTTAGGAGGGGGGGGTTGCCGGTCCCCTCCGGGGCGCGCGGCCGGCACGAGACCCCGTGATGGCCGCCAGGAGAGTGTGGATGGCAACGACCATCTTCGGCACCGTCACTACCGGCGTCACGCTCACCACGGCGTATCAAAATCCGCTGAGCGTCACCGCGAACAGCTATGTCACGAACACCGCGGGCGGCGACGCCGTCTACGGCAACACCGCCGCCGCCTGGACCGTAAGCAACCTCGGCACGATCAATGGCACTGGCACGTCCGGCACCGGCATCCTGTTGCGGGCGGGTGGCAATGTCACCAACGGCGCGAGCGGTTCAACCATCGGTTTGATCAAAGGGTATTTTGAAGGAGTTGTTATCGAAGGAAGCCCCGGGACTGTTGCCAATTTCGGCACGATCACCTCGACCCGGACCAACGGAGCTGCCATCGACCTCGTCGCCGGCGGCAGCGTCACCAACGGCCAGAGCGGCTCCGCCGGCGGATTGATCCAAAGTGGCGGGAATGATGGCGTCTATGTTTTCACCGGTGCCGGCACGGTCACCAATTTCGGCACGATCCAGAGCAACAGCAGCGGCGCCGGGGTCCGATTTAACATCGGCGGCAGCGTTACCAACGCCATCAGCGGGCTGATCGAGGGCGGGGTAGGCGTCGAGACCGGTATTGGAGTCGGAACGCTCGCTGGCGCGGCCGGCACGGTCGTCAATCTCGGCACGATCGAGGCGTCCAGCAGCGCATTCGGCGCCGGCGTCGACCTGCTTGAGGGAGGCAGCGTCACCAACGGCGGGCTCGACGGCCGGGTTGATCGAGGGTCCGCTGAGCGGGGTCAGCATAAACGGCAACCCCGGCACCGTCGTCAATTTCGGGACGATCGAGGGCACCGGGACTAGCGGCATCGGGGTCGATCTCGCCTCCGGCGGCACCGTCGCCAATGGGCGGAGCGGCGCCGCGGGTGGACTTATCACCGGCTTCGACGCGGTCGATATCTCCGGCTCCGCCGGCACGGTGGTCAATTTCGGCACGATCACCGGGATAAATGGCATCGGCGTCGACTTAACGGCCGGCGGCAGCGTGACCAATGCATCGAGCGGCACAATCACCGGCTACGGGGATGGCATCGCCATCGTCGGCTCCGCCGGTACAGTCGCAAACCAGGGCACGATTGCAAGCCTCGGTAGTTTCAGCATCGGAGTCGTCCTGCAAGCTGGTGGCAGCGTCACCAATGGCGCGAGCGGCTCGACCGCGGCACTGATCGAGGGGCCTCAGGACGGCGTCGCGCTTAACGGGATCTCCGGTAGCGTCGGGACCGTCCTCAATTACGGCACAATCGCTGCTACCAACACTGCTGGCTTCGTTCGTGGCATCGTTCTTTTCGCGGGTGGCAATGTCACCAATGGCGCAAGCGGCTCGACCGCGGCACTGATCGAAGGGGCTCTGTACGGCGTTCAGACCGGCTTGGTTAAACACCTTGGCGGCACCGTCGTCAATTTCGGCACAATTGCCGCCACCGGCACCTCCGGTATCGGCGTCTATCTTGTGGCGGGCGGCGCAGTCACCAACGGCGCAGCCGGCTCGACCGCCGCCCTGATCAGCGGTCACCAGAGCGCCATCAATATCTCTGGGGGCGCTGGAACGGTCAGTAATTTCGGCACGGTCTCGGCCGTGAAAACCGGCGGCACGGCGTTCGTCACCGGGATCGGCCTCCGCGGCGGCGGGACGGTTACCAACCAGGCAGGCGGGCTGATCACCGCCTATGACGTCGGCGTCAGCAATTTCGGCACTTCAGTCACGCTCGCGGTCACCAATTACGGCACCATCCAGAGCACGCAAACGAGGTCGTTCGTCGTCGCCCCCGGCACCACATTTACCGGCTTTGGCGTTCAGGTGGGCGCGAGCGCGACCGGCATTGTTAACAATTTCGGCACGATCAGTTCGGCCCAGACCAATGGCGGTGGCGCGATCCTGCTGCAGGACGGCGGCAGCGTCACCAACGCCTCAAGCGGGCTGATCGAGGGCGCCAATAGCGGCGTCTCGATCGGCAACACCGCCGGCGGGGCGGGCACCGTCGTCAACAGCGGCACGATCGAAGCGCTGGGATCGATCACCAACAGCAGCGGATCGATCACCGGCGGCAATGCCGTCGATCTCAATGCAGGCGGCAATGTTCAAAACGGCGCGGCCGGCCTGATCGCCGGCTATCACATCGGCATCCTGGTGCCGTCATCGGCACCGTCCAGCGCCGTCGCCACCGTCACGAATTTCGGCACGATCGAGGCCCGTCAGACCGCCATCAACGGGTTTGACGGCGTCGGCGTGCAGCTCGACCGGGGCGGGAGCGTCGCAAATTACGGCCTGATCAGCGGGCAGCTGGGCATCCTGGTGCCGACCACGCCCGGCGCCACCGGGACGGTCTCGAATCTGGGCACGATCGAGGCGACCGGCAGCTTCACGGTATCGGGCACCGTTGCATTGTATCCTGACGCTGTCCGCCTCGACGGCGGCGGGGTGGTCACCAACGGGCAGAGCGGCACGGGTGCGGGATTAATCACTGCGGGTTGGGTCGGCGTCGAGATAACGAACGCCGCCGGGACGCTGGTCAATTTCGGCACGGTCGAGGGCACCGGCACCGTCGTCAGCCCCAAGGGCTTCCTCAGCACCGGCGTTGTCATCAGCACGGGCACCGTCATCGACGGCGCCACCGGGGCGACGGCTGCGTTAATTACTTCTGACGCGGGTGCTGCGGTATACATGGGCGGGATCGGCCTCGTACCGACGGCGAGCGACACCGGCACCGTCAGCAATTTCGGCACGATCTCCAACACCGGCAACGGCGCGGTCGCAGGGCATTCCGCGATCAGACTGGCGGCGGGCGGCAGCGTCTTGAATGCCGGGCTCGTCGAGAGCGCTTCCGGCGACGGAATCTCGATCGGCGGCACCACGGTTGGGGGCGCGGGCACGGTCACCAATTTCGGCACGATTACCAGCGGAGAGACCGGAACAGTAGGGGCTGCGGTCTATCTCGGCGCCGGCGGTGTCGTCACCAATGGCGCAAGCGGCACGGCCGCAGCACTGATCAGTGCAAATCACACCGGGGTTTCTCTCAAAAACACGGCCGGGACGGTCTTCAATTTCGGCACCGTCGTCAGCACGGCGCCACTCTCGAGCGCTAGCGGCTCCGGCGTCTACCTCGGAGCGGGCGGCCAAATCACCAATGCGTCGGGGGCGACAATCAGCGCACTGCGCGCCGCGGTGTCGATCGGCAATACCTTCGCGACGTCGGCCGCCGCCTCGATCGACAATTTGGGCATCCTGACCGGCAATACCGGCGTCGCGGTCGGCGCCGTCGACACCGGCAACAACACCCTCACCAATGCCGGCTCGATCACCGGCACTGGTGGCACCGCGGTCAAGTTCGGCTCCGGCAACGATCTGCTGACCGTCGATCCAGGAGCGGTCTTTATTGGGCTCGTCGATGGCGGCGCCGGCAACAACACATTGGAGCTCGCCGCCGGAGGAGCGACCGGCACACTGAGCGGTCTCGGCACGAGCTTTGTCGATTTCGGAGCGGTACGAGTCGATGGAGGGGCCGTCTGGCAGGTCTCCGACGCGGCCAGCGCGGCCCCCGCTTTCGTCAATGACGGAACGGTCCTCGTTCTCAACAGCAACACGCTCGAATTCGGCGCCGTCGGCGAGGACCCAGGGAATAGCGGCGTGATCGGCGTCGGCAGCAGCGGCGTCGCCGAGTTCCAGAACACCGTTGCGACCGGGCAGACCCTGAACTTCCTCGACGCAACCGGCACCGCGAAGCTCGACGCGGCCGCTCAGTTCGGCGCGACGATCGCCAGCTTTGCGGTGGGCGACACAATCGACCTCGTCAATACGACGGCGACCAACCTTGCCTATTCGGGCAACACCGTCGGCGGCACCCTCACCGTCCTCAACAACGGCGCCACGGTCGCGGCGCTGACAATTTCGGGCAGCTATGCGCCAAGCCAATTCGTACTGACGAGCGACGGGCACGGCGGCAATCAGATCACGCTGACCCCATCGCCGCCGGTCAACGTCTTTGATTTCGTCTTTACTTATAATGACGGCAAGGACTACTATGACGGCACGGTCGCCGACAATGGCCAGTTTGGCTACTTCGTGAACGAAGTGTTCGTGTTTGGCGACGGCACATACGACATCTTCAACCAGGCCGGCACTGCACCGGAGCCTTCCGGTACGGTTGCCGTCACCTATTATTCACACGGCGGACCGGGCCAGGCATCGTACACTCCGGTGCTGACCGCGGCCGGCAAGCCCGACGCCTCGAACGGGCTGGGGAGCGAAAGCGATTCGATCCTCGGCACCAATGGAGGTCCTTATCCTTTTAGCCCTTCGACCGAGGCCGCGATCCCGACATCCAATCTCTATGGCTTCGTCTTCAACTATTCGGATGGCGCGGCCTATTACTTCGGCACCGTGGCAGAAAATTCGCCCCAATACGCGGCGATCGCCGGCTCTTCCTCGCCTTATCTGACGGTGTCCGACGGGTATTACTACATCTTCAGCGAGGGAACGACGGCCGAGCCCAGCGGGACGGTGATCATCAACGGTTATCGAGACGGCGGCAACGCGACAACCTACTCCACCGTCGGCAATGGCAGCGCGGGTCTGGGCTCGGAGTCCGGCTCCTTCCTGGTCGACGGGACCCAGTTCAATTTCAGCCCCACCCAGGAGGCCACCGATCCGCCGCCCGTCGGCACGACCGCCGACATGATCCTACGCGACGCCGGCAACGGCAATTACGAGATTTACGACATTGGCAGCAATTCGATCCTCGGAGGCTACCCATTGGGTCAGGTCGGCACCGATTGGCAGTTTGCCGGCCTAGGTAACTTCAGCGGCAGCGATACGACCGACATGATCTTGCGCAGCGCCACCACCGGCAACTTCGAGGTCTACGACATCAGCAATAACAATATCACCTCGGCGGCGAGCCTCGGCCAGGTCGGATTGGAGTGGCAGGTTGCCGGTTTCGGCAACTTCAACGGTTCCGGCACGATGACCGACATGATGCTGCGCGACACGCTGACCGGCACGTTCGAACTCTACGACATCAGCAACAACAGCATCACCTCGGCCAACGCGATCGGTCAGGTCGGGCTCGAGTGGCAGGTCGCCGGCTTCGGCGATTTCAATGGCGACGGCACGACCGACATGCTGCTGCGCGACACCAATACCGGCGCCTTCGAGGTCTACGATATCAACAACAGCCAGCTCACTTCGGCCAGCTCTTTAGGCCAGGTCGGGAATGAATGGCAGGTTGCCGGTTTCGGCGACTTCAACGGCGACGGCACAACCGATATGATAATGCGCGACACCCTCAACGGGGTGTTCGAGCTCTACGACATCATCAGCAACAGGGTCACTTCGGCCGCCCCGATCGGTCAGGTCGGGCTGGAGTGGCAGGTGGCCGGCTTCGGCCCTATCAACGGCGCCGGCACCGCCGACATGGTGCTGCGCGACGTCAACAACGGCGCCTTAGAGTTCTACGACATCGCCAACAATCAACTAACCGGAGCCGCCAGCCTGGGCCAGGTCGGGCTCAAGTGGCAGGTCGGCGGCTTTGCGGCCGATCCTCCAACCTCATCCCAACCCATCGGCGCCTCGAACTCTCAAATCGCTCAGGTGACGGCCGGATTTGCGGCTGCGGCTTCGACTGCGAGCCTCTTCGACGGGACGGGACAGGAGCCAAGTTCGCAGCTCTTCGCCGCGCCAGTCCACTCCATGATGTAGGACGGACCCGAAACAGCGGTGACGTGGCGCGTCTGTGTGATTTGGTTGCGGTGATCGAGCCGCCGACATCCTGTGGCAGAACGACGACGCCTCCGCCGCGATTTGGGAGATGAACGGGACCAACATCATCGGCGACGGCATTCTCGCCACCAACCCCGGGCCGAGCTGGCCCACGTGATCGGAACGGGCGATTACAACCGTGCGGAACAGAACGACGTCCTGTTGCAGAAGGACAATGGCCAGGCGGCGATCTGGCTGACGAGCGGCATGACGCCGACCGTGTAAACCACCCTCGAGCCCAATCCCGGCGTCAGCTGACGCCTGCAAGGGGATAGCGGGCGCTCGCCCGCCTGATGCGCTCTGCCGTGCGCCAGCGCATAGACCTGGATGCCGCCCGGCGACCCGGTGGAGGGAAGGCGTATCCCTGGTCATCACCGAGCAGGGGCTCGGCGACTGCATTATGTTCGCGCGCTACCTGCCACTGGTCGCTCGCCGTGGAGCGCAGATCACGCTTGCCTGCCGTCCGCCGCTGCAGCCGATCTTCGAGCGTGTCGCGGGCATCGACGCGCTGCTCTCGCCGCTGCCCGATCAGCCTCTGGCGAAGATCAATCTGTTGCAAGCCCAATTCGACGCCTGGGTTCCGCTGTTAAGCCTGCCATTCCATCTCGAGACCGGATTCGCCACCGGACCGGCAGAAATCCCCTACCTTTCGATCGACCCCGTCCGCACCGTGGCTTGGCGCGAACGCTACGAGACGGCCGGCGGCAGGCGCGACCGGCTTTCCCGTGTGGATCATGGTCCCCGATTGTCCGCACTGGCCCTGGTGCCTCGGCCGCGATCACACGCCGTCGTATCCGACAGCAAGGCTGTTTCGCCAGGACGTTCAGCGTAACTGGTCCGATGTCGTCGAAACGATCACGCAGAGGCTCGTGATGCTCGCTGGAAAATAAAGCATACCCAGAAGCAGCCCTACCCCCGGTCCTCCCCGTGGAGACCTAATCTTTGCTCGGAAATCTCCACCGGGCAGCTATCCTGCCTCGTCATGGCGAGTTCACGCCCGGGGGGCAACAGCTTGACGAGAGGGCGCTTTTCGAGCCCTGAAGCGCGGTTTTTCTCTGTCGTCAGGGAAATGCCGGTGGGGTGGGCCATTGCCCGCTCCGTCGCGGCGGTCGCTTGGCAAGGTCGCCCGAGCCGTCCGCAATAGTTCCGACGGTCGTCGAGATTCACCAAATTTTCTTTGTTGCTCCGTCTACTCGCCCACCCCAACGCTCGATTCGGGGTGCGGACGGCTTGGCGTTTGGCGGCGCCAGCCAGCAGGCACTTGGAACATGGGACGCCGAGTGCTAAGCGATGACAACGGACCTCGGCGAGCGAGGCATCTGACGAAATCTTGGACAATGGTTGCATGCAGGAACGACGCGAGCGGGATTCGAGCGAACCGAGAGGACCAACCCCCATCGCCGACCAGCCGGCAACCGAAGAAAAC
>Ga0306924_10000437_pt1 | contig 34534 bp, 35 predicted proteins | sample sta12Can44000111_FD_203756 | JGI IMG/M metagenome (GOLD analysis project Ga0306924, IMG submission 203756) | Lab enrichment of tropical soil microbial communities from Luquillo Experimental Forest, Puerto Rico - statanox.12C.anox.44.000.111 (v2)... | ecosystem: Environmental > Terrestrial >... | reverse complement strand
CGACTGCTGCGCCTGCGCCGCGAGCGGCCACGCAACCACCGTGCCGCCGATAAGCGTGATGAAGTCGCGTCGCTTCATTCGATCACCTCGTCGGCGCGGGCGAGCAGCGTCGGCGGCACGTCGAGGTCGTCCGCCGCCATCGCCGGAAGCCGATCATCCCGATCCTCGGCAAAGCGATACTCGACAGCGACGTCCTGCCCCTCGACAAATCCGGCCTCGTTCAGGCCCTGCCGGAATGCGCCAACGAGGTTCTCGGAGCCGGCCGCCGCCGTGGAGCGGAGAGAGCCGATCACTGGTATCGGCGCCTGCTGCGCCCGCGCCAGGAGCGGCCACGCCACCGCGCCGCCAAGCGTGATGAACTCGCGGCGCGTCATTGCCCAATGCCTCCGTGCCCTCCACAAAGGATAGCACACCTCGGCGCGGTAGACTGCTGCATCCATCCCCCTGGGCGGAACGAGATGATCGCGATCAACCCGCCGATAATTTTTTCCAAGGAGGTAGCCTAAAACAGGCCACCCCACTTACCGCGCCAGCAACCTCCCTCACCACCAAAAATCGTTTTACGCCAAATTTCCAGGGATGGGGCCTGGATGAAAATTTGAAACTAAAAAGTCCCCCCTACCGGGGGGCCCCATAGAGGTTCGGCGGCAAGACAAAATGAGGTTAGCCTCGCGGCTCGTGCTGCCGCCCTCATGCCGCGCACCCGCCCCGGCGCCTCCATCCTGCACTTATAAACTATACAGTAGGGGAGCGCAGGCAAGGTTTATCCGCATGAAATCGACATCCAGGAAACGCAGCCCAAGCATCGTAAACTTGACAGTCAGGGGACGCTACCTCACCCAACGCGAGATCGAGCGGCTGATGGACTGCGCCCGTAAGCATGGCCGCTACGGGCATCGCGATGCGACCATGATCCTGGTCGCCTATCGGCACGGCCTGCGAGCCTCGGAGGTCTGCGACCTGCAATGGCAGCAGATCGAGCTATCCGAGGGTCGCCTGCAGGGCGTCGAACCCCTCTGCCGTTTCGAGCAGGTTACGCGAGGTGTGCCTCCCGGGGGAGAAGGTTCCCTGACACCCCCGAGAGATTATCCTGCTGCTCAGGTGGGTGTTTTCCTGCGATCCGAGCCACAACTCGCCCCACCCCAGCAGCCCCATCGCCGAGCGCGGCGCGTAGTTCGCGCGCGACAAGTTGGCTTCCCACGGCCATAAGTTGCGAGCCAGTAACGCGTCACTGTCTTTGGCCTTTTACGCCGTTGCGCGTCACCAGACCCGTCCAAGCGTCACATCAAGGAGCTTATGAATGGCCCTCCTCAGGGCGCGTCCATCACCCTGCTCCTCAGGCGCCAGCAAGCGCCGCTCGATGAGCCTGTCCACTTCGCTGCGACGCACTTCAATTGTTACACAGCGCAGCCCGCGGCGACGCCGTTCGCGATGAAGGCGCATACGTTCGGCGGCACGGGAAGGGCTCGGAAGGCGCGCGGACTCGGTCATGGCCCATCTCCGTTACTGTCGGGCGGTTCGAGCCCAAATGCGACCAGCGCCTTGCGAGCGTCGCCGCGCCAGCGTCCGCCAAAGCGGATTCCAGCAGTTGATGGGCTTCGAGGTGAACGCGGGCTAAATTCAGCGCCTCCGAGCCGGCAATGAGCGCGTCGCACCCTGCGCGGTGCTGGTTTGCCAGTGCGCCGGGAAACCTTTGCGGGTCAAAGCTGCCGCGGGCAGGGGTTTGCCAATGTAGCGCATTGATATTGCTTGCCTGGGGCACACCGCCCCTGGGCACCACAGGTTTAAAGACCACCTAACAAAGCCAGCGACTGATTGGAATCGCCTCGCTGCCGCCTGGACGAGTTTCCGCAGCATTGTGCGATTTCGAAGATATCGCGCGCGTGAACGATACGGGCCCAGAACAATGGAGCGTCGATGAGCACTCCAGCGGAAATTTCGACTTGTACCCAGCAGGATTACAATCAGATCCTCGATGAGTTGCACGAATTCTGGGGTGCGCGCGATACACGCCACCTGCACCATCCATTTTTAATCCATGAGTTCGGAAACTCGGCGTTCGTCATCCGTACAAGTGGTCAGGTCGTCGCTTACTTGTTTGGCTTTGTCTCGCAGACCGAGCCGGTTGGATATGTACATACTGTCGCCGTACGGACGTCTGCCCGCCGGCAACACCTCGCAAAGCAGCTTTTCCGACACTTCACGCAATTTGCGCGAGCGCAAGGCTGCAGGCACATCAAAGCGATCACCACACCGACAAATCTCGATTCCATCGGATTTCATAGGAGCCTCGGCATGCAGCTCCTGGGTGAACTCAACAGCGATGGAATTCCGGTCGTTTCGGATTATGCCGGCCGCGGTGCCGCTCGCGTGGTCTTCTGGAAATCCATCTGACCCGACATCGACCAGAGCGGACGAAAGTCGTCCCTCATGGCATCAGGGTAACCCATATTGAGGCAGGATAAGCGCGGCATCTCACCTTCAAGCCTACGCCCGCTTGGATCTTGATTTCTGGTGGCTCTCCTCGGCGCCGAGAGTCCGTCCTCCTCCTTTGCGCTGACCAGGCTTTCCGTCCTGCGCCGTTTTGGCGGCCGCACGCTCGCTCTTTGCGCGCTCCGCCGATTTGGTGGCGACACGCTCCGCCTTTGAGACGTGCTTCGCGGCGACGCGCTGCGCGGTCGCGCGCGCCTCTCGCTTCTTTCGCTGGCGGGCCGCAACGCGCGCCGTTGGCTCGCCTCCCTTGGCATTAGCTTCCAATGCGCGCACCGGTGTAGGCGCCGCCTTAGCGAGGGATTGGGCAGCGCTCGCCATGTCCACGATCATAGGATCGCCGGCCTCAAACATGCTCTCCAGGTCGGACGGCCCCGTAGGCGTGACCGTCTCGCGCAAGGGATTCGCGGCCAAGATCATTTTCACGCTCGTCGGCTGACAATGATTCCATTCCGCCCGGTCGCGCGGACCATAGGGACAGACGACGCCGTTCCTGGCTGCGATCTGGTGCCACACCTGCGCCTCGGGAGAGCCGGGCGAGCCGATGCCGCGCATGTCGACGGCAAGCCCATAGGTGTGCAGCGAGTTGAACTTGTCGGAGAAACCGCCGACTCCGAAGGCGGGCGGCCGATACGCCGAGAACACGGCCGCGAAGGGCAGCCCCGCGCTGCGTGCTTCGCGTATGGCGTGTTCCAGCCGAACCGCGAATTCGGGATGCAGACGGCCGATCGCCAAGTCCGGGCCTTGCAGTGTCATGGTGTAACCGGGGCTCGCGGTCTCCACCAAATAGGCGCGGGCTTCCGCAACTTCCTCCGGAGTCCTCGACGCGTCTACACAAGTCGGCTCGCTGCCAGGCGACGGGTTCGACTGGTCCGTGGGCTCGTTCGAGCCGCATGGCGGAACGGGAGGCGTTGCGGGAAGCGACGCATCCGATCCCGAGCTATCAGAAAGCGCAACATCCGACGCGGCGGATACGGTGACAAAAGCCGCGACCAGCGCTGCTGTGAGTACGGACGCGCAATTAAAAGTTCCGGCGAGAAATCGTCGCATGAGTTCCCCGTGCTGATTTTCGGGAGGATGTCCGCGTCCACGGACGAGGCGCACGTCTACGGCCGATTGCGTCGACAATGTGGCTGTGCGCGCACGCCGACGCTCGATCGCTGAACGAATGTTTTCTGCTGATTCAATATGTGATGAGTCAGGGAACTCAGACGATCAAAAGTTCCGGATTCGGCAACTCCGCGGCGCAGATGTGAGTCGCTGGAGCCGCCCGGGCAATTGGATCAATCACCCTCGTGGCCAGCAACCCACGTGGCAAGCACGGTCACGTCAGCCGGGTCGAAGGCGACAAGATCGGCGCGGGATCCGGCAACGAGATGCCCGAGCGTTTGCCCGAGACCGAGGAAGGCCGCGGGATGTGCCGAGGCAAACCGCAGCGCGTCCGGCAAAGAAACCCCGAGCAGGCGAACGCAATTTCTAACCGCGCTCGCCATATCGAGAACCGTCCCGGCGAGCGTGCCATCGTCCCTCACGCAACAACCCTCCTGTGCGGTGATGCTGTCCCCGTGGAGGTTGAAACTGGAACGACTTCCGCCGACGGGCGGCATCGCATCGCTCACGAGCATGGGATGGCCGAGGCCACGCAGGGCAAGGCGGAGCATGGCGGGATCGACGTGCACACCGTCGGCGATCAGCCCATACCAAGCCTCAGGCGACTCAAGAGCCGCCGCGATGGGTCCGCCCTCGCGGCTCGACAAGGGGCGCATGGCATTGAAGAGGTGGGTGAAGCCGCTAAGCCCCTCCGCCATGGCCGCGCGGGTCTGCCGGTATGATGCCATGGAATGACCTAGCGATACACGGATGCTGGCGGCGACGAGCTGCGCAATGAATCCCGGCGGCACCACTTCGGGTGCCAAGGTCACCAGCAGCACGCCCTTGCGTTGGGCGGTCAGCATGGCGAGTTCATCGGACGACGGCTGCCTGATCTGGCTCCTATCGTGCACGCCCGGCTTTTCGGGCGACAAGTAAGGCCCCTCCAAGTGCAGGCCCAGAATACTTGGCTCGCTGCCGATCGCGGCGTTGACCGCTTCCATCGCGAGCCACATTTTCTCTGCGCTGTCACTGATGAGTGTCGGCAGCAAGGCCGTGGTGCCGCGTCTCCTATGCGCCGCCGCGATGGCGCAAACGCCTTCCACCGTCGGCTGATCGTTGAACAGCACGTCGCCGCCACCGTTCACCTGCAGGTCGACGAATCCGGGCGCGAGCCACGCACCCTCCGGCAGTGTACGAGTGGAAATCGTCCGCGGCAGGTCCGTTGTCGGCACGAGATCGGCGATGCGAGCGCCATCGACGATGACCGCCGCACGCTCGTGCACCACGGTGCCGTCGAAAACGTGGTCCGCCGCTATGGCGTGCAGCGCTGACCGCTTCATCTGGTCCGCGTGACCTTTTGCAAATGGCGCGGTAGGTCCACGTTGGTGCCCCGGCTTTGCGCGAGGCGGATCGCCAGCGCATAGAAGGTCTGGATCAGGCACACCGCATCGGCATCGGGATGATCCGGGGTGAGCGCCGGCAAGCCTCCAGATCCGTGCTCGCCAGTCACGAATACGTTCGCGTTCTTGCGGCGAAGGTCCGCGGCGAGGGCCTGCAGGCCGGCTGCGGCATGATCGGTCGGGACGAACAGCAGAGCTGGATATGACGATTCCACGAGCGCGATCGGACCGTGGAGGAATTCGGCGCTGCTGAACGCTTCGGCATGAAGGTTCGAGGTCTCCTTCAACTTCAAGGCGGCCTCCCGCGCGATCGCGAGGGTGGGTCCGCGTCCCAGGGTCATCATGCTCGTCGCCTCGCGGAGCGGCTTTAAGGCCGCACTCCAGTCGAGTCGCATCGCAGCCGCGAGCCGATCCGGTAGTCGCCCGATTGCCGCCTGCAATTCATGGAGGCTTGCCCATCCCGCGGCGAGATGCAGCCAGGCAGAAAGGCTGGCCACAAACGTCTTCGTTGCCGCCACGCTAAGCTCCGGCCCTGCGGCCATCGGCAGCACGATATCGGATACTTTCGCCAGCGGGCTCTCGGTATCGTTGACGATGGTTGCTGTAAGTGCGCCGGCGGCCTTAGCCGTCTCTACCGACTCAATGAGGTCATCGCTTCTTCCGGATTGTGAAACCGTGAGAAAGAGTTGACCGCTAAGCTTCATCCGTTGCTTGTAGATGGTGGCCACATTGGGCGCAAACGCGCCTACGGGGATGCCAAGATGGCGCTCCAGCAGATGCTTTCCGAATGTCGCGGCGTGGGCCGAGCTCCCGCGCGCACAGGTAAGCACGAAGTTCGGCGGCTGCCGCCTGACGCGATGCAGCAGCTCCGCGAGCGGCGCTTGCAATACCTCCGGCTGCCGCCGCACTGCGTCGGGGCTCGTTTGCCATTCCGCTTCGATGTTGACGCGGCTTTCGCTCACCGGGATTCCCTCGGTCCGGCAACGTTATGGTGCAAGGATTCTGCCGCATCATGGGCCAATTGCAATGCGCCTCCGACCGCATCGCCGCGTGGCGCAACGAGATGACCGCGCGCGGCGTCCACCAACCACGGCTCGGTGCGGCAAGCCCGCCGTGCCGAGCAAGAGGGTGTCTCGCCGGGGCATTCATATTTTTTTGATTGTTCCTCCGCCTCCTAACGCGCGAGAACCAATTAGGATCGACAAGCGTTCTTTGGCGTGCCAGGATTTTGCGTGACCCATGGATACCGAACGCGCGAGCCCGCGCTATTCCGACATTGACGCTTGGGCGCCCGTAGACATCGCCGAGGCGATGATCGAGGGCCAATTCACGGCGGTGGCCGCGGTAAGGGCTGCCCGCTTCGCAATTCTGGAGGCGGCACTCGCCGCCGCGGAACGATTGCGAAAGGCCGGCCGGTTGGTCTATGTCGGCGCCGGCACCTCCGGCCGACTGGCCGTTCAGGATGGGGCCGAGCTCGTTCCCACGTTCAGTTGGCCACAAGAGCGGCTGGCGCTGCTCATTGCGGGCGGCAGGAGCGCGTTGCTGCGGTCAGTGGAGGGGGCCGAGGATGAGGTGGATCAAGCTGCTCGGCTTGTTCAACAGCACGACATCGGCGCGGACGATGTCGTCATCGCCGTCGCCGCGAGCGGCACAACGCCCTTCACGGTGACCTGCCTCAATGAAGCAAAGCGGCGTCGCGCTTTGACAATCGGCGTTGCGAATAACCGTGATACGCCGATCCTCAAGGAGGCCGATCACGCCATCTGGTTGGATACCGGCGCCGAGCCGATCGCTGGATCCACCAGAATGAAAGCCGGAACGGCGCAGCGTATCACGCTCAACGTCTTTTCCTCCGTGGTCATGATTTTGCTCGGCCGCGTCTACGATGGCCTCATGGTGGACCTGCAGGCCGTCAATCAGAAGCTCGTGCGACGCAGTGAGTCGATTCTCACGCGGCTCACCGGCCGCAGCGGCGACCAAGCGCGCGAGGCATTGCATCGTGCAAACGGCAACGTGAAGGTCGCCGTGCTGCTTCTGCACGGCTGCGACGTGAAGGAAGCAACAGAGGTTCTCAGTCGCGCGGGGGGACAGTTACGCGCGGCGCTCGCGGACATCGGCAAGCCCGCTCCAGAACCCGCCGATCTGAGCGACCTGACGACGTGACGCGGTGGTCAGCCCGCTTGCCGAACGCCGGGCCGAAGCTCGGAGGCGGGAGCGAGGAATTTCGAGTCCTCTTTGTACCAGGAGTGTTCGCAGGCGCAGAACGGACAGAATTTCCGCATGAAAGGACCGAACGATCGGGTAAATTCCTTGGGATCAGCGTCCATGCCCATGAACATATAGTGGCCGGTGAGCCGGCAGCGCGTGATGACCTGAGCCATCGGACTCCTCCGTCCTAAATAACAAGGCCGATAAGACAACAGCGCTGCTCGAACAAGGTTCCGCCTGCGCCAAGCCAGGGCGTCGTGAGAAGAGTCGGCTAGCGGTCTTTCGCCGCGATCTCCATGATCAGCTTCTTGAGAATGGCGTCAGCGAAAGTCTCATAGTTTCGTGCGGCGACCACAAACGCTCCGAGGCCGCCGATCACGTTGTCATAATAGTAACGATCGAGATCAGGTTCGAGCGCGAGGATGGGTAATCCGTTGATCCCGATGCCGGCGGCGATCGCCGCGTCGCGCGCGAGCATGACCGGGCGACCGCGGTTATTCGAGCCGTCGCCAGAGACGTCGATGACGTGGCGGCTCGCGCGAAATGGGCTCAGCGGAAATAGCGTCGCCGCATAATCGATAGCGCCGCTGATCGATGTCCCTCCGCCGAACAGCTGGCGTGGCGCACGCTCGATCGCATTAGCGAAGGTGGTGGCGGTCTTCTCGTCACCAACAGGCGCCCATCCCACCACCTGAACCTGCAGCACCGGCCCCGTCCATTGCACCATGGTCACGGCGATCGCCTGGTTCGGTCCGGAGCGGATGGCTTGCAGCACGCGCGCGTGCCGGAATGCCGCGACATAGCCTTGCTTTTGCAGATCGAAGCGGACCTGATCCACGCTGCCCGAGGCATCGACCGCGAGCACGAGCTGAAGGTCCACTGCAGGCTGCGCCTTCGCGCCTGCGGCGCCGGCAAGCATCACCAGGAGTGTCAGCGGGATGGCGCGAGAGAGCAGGGCCCATTTTCTCCCACTCGTCCCCGTGAAGCTGAGAAGCCTCAATTCCCGTTTTTGCGGGACTGAGCGGAGGTTTGCCCTCGGTCGCGCTTCAACCTGAGACACTATGATTGCGTCCCGCGCCGGCTCGTGTCGCTCGAAACTCTCGCAAACGTCGCCAGGATGCGCGCCCCGGCTCGCAACGTTCCAATGAGGCTTCCCGCCACCTTGGACTTGCCGCCGCGCCGCCGATGATAATCCACCGGGATCTCCAGAATGCGCAGTCCGGCCCGCGCCACCCGCATCTGCATTTCGACGTTCCATCCATACGTGAGCTCGCGCATTCCGAGCTCCAGCAAGGCCTGCGGCCGGATCGCGCGCAGAGCGCACATATCCGTATATTGCACGCCGTAAAGAAGCCGCATGCCCCAACCGGCGAGGCGCCCCGCCGCGAGCTGATGCCAGCCGATGCTGCCGGGCTCGCGATTGCCGCGCGCGCGCGATCCGATCACGAAATCGTAGCGGCCGGATCGGATGGGCTCGACCAGTCGGGCAATGCTGCCCGAATCGTCGGCACCGTCACCGTCCATGAAGACGACGATCTCAGCATCCTCGGCTGCCATCGTCGCCGTGAGGCATGCCCGGCCGTAGCCGGGCCCGGCATCGATCACCTCCGCGCCTGCGGCTTTCGCCCGCATCGCGGTGGCATCGCGACTGCCGCCGTCGGCCACGATGACGCGGGATACGATCGTGCGGGGGAGGCTGCGCACTACCTCCGCGATTGACTGCTCTTCGTCGAGCGTTGGTATCACCACGACAATGCTGCCGCCGCCGACTTTTCCCGTAGCAACCTCATCGCGTTGCAGCGCCGCGTTCGTCATTAGAGGCTCCAGCGCAGACCGCAGTTGGCACAACAGGCAGGTGGCTTGTCCGACAGGAGCGCTTGCCGGAACGACCGGTACGCCGCGCCGTTCCAAATCTCTCGCAGCGTCTGCTGGGTGGCATCGCCCAACGTGTAGTTTTCATAACCGCGTTGCGAGAATGGCGCGATGCAGCAGGGCAGCGCTCGCCCATTCGCAGTGAAATACATCACCGTCCAGGGTCGCCGGCAGAGCGTCCAGGGCGAACCGCTGTCATCGCGCTTAAGGCTCATGCCAGGCTCCGACGCGCCGCCGGAGGCGGCAAAGGCGATGCCGTAAGACCGCGCGAGTTCGGTTGCCGCCTCGAGATAAGCTCCTTCCTCCCGCGTCATTTGCTCGTAGAGAGCCTGGTCGGGCCGGGCCAGGCCGATGGCATCTTTTTCGAAGAATACCAGACGCTGGAGATAGACTTCGCGCACGCCGATATCCGCCGCCAGTTCGACGAAAGCGGGCAACTCGGCAATCGTTTCCTTGAGTCCCGTCAACCAAAGAGAGACGCGCGGCCGATCCGCTCCTTCACGTTCCTGCAGATGGCGAAACGCGCGGACGTTGCGCAGGATGCGAGCAAAATAATCCTTTCCACGGATGGCCAGAAAGGATTTGGCATTGGATGCATCGAGTGAGACGCGCAGCTCGTCGAGACCCGCCGCGATCAGCGCGCGACCGTTCCGTTCGTTGAGAAGGGTGCCGTTGGTATTGAACAGAACATAGGTGCCTCGCTCCTTAAGATAGTGCACCATCCGGGCGAGATTTCTTACCAACATCGGTTCGCCCACCCCGTGCAAGACCGCACGTTGCAAATCTGGAATCTGATCGACGATCGATGTGAAAAGCTCCCAGCTCATGTCGGCGGGGGGCTCGAGCTCAGCGTAGGTGCGCGGACAGGTCGTGCACAAAAGGTTGCAGCGGTTGGTGGTCTCCAGATAGACGCAGACCGGTTGGCGGGCCGCATGGTCGCTGCGCCGCCCTTCGACGCTCTCGAAGTAGCGCCGAGGATCTACCTTGGCCTCAGGCGGTGACTGCGTCGGCATCGGGCTCCTCCGCCTTGCGTCGATGACGCAGTGCAAATTCCGCGATGAGAATGACAATGCAGGGGCCGTAGATCGGAAGACCATTCAATAGGGTCGGAGGCCAATGCGCGAAATAAAGATAACTGCAGGCGCAGGTGAGATAGACCACGCCGACGAGAGGATAGAAACACAGGAAAGGCACGAGCCAGGCGAAGTACCAGGCGTAGTGCGGTGAAACCAAGAGGGTGAATGCGACGGCGAGCAACATGGCACCGGCGAGATCCGCGCCCGACTTCTGGGCGCGCAGGACGACGAAAAAAGCGAGTGCCGCCATCACCGCAGCAGCGCCCGCCACGTAGAACACAAAGGCTTGCTGCGGCGGCGCGACGATTGCGCCGAGGAGCTGCCACAAGAAAATTCCCGCGCCGCGGTCCAGCCCCTCTTCGCTGATGTAGCTGCCGAGGAACCCGAACACCTTCGGGCCGGCGCCGATATAGGGCAGGTATAGGGCGATGATCGTAGCGACAAAGCCAACAGGAAGGCGCCAGTCCCAACGCTTGTAAAGCGCCGGGGCGGTGACGACCGGAAAATACTTGACCAGTACGCCGGCGCCGAGCGCGATGCCGGCAAGCATCGGGGAGCGGCGGTCAATGGCGAGGAAGGCCAACAGCAGAAAGGCGATGGCGACGATGTCCACGTGCCCGCTGCGTGCGAACTCCCACAACGGCAAGGGGTGCCATGCGTAGATCAAAATGCGCGCCCGCGGCAGCTCGCGCGTCGCAAGCAATTGCAGCATCGTCCAGACTGCGATTGCTTCGAAGGCCATCATCGCAATCTTCATGGCAATCGGAGACTCCGATATGCGCGTGATGAGATAGAAGACGATTTGCGAGCTCGGCGGATAAATCGTGGGCGCGTAATCGACTCGGTTGATGTACGGATAGATCGCGGCGTCGCGCAGGCCCGATAGCGCCGCATCGCTCGGCACGTGAAGGAATGGGTTGATGCCGGCGGCTTGAACGCGACCGTCCCAGATATAGCGGAAGAGGTCGGTCGAGACCGGCGTGCCCGGCAGGAGCAGGCAACGCATGGCAACGCCGACCAGGAGAATGGTTGCAAGGGCTCGACCGCTCGCAGCGCGCTCCTCTCCGCCGCGGACGACGAGCCATGTTGCGATCGCATAAGGTACGCTTTGAAGCAGGAGAAAGACGCCGACTTTAGGGTCATCGAAGTGCGTCACTGCCAGTGCGCCAGCGGCCGATAACACCAGCAGGCAGGCGGCCGAAGCCAGAAGTGGCCAATCGAGTCCCGTGATCCGTTTCACTCCGCAGCCCTCCGGAAGGTGTTGCGGGTGAGACGGTGTCCGAGATCCGAGGTCTCGACCAGAGATTGAAATAAGTCGCGCGTATGCCGCGGCTGTGCGGGAGAAAAATTCGGGGCGAAGGATCGGCCCTCGAACAGCTCTGCCACCAGCATCTTCAATCCTGCGACATCGTCTACGTCGTACCAAGTGGGCAGAATGTGCACGGGCAGACGCAATTCGGCGGCACGCTCCAACGTCTGCGGCGTAACGTGTTGCGTGCTCCAGGCAATGTCCTCGAGCAGACGACGGTGTTGCGCTTTGACGCCGAGCAGGTAGTAACCGCCGTCAAGGGCGGGGCCGAGTACCGCGCGCTCGCCGGGCCGGGCAAGCACCTCGGCGGTCTCGATCAGGAGCGACGTGGGCAGCGTAGGGCTGTCGGAATTGATAACCACCGCCGCGCGATGCCCCCGCGCGAGAAGCTGCGCAATTGCGTGATCGAGGCAGTCTCCCAGAGACGGGTAGCAAGCTTCGATTAGTGCGATGTTTCGCGGTAGGTTGTCGTGAAAGAAGACCCGCGCATCAGCCGGGCCATAGGCGACATAGCCGGCGATCGACGCCTGAGCAGCAGCGGCGAGGATGTTCTCGGCGGCGTCGCGCAGAAATGCCGTGTTGCATAGAGCGGCTTGCTCGAACGTCAGCGGAGGGACCAACCGGGTCTTGGTTTGGCCTGGCACCGACGCCTTGGCCATCACGGCGATCCCGCAGGTCGGCACTGTGGCATTGCCGGTCTCGACAATGGCGCTGCGCATGACCACTCCCATGCCTCACGGTACGCGAAGCGGTGCTCGGTTTGCTGCAGCACTAGAAAAAGACAATTCACAGCGCATGGCCAGCCTACCCGCTCCGGCCAAGAAGGGTGCCGGCGCTCTGCTCACGGTTTCGTGAACGCTCCTTCGCGCAATCAGTTCTACGGCTTATGCCCGGCCAGGGAAAGCGCAGGGAGGAAGGAGCGACGCAGCCATCAAATGTTACGACTCAGGTCGCGACGTCGCTGCGACATTTATCGCGCTCGCCGCCGAGCCCTGCTCCGCCGTCTCGATCTGCGAAGCTCGGCGCGTTTTTTAGCGCAAGCCCTGCACTTGCAACCGACCGCCTTAATGAATGAGTCGAAATAATCGCGCCCATAGTGATAAGTGATCTCGTCACCGGGCTTGATGTTCTTGATCGCGCGAATCTTGATGACGTGTTTTACGAAATAGACTTCCGCATTGGGCCGGCAGGAATGATTGATATAGCGCGCCCGATTTCTACGGCCCGAGCCGTCGATCGTCCAACGGCTGTTAACCTCAAAAAGGTAACGATTATCGATTTCGTCGGCTTGTTCGGTACTTAGCTTCCGGCCGCTGTAGCGGACGATGTACTGTCCCTTCCTGATAGGGACGCGGGCGAAGAGTCCCAGCCCAGCTTTGGATCGGCCGATCCGAAGATGACGCGACGGTGACACTCTCGCAGGCATGAGATTAGGATATGTCCCCCGATGCCGATCCGTTGCTAGATTGATCGGCAGGCCAGCGCTCGATGCTTAACGCTTCAAGCGCACGATGCTTGCAGTTGATTCGGACGGCCTCATTCGCACGAAATATCGAGGATTCGTGCAGCAAGGTGCGCCCATGACCCACTCCACTCCGCGCACTCGCCCCCTTAGCTAACGTTCCTCGATGCAGGCATACGACGTCATCGTCATCGGCGCAGGTCACAATGGGCTGACCTGCGCAGCCTACCTCGGCATGGCAGGGCTGAAAGTCAAGGTCCTCGAACGGCGACCACTCGTCGGTGGCGCGGCGGTCACGGAAGAGTTTCATCCGGGTTTCCGAAATTCCGTCGCCGCCTACGCCGTGAGCTTGCTGAACCCAAAGATCATCGCCGACCTTCGGCTCGTGCAGCACGGACTGAGGATTGTCGAGCGTCGGGCACAAAACTTCCTTCCAACCTTGGATGGCCGGTACCTGCTTGCCGCTGAGGGCCGCACGGAAAGCAACATTGCGAAATTCAGCCGTCGCGATGCCGAGCAATATCCTGCCTTCATCCGTGAGCTCGACGCGACTGCCGATCTGCTGCGCGCGCTCGTGCTGCAGGCACCGCCAAACCTGAGGCGGGGAGCAACACTTGCGAGCCTTCGGGAGGTGCTCAAAGCTGGGCGCCTTGGCAACCGCCTTCGTCGGCTCTCCACGGAAAATTTGCGGACGCTGCTCGATCTCCTGACGAAATCGGCCGCGGACTACCTCGACGGCTGGTTCGAGGGTGAGCTCGTGAAAGCCTGGCTGGGCTTCGATGCCATCGTCGGAAATTACGCGAGCCCCTACACGCCCGGTACGGCCTATGTTCTCTTGCATCACGCCTTCGGCGAGGTGAACGGCAAGAAGCGCCTTTGGGGCCACGCGATCGGCGGAATGGGCGCGATCACGCAAGCCATGGCGCGGGCGGCCACAAATTGTGGCGTCGAGATCGAGACCGAGGCGCCGGTTCGCGAGCTCTTGATCGAGAAGCGCAGGGCCGCCGGCGTCGTGCTCGAGGACGGACGGGTGGTTCGCGGCGGCGCCGTTGCCGCCAACGTCAATCCCAAGCTCCTTTATACCGAGATGGTTCCGCGGGACGCGCTCGACCCCGCCTTTCTTCGCCGCATGCGCGGCTGGCGCTGCGCGTCCGGAACGTTCCGCATCAACGTCGCGCTGTCCGAGCTGCCGAGCTTCACGGCGCTGCCGGGACGCGATGGCAGCGATCATCATACCGCGGGAATCATTCTCGCGCCGAGTCTCGACTACATGGATCGCGCTTACTGCGACGCGCGGATGGTCGGATGGAGCCGCGAGCCGATCATCGAGTTGGTCATCCCCTCGACCTTGGACGACACGCTGGCCCCGCCGGGAGCTCACGTCGCAAGCCTGTTCTGCCAGCACGTCGCGCCGCAGTTACCGGACGGACGGTCATGGAGCGCTCATCGGGACGAGGTAGCCGATCTGATGATCGAAACGGTCGATCGCTATGCGCCGGGATTCAAAGCGAGCGTTGTGGGCCGCCAGGCCTTGAGTCCCTTCGATCTTGAGCAGGTATTCGGGCTTACCGGCGGGGATATTTTTCACGGCGCCTTAACCCTCGATCAGCTGTTCTGGGCGCGCCCGGCGCTCGGCTATGCCGATTACCGGGGACCGCTCAAGGGACTCTACCACTGCGGATCGGGCGCTCACCCCGGCGGGGGAGTCACTGGAGCGCCTGGCCACAATGCTGCTCACGCGATCATCGCCGACCGGCGCCGGCGCTTTTGGTCTCGCTGATCTCCAGCTGGGTAGAAGTCAGTCGGTCCCAGGAAGAACGCGTCGCAGCCGATCGGCCGACGCCGATAATTGCGCGAGCGCGGCCCGGCGCTCCTGTTCCTTGAAACGTCCGATCAGGCCGGAGATCGCGAGCGCGCCCCTGAACTGCCCGCCGAGATCGAATACGGGGACAGCGACCGCCGCCACCTGCGGGTCGCGTTCGCCGAGAGATATGCAATAGCCGCGTTGCTGCACCGCCTTCGATCGCGAGCCTTGGCCATCCGAGAATGCGACGAGCACATGGGCGCTGGCGCCCGCGTTCAGCGGCAACTCGGCGCCTTCATCGAGATGGTGGCGGGCCGATTGCGGTGAATTGTGTCGAAATAGGCAAACGCGCGAGCGACCCTCGCGGACATAGAACGAAGCGGTCTCACCGCTTGCCTCGACCAGCCGGCGCAACTCGGGCCTGATCGTGCCGCCGAGATTGAACCCGGCGCGATAGATCGATCCCAGCCGCCACAGCGTCGGTCCGAGGCGGAAGACGCCATTCTCCTCGCGAACGAGATAGCCGCACCGCTCGAGCGAGGCGGCAAGACGAAGGATCGTACTTTTGTAGAAACCGGTTGCCGCGGCGATTTCGCCGAGCGTCATCGTCGGCCGATCGGCACGGAATGCATCGAGCACCGCGAGGGCTCGTTCCACCGCCTCGACCTTGTCGTTGCTCATGGGATCGGCGAGCCGCAGGGTTTGATTCGATGCCCAGCATACTAGAACGGTATTGTGCTGTACAGAACGTTATGTTATTAAGAACGACATTCTATAGAGCAGAACGAATGGGCGATCTTCTGGCGGGCATGCGGGTGCTCGATCTGACCAACGTGCTCGCTGGGCCTTTCTGCTGTTATCAGCTGGCCCAGCTTGGCGCCGAGGTCATCAAAGTCGAGGTGCCAGGCTCCGGCGATCTGGCGCGTCAACTCGGCGCCGATCCCGAACTCAATCGCCGCAGGATGGGGGCATCGTTCCTGGCGCAAAATGCGGGAAAGCGTTCCATCACCCTCAACCTGAAATCAGCCAAAGGCCGTGATGCATTCTCCCGGCTGGTCGGCACGGCGGATGTCGTCGTCGAAAACTTTCGTCCGGGCGTTATGCAACGGCTCGGGCTCGGCTATACCGCCCTCAAAGCTGCCAAGCACGACATCGTCTACTGCGCGATCTCAGGCTTCGGCCAAGACGGACCGCTGAAGTTCAACCCGGCATACGATCAGATCATCCAAGGTCTGTGCGGGGTGATGAGCGTCACCGGAGACGCGCAATCGGCGCCATTACGGGTTGGCTATCCGGTCGCCGATACGATGGGCGGGATGACCGCCGCGTTCGCGATTGCCGCGGCGCTTGTTCGCCGCGAGCGCACGGGGGAGGGTGAATTCATCGATGTGTCGATGCTCGAGGCGTCCCTCGTGGCGATGGGCTGGGCAGTCTCGAATTGGCTGATCGCCGGCGTGAAGCCGCAGCCCATGGGCAACGAAAATATGACGGCGAGCCCCTCGGGTACGTTCCGGACCGGCAAGGGGCTCTTGAACATCGCCGCCAACAAGCAGGAACAGTTCGAGACCCTCTGCCGATTGATCGACCGAGAAGAGCTTGTCGTCGATCCGCGCTTTGTCGGCCGCGAGGACCGCAAGCATCGCCGTTTCGAGTTGAACGCTGAAATAGAACGAGCGCTTGTCGCGCGGTCGGCGCAGGAATGGTCCGCGCTCCTCAACAAGAACGGCGTGCCGGCCGGAGAAGTTCTCGACGTGCCCGCCGTGCTCGAGCATCCGCAGGTCCTCGCGCGAGGGCTGCTCAGGACATTCGAGTCCGCCCCCGAGGTCGCTCGTCCTGTTCGCGTGGTGCGATCAGGGTTCCGTCTGGCGAGCGGCGATCCCGAGCCGACATCGCCGCCGCCGGCGCTCGGTGCCGATACCGATGATCTCCTGATCCAACTTGGATTTTCCAGGGACGAGATCGACGCGCTTGCGCGGGAAGGTGCGATATGAGTGGCAGCACAGCCGAAGCCAAGGATACGCCGGAGCAATGGTGGTCGACGTCCATCATCGAAATGAAGCCGGGAATGATCCGTTATCGCGGCTATGCGGTCGAGGAGTTGATCGGCCGCGTCGGCTTCGCCGAAATGGTCTATCTGCTCACGCGCGGCGAGCTTCCCCATCCGGCTTGCGCCAAGCTGCTCGAAGCGGCGCTGGTCGCGGCCGTGGACCACGGCCCGCAGGCGCCGTCGATCGCGGCGGCCAGAATGGCGATCACCTGCGGGGTCGGCATCAACAATGCCATGGCCTCCGCCATCAATATGCTCGGCGACGTCCATGGCGGCGCCGGCGAGCAGTGCGTTGCGCTTTATAATGCCATCGCCGCGCGCATGGGCAGCGGGCCAATCAGCGCGCCGCGGCTTGCGGAAGCCGCAAGCGCTGAAATGAAGGCGCTTCTCGACGCCGGTACCCGGCATATTCCTGGCTTTGGGCATCGCTTTCACCCGCGCGATCCACGTGCGCCGCGCCTGCTCGAGCTAGTGGACGCCGCTGCTGTCGCCGGCGCCGTAAGCGGGCGCTTCGCTGCTATCGGCCGCGCGGTCGAGGCGGCGCTTGCGGCGGATAAAGGACGCGCCGTGCCCATGAACATCGACGGCGCCACCGGCGTGGTGTTTGCGGAACTCGGCTTTCCGCCGCCGCTCTGCCGCGGATTGTTCGTTCTGTCGCGCTCGGTCGGCGCTTTGGCTCACGCTTTTGAAGAGATGCAGTCGGGCAAACGCAACAAGGGCCCAATCCCGAGGCAGCTGATTTGGGCCTATACTGGTCCGCCGGCGCGGAGCCTTGCCGGCGCATAGCGCGGCTCAACCTCCATTCCTTCTCCCCGCTTTCGGGATAAGCGGGAGAAGAGCGTCAAAAGCGCCATCACGCATCCCCGAGGAGAGGAAACGCCATGCTGACCCGTCGCGATCTACTGCGTAGTGCCGCGCTCCTGCCCGCCGCCCTTTCGCTTCCCGCCCTGGAGCCCGCCTTCGCGCAGGCGGTCGATCTTCTTAAGCTGTTCGTCCCCGCCGCGCCGGGCGGCGGTTGGGATCAGACGGCTCGTACGATCGAACAGGTGTTGCGCGCAACCGGAGCCGTGAAGGGGGTGCAGATTACGAATGTGGGAGGGGCGGGCGGCGCGGTCGGGCTTCCGCAATTCCTCAACCAATGGAAGGGACAGAGTAACGCGCTGATGGTGGCGGGCATGGTGATGGTCGGTGCGATCATTGCCAATAAGAGCCCGGTTCGCCTCGCCCAGGCAACGCCGATCGCGCGCCTCACCGGTGAGTTTTTGGCGCTTGTCGTTCCCGCCCAATCGCCCTTCAAGAGCGCCAAGGATTTTGCCGCCGCGCTCAAAGCCGATCCCACCAAGGTGCCTGTCGCTGGCGGGTCGGCAGGCGGCTCAGACCACATCCTCATCGGCATGATCGCCAAGGCGCTGGGCGTCACGCCCACCAAAGTCAGCTACGTCGCCTTCGCCGGCGGCGGGCCGGCGACGGCCGCACTGCTCGGCAATCAGGTGGCGGCCGGCATCTCGGGCTATGGTGAATTCGCCGAGCAGGTGAAGGCCGGAAAGCTACGCGTGCTCGCCATATCGGCGGACAAACGCCAGGCGGACATCGCGGCACCGACGCTGAAAGAAGAAGGCATCGACGTGGAGCTGTTCAACTGGCGCGGCGTGTTCGCCCCGCCCGGGGTCAACGACACGCAACGCAAGGCGATGATCGCGCTGATGGAGAAGATGACGGCTACGCCGCAATGGGCCGAGGCCTGTAAGATGCGGGATTGGACACAGATCACGCTGCTCGGCGACGACTACAAATCTTTTCTCGAAGTTGAGACCGCGCGGATCGAAGGCATTCTCAAAGAGCTCGGGCTCGCATGACCAGCGGCTCTCCGGAAGAACCCGCCGCGCGCCCGCGCCCTGCCGTCGGCGAAACGATCATCGGCGCCGGTGTGGTCGTCCTGGCGATCGTCATGTTCTGGCAGGCCATGTCGATCCCGGTATCCCCGCTCTATGCCCAGGTGGGACCGACTGTCGTTCCCTTGATGACGGCCGCCGCCTTGGGAATGCTCGGCGTGCTCCTGCTCATCGATGCGTGGCAAGGCGGCTGGCAGCCCGAGGAGGAAAAGGCTGTCACGCTGGATCGCGCGGCTCTGCTCTGGATCGTTGCCGGGCTCGTGCTCAATGTGGTCTTGATCGGCCCGATCGGATTCACCGTCGCTTCAATCATTCTGTTCGTCTGCGTCGCGCGCGGATTTGGATCCAAGAACATCGTCCGTGATGCGCTGATCGGCGCCGCGTTCGCGCTCATCGCCTATTTCGGCTTTGCTACGACGCTTGGCATCAATATCGGCTCCGGCTTGGTCGAGAGCGCGATCGAGCGGGCGATCGGCGTGGAGGGCGGCTGAGATGGATGCCTTCTCGCAGCTTCTCAACGGCTTTGCGGTCGCGCTCACCCCGATGAATCTCCTGTGGTGCCTGGTCGGCACGACCTTGGGCACGGCGATCGGCGTTCTCCCCGGACTCGGCCCGGCGCTGACCATCGCGTTGCTGTTGCCGATCACCTTCAAAGTCGAGCCGACCGCGGCTTTCATTCTTTTCGCCGGCATCTATTACGGCGCGATGTATGGCGGCTCGACGACCTCGATTCTACTCAACACGCCGGGCGAGAGCGCCACCATCGTCACGGCACTCGAGGGTAACAAGATGGCGCGCAACGGCCGTGCCGGCGCGGCGCTCGCGACCGCGGCCATCGGCTCATTCGTGGCCGGGACAATCGGCACGCTCGGCATTACTTTTCTCGCGCCGGTGGTGGTGGATTGGGCGCTGAAATTTGGGCCGGCCGACTATTTCTCGCTGATGGTGTTTGCCTTCGTGACGGTGTCGGCCGTGCTCGGGTCCTCGGCGGTGCGAGGACTCGCCACGCTGTTCTTCGGCATTTGGCTGGGTCTGATCGGCGTCGATCTGCAGACCGGCCAAGCCCGCTTCACCTTCGGGCTTGCGGAACTGCTCGACGGCATCAACGTCATCGTGGTGGCGGTCGGTCTGTTCGCGGTCGGCGAGACGCTGTACGTCGCCTCGCGCTACCGCCTGGGCAAGGACGAGATCGTTCCGCTGTCGGGCTCGCTGTGGATGACGGCGGAAGAATGGAAGCGCTCATGGAAACCGTGGCTGCGCGGGGCCGCCATCGGTTTTCCGATCGGCGCCATGCCCGCGGGCGGGGCCGAGATCCCGACCTTTCTGAGCTACTACATTGAGAAGAAGCTCTCCTCGAAGCCGCAGGAGTTCGGCAGAGGCGCGATCGAAGGCGTGGCCGGCCCGGAAGCAGCCAACAACGCCTCCGCCGCCGGGGTGCTGGTGCCGATGCTCACCCTCGGTCTGCCGACATCGGCGACCGCGGCGATCATGCTTTCGGCATTCCAGAGCTACGGCATCAATCCAGGGCCGCTGCTGCTGCAATCGCAGCCGCAGCTAGTCTGGGGCCTGATCGCCTCTTTGTTCATCGGCAACATCATGCTGCTCGTGCTCAACCTGCCGATGATCGCGATCTGGGTGAAGCTCCTGCAAATCCCCGCACCGCTGCTCTATGCGGGTATTCTCGTGTTCGCCACCATCGGCACCTATGGGATCACCCAATCTCCGGTCGACCTCATCCTGCTCTATCTCATCGGCGGCGCGGGTTACCTCATGCGCCGGTACGACTTCCCGGTCGCCCCCGTCATCATCGGTATGATTTTGGGGCCCCTCGCGGAGCAAAATTTCCGTCAGGCCATGACCATCTCGGCGGGCGATTGGACGGTCTTCTTCACGCGGCCGCTGTCCGCCACCATCCTGGCGCTCGCGGCGCTCGCTTTGTTCGGGCCCAAGCTCTATCAGCTCGCGTTGCGGCCAAAACCGGACCATGTGCCCGGCGATGCATGACGGCACAAACTGATTGTTCCATTCGACGTGTGCTGGCCCCACCTCGTTTGGGACACCCGGAACGGCGGGTCACGCTTCTTCGACGACTTCGTAATGCCGCACGCGACCGTCGAAGTCGATGAGCGCAGCGACCGCACCTGGCTCGACGACGGCCTTCTCGACGTCCACCCCGGCAAACGCGCGGATCGCGTCCATGGACCGCCATCGCGTCAAGACCAGAAATTCGATCTTGTCATCGAGATGGCGACGACCAAGCTGCGCGCCCACAAATCCCGGCACATGGCGCAACTCGGATATGACTTTCTCGCGGAAATGCTTCGGATACGCTTCTGCTTTCGTTGAATTTGCGCGTCCGCGCCACTCACGAATGATCATTCGAGTACCTCTCGACCGTGACACGCGATGCCCCGCCGTATCCTAGGTTAATATATCTCTGGTCTGTCCTCCCTCGTCGACCGGTAGCAAGAGAAGCGCGTCGAACACGGTCAATTGCGACTTGACGCAAGCAATTTTGGACCGGTCTTCCTGTGCATGGTCTCGGGCATCAGAAGCCAGGCGAGCAGGAGCCCGGCGCCGCCGATGCAGGCAAAGCCCAGGAACGCGAAGCTGCTGCCGAGCCGGTCGCTCATCCACCCCCCGAGCGTCGTGCTCAACGAAGCTCCGATGCCCGTCGCGCTGCCCACAATCCCTTGCGCCAGATTGAACCGTCCCGTGCCGCGCGTGATATCGGCGATGGTGAGCGGCACCAGCACGCCGAATACCGCTGCGCAGATGCCGTCGAGCACTTGCACCGCCACGAGCAGGCGAGGGTCGACGATGACCACGAATAAAAGGCCGCGAATAGACAAGGCGGCGAAGCCAATGAGCAGGATCGGTCGGCGTCCCCACCGTTGTGCCCATCGTCCGACGGCCGGCGAGAATGCCGCAACGACGATCTGCGGCACCACGATAGCGGCTGCCACCAATGTGGTCGCCCATGCGCTGGAACGCATGGTAACGACGCTCGCCATCAGTGGAAGCATGGCTGCGTTGGCCAACTGGAACACCGTCACACACGCGGCAAAGATCAGCAGCGATCGGTTGGTCAAGAGAAAGCGCAAGGCCACCATGTTGCTCCGCCGCGGCGCCGTCCCGCCGTGGCAGCGGACTGGGTCGATCTCCTCGGGTCGAATCTGGGTCAGCGTGATGAGGGTGGGAATGATCAAGGCCGCGGTGACGAGGAAAACTGCGTGGCTCGACCAGAAATATCCGACCGCGCCCATGCCGGCTGCCGCGACAGCATTGCCGATGGCGGCGAAGCGTGCGTTGCGGCCGAACCGCTCGCCGCTCGCGGCATAACCGACCAGTCCGAGACTGATGGCGGCGAGCGCAGGGCTCACCACGGAGCTTCCGGCGGCGTGCAGAATTTGCGCGCCGAAAACGGCAGGAAACGTCGGCATTAGTGCGATGATGAGCGCGCTCGCGCTGATGGCGACCATCGCCACCGCAGCGACTCCACGCTCGGACCGTGCGGCATCGACGATGGCGCCCCCAGGCATTTGCAGCGCCAGTCCGGCAAGCCCGCGGGCGGTGAGTACGAGCCCGATGTCGACCTGCGTCCATCCCTGCGAGGTGAGATAGACGGACATGAATGGCCCGAATCCGGTCTGCACGTCGGCGACGCAGAACGCAAACCAGTCGAGGGCGCGCTGGCTCCGGCGCGAGGCCGCAATCGGCGGCTCGGGCGGCAGCGCCCGCGGCGGAGGTGGCGGCGCTGCGTCGCGTCCCCCCGGTCGCTTGGATTGGCGGAGATGGCGGGGTGCCGGTGCGCTGGGCAGGGTTACCTCTCCGGTGCTGCTGCCTCGCTTGACGGCGCGGCTCGCTCCGGGCTCGCGGAGCTGACGACCACCACCGGCTCACCCCGCTTGTATTCGGGCGCCAGGCGCACCTGGTTGCGGGTCAGATCCAGGCTAATCCCCCCAGGTTTTCCGCCCGGGGCGAAGTTCAAGGCGCGCCAATCGACGGCGATCTTGCGCATACCAATTCCGAGAAAGCCGCCGAAGTCGATGATTGCGGCGCGGACCTGCCCGTCATGGCTGACGATGATGTCCACGATCCGTCCCATGTCCTCGCCGGCGCTGCTGCGCACGCTTTTGCCGAGGATGGTCGACACCTCCTGGTCGTCGAGCACGACCGCCGGCGTACCGGGAGAAGGATTGGAAGGCGGGGCCGGTGGGGCAGCCGTCGACGGCGGATTCTCCGATTGTTCCGTTGGCGCAGCCGCCGACGGTGGATTGTCCGATTGTCCGGTTGGCGGCTGCGCTTGCGGCGTTTGTGCGACCTGACGCGCTTGCGCCCATCGCGCCGTCTGCTCCGCGCCAGCGGAAGCCTCGCCAAAAGTACTGACTGCCCCGAATAGACCGACCGCGACTGTGACAATGATTGCGATACGCATCGCACGGCCCCATGCAGATTACCCCGCGACCGTCAACGCCGATCTATCGTGCCAAGTTCCTTGCCCTTTTAGTTGCCGCTAGTTGCCGCGAGAATCGAGCCAACTAATTCGGCCCGCTCGGAGAATCTCCTGGCGCCTGCCTGCGGACGCTGCCACGGGCGTGCCGGTTTGGTAGCTGGGGCAGGGGGTGTATCATGCGCACGGCGCGGCTCGGTAGTTTGGCCTCAGAGAGGAGCGCTGCCGGCGACATGACACCTCGGTCGATTGCACAGCACGGGTCTGCCAGCAGACGACGCAAGCGTCAGCCGGAAATGCCGGCCGTCACGACTTCGGATGACAAGCTCGACGAAAGCTTGGAGGAAAGCTTTCCGGCCAGCGATCCCCCAAGTTGGACCCTGCTCACGCGGATCGGCTCGCCGCGACGAAAACCTCGAAGCCTGGACGATTCTGACAATTAGTCCCTGGCGGCTGCGCTCGCGTCGGTCGTGATCGGGACGCGGCAGGGGATGGAACGCGATTTCCTGAAGCGTCTTACAACGGGAGATTTGCCATGGCGACGCGCAAGCTCGACAAGACGCAATGGCGCACCTTCTTCGATCGCCTCTCGAAAATGCTCGAAGGCAAACAGGCCGAAATCGAAGTCGTCTCCCTCGGCCTCGGCGATCAGGTCGAAGCGGAGTGGCTCCCGCTGATCGGCATCGCCTACGATCCCAACGACGACATTGTCGAGGTGGCGCTCGAGGACCTGGATCATCTGATTGCAAAACCGCGAGACGTCTACGTCGAAGAGGCGCCCGGCGGGCTGGTGGCGCTCGAAATCGTCGATGCCGACGGCGTCAAGCAAATTGTCAAGCTTCGTGATCCATTGCTGCTGCCTTCGCCATCGCAGGCACGCTAAGACGTCCGGCGAGTTCTTGCCGCTTTGCTCACGCACGCCCTGCCGCACCGGAGGCGCAATGTTGAAAGCATCCACTATCTTGGCTGCGGTGCTGGTCTTGACCGCCGCGGGCCGAGAGGCCACCGCGGAGCTGCTCTCCTCGCGGCCCATCACTGTCGTCATTCCGTTCACACCGGGGGCTAGCTCCGACACGCTGCAGCGTATCGTCAACAAGAAGGTCGCCGAGAACACAGGCCAGACGCTCGTCGTGGAGTCGCGTCCCGGGGGCGGCGGTGTCGTTGCTGCCACGGTGGTCAAACAGGCGCCGCCCGACGGGCACACGCTGTTCCAGGGGAATGCGGGCACGCACGCGGCCAACGCATCGCTTTACGCGACGCTGCCCTACGACCCGATCAAGGATTTTCGGCCGATCACGCTGCTGTGGAGCTTTCCCCAATTGCTCGCGGTGCCTTTCGACAGCCCCGCGAAGTCCGTCACCGAGCTCGTCGCCCTTGCCAAATCCAGGCCGGCGGGCTTGAGCTTTGCCTCCCAAGGGACCGGCTCGGCCGGACATCTGCTCGGCGAGATGTTCAAGCTGAGGACCGGAGCAAACATGGTGCACGTGCCCTATCGCGGCGCGGCGCCCGCTGCGATCGATCTTTCCGCAGGGCGGGTCGACTTCTTCTTCGTCTCTTATTCTTCGTTGCTGCCGTTCCTGCAGGGGGGCAAGGTGCGCGCCATCGCGGTGACGTCGCCGCAACGCCTGCCGGTTCTGCCGGATGCGCCGACGATGACCGAAGCGGGCTTTGCCGGACTAGCGCTCGATGCCTGGTTCGGCCTCGTCGCCCCGGCCGGCACGCCCGACGCCGTAATCGATAAGCTCAATGCCGCTTTCGTGCAGGCGGTGCGGGATCCCCAAGTCATCAAGCAGATGACCGACCAAGGCGCTGAGGGGCTCGCCACCACGCCGGCAGAATTCGCGACGTTCATTGCCTCCGAAACCGAGCGCTTCGGCAAGGTCGTGCGCGCGGTGGGAGTGAAGCCGGAGTGAGGCGCCGCGTTTGCCGGACGTTGCGCCGCATCCGGGACTAAGCTCACGCCCAGTCTGGCACCTCGGCATACGCCGCCTACGTTCGCGCCTCAAAACGTCGCGGGCACGAAAGAGTTGAGCACGGCAAGGACGACTAAAAGACCGAGCCCGATCCCGAGACTATAGCCGATGAGCTTCTTCTCGACGGGTAATAGAGGCTCGGGCGCGGTCTGCGCAAGCTGGGTACGGATATCACTTTGCGACATGGGGTGCTCCTCGGAGGGATTAGCCGGCCAGCGGCGGCTTGATGCCGGCAAAGAACAGCCAGGAAATCAGCAGGCCGACCCAGATCACGAAGCCGAACAAGCTGACGACGTAGACGGCGGCGAGTTTGCCGATGCCCTCCTGCCACAGCTTCCTGAAGTTGGAGAGAACGCCGATCGAGAAGAATGTCAGGATGAAAAAGATCACCCGGAACGTGTTGGCTTCGCCGATGGCGGCCGGCACTTTCGCCGCGACATGCGCGGGAGTGCCGAGTGCGAGATAAAGGCCGACCAGGAACGTCACCACGAAGCCGAGGATGAATTTCGGAAAGCGTTGCCAGATCTCCGCGATCTTTGCTTTATCCGATGTCACGTCGATATGGTTGGTCCAGATATAGCCAAGCACGAAGGCCCAGATGCCGATGAACACGTCGATGAACACTTTCACGGTGGCAGTGGTGCCGAGGATCCAGCCCGGCTGATAGCGCACGCCCTCGGCCGCCGATTTCGCCAGAATCAACGATTCGGTGATGCCGCCGCCAGCGACCGCCGCACCATCGGTTCTAACCGCAAGTCCAATCCAGGCGCCCGCGACCAGTGGCTCCTGCCAGAGAAAAGTCTGTGCCAGGAACGGTAGGATCAATACTTCGACCACTGCGAAGACGACGACGAGCGAGGACACCAGCACCGGCACGATCGGCCGTGCACGGATGGCACCGCCGGTGGCAATCGCAGCCGACACGCCGCAGATCGAGATGCCCGATGCGAGCGGCGCCGCCCATTCGCGGCTGAACCCGAACCACTTGCGCGCGACGAAATACACCACGGCCCAGTAGATGAGGTAGGCCTCGATGATGGCGGCGACGCCGCGCAACAGCAGCGAGGTGGCGAGATTGAGCTTGCCCGCCGCGGTCACGGCAAAGAAGCCGCCGAGAATCGCGATCTTGATATAGAGCTCCGGCCGGACCGCCTCCTTGATCGTCTCGGCGAAGCGCGGAAAGACGTTGGCGACGATCAGGCCCGCAATCAGCGCGAAGATGAAGCCGCCTTCGTTGGTCAGGCGCAGCGACCAGCCGATGCCGAATTTCTGCAGCTCGGCGGGACTGGCCGCGGCGAAATTGGCATAGCTGCCGACGACCCAGCTCGCATAGGCGATCCAGAACACCGCCGTGAAGGCGAGGACGAATCTTTTCACGTCGGCGTTCAACGCCACGGCCGCGGCGCTCAGCGCCGCGAGCAGCGCCGCATAGGTGGCAAACAAGGCGCCGACGCCGCCCAAGGGCGCGTAAGTCTTCGACGCAGTTCCAAGCGCCTGGTTGAGATTGCTCCACACCGACGTCGTGACAACCCAGCCGATCAAATCGACATTGGCGAGCACGGCGAGCGCCAAAACAAAAATGACAAGGCCGATGACGACGGACAGCCAATCTTCGCTGATCCTGGGTTGGGTTTCGCTCCACGACGCTCGCGCCGACGCTGTTTCGATGGCCGACATGATCTTCTCCTGATCGGCATGCGCGCGCCGTTAAGGCGCGCGCATGCTCTCATGCGACATTCGCGTTCTGTGAGCGCCTCCTCCCGAGGCAGAATTTTCCATTTCATTATCGCGATTCGACACAAGATTTTTCTCTTTTTGTCCTTCAATCGACTATTATATGGAAGATAATGCTAGTCAACATTTTCGCGGAGAAACGCGCGCGATGCACTTCCTTCCCGTGTTCCTCGATACCGCCAGAGGCGTCGTCGTCGTTGTCGGCGCGGGCGAGCCCGCGCTCGGTAAGTTGCGCTTGCTGCGTGCGGCCGGAGCGCACGTGCGCTGGTTCTCCCGCGACGCCGACGTTGCGGCCGAGGCGCTGACGCTGTCGGGACAAGGCCGGCTCGAAATCAGCTTTGGCGATCCGCTCAAAGCCGATTGGCATGATGCCGTCGCCGTCGTTTCCGCGGCCGGCGATGCGTTCGACGGACACATCGCTGCCCGCGCTCGCCGCCATCGCATCCCCGTCAATGTCGTCGACCGGCCCGAACTCTCGACCTTCATTTTTCCCGCCATCGTCGATCGCGGTGAGGTGGTGGTCGCGATCAGCACCGGTGGAACCTCGCCGGTTCTGGCGCGGCGTCTGCGCGAGCTGATCGAAGCGTTGTTGCCGGCGCGGATCGGCGAGCTTGCCGAATTGATCGGTCGCCACCGCCGCCGCTTCGCGGCGGTGCCGCGCGCGCTGTCGCCGCGCCGGTTCTGGCAAAACATCATCGCCGGTCCCGTTGCCGAGGCGGTGCTCGCGGGGCGTTCCGACGAGGCAGAGACGCGCCTCCTGGCCACGTTCGATGGCGGTGACGCTCGTCACCGCGACGGCCAAGGCAAAACCGAAACGGTGTTTCTCGTCGGCGCCGGGCCGGGCGATCCCGATCTGTTGACCTTGCGCGCGCTGCATGCGCTCGCCGACGCCGATGTGGTGTTCTACGACGAACTGGTGACTGCGGGTGTGCTCGATCGCGCGCGGCGCGGCGCCGAGCAGGTCTTCGTCGGCAAGCGCCGCGGCGAGGTTGGCATCGGGCAGGACGAGATCAACCGGCGCCTGGTCGCGGCGGCGCGCGCCGGTCGCCGCGTGGTGCGGCTCAAGGGCGGCGATCCCTTGATATTCGGGCGCGGCGGCGAAGAATTGGAATATTTGCGCGCGGCCGGCGTGCCGGTCGTCGTCGTTCCCGGAATAACGGCGGCGCTCGGCTGCGCTGCGGAGGTGGGTCTGCCGCTGACGTTGCGCAACGCGGCGGGCAAGCTCGCCTTCGTCACCGCCCAGCGCGCGGAAGATGCTGGATCGATCGATTGGTCGGGCCTCGCCGACCCGCAGACGACGGTCGTCGTCTATATGGGGCTCGCCTCCGCCGCGGCCGTGCGCGACGGCTTGATCGCCGCCGGCCGCGACGGCGCAACGCCGGCCGCGGTGCTCGCGCGCGGGACGCGGCCGGATTCGCAAGCGGCCGTCGGGCGCCTCGACGGCTTGGCAGCGTTGGCCGCCGAAGTGGGCGGGGGCCCAGCCATTCTCGTGATCGGCGAGGTCGTCGCGCACTCGACGCCCTGGCGCGCCGCGCAATCAGGCGCATCGACCGCGCGCGAGGCCGCATGACGTCGCCGCTGCAGCAGAAGCTCAAGGTCACGGGTCCGGTGGTCATTACTGCCAACCGGCTCGGCGACGGCGCCGTCGTCTATCGTTCGGCCGACGGACGCTGGACCAAGGATCTCACCGCGGCCGCAGTGGTGACCACGGCGCCGGCGGCGATGGAGCTCCTCACCGCGGCGCTCGCCGACAGGCTGGCGGCGGTCGATGCCTATGTCGCGCCGGTCGAGCTGACGCCGCAGCAGCAGGTGCTGCCCGGCAATCTGCGCGAGCAGATTCGCTTCAATGGCCCGACGGTCGCGCCGCCAGGCGAGGGGTGAGGGCGCGCCATGTATATCTACGATGACTTCGATCGCACCCTCCTCGACGAGCGCGTGCGCGACTTCCGCGATCAGGTTGCTCGCCGCTTGTCGGGCGAGCTGACGGAGGAGGAATTCAAGCCCCTGCGGTTGATGAACGGCGTCTATCTGCAGCTGCACGCCTATATGCTGCGCATCGCCATTCCCTACGGCACGCTCTCCTCCGAGCAGATGCGCATGCTCGCGCACGTGGCGCGGCGCTACGACCGCGGCTACGGCCATTTCACGACGCGGCAGAACATCCAGTTCAACTGGATCAAGCTCGAGGAATTGCCCGACGCGATGGCCGATCTTGCCCGCGCCGGACTGCACGGCATGCAGACCAGCGGCAATTGCGTGCGCAACGTTACGACCGATCAATGGGCGGGGGTTGCGCCGGACGAGATCGAGGACCCGCGCATCTGGGCGGAGCTGCTGCGCCAGCATCTGACCCTGCACCCCGAATTCTCCTTCCTGCCGCGCAAGTTCAAGATTGCGCTCACCGCATCGGCGCACGACCGCGCCGCCGTGAAGGTGCACGACATTGGGTTACGCATGCACTGCAACGGCGCCGGCGAGACGGGCTTCGAGATCATCGTGGGTGGGGGCCTCGGACGCACTCCCTTCATCGGCAAGACGATCAAGCCCTTCCTGCCGAAGCGTGATCTCCTCAGCTACGTCGAGGCGATCATGCGCACCTACAATCAATACGGCCGCCGCGACAATATCTACAAGGCGCGCATGAAAATCCTCGTCCACGACCTCGGCGCCGAAAAATTTGCACACGAGGTCGAGGAGGAATGGCTCTCGATCAAAGACGGCGCGCTCGCGCTCGACCCCGCCGTCGTTGCCGACATCGCGGCGCGCTTTCGCTATCCCGAGTACGAAGTGCTCGATGACAACCCTCCGGAGCTGGCGCGGGCGCGCGAGGATGAGCGTTTCCGCGGTTGGCTCGACAATTCAGTCACCAACCACAAGCGCGCCGGCTATGCGATCGTAACGCTCTCGCTCAAGCCCGAAGGCGGGCCGCCCGGCGACGCCACCGCGGCGCAGATGGAGGCCATCGCCGCGCTTGCCAATCGCTACAGCTACGGCGAGATCCGCGTCGGGCACGAGCAGAATTTGGCGCTGCCACATGTTGCCCAGCGCGATCTTCCCGCGCTGTGGCGCGCGCTCGACGACATCGGCGTCGCCACACCCAATGTCAATCTCGTCTCCGACATCATTGCCTGCCCCGGCCTCGACTATTGCAGCTTGGCCAATGCACGCTCGATCCCGGTGGCGCAGGAGATCACGCGCCGCTTCCGCGATCTCGATCTGGCGCGCAATCTCGGCAGGCTGCACATCAATATCTCCGGCTGCATCAATGCTTGCGGCCATCATCACATCGGCCACATTGGCATCCTCGGCGTCGAGAAGAACGGCGAGGAATATTACCAAGTGACCATCGGCGGCCGCGCCGACGAGAATGCCGAGCTGGGCACGATTCTGGGGCCGGCGGTGCCCTATGGCGAGATTGCCGACGTGGTCGAGGATGTCGCCGCCGCCTATCTCGAGCTGCGCGCGCGGCCGGACGAGCTCTTTATCGACACCGTCAAGCGCGTCGGCGTCGAGCCTTTCAAGGAACGGGTTTATGCCGCTCGTTAAGGAAGGCCACCTCGTCGAGGATCGGTTCGTGCGGGTGCTCGACGACGCGCCGGTGCCGGAGGGCGTTAGCGTTATCCTGCCGGCCGCGCGGCTTCTCGCCGACGCGCGCGAGCTTGTGATGCGCCAAGCGCCGACCGGCGTCATTTGGCCCAACGATCGCAAGGTCGCCGAGCTCGTGCCCTATCTCGACTGGCTCGCGCTCGTTGCGCTGGTGTTTCCGAATTTCCGCGACGGCCGCGCCTACAGCCAGGCCAGGCTCTTGCGCGAGCGCTATCACTTTCGCGGCGAGCTGCGCGCAACCGGCCAGGTCCTACGCGACCAGCTCTTGTTCCTGCAGCGCGGCGGCTTCGATGCCTTCGAGGTGACGAAGGACGCCGATGCGGCGGCATTCGCGGAGGCCGTGGGCCGTTACAGCGTGTTCTATCAGCCGACCGGAGATGGGCGCGCGAGCACGCTCACCGCGCGCCGCGCGCGTGGCCCATCAATGACCTTTAAAGGGCGGCGCGAATACCTGGCGGATAGCCGAAGTCGTTGATCAGCTCTCGTGATCCGGTTCGCCCGAGTGCTGGGATTCAGGGATAAGCCGACTACGCGTGCCCCGCGCGCACGAGCCGCCCCGGCAGCGCGCCGGTGTGCTCGCCCTCTTCGAACGTCGGCGTTCCCGCCAAGAAGGTGGTGACGTAGCCATCGACCCGCTGCACGAAGCGGCGGCCGCCGGCGGGAAGATCGTTGACCAGCTCCGGCTGGTAGAGCCGCAGGCCGTCGAAGTCGATCAGGTTGATATCGGCGCGCAGCCCCGGCGCGAGGCGGCCGCGGTCGCGCAAGCCGAAGAAATCCGCCGTTTCGCTGGTCTGGCGCTTCACCAATAGCTCGAGCGGCAGGCGCGGCCCGCGCCGCCGGTCGCGGCCCCAATGCTGCAGCATGTAAGTCGGCACGCCGGCATCGACGATGGAGGCGCAGTGCGCGCCGCCGTCGCTCAGTCCCAACAGCGTGGCGGAATCGGTCAGCATCTCGCGGATGGGCTCATGGTCGCCGCAGACGTAGTTCACCACCGGAAAGAACAGATAGCGGTTCTCGGCCTCGGTGAGATAATCGTAGGCGACCTCGTCGGGCGTGCGTCCCTCGCGCGCGGCGATCGCGGCGCAGCTCGCCTCCTCGGGCGGCTCGTAATCCGGCGGGTCGCCCATGACGAAGAACTTGTCCCAGCGCGTGGTGATGAGCTGGCGGAACTGCGCGAGCTTGCTCACCTCCTCGGCGGAGGGTTTCTCGGCGAGGATGCGCCGCCGCAGCTCCCGGTCGCGCAAACGCCGGCGTTGTTCGGGGATGGAAAGCCCGTCGAGCTCGCGGTAGCTCGGGCGTACCGAGAACGGATTGAGCGCGGTGCCGATGCCGAGCATCACGCCGATCGGCCGGCCGGCGATCTGCGCGGTCAAATTCGCGCCGTCGGCGCGCGCCGCGTGCACCGCAGTAAGCAGCCGCCGCCAGCGCTCCGGATCTTCGTAACGATCGGTCAGCAGGAACCAGACGGGACGGCCGGTCTCCTTCGCGAGCTGGATCAACCAGGCAAGCTCGTCGCCTTCGTCGTCGAAATCGCTGTTCATGCCGAAGGCGCCGGCGCCGACATCGCCCAGCGCGCGCCCGATGCCCAACAGCTCTTCGCTTGCGGCATAGCGCGACGGGACCATCTCGCCGACGGGGGTCTTGTGGGAATCCGTGCGCGAGGTGGTGAAGCCGAAGGCGCCCGCGCGCAACGCTTCGACCGTCAGGCGGCGCATCTCCGCGATGTCGTCGGGCCGCGCCGCCTCGAGGCGAATGGCGCGGTCGCCCATGACCCAGACGCGCAATGGGTGGTGCGCGATCTGCGCGGCGATGTCGATCGCACGCGGCCGGCGCTCCAGCGCGTCGAGGAAATCGGGAAAGGTCTCCCACTCCCAGGTCAAGCCATCGGTGAGGACGACGCCCGGGATCTCCTCGACGCCTTCCATCAGCTCCATCAGCGCCGCGCGATGCTGCGGCCGTACCGGAGCAAAGCCGACCCCGCAATTGCCGAACATCGCGGTGGTGACGCCGTGCCAGCATGAAGGTCCGAGCAGCGGATCCCAGATCGCCTGCCCGTCGTAATGCGTGTGCACGTCGACCCAGCCGGGCGTCACTAACAGGCCGGCGGCGTCGACCTCGCGCCGCGCCGGGCCGAGCTTGCCGCCGACTTCGGCGATGCGCTCGCCCGCAATCGCCACGTCACCGGTAAACGCCGACTTCCCGGTCCCATCAATGATGGTGCCGCCGCGAATGACGATGTCGTGCATGGGTCGCTCCCGAGCCGCGTGAGCAAACAATGATGCACCCTCTGTAGCAGCGAGTAAACTGCATCCATTGCAGACGCGAGGATATGTGCCATGCCCAAAACCCCGGACTACTTCGTTGGCAAGACCATCATCATCACCGGCGCCGCGAGCGGCATCGGTCGCGCCGCGGCGATGATCTTCGCCCGCGAGGGCGCGAATGTCGTGTGCGCGGATCTCAACGCGAAAGGCGCGAAAGAGGCCGCTGACCAGATCGCCGCCAACGGCCGCAAGGCGCTGGCGATAACGACCGATGTCACCTCGCGCAGGCAAGTCAATGACATGGTGCACCGCGCAATCGAGACGTTCGGAACCGTGCAGTTTCAGTTCAATTCGGCCGGCGCGGCGCTGCGCCGGTCGAAGTTTCTCGACATCGACGATGCGCTGCTCGAGAACACGTTCGCGCTCAACGTCAACGGCACGCTCTATTGCATGCAGGCGATCCTGCCGCACATGCTCGAGAACGGGCACGGCGTGATCGTCAATATGGCGAGTATGGCGCACCGGCGCGGTAGCCCGGGCTCCTCGGTGCATTACGCCGCGGCGAAGGGTGCCGTCGTGTCGATGACGCTCGGGGTGGCGCGCGAGTTCGCGCCGGCCGGCATCCGCTGCCTCTCGATCTCGCCCGGACCGATCCGCACCCCGTTCCAGAGCGCGGCGCAGACGTCACCGGAATTGATGCAGCGCTTTCTCGACGACGTGCCGATGAAGCGCTTCGGCGAGCCCGAGGAAATCGGTGAACTGGTGCTGTTCATGTGCTCGGATGCTTGCCCGTTCATGACCGCGGACACCGTCTATGTGAACGGCGGCGGCGGTTGGCGGTGAGCGGCTAGTCAGCGAGGCGCAGCGCCGCGTGCAGCAGCACGGAGGCACCGGCCTCGAGGTGCTCGGGTTCGGTGTATTCGCGCACATTGTGACTCAATCCGCCGACGCTCGGCACGAAAATCATCGTTGCCGGGCAGAGCCGCGCCATCATCTGCGCATCGTGCCCGGCGCCGGAGGGAAGCCGGCGACAGGAAAGGCCGAGCTCGCGCGCCGTCGTCTCGATGAGCGATACCATCTCGCTCGGAAACGCGACCGGTTCGAACCGCGCGAGGCTGCGCGTGGTGATTGCGACCTGCTCTTGCGCGGCGAGGCGCTCGAGAAAGCCGCCAAGCTGCCGCTCGGCCTCTTGCAGCGCCTTCTCATCGGTGTTGCGCAAGTCGACCGTGAGGACCGCGCGTTCCGCCACCACGTTCACGAGATTGGGGTAGAGCTCGACACGGCCGACGGTCCCCTTCTGGTGTCCCCCCATGTCGCGCGCGACGCGGCGCACGAACACGGCAACCTCGCTGGCCGCGTAGGCTGCGTCGCGCCGCAGATGCATCGGCGTGGTGCCGGCATGCGCCGCGCGACCCGTGATCGATACTTCCGTCCAGGAGAGGCCGGTGATGCCTTCGACCGCGCCGATGACAACACCTTCGCTCTCCAAGACCGGTCCTTGCTCGATATGCAGCTCGAGATAGGCATGTGGCTTAAGAAAGCCGGGGCGCGCCTCGCCGGCATAGCCGATGCGCCGCAACTCCTCGCCCACGGTTGCGCCGTCGATGCCGCGGATGGCGTAGGCATCCTCGAGCCCGAGCCCGCCGACGTAAACGAGGCTGCCCATCGCATAAGGGGCAAACCGCGATCCCTCTTCGTTGGTGAAGCCGACGAGCGCCAGCGGCCGGCGCGTGGCGGTGCCCGCGTCGTTGAGCGCTTCGCACGCCTCGAGCCCAGCCAGGACGCCGTAGAGACCGTCATAGCGGCCGCCGGTCCCGACCGTATCGACGTGGGAGCCGAACATGACGGGCGG
>Ga0306924_10000436_pt1 | contig 34658 bp, 28 predicted proteins | sample sta12Can44000111_FD_203756 | JGI IMG/M metagenome (GOLD analysis project Ga0306924, IMG submission 203756) | Lab enrichment of tropical soil microbial communities from Luquillo Experimental Forest, Puerto Rico - statanox.12C.anox.44.000.111 (v2)... | ecosystem: Environmental > Terrestrial >... | reverse complement strand
GCCGCCCCGGTCCCGGTCGTGGTCGCGGTCCCGGTCGAGGTCGAGGCCTGGCCTGTGCTCGCGCTCGCGGCCGGGTTCGTGCTCGTCCGCTTCGCCCCTTTCCCTCCACCGGCTCCGGGCAACGGTACCTTCGCCACGCGCACCTGCCTCGCCTTCGGCGGCGCCTCGTCCTCCTCGCCCATCTCCTTCCGCACCGCGACCGCGAACGCGCCCGCCTCCCGCGCGCCGGCCTTGCGGGCGCGCGCCGCGAGCCGGAGTGACGCTTCGCGGTCCGCCTCTACCTGCGAGTAGCGGTACAGGGCATAGCGGGCGCGGGCGGCCTCGAGGAGCGCCGGCGCCGTGTCGCGTCCTCGGGCGGCGCGCTCCAGTCCGGCGATGGCGCGCTCCCACTGATCGCGGTATCGCCGCCGGGCTGGGTCTCGCTTCACCTGCGCCAACGCGGCGCGGGCGCGATCGAGCGAGCTCCCCTGCTTCACCGCGCTCGCGCGGACCGGAGGCGCGGCCCCACCCCCCGGACGCGGGTGCCCTGCGGCCGAGACCACCAGGAAGAGGGAGAGCGCGGCGGAGGGGACCATCGCGAACCCCACTGTAGGCCGCGCGATATCACGGTCCATTTTTCGGCTGGTGACGCCTCACCGCCGTACATGCGGCACGCTGTCGCACGACCGTCTTTTTTTTGAATGGCTCGCGATCCGGGCCGTACAGTCCGGCGACCACGCGCGGCGTTCACGCTCCGCGTTCCTAACTGAGGGGAAATACATGATCCGCATGCTTTCCGTTGCGCTTGCCGTCAGCCTCTTCGCCGCCCCCGTGCTCGCCGCCGAGGCGCCGAAGGACGCCATCACCCTCAAGTCGGCCAAGCAGGGCGACATCACCTTCAAGCACGAGACCCACAAGGCCCAGAAGTGCGAGGTGTGCCACGGCGCCGGCGAGCCGGGCAAGATGGCGCTCGACCAGAAGAAGGGCCACGCCACGTGCCAGGACTGCCACAAGAAGCAGGAGAACAAGGCCCTGGGGAAGTGCGACAACTGCCACAAGAAGGCGAAGTAGCACCTTCGAAGTAAGACCTTCCGCGTTCGAACTTCGAAGGGGGCCGGCCAGCGCGCCGGCCCCCTTTGCTTTACTCGTCATCCGTGAGCCCGATCGTCGACGCTCTGAAGAGCCGCGGGAAAGAGATCATCCGCCGGTGGACGGAGCGCGTCCGCGTCCGCCTCGGCGAGACGAGTCCCCGACCCGTCCTCATCGACTCCCTCCCGGAATTCGTCACGTGCCTCGGGGCGGCCCTGGAGGCGCGGGGCGGTCCCGACGCAGCCGCCACAGCCGCCGCGGCAGCAGTCGCTGCCCGCCATGGCGCCGAGCGCAGCGTGCTCGGCGTCGAGGTGGACCAGGTGGTCATGGAGTACCGGCTGCTGCGCGAGGTGATCGTGGAGGTGGCGCGCGAAGCGACCGAGGTGACGGTAGATGACGTGCTGGCGCTCTCCGATCTCCTCATCGACAGCGCCGCCGCGGGGCTCCGCGCCTGGAGCGACGAGCGCCAGGCGCTGCTCCGCCACGCGGCCGAGCTGCTCGAGCTCGGCGACGCCTTCTTCGAGCTCGACCGCGACTGGCGGTACGTCCGGGTCAACGCCAACCAGGAGCGGCTCACGGGCAAGCCGCGGAGCGAGACGCTCGGCCGCGTGTTCTGGGACGTCTGGCCCGACCTGGGCCAGCCGGGGAATCCGTACTGGGACGAGTACCACCGCGCCATGGACGACCGCGTCCCGCGCGAGTTCGACGCGTACTACGCGCCGCTCCAACTCTGGACGGCGGTCACCGCCTATCCGGTGGAGGTCGGAGGGATCGCGGTCTTCTTCCGGGACGCGAGCGCGCGCAAGCGCACCGAGGGCGAGCTCCGGCACGCCCGCGAGTTCGAGCAGCAGCTCATCGGGATCGTCTCGCACGACCTACGCAACCCGCTCAGCGCGATCCTGTTCGGCGCGGGCACGCTCCTGTCGAGGGACGATCTCCCCGATCGGCACCTGAGGGCGGTGGCGCGGATGCGCAGCGCGGCGGAGCGCGCCACGCGGCTCATCCACGATCTGCTCGACCTCACCCGGACGCGCCTCACCGGGAGCCTGCCCGTCGAGCCACGCACGATGGACCTCGGCGCCGTCGTCGAGGACGCGGTGAACGAGCTCCGCGACGCGAGCGGCGACCGCGAGATCGCGGTCGAGCGGCACGGATCGGCCAAGGGGATCTGGGATCCCGACCGGCTGGCGCAGGTCGCCTCGAACCTCGTCGCGAACGCGCTCAAGTACGGCCGGCCCGACCGGCCGGTCCGGGTGGAGCTCGACGGCCGGCCCTCGGAGGTGCGGCTGCGCGTCCACAACGAGGGCGATCCCATCCCGCCGGAGCTCCTCGACCGGCTGTTCCAGCCCTGGGAACGCGCTGGACAGCAGGGCGGCGCCGCGCAGGGCGTGGGGCTGGGCCTCTTCATCGTGGAGCGCATCGTGGCCGCGCACGGCGGCTGCGTCAGCGCCACCTCGACGGCCGACGCCGGCACGACCTTCGTGGTGCGGCTGCCGCGAGCTGCCGGCTCCGAGCTCAGCCCAGACGCGCCTTCCAACCCGCCAGGAGGTTGAGCGCGTCGAGCGGCCTCAGCGAGTCGAGGTCGAGCGCCGACAGCTCGTCTCGCAGCGCGGCCAGGACAGGGTCCGGCGCGGAGAAGAGCGCGAGCTGGCTCGCCGGAGCCGCGGCGGGGCGCCGCCCGCGGGCGAGCGCCGCCCGGCCGCGCTCGTCCACCTCCATCGACTCGAGGTTCTTCAGGATCTCGCGGGCGCGGGTGAGCACCTCCGCCGGCAGGCCGGCCAGCTTCGCCACCTCGATGCCGTAGCTGCGCGAGGCACCGCCCTCGACGAGCCGCCGCAGGAACACCACCTGCTCCCCGACCTCGCGCACCGCGACGGTGAGGTTCCGCACCCGCGGTCGCTCCCGCGCTAGGTCCTGCAGCTCGTGGTAGTGCGTCGCGAACAGCGTCCGGCAGCCGATCCGGTCGTGGAGGTGCTCCGCCACGGCCCACGCGATCGACACACCGTCGAAGGTGGAGGTGCCGCGGCCGATCTCGTCCAGCACCACCAGCGAGCGGCGGGTGGCATTGTGGAGGATGGCGGCCGTCTCCGTCATCTCGACCATGAAGGTCGAGCGGCCGCGCGCCAGGTCGTCGGAGGCGCCGACGCGCGTGAAGATGCGATCGACGAGCCCCACCCGCGCCCGGCGGGCCGGGACGAAGCTCCCCATCTGCGCCAGCAGGGCGATGAGCGCCGTCTGGCGCAGCACGGTGCTCTTCCCGGCCATGTTGGGGCCGGTGATGACGAGGAGCTGGGGCGGCTCCTCGCCCTCCCCGCTCGACGCCGTCGAGACGTCGTTGGGGACGAACCCGCCCGAGTCGGGGGGCAGCATCGCCTCCACCACCGGGTGCCGGCCCTCTTCGATCTCGAGCCGCTCCGAGCGGTCCACCTCCGGCCGGACGTAGCCGCGCTCGGCGGCGACGCGCGCCAGCGCGAGCAACGCGTCGGCCGTCGCCACCGCCGCCGCGGCGGTGCGGAGGCGCCGGCCCTCCTCGACCGCCCGCGCGCGCAGCTCCTCGAAGAGGCGCTCCTCGAGGGCGAAGCGCCGCTCCTCGGCCCCGAGGACCTGCTCCTCGTACTCCTTCAGCGCCGGAGTGATGAACCGCTCGCCACCGACCGTGGTCTGACGCCGCTCGTAGTCGGGCGGGACGAGGTGCAGGTTCGGCTTCGTGACCTCGAGGTAGTAACCGAACACCTTGTTGTAACGGACCTTGAGTGAGCCGATGCCGGTGCGCGCCCGCTCCTCCGCCTCGAGCCGGGCGATGATGCCCTTGCCGTCCTCGGCGATGGCCGTGATGCGGTCGAGCTCCTCCGAGTAGCCGCGCCGGATGAGCCCCCCCTCCTTGACCCCAGCCGGCGGCTCCTCGGCCACGGCGCGGTCCAGCAGCGCCGCCAGCGCCTCGAGGCCTCGCACCCCGGCGGCGCACTCGCGCAGGAGCGCGCTGCGGGGCCGGGCCGCTCCGGCGCCCTCGAGCAGCTCCTCGAGCCGTGGCAGGGCGAGGAGCGCCGCCGCCAGCGCGCGCAGGTCGCGGGCGTTGCCCTGCCGGAGCGCCAGGCGCGAGAGGAGCCGCTCCACGTCGGAGACCGGCCGCAGCGCCTCGGCCAGGTCCTCGCGCAGCAGCGCCGAGCCGACCAGCTCCTCGATCGCGTCGAGCCGCGCGCCGATGAGGGCAGGATCGAGCAGGGGCCAGCGCAGCCACTCGGCGAGCCGGCGGCCGCCAAGCGCGGTCACGCTCCGGTCGAGGACGCCGAGCAAGGATCCCTTGCGCTTGCCGCCCGCGAGCGTGCGCTCCAGCTCGAGGTTGGCGCGGGTCGCCTCGTCGAGCAGGAGCGCCTCGTCCGTGGCGAGGCGCGACAGGCGATCGACGTGCGCGGGCGCCGCCCGCTGGGTCTCCTCGAGGTAGGCGAGCGCGGCCGCGGCGGCGGCCTGCCCGAGCGCGAGGTCACCCACGCCGAACCCATCGAGCCCGACCACCCCCAGGTGGCGCCGCAGCTTCTCGCCGGGCCGGGCGAAGTCGGCCGGCTCGCGCTCGGCGAGCGGCGCCCCGACCGCCGCCACCAGCGCCGCCCCGCGCGCGTTGCCGGCGGCGTCGCGGGCGAGGAGCAGCTCACGCACGCCCGCGCGGCGCAGCTCGTCCGCGAGCCGCGCGTCGGAGGGGACCTCGCCCAGCTTCAGCTCGCCGGTGGAGGCGTCGAGGAGGGCCAGCCCACCGCCGGCCGGCTCCGCCAGAACCACGGCCCCCACGTAGGCCGCCTCCCGGGGGTCGAGCACCTGGTCGTCGAGGACCATCCCCGGCGTGACGACGCGCGTGACCTCGCGCTTCACCAGCGCCGACTTCCCGGGCTCCTCGACCTGGTCGCAGATGGCGACCTTGAAGCCGCGCTCGAGCAGCTTCGCCACGTAGCCGCGCGCCGCGTGATGCGGCACGCCGCACATCGGGACCTTGTCGTCGCCCTTCGACCGCGCGGTGAGGGTGATCTGGAGCGCCTCCGACGCCAGCAGGGCATCGTCGAAGAAGAGCTCGTAGAAGTCCCCCAGCCGGAAGAAGAGGAGCGCGTCCGGGTACCTCGCCTTCGTCTCGAGGTACTGCCGCATCATCGGTGTGGTGGCCTGGGCGATCTCGGGCGGCATCGGCGGCGCGAGCTTACGGCCGCCGTCTGACGCCCGCCCCACGAGGGCTGTCGCCGAAGCGGTGCCCCGGCTGAGCACGTGCTACGTTTGCGACCGTGCTCAAGGAGGCCTTCCAGGACCTGAACCGGCTCGGTCAGATCGCCGCCGTCGCGGCGCGGCACGGCTTCGGCGCCTACCTCGACCAGACGCGCCTCGGCGAGCTGCTCGGCAGCCGGGAGGCCGACGAGGTGCGGCAGGCCGCGGCTGGCGCGGAGCCGGCCGGGCCCGAGCCCGACCGGCGCACCGCGCAGCGATTCCGGCAGCTCCTCATCGACCTCGGACCGACCTTCATCAAGCTGGGTCAGCTCCTCTCGACGCGGCCCGACATCCTCCCGTCGCACTGGGTGGACGAGCTCTCGCAGTTGCAGGACGCGGTGCCGCCGTTCCCCATCGCCGAGGTCCGGGCGGAGATCGAGCGCGGCCTGGGCCGTCCGCTCGAGCGCTGCTTCTCCGAGCTCGAGGAGACGCCGGTCGCCTCCGCCTCGATCGCCCAGGTCCACCGCGCCCGGACCCACGAGGGCGAGCGGGTGGCCGTGAAGGTGCGGCGACCGCGCATCCGGCAGCGCATCGATTCCGACCTCTCGCTGCTCTACCAGCTCGCCAGGCTCGTCGAGGCGGTGGTCGAGGAGACCGGCGTCTACACGCCGACCGGCATCGTCGAGGAGTTCGAGCGCGCCATCCACGAGGAGCTCGACTTCGAGAACGAGGCGCAGAACGCGAGGGCCATGGCCGCGGCCTCGCGCGACCGGCCCTTCCTCGTCATCCCGCGCGTCTTCGACGATCTGAGCTCGGACGCGGTCCTCACCCTCGAGTACGTCGAGGGCGTGAAGGTGTCGGAGGTCACCGCCGACGCGGGGTACGAGCTCGAGCAGGTGGCCCGGAACATCATCGAGGCGGCCTTCCGCCAGCTCTTCGAGGACGGCCTGTTCCACGGCGACCCGCACCCGGGCAACCTGCTGGTCCTGCCCGGCAACCGGATCGCGCTGCTCGACTTCGGGCTCGTGGGCCGGGTCACCCGACGCATGCAGGAGGCGCTCGTCACGCTCATCATGGCGACGGCGCTGCGCGATCCGGAGACGGTGGCGCGGGTGCTGAACCGCATCGGCGTGGCGGAGGAGCACACGCCCATCACCGCCTTCCGGGCGGACATCCAGGCCATCTTCGACCGCTACCTCGGCCTCAAGCTCGAGGACATCCACACGTCGACGCTGCTGCGCGACCTGCTCGACCTGGCGGTGAAGCACCGCATCCGCGTCCCGAAGGAGTGGGCCCTCCTGTCCAAGGCGTCCGTCACGCTGGAGGGGATCATCCGCGGGCTCTACCCGCGGCTCGACATCCTGGAGATGGGCCTTCCCTACGCGAAGGAGCTGCTCCTGTCGCGCTTCAACCCGAGCGACGCCTCCGGGGCGATGATGAAGTCGCTCCTCAAGCTGCAGACGCTCGCGGAAGACGTCCCGGCCCAGCTCCAGCAGATCCTGATCGACCTCGAGTCGGGCAAGTTCCGCGTCAACGTCCGCTCGCCCGATCTCGACCTGATCGCGACGAACGTCCGGATGCTCGGCCTCACCCTCTTCCTCGGGCTCGTGGCGAGTGGGCTCACCCTGGGAGGCCTCGTCGTCTTCGCGCGCGACTTCGCCGGCTGGCGCTTCCTGCCCTTCCTCGGCGGCGCGGCGCTGGCGGTGGCCGGCGCGCTCTTCGGCGTGGGGCTCGTGCTGTACCTGCTCGGCGGGCCGCGGAAGAAGATCCGCCTTCGGCGCTTCCTGCGCGGCGGCGACGCGCCCCCGTAGCAGGTGGACGTGAGGCGTCGCGGAGGGCCTTCACCGTGAGTCGCCCTTCCCCGCCGCCTCGTCGCGCTCCAGCCGCGCGGCCTCACGGACCCAGCGCAGCACGTGCTTCCGGATGTCAACCGGCCAGCCGCGGACGAGTCGCTCGAACCGCCGCTCGTCGCCCGCGAACAGCGCCCGAGAAGCCTCCTCGAAGCCGGGGAGATCCCCCGCCATCGAGGTCGTGAAGCGGCTCGCCGCCTCGCGGAGGGACCGGGCCTTCTGCTTCCCGGGGTCGCGCTTGCGCGCCTCGTCGACGAGCCGGCGCAGCGCCGCGGAGATTCCGTTCGGCTGCTGTTCCAGCCACTCCCAATGGCGTGGCAGGAGCGACACCTCCCGCCCTACCACGCCGAGGCGCGGTCGCCCTGGCCGCGGCGCGGCGGCGGGCGGCAGGGCCCGCGCGAGCACCTGGTCGAGAGTGCCGCGGAGGTCGAAGTCGACCTCGCGCCCGGTCTCGTCGTCGAAGACGAGGAGCCGCGCGCGCTCGTGGCCGTCCAGCCAGGTCTTGGTGGCGGCGAGCAGCGTCCGGAGCGGGCCCGAGGCGATGAGGCGATCGTCGGCGAAGGCGCTGTAGGTCGGGGCGTCGTCCATGGCCGAGTTTTGTACCAGGATACAATTCGTCGGTCAATTTTATCCGGATGGAATCACCGGCCGCGAGACCGACCGAGAGTCCAGCTCCTCGTCGAGCGCACGGGCCGCGCCGCCGCTGTCGTCACGAGCAACCGCGACGCCGCCGAGTGGCCACCGGAGCGGCCTGTGGCGAAGAAGCGGATCCATCCCCGCTGTGCACCCGTAGCGGGCGCCTCGCCTACGTGCGCTCGGCGCAGGCGAGCGCCGCCACCGTCCCGAGCCGCCACAGCTCGAACAGCGCCGCGAGCGCCGCGCCGAGCACCGTCGTCAGGAGCCGCGGCCCGAGGACGAGCACGGGGGGCGCGCCGGCGGCGAGGCCGAGCGCGGCGGACTCCATCGCCTGCGCCGAGCCCAGCACGACGAGCGCCGCGAGCCCGAGCGCCATGCCCGCGAGCACGAAGGCCGGCGGGCGGAGCGCCACGCGCCGGAGCGCCTCGAGGAGCGCCCGCGCCGGGCGATCGCCGGCGAGCGCGGTGCGCGCCAGCGCGGCGTCGGCGGCGAGGGACGCGAGCGGCGGTCCAGCCACCGCCGACACCAGCACCACGGCGCCCAGCCCGGCGCGCACGGCCGCGACCAGCGGCGGTGCCCGGTGCAGCGCCAGGAACACCGCGGAGAGCCCGGCCGTCCACAGGTAGAGCTGCGCCGCGACCTCGACGGCGAGGCCGAGCAGCGCCGTGCCGACGAGCGGCGCGAAGCCCCAGGTGAAACCCTCCGCGAAGCGGGGCGCGGGTACGCGCTCGCCTGCGAGCGAGCCGCCCAGCGTCGGGAGCGCGCCGGCGAGCCAGGCCACCCGCAGAGCCGCCGAGGCGAGCACACCGGCCAGGAAGAGCCCCGCCAGCAGGAACAGCGAGCGCGGCGCGCTCAGCGCCGCGACGGCCCCCGAGAGCACGTCCCCGGGAGCGCGCGCACCGCCGGCCAGCCGCGCGGCGGTCCCGGCGCGGATCAGGGCCAGCGCGAGGAGCGGCGCCGGCCAGCCCAGCGCCGAGCGCAGGAAGGCGACCAGCAACGCCGGCGCGACGAGCCACGCGCTGCGGCCCGCCGCGCGCGCCCCCATCCCGAGCGCCTGGATCGTGCTGGGCTCCGTCATTTCCCGAACCCTACCGGCGGCTACCCCACCGGGCAAGGAGACGAATTCTTGCCCCTGAACGCGGGTTCCGTATACTGCTGTTCAGCGACTATTTCCAGCCCCGCCGTACCGACGGGGGGCCAGCCCCGGAGGCGCCCATGGCGACGTCGCAGCTCACCGATCGGCAGCTCGAGGTCCTCCGCTTCATCGCGACCGAGATCGAGGACAAGGGCTATCCGCCCACCATCCGCGAGATCGGCGAGGCGCTCGACATCGCCTCGACGAACGGGGTCAACGATCACCTCAAGGCGCTCGAGAAGAAGGGCTATCTCCAGCGGGACCCGGTGAAGTCCCGCGCCCTCATCCCGACGTCGGCCGCCCGCGAGGTGCTGGGCGGTAGCCGCGAGGCCAAGGTGGTCTCGCTGCTCGCCCATCGCGCGAGCAAGGGCAGCGGCCGCCTCGTCGAGATCCCCATCATCGGGCGCGTCGCCGCCGGTCAGCCCATCCTCGCCCAGGAGCAGATCGAGGACACCGTCCAGGTGGACAGCTTCTTCCTGGGCACGAGCAAGAAGGTCTACGGCCTGCGCGTCCAGGGCGACTCGATGATCGGGGACGGCATCCTGTCGGGCGACTACATCTTCGTGAAAAAGCAGCTCCAGGCCGACGACGGCGAGATCGTCGTCGCCCTCATCGACGACGAGGCCACCGTGAAGCGGGTCTACTTCGAGGGCGATCGGGTGCGCTTCCAGCCCTCCAACCCGCGTATGGCCCCCATCTACGTTCGCCGGGAGGACTTCCGGAGCACGATGATCTTGGGCGTCGTCGTCGGCGTGTACCGGAAGCTTTCCTGACGCAGCACGACAGCGGTCGCCCCCTCCTCGCCCGACTCCCGCCGGGTGGGCGTCCAGCAGGGCGTGCACCGAACGTACGACTCTGCCCAAGAGGGTCAACGGCCGAGGGTTGGGTCTCGTCCGCACCATGCCTTACCTTCCCCGCGAGTTGCGCTGAGTCGTGCCAGCGGGGGTGCAGCCATGGGGAAGGAGAACAACCGCGTCGAGATGGCGCGCAAGGGCTATCGAGACGCGCTCGAGGCCGCGCGCGCTCACCCGTCGCCCGAGACGTGGGCCAAGCTGCTCGCAGCCGGGAAGCAGCTGTCGTCGGCGCAGGAGCCGAGGGCGGGACGGCCGGGTCGGCGAGGGAGGCGGAGCGCCGCGGAGCCCACGATCCACGACCTCGAGCCGGAGCCCGAGGGGCGCCCCGAGCCCGAGCTGCGGCCGGACGCCGGCGTGGAGATGGGCACGATCGACTGACGAGCGACCTCGACGTCAGGCGCGCGTCTTCGCCTGCTTGATGTACCGATCGAGATCCTCGCGGTCGATGAGCGAGAGGATCTCGATCGTGTTCTGGCGCTCCGTGCGGCGGTAGAGCAGCCGCACGTCGGTCGCGACTCGCACGCGGTAGTATCCCGGAAGGCCTTCCAGTGGCAGCGCTCGCAGGCTCGGGTGCCGGTGATCCTGCGCCAGCAAGGCGGCCTGCTTGAACGCGGCGCGCTGCACGCGCCGATCCCACCCTTCGAGCGAGTCGTAGAACTCGCGCGTGTAGAGCGGCATGAGCCAGCTGGCGGAAGCCTCCTCGGGCTCGCCGTCGGTCAGGTCGGCTCGGCCTGCGCGAGGCTCCGACGCCGCCGCGCCGGCGTCGCGCGCGGCCTGGCTCACCCGCTCCAGCTCCGACTCGAGCTCGCCCTCGCGCTCGCGCGAGCGCTCGAGGCGCCCCTCGAGCGCGCCCGTCTTCGCCTCGGCGTCCTCCAGCGCGCGCCGGAGCCGCTGCGCGTCGACCGCCGCGTCGGCCCGCCGCGCCGCCTGGAGCTCCTCCTCGACGCGGACGCGTTCCCGCTGCGCCTCCGCCGCTTGCTCACGGGCGCGCGCCGCCTCTTCGACCGCCTGAGCCTCGCGGGCCCGAGCCTCCTTGAGCCACGCCTGCAGCTTCTCGCGCGCCTCCTCGCCCTTCCGGCGAGCGCTCTCGCCTCGCGCCTCCGCCTGCTCCAGCCTGCGGCGAGCCTCGTCCAGCTTGCGGCCGAGATCATCGCGCTCGCGCTCGAGCGCCGCCACGGGGTCCTCGCCGGGCGGGCGCTCGGCCACGTCCTTCGCCGCCGGCGCGTAGTAGTGCGCGGTGAGCCGCTCCAGGAACGGCCGCGCCTCGGCGCGGACCGCCCGATCGGGATCGGCGAGCACGCGCCAGAGCGCGAGCGCCAGCGCGTCCTCGCCCATGCAGGCGTCGACGAGGTCGACGGCCTCCGGCGGCGTCAGCGGGGACGCGGGGAGCACCGGCCGCTCGAGACCCTTGCGCAGCGCCTCCAGCACCGGAGCGCGCCGCTCGGGCACCGCGCGGATCTCGTCCGCCAGCAGATCGCAGCGCTGGACGTCTCCGAGCGTCTCCTGCCGGAAGCCGGGCTGCGACAGGTTCATCGCCTTGACGAGCTCGAACGTCTCGGCGGGCAGGAGCGCCAGGTAGAGGAAGACGGAGAGCGCGTCCCGCTCCAGCTCGTGGAACGGTGCGTCGAACCCGGGGGCGGGGACGGCCGGCCGCGAGGCTGGGCTGCCGCGGTCGCGCGCCCGCGCGGCGGCGCCCTTCCCGCTCCTCGCCTTGGCCTTCACCGCCATCAGCGCCTCGGCGCCTCCTCGGGTGCCACCTCCCGCGTCTCGGCGTGGAACGTCTCGCCCGGCCGCAGCTTCCATTCGTCCTGCACCGGCACCTCCCAGCGGAACGCCGGGGTCAGGGCAGCGGCCGAGAGCCCTTGGGCCTGGACTCCCACCGCCACCTCGACGCGGACCGCCTCGCGCGGGAACGGCTCCACCCACCACGTGCCGAGCACGACGCCGGGTGGGAGCTCCGGCGAGAAGCGCTCCGGGTCCTTCATGACGAGGTAGGGCTCTCCCGAGCCGGTCATCTCGCCGTACGTCTTGCCGCCCGCGTCGAGGAAGCGGAAACCCAGCTGCCGGAACGTCACGGGCACCACGACCCGCAGCGCGGCGCGCGCGCCCTGGCCGTCGCGCTCGAGCCGCCGCGGCGCGCCCCACAGCGCGAAGTCGACCCGCAGTCCGCGCTCGTGGGTGTCGGGGTGCTCGCCGGCACGGATCCCCAGCACGTCCAGGCGCAGCCCCTGGTCCGCGGCGGAGAGGACGGGGGCGTACCCGGCGCGCAGCGCGTCGAGACGCTCCGCCGCGTACGCGCGGTACGCCTCCTCGGCGCCCGCCTTCTCCTGGCGCCGCTCCTTCGCCGGGCGCGGCGCCTCGCTCTCCGCCGCCCGCGGGTGACGGTTGCGCAGCGCCGCCACCGCGTCGAGCCACCACCGCACCAGCGCCTGGGCCTCCTCGGCGCCGGCCGGGCCGCCGAGGCCACGGGCGACCGCGGCGCGCTCCACCGCCTCGCGCCGCAGCGCCTCGCGCTCGACCCGGAACGCTTCCGCATCGGCGCTGCGCGACAGGCGCGCCATGACGAGCAGCACGACCACACCCGCCAGCGCCACCGGCAGGATCACGCGCAGTGCTTTCATGCGTCGAGGGATACCCCTCGCCTCGGAGCGAGGCAAGGAGGAAGGGCGTCGCCCACAGCGCCCTACGCCATGGCGACGATGGAGCTGACCGTGCGCAGCCCTCCGCCATCGAGCTCGTACAGGAGCGCGCGCGGCCGGCGCACCGGCTCGTCGGCGGCGCGCGAGGCGGAGCCGGCACACAGCACCGGCGTGGGCTGGCTGGGGCCGGGCAGATCGACGCGGAAGTGCGTGTGGCGGTGACCGTGGAGCACCGCCGCGACCGGCAGCTCGGCCAGCATGCGCACCAGCTGGTAGGCGTCGGCGAGCGGCATGCGCTGGAGCACGAGGTCCGAGGGCACACGCTCGGGCGGGAGGACGAGGTGATGGTGGAGCGCCAGCACCACCGCCCGCCCCTGCTTCGTCGCGTCGCGCACGAGCTCGCGCGCCTTCGCGAGCTGCTCGGTCCCGAGCGCGCCTGGGGTGGTGCGCGGGTCCTCGCCGTGCCGCGCGCTGTCGAGCGCGACCAGCGTCACCTCCGGCGAGAGATCCACCGCGAGCGGGTAGACCGCGAACGGCTTCTTCATCCCGCGACCGTCCGGCCCGAGCACGCGCAGGAAGCGCCAGCTCGCGGCCGCGTCCCAGCTCCACAGGTCGTGGTTCCCGGGCAGCACCGTCAGCTTGCCGGCCTCCGCCCAGGGCGCGAGCAGCTCGGCCGCGCGCTCGAACTCGCTCGTCTCGCCCGAGAGCGTCACATCGCCCGTGACGACGAGGTGGTCGACGGGCTCCGCCTCGAGTCCCTGCAGGATCTTCTTGAGCAGCTTCACCGAGTGCCGATCGCAGTCGCGGGCGCTCAGGCCGTTACGCGGGTAGCGCGAGCGATCGGCGACGTGGAGATCGCTGATGTGGGCGAGGCGGACGATGCGCGCTCCGGATAGTTCGCTCGGATGCTAACGAGGGGTCCCGGCGCTGTCAAAGCCGCCCGGCGTGCTCCCGGCGCGCGCCACCTGCCCCGCCGCCGGCACCACCACGCGCCACAGCTGACCGCGCCCGGCGGTGCTCGCGCGCTCGAGCCTCCCGCCCTGCGCCGCGACCAGCCGCTCCGCGAGCGCGAGCCGGAGCCCGGCCGGTCCCCCCGCGCCCGTGTCCGCGATCTCGATCAGCACGTCGGCGCCACGCACGGCGGTCCGCAACCCCAGCTCACCTCCCGAGGGCATGGCCGCGGACGCGAGCGCGAGCAGGTGTCCGAGGGCGTCGCGCAGCTGCGCCGCGTCGGCGAGCGCCGCGGCCGCTCCGCCCACGCGGCGCATGCGCACGCCCGGCGCGAAGGCCGCGCCGCGCAGCGCCTCGGAGAGGAGCGCGGCCACGTCGACCGGACGCGGCACGGCGGGCGGGAGCGGCGCGAGCAGCGCCGAGAGCGACGCCTCGACGGACTCCAGCTCGCGCTCGAGCCGCGCCAGGTGGTCGTCGCCCGCGGTGCGGGGCAGCGCCAGGCGGAGCAGCGCCGCCGCCTCGCGGGCCCGGCCCACCGGCCCCGAGATCTCGGCCGCGACCGCCGCCATCGAGGGCTGCGCCGGCACCGCGTTCACGGCCGGAGCCACGCGCAGCGGCGGCGGCGGACGCTCGAGGACGATGTCGGCGTCCTCGACCGCCGAGAGCGGCTCGACGCGCACGAGAACCACGTCGAGGAGAGACCGGCCGGGGAGCCGCGCCGCGGCGGCCCGCGCCGAGACCGGCCCCGCCGCCGTCGGGATCGCGACGCGGCCCGCGGCCGGCCCGCAGGCGAGGCCGCGTAACAGCACCGCCAAGTCCGATCCCAGCGCGTCGCGGCCTAGACCCAGGAGCGACGGCCCGCGACTGGAGAGCGTCACCGCGGCCGCGTTCGCCCAGACGACGCGCCCACCGGCATCGAAGGCGAGCGCCGCGTCGCCGAACGGCGTGGCGAAGCCCGCCAGGAAGGCCTCGACCGCCTGCGGGACTCCGGCCCGACCCCGGCGCGCGCGCCGGAGCGCCAGCGCCACGCCCGCGGCGAGCACGAGGACGGCGCAGGCCAGGAGGACGAGTGGGCGGGCGAGCACGCCAGCGCCAAGGTGCTCACCAGGTTGCGCAGCGCAAAGCCCATGGCCATCTGACCCGGATGAGAAAGGTGTGGTCCCCTGCCGACGGTCCCGATATCGCGCCCCAACAGGTCCCCCCTAGCGCGGGGCGGTTCAGGGTCCACGGCGACGGGGACACGGACCGCGCGCACGGCGGCCTGTGGGTGCCGAGCGAGGGCCCTTACCGCCATGACCCAGGTGGACCGGGCGGCGAGCCGAGTGGGCGAAAGCCCCCCGTCCCGGGCCGCGCGACGCCCGGCGAGCGCTGATTCGCCCGCCTCCGCTTGCCACGCCGGGGCCAGTGGTTATTGAGAACCCATCCCTGACCGGCGGGCGTGCTCACCCCGGGGTTCCGCTCGACGCGGCCCCCCGACAGGCCCTGGCGCTTGCTCGGTAGGGCCTTTTTGTTTGCCTCGTTCCAGACGGGTGGGTAACGCTGATCTCCAGGCGCTCGGCGCGTGGGGCACCTCTCGCTCGGCGGCACGCGAGGCTAGGAGAACACCATGTCTGAGAAGGACAAGAAGGTCGCCGCCGGAGCACAGGTCGCCCCCGCCATGGGGCCGCCGGGGCTCATCAACAAGGAAGACATCCCGGCCGTCCTCCCCATCCTCCCCCTCCGGAACTCCGTGTTCTTCCCGGGCGGCGTGCTGCCGCTCGCGGTCGGGCGGCAGAAGACCATCGCGCTCATCAAGGACGCTGTCCGCGACGAGCAGGTGATCGGGGTCGTGACGCAGCGGCGGGCGGAGGAAGAGGATCCGGGCGCGGCCGATCTGTACACGGTCGGGACCGTCGCGCGCATCGTGAAGCTCCTCAAGATGGGCGAGGACAACTACTCGCTCGTCGTACAGGGCCTGGCGCGCTTCCGCGTCCTCGATCTCGTCCAGGAGTCGCCGTACCTCAAGGCTCGCATCGACCCGGTCGAGGACAAGACCGCCGTCGACGACGTCGAGGTCGAGGCGCTCGCCATCAACCTGAAGAAGCTCGCCCGCGAGGTGATCGAGCTGATGCCGGAGCTGCCGGCCGCCGCCACCGAGCTCGTGGAGAGCATCACGCACCCGGGCCACCTCGCCGACCTCATCGCCGCCAACGTCGACGTGCCCATCGAGGAGAAACAGCAGGTCCTCGAGACGGTCGACCTCAAGGCGCGCATGAAGCTCGTCCTCGAGCTCCTCAACCGCAAGCGCGAGATCCTGAAGCTGTCCAACAAGATCGACTCCGCCGTGAAGGGCGAGATGTCGAAGACGCAGCGCGAGTACTACCTGCGCCAGCAGCTGAAGGCCATCAAGGAGGAGCTGGGGGAGCTGGGCGAGGAGGAGGAGGAGCTCGACGAGCTCGCCGAGCGGCTCAAGAAGGCGGGGCTGCCCACCGAGGTGGAGAAGGTCGCCACCAAGGAGCTCAACCGCCTGAAGAGCATCCCGACCGCGTCGAGCGAGTACACCGTCGCCCGCACCTACCTCGACTGGATCGCCGACCTCCCCTGGTCGAAGCGCACCGACGACAACCTCGACATCGAGAACGCGCGCCAGATCCTCGACAACGACCACTACGGCCTGCAGAAGATCAAGAAGCGCATCCTCGAGTACCTCGCCGTCCGCAAGCTGAAGAACGACATGCGGGGCCCCATCCTCTGCTTCGTCGGGCCTCCCGGCGTCGGCAAGACCTCGCTCGGCCAGTCCATCGCCCGGTCCACGGGCCGCAAGTTCGTGCGCCTGTCGCTGGGCGGCGTGCGCGACGAGGCCGAGATCCGCGGCCACCGCCGCACCTACGTCGGCGCGCTGCCGGGCCGCATCATCCAGTCGATGAAGAAGGCGGGCACCATCAACCCGGTGATGATGCTCGACGAGATCGACAAGCTCGGCGCCGACTTCCGCGGCGACCCCAGCGCGGCGCTGCTCGAGGTGCTCGACCCCGAGCAGAACCACGCTTTCTCCGACCACTACCTCGACGTCGCCTACGATCTCTCCAAGATCATGTTCATCGCGACGGCTAACCTCCTCGATCCCATCCCCGGCCCGCTCAAGGACCGCATGGAGATCCTGGAGCTGCCCGGGTACACGTTCGAGGAGAAGGTCCACATTGCGCAGAACCACCTCATCCCCAAGCAGCTCAAGGAGCACGGGCTCTCGCCCGACGCCATCGCGTTCGACGAGAAAGGGCTCATCAAGATCGTCATGGCCTACACGCGCGAGGCCGGCGTCCGGAACCTCGAGCGGCGTATCGCCGACATCTGCCGCGCGGTGGCGGTCGAGGTGGCGAGCGGCAAGATCGAGGCGGGCGCCAAGCGCACCGTGACCGAGGCCGACCTGCAGGACATGCTCGGGCCGGAGAAGTTCTGGAACGAGACGGCCGAGCGGACCGAGATCGCGGGCGTGGCGACCGGCCTCGCCTGGACGGCCGCAGGCGGCGACATCCTGTTCATCGAGGCGACCAGAATGTCGGGGAAGGGCTCCCTCACGCTCACCGGCCAGCTCGGCGACGTCATGAAGGAGTCGGCGCAGACCGCCCTCTCCTATCTGCGCTCGAAGGCGGACACGCTCGGCATCCCGAGCAACTTCCTCGAGAAGACGGACCTCCACATCCACTTCCCGGCCGGCTCCATCCCCAAGGATGGCCCGTCGGCGGGCGTGACCATCCTCACCGCGCTGGTGTCGCTGCTCACCGGCATCCGCGTCCGCTCCGACGTCGCCATGACCGGCGAGGTCACCCTGCGCGGGCTCGTGCTGCCCGTCGGCGGCATCAAGGAGAAGGTGCTCGCCGCGCACCGCGCCGGCATCAAGCGGATCATCATGCCGGCGCGCTGCGAGAAGGACCTCATCGACGTGCCCGAGCAGGCGCGCAAGGAGCTCGAGTTCGTGTTCGCGAGCTCGATGGACGAGGTCCTCGAGGCGGCGCTGGAGGAGAACCCGATCGGCCGCAAGGCGCCGCCCCCGCCCACCCCCGCGCCGCCGCCCGCGACGGAGGCGGAAGGCAAGAAGACCGAGATCCGGGCCTGAGCGGAACTACCGCGCAGGCGTCGTGACGCAGAGGGGCCGGCCGCCGCGCTGGCCCTTTTTTTTCGGCCGCACGGCGCCGCGCTCTCGCCGCGCCGCTGCTACGATGCGGCCGTGTCTCGCCTCGCTCTCCTGACCGGCTCGCCCGGTGCGCGCCAGGAGGCGCTCGCGACGGAGCTCGAGCGCGCCGGCTGGCAGGTCCGCAGGCTCGCCTTCGAGCGGGTCGAGCTGCCCGACGTCATCGCGGCCGCGCGTGGCGCGGAGGCGGTCTTCCACCTCGGCGTGCGCACGTCCCGCGGCCTCGACGCCCGGCAGCGCGCTCAGCTCGAGGCGGCGGCCGCCTACGCCGCCGGCCTGGCCGCGCGGGAAGCCGGAGCGCGCCGGTTCGTGCACGTCTCGACCGTCTCCGTGTACGGCCGGCCGCGCAACCTCCCTTGCGACGAGGGCGAGCTCAAGGCGCCGCGCACCGCGCTCGAGCGAGCGCGCTGGCAGGCGGAGCAGGCGGCCTGGCTCGCCTTCCGCCAGGGCGCGCCGCTGACCGTGCTCCGCCCGACCCTCGTCTACGGCCCCAGCCTGCGCTCGGGCGCCGTCCGAGCCCTCCCCCTCATCGCGCTCTTCACGCGCGGCCGCCGCCGCGTGCCGATCATCCGGCGCGGACCGGTGATGCACCTCGTCCACCTGCAGGACCTGGCGCGGGCGGCCGTCCACGTGGCGCAGCACCCGGACGACGCGGCGGTGGTCGGGCGCGCCTTCAACGTCGGCGACGACGCGCCGCTGCCGCTCGCCGAGCACCTCTCGGCCGCCCTCGAGGCGATGGGGCACCTGCCCGGGCGCATCCTCCCCTACTCGCCGCGCATCACCAGCGCCCTCCTCTGGCTCGTGCGCAACGTCCCCGATCGGTGGCTGGTCGAGCCGGCCAACCGATGGCTCGCAACGGCCTGGCGCGAGGTCGCGGTGCGAGCGGGGGCCGTCGAGGCGCTGGCGCCCCGCGTCGATCGCGAGTCGCTGCACTGGATGGCGGCGGATCACTATTACGACACCCGCCGCCTCGGGCAGCTGGGGTGGCGGCCCCTCTACCCGATCTCCACCGCCGCGCTGCCCGAGACGATCCGCGCGCTCCTCGCCGCGCATCAGCTCCCCGCCGCCACGCCGGGCGGGTTCCTCGGCGGTGGGACGCTCTGACCGCTGTGAGGGTGAAAAAAAGCGCTTTCTGACTGCGTACGGCGATGGTCGCCGTCTGGCATCCATGTCATAGTCCGCCGGGCGAGACCCTGGCGCGCCTGTCGCGGACCCGGGTCGCGGAGGCGAGGTCCTTGATCCGACGCGTCGACCGCTACGAGCTGCTGGAGGAGGTCGGCAGCGGCGGCATGGCCGTCGTCTATCGCGGCCGCGACACCTCGCTCGACCGCGAGGTGGCGGTGAAGCTCCTCCACCCGCACCTCGCCGCCCGGGCCGAGTCGCGCGCCCGCTTCTCGCGCGAGGCGCGGGCGGTGGCCCGCCTCAAGCACCCGAACATCGTCGAGATCTACGACTACGCCGGCGACGCGGCGGTCGAGAGCTATCTCGTCACCGAGTTCGTCCGGGGCCGCACGCTGCGCGCGTTCGCCGACGAGGAGGACCTCGAGCTGCCCGAGATCGGGGCCCTGCTCGCGCGCGCGCTCGCCGGCGCGCTGGTCCACGCGCACGCCGCCGGGGTCATTCACCGCGACCTCAAGCCCGAGAACGTGCTCGTCCTCGAACAGGGCGGCAAACGCGCGCTGAAGCTCGTCGACTTCGGCATCGCGCGCATCCTCACCTCCGACGAACGGATGACCATGACAGGGGCGCTGGTGGGGTCCCCGAACCACATGGCGCCCGAGATCATCGAGGGCCAGGAGGCGGATGCTCGCAGCGACGTCTTCTCGCTCGGCACGATCCTCTTCTGGCTCGCGACGGGCGCGCTGCCGTTCGCGGCGTCAAACCCGACCGCCACGCTGCGTCGGGTGGTCGAGGGTGATCGGCCCGACCCTCGCGAGGTCTCGCCACTCGTCGGAGACGCGCTCGCACGCGTGATCTCCGCCGCCCTCGCGACGGATCCCGAGCAGCGCCTCCCCACCGCCGCCGCGCTCCGCGACGCTCTCGACGAGGCGCTCGAAGCCTCCGGGCTGTCGGAGCCCGAGGCGGAGCTGGAGGCGTTCCTGGCCGACCCGCCGCGCTACAAGGCGGCGCTGCGCCCTCGCCTCGTCTCCGCGTCGCTCGCCGCGGCGGACGCCGCGCTCGCGCGGGGCGAGACCGCTCGGGGCATGAAGCTCCTCGACCGCGTGCTCGCGCTCGACCCGGAGAACCGGGCCGTCGCCGCTCGGCTGGCCAGGCTCGGCCGGCACGCCCGGTGGAGGCGGCTCGCCGCGCGCGGCGCCGCGCTCGCGGCGGCCCTAGCGGTGACGGCTGCCCTGGGCTGGGCCGGGGCCGCCGCATGGAAGACGCGGCGCGCACGCAGTCCACGGATCGAGAACGCGAACGACGCCGCGCTCTTTTCCCGCCCGCCCCCCGCCTCCTCGCCCCACCCCTCTCCGCCGTCCCAGGCGAGTGAGCAGGACCCCCCTGCCCCTTCCAGCCCACGCGGGCCGGCGGCGATGCCCGCCAAGGGTAGCTCCAGCGCCCCGAAGGGAGAGGGACGGCACGTGGCGACAGCTGCCGCGCCTGCCCTCGTCCAGGTCCGGGTCCGCCCGTACGCCCAGCGCGCGCTCCTCGACGGCGTGGAGATCGCGCACGGCGAGCAGAGCGTCGCCTTCAGGCTGGCGCCGGGCGTGCCGCACCGGATCGAGATCGAGCACGCGTGCTGCTTCCCGTTCGTGCGCGACTTCGCGGCAGACGAAGCGGTGCCGCAGCCGCTCGAGCTGCCCGTCCCGCTCAAGCCGCGGCCGGCCCGGCTCCGCGTCGAGGGTGACCCCGCGACCCGCATCCTTCTCGATGGGCGCCTGGTCGGCACCGTCGGTGAATCGCAGCGCAGCGCGCTCGAGATCCCCATCCCCGGCACCGGCGACAGCCCGTACGAGGGACCGGCCGAGCTGGAGCTCCGCCTCGAGGGCCGAACTCTGGTCCGGACCACGATCCGGCTGCGCGCGGGAGCCGACCTCACGTTCGCCGCGACCGCGGAGCCCTCGCCGTGATCCCGCTCCTCGCCGCGGTGCTCCTCCTGGCCGCCCCGCAGAGCCCGGATCTGAAGCGAGCCCGCGATCGCTTCGAGTTCGGCGCCTGGGCCGACGCCGCCGGCACCGTGCGCGCCTGGCTCGCCGATCACCCCGACGCGAGCGGCCCGGACGCGATCGAGGCGTACCGGATGCTCGGGATCGCCGAGCTCAAGCTGGGCGACCTACCCCAGGCGCGCGCCGCCTTCGTCTCGCTGCTCTCCGTGGACCCGGACTACTCGCTCGACCCGTTCCTGGTCGAGCCGAAGGTGGTCGAGTTCTTCGATCAGGTGAAGCGCGAGCGCGAGCCAGCGCTCGCGCCGCTGCGCGAACGGCGGCGGGCACTCGAGGAGCAACGGCGGCTGGCCGAGGAGGCGCAGAAGCGGCTCCTCTCCGAGGAGCTGTCGCGCTCCGGCCCACCGACGAAGGTGATCCGAGTGCAGGAGCGGATCTACCTCTTCAACTGGCTGCCCCTCGGCGCGGGGCAGTTCCAGAATGGCGACAACGCCAAGGGGACCGCCATCGCGGCCGCGGAGGTGGTGCTCGGCGCGACCAACCTCGCCGCCATCCTCCTCCACAACCAGATCGCGCAGGACCCGTCCCGCCGCTGCTCGCCCTCCGCCCCCACCGGGTGCCGGAAGCCGCCGTACACGGACGCCGACCGCGCGCTCCTCGACCGCATCGACGTCGTGAAGTACGTCTCGGCTGGCTTGTTCTGGGCGGTTTACGCCTACGGCGTGGTCGACGCCCACCTCCATTACGTGCCGCGCGTCGAGACCGAGCTCTCGCCGAAGCAGGGCGGCGGCACGCTCAAGCTCTCCTGGTCCTACTGACGCATGCCCTCCCTCCTCGTCCGCACCGCCGACGGCACCGAGCGCGCGATCGCGCTCTCGCGCCGCATCACCACCGTCGGGCGCGGCCCCGACAACGACGTGGCGCTCCCCGACGCCGCGCTCCCCGAGACGGCGCTCCACATCCACTTCGACGGGCGCGACTTCAACGCCGCCTGCCACGCGGGCGCGGAGATGGAGGTCAACGGTCGCCGCAAGTCGACGGCGCGCCTGGCCGAAGGCGACCGGATCCGGCTCGGCGAGAGCGTGCTCACGTTCACCCTGCGAGACCGGCCGGCTCCTTCCGGCGCCCCGGCGCTCGCGGCCAGCACCGCCGTGCGGCTCCAGGCGATGCAGGGCCTGGTCCGCTTCTCCGAGCGGCTCCTCGCGGCCGACGACCTGTCGCGCCTCCTCGACGAGCTGCTCGACGCGGTGCTGGAGGTCACCCACGCCGAGAAGGGGTTCATCATCCTGCTCGAGGGCTCGCGGCTCGAGGTGAAGGCCGCGCGCCACCTGAGCCGAGAGAACATCGAGGACGCCGTGGCGCGCGTCTCCGACTCGATCGTGCAGCGCGTGGTGACGACGCGGCGGCCGGTCGTGGTCGCGGACGCGCTGCACGACGCGCAGTGGTCCTCCTCCTCGTCGGTGGTGAACCTCAAGCTCTGCTCGGTGATGTGCGCCCCGCTCACCAACGAGGGCAAGCCCTTCGGCGTCCTCTACCTCGGCAACGACAGCGTGGTGAGCCTGTTCGACGAGAAGGACCTGGAGGTCCTGACCGTCTTCGCCGCGCAGGCGTCGCTCCTCGTGCAGCACGCACTCCTGCTGCATGGGCTCCGGCGCGAGAACGATGCGCTGCGGCAGGCGGTGGAGCAGAGCCGCTTCGGGGAGATCATCGGCGCCGGCACCAGCATGCGCGAGGTGTTCCGCCGCATCGAGCGCGTGGCCGCCACCGACGTCTCGGTGCTGGTCATCGGCGAGACCGGCACCGGGAAGGAGCTCGTCGCGCGCGAGATCCACCACCGCTCGCCGCGCGCGCAGGGACCTTTCGTGGCGGTGAACTGCGGGGCCATCCCGGAGAGCCTGCTGGAGAGCGAGCTGTTCGGGCACGTCCGGGGCGCGTTCACCGGCGCGGTGGCCACCCGCGACGGCAAGTTCCAGGCGGCGAACGGCGGCACGCTCTTCCTGGACGAGGTGGGCGACATGCCGCTCGCGCTCCAGGTGAAGCTCCTGCGGGCGCTGCAGGAACGGGCGGTGACCAAGGTGGGAGACACGCGCCCGGAGCCGGTCGACATCCGCGTCGTCGCCGCCACCCACCAGGTCCTGGAGGATCTCATCCGCCAGGAACGCTTCCGGGAGGACCTCTACTACCGGCTCAACGTCATCTCCATCCCGCTCCCGCCGCTGCGCGAGCGGGGCGACGACGTGGTGGTCATGGCGCGCTTCTTCCTCCAGAGGTACGCGCGAGAGTTCGGGTCGCACGCGCGCGGCTTCACGCCGCCCGCGGTGCTGGCGCTCCGCAAGTACGCCTGGCCCGGCAACATCCGGGAGCTCGAGAACCGGGTCAAGAAGGCGGTGGTGCTGGCGGAGCGGCCGCTCGTCTCGCCGGAGGACCTCGATCTCGGCCCGGAGAGCCTCGCCCCGGTGCTCCCCCTGGCCCAGGCGAAGGAGGAGTTCCAGAAGCGCTACATCAACGAGGTGCTGGAGCGGAACCAGGGGAACCGCACCAAGACCGCGAAGGACCTGGGGGTCGACCCGCGGACCGTGTTCCGGCACCTCGAGAAGCTCGAGGCGGAGCGGCGGGGCCTCAAGCCGCCGCCCGCGGCGGAGGGGGAGGACCCTTGACCGGCCGCGACCCGAACCCTTCCCGCGGGCGCGCCGGGGTCGCGCTCGCCGCGGCCGCGCTCGCGGCGCTCGCCGCCGCGTTCGCCGGCGGCTGCCCGCTGCCGCAGCCGCTGGCGGAGGTGGCCCGGACGGACGGCGGGACGGTCGCGCCCCCGCGGGTCGTCACCGAATCGGCCGTGCCCTCCGACTCGGTCGTCCTCGTCTCCCGCAGCTGCACGAGCGCCGTCTTCACCCTCGGAGCGGAGGTCGAGGACGTCAACACCGCCGAGGCGGTCGAGGCGCGCTGGTTCGTCGACTACAGCCCCGATAAGGTGCAGATCCCGCTCTCCGTGGCCGTCCCGGCGGCCGCGGACACCAGCAATCCCATCCGCACCGTCCCGCCCTACGCCTTCGACGCGTTGCAAGCTGGCACGACGGCGCCGCTGCACGTCGTCGAGCTCGTCGTGTCGAACGCGTTCCAGCCCATCAGCACGACGAACCCGCAGCAGAACCGGACCGCGCAGAGCGGCTTCGAGACGGCGCTCTATCGCTGGGTGTTCCAGTACGTCGACACCGGCGGCCGGTGCCAGTGAGGCGTGCTCACCGCGTTCGCGAGACCTCCTCGCGGGCGTGGGCGAGCGCCTCGGCGACCGCCTGGAGGAGGTCGCCCTGCTCCTGCGCGAACCGGTTCACTTGCGCCGCGTAGACGCGGTGGAGCGCGAGGAGCGCGTCGCGCGCAGCAGCCAGCTCGCTGCGCGCGGCCGCGTCCGCGCCCGAGCTCTCGTCGAGCCGGCAACGATCCGCGAGATCGGCGACGCGCCGCTCCCAGCCCCGTGCCCAGAGGTTCCACGCGGCGAGCGGGTCCTTTCCCTCGAGCTCGTTGCCGAGCGCCCACGCGCGCTGCCCTTGCTCGCGCGCCAGGAGCTCGAGATCGGCGAGGCAGACGCGGAGCGCGGCGCGGGTCGGCAACGGTCCGTCGACGCGGGCTGGCCGCGCTGGGCCGCGCAGGCTTCGCCCGACGCTGAACGCGAACAGCCCGATCCCGAGCAGGACCACCGCGAAGTAGAAGCCCCACATCGCGGTGCGGTACGGGCGCAGGCGTGGATCGCGGGCGGTCACGGCGCGCAATCTGGCACAGCCGCGCCGCGCCGCGCCCGAAAAACGCCGGGCACGCCGGACTTCAGCGCGCCGAGGTCGAGGTCGAGATGACGTCGAGGAAGGTGCAGGGCCGCCGCGACACGATCGCGCGCAGGCATCGGACGTAGCAGGTCGGCCCCCAGAAGCGGAGGATCGTCAGCGAATGGCGGATGACGTCGCGCCCCGTGATCGCGCCCTGCACGAACCCCTACCATGCATCACGAATGCCGCACGGCGGGTTGGCTGTAGCAGCTACCGGGTTCTCGATTTCGGTCCCCCGTGGCGGACTCCCATGGCGCACCCCGTCAGAAAGACGGCCAGCTCGGGGGACATTCTTACAGCTTGGCCGAAGGACCGTCTTTATTTCATTTTTGAAATGCATCATTCATCGCTGAAATATCGAAAAACGCAATCCTCGGGGGCCGTACTGCCGTACCCTTCGGTAACGACTCGAACAACGATGAACCCTAGCGGGTGGCCCCGCGCTTGCTTAGCTCCGCCTTGAAGCGCAACGCGGTCGTCGAGGGGACCCCCCCGCACCTCTCAAAGGCCTAGCGTTGCGCTTCTTTTATTTGGGCGGGGCTCTCGGGAGCCAGTCTCACTTCTTCGCTCGATCACCCAGGACGAGCTGCCGAGAGCCTTCCCAGTTTTCCCGCAAAGTTGACGTCTGTCCTTACCGGCGGCGCGTGACGCACGCAAAGCCTGCGACCTCTCCTCACCTCCGCCCGACCCGGCGCTCGAGGTCATCGAGGGAGAGTTCGAAGACGACCGGCCGTCCGTGCGGGCAGCGCGCCTTGAAGTCCACCCCGTCGAGGGCGTCGAGCAGCGCCCGCGCCTCCTCCGGCGCCAGCTCCTGGTGGGCTCGGACCGCGCTGTGGCAGGCCATGGTGGCGAGGAGATCGTGGACGGCCTCGTCGAGCGCGCTGCCGCGCTCCAGCTGCTCGAGCTGCTGGGCCAGATCGGTCAACAGTGGCGTCAGCCGAACGCCGCCTAGCGCGGCGGGCGCCCCCTTCACCGCGAACGCGTCGCCTCCGAACGGCTCGAGCTCGAGGCCCAGCGCGCGCAGTTCGTCCACGGCGCCCTCGACCGCCCGCGCGGGCCCCGGCGGCAGCGTCACCACCTCGGGGACGAGCAAGGGCTGGACCGCCAGCGCGCGCGATTGCCACGCGCCGCGCAGACGCTGGAACAGCAACCGCTCGTGGCTCGCGTGCTGGTCGATGACGACGAGCGTGCCACCGGGCGCCTCGCAGAGGAGATACGTGCGGGCGTGCTGCCCGACGTAGCGGAGGGCCCCGAAGTACCCGGCGGCGCGACCCACCTCGCCCTCCGCATCGGGCAGCGGGAACGTGAACGAGCCATTGGAGCCCGGCAGCGGCGCGGGCGGCGGCCCGTACCGTGCGCGAGCCTCGGAGAGGACGGAGGCGACGAGGGCAGGCCCGTCACCAGCTGCCGCACCGGCGAGCGCTTCCACGGGGCCCGCTGAGCCCACGGGCGGGATCCCGTGCCCTCCCTGCTCCGGCGGGCGATGGCGCAGCCAGGGGGCGGTGCGGAGCGATTCCGCCACGGTGTGAAAGAGCGCGTCCTGGACGGCGCGAGCGTCCGCGAAGCGCACCTCGAGCTTCTGCGGGTGCACGTTCACGTCGACGCGATCGAGCGGTAGCTCGATGAATAGGACCCCCGCCGGGAAGCGGCCTTGCGGCAGCGATCCCGCGTACGCGCGGAGCACGGCGTGGGCGGCGGCGCGATCGCGCACGTACCTCCCGTTCACGTACAGATAGAGCGCCCGGCTGGTCGCCTCGCTGTGATCCGGCGCGGTGAGCACGCCCTCGACGCGGATTTCGCCGCGTTTCCCGGAGAGCTCGAGGAGCCGCCGCGCGGCCTCGCGCCCCAGCGCCGCGACCGCGCGGTCGCGCAGCGTGGCTCCGGCGGGCGACCCGAGCGCGACGCGCCCCCCCGAGCGAAGCGTGAAGCCCACCTCGGGGTGCGCCAGCGCGACCCTGAGGATCGCCTCGCTGACGTGCCCCGCCTCGCTGGGCGGGGCGCGCATGAACTTCCGGCGGGCAGGCGTGTTGAAGAAGAGGTCCCGCACCTCGATCGTCGTGCCGCGCGGACGGGCCACGGCCGCGCGCTCGACGACGCGGCCGCCTTCGAGCACGAGCCGCGTGCCGGCGCCATCCACCGCGCCGTCGCAGGTGTCGAGCCGCATCCGCGCGACGGAGGCGATGGCGGGGAGCGCCTCGCCGCGGAACCCGAGCGTGGCGATGGTGGCCAGACCGGCGGCGTCGCGGAGCTTGGAGGTGGCGTGGCGCTCGAGCGCGAGGAGCGCGTCCTCCGCGGACATCCCGCACCCGTCGTCTGTGACGCGGACGAGGGCGAGCCCGCCCTCCTCGACGTCGATCTGCACCTGGTGGGCGCCAGCGTCGAGCGCGTTCTCGACCAGCTCCTTCGCCACCGACGCCGGCCGCTCGACGACCTCTCCAGCGGCGATCTGGTTCACGAGCCCCGGAGGGAGCACCTGGATGCGTGGCACGGCCCGTTCTAGCACGCTCCGCAACAGGCACGCTCTGCCGCAGGCCCGATCTCGCCGTTTGACGCCCCTCTCGCGGGCCGGTATAGGCGGGCGCATGGCCGCCGCGAGAAAGCCAGGCGAGAAGCGTGGGGCGAAGAAGCGTCGGCCCGCTCCGGCGCGCAGCGCCAGGCCGGCGCTCGGGAACGATCCGTTCGAGCGCGGCGCGGCGGTGCGAGCGGTGGAGCCGATCGGGATCTCGCACCCAACCGCGACCGCGACCGCGACCCCGACCCCGACCCCGACCTCGTCCCCGACCTCGTCCCCGACCCCGACCCCGACCCCGACGCCGACCGCGACGGCCACTCCGGGGCTGACGGCGGCGGTGGAGGCGGTGCGCGAGCGCCTCGACGCGGTGGAGCACCGGCTCGAGTCGGCCGCGAGCGGCGCCGCCGAGCGCTTGAGGGACCTCGCGCGACAGGACGCGGCCGGGCACCTGGCGCGCGATCTCGCGCAGGCGCTCGCGGGCCTCCTCCCTGCGCTCCGCGAGCGGCTGGCGGGGCTGGCGCAGCTGCGCGCGCTCCTCTCCGGCCCGGGCGAGCTCGACTTCTTCGGGATGGACCGCGAGCTCGGCGCGCGCGCGGCACCGGTCCTCGACTTCCTGTATGGCTCCTGGTGGCGCGTCGAGGCGCGCGAGATCGATCGCGTCCCCTCCCAGGGTCCGGTCATCGTGGTGGCGAATCACGGCGGCGCGCTGGCGTGGGACGCGCTCGTCCTCCGCCTGGCGCTCGCGCGGGAGCACCCGGCGCACCGCGAGCTCCGGCCACTGCTCGACGACCACGCCATGAAGGCGCCCATCTTCGGGAGCGCGGCGGCGCGGCTCGGCGCCGTCCCCGCGACACCCGAAAACGCGGTGCGCCTGCTCGGCGCCGGGACGGCGGTGGCGGTTTTCCCGGAAGGGAGCCGCAACGCGGGTCGGCCCTGGACTCAGCGCTACCGCGTGGAGCGCTTCGGGCGCGGCGGCTTCGCCCGCATCGCGCTGCGCACTGGCGCGACGGTCGTACCCTGCGCCATCCTCGGCAGCGAGGAGGCGAGCGCGCCGCTGGCGCGGCCCGGGTGGCTCGCCGAGCGGCTCGGCATCCCGTTCCTCGGCGCGTCGACGTCGCTCCCGCTGGCGCCGCTCGGGATCCTGCCGCTGCCGTCACGCTGGTCGCTGCGCTTCGGCGAGCCCCTCCCCGCCGGCTCCGGCGACCCCGGGGCCGCCGACGACCAGGCGCAGGTGCTGGCGCTCACGGAGCGGACGCGCGCGTCGCTGCAGCAGATGCTGGACGAGGACGTCGCCGCGCGGCGGTCCGTGTACCTGTAGATCGCAGCGTCGGCTGTCCTCCGAATCCCTCGTGCGGGCCAACCCGCGCGACGGTCGGCGCTTTGGCCGGAATCGGGGCAACTTACCCTCGACGTTTGGCGGTCCCCCGATCTCGCGTTGGTCGCGCTGGGCAGCGCGCCTGACGACGCACCAGCCTCCAGATCGATCGCGGTGAAAGGACCCGCCACCTCGTCGATCGGCGCCGATCCCTTGCCGCGCATCGGGGCGCTGCCACGTTTGAGGCGGTGCGAGCGACGAGAAGGGAGCGCGGACATGCAAGCAACTATTCCTGCGCAGATGAGGGCAGCCGCATTCGAGCGGTACGGAGGGCCCGAGGTCCTCCACGCCGAGACGCTCCCCGTACCGCGGCCGGGGCCGGCCCAGGTCCTCCTCCGACTGGCCTCCGCCGGGATCGGTGTCTGGGACCCGTCCGTCCGATCGGGCGAGCTCGAGTTCGGGCCGAGACACTTCCCGCAGGTGATCGGCAACGACGGTGCGGGCGAGGTGGTCGCCGCGGGCGACGACGTACGGCGCTTCCGTGTCGGCGAGCGCGTGTACGCGTACTCGTTCGCGGGCGGCTTCTACGCGGAGTACGTCGCGGTGGACGAGGACGCGATTGCGCCGATTCCGCAGGGGCTGAGCACCGAGGAGGCGGGCGTGCTCGGCGCCGACGGCGTGACCGCGCTACGGGGCCTGGACGATCAGCTGCACCTCTCGGCGGGGCAGACGCTGATGGTCTACGGCGCGAGCGGCGGAATCGGACACATCGCGGTGCAGCTCGCGAAGCGGATGGGCGCGAGGGTCCTCGCGGTGGCATCGGGACCGGACGGCGTCGAGCTCGTGCGAAGGCTCGGTGCGGATGCCGCCGTCGACGGCAAGCGAGACGACGTGGCGCGCGCGGCTCGCGACTTTGCGCAGAACGGTCTCGACGCGGCCCTCGTGCTGGTTCACGGCGATAGCCTCGAGCCCGCCCTCGGGGCGATCCGGAAGGGCGGTCGGATCGCGCATCCGAACGGCGTCGAGCCCGCGCCGAAGGGTCCGCCGGACGTGCCGGTCCTGGCCTACGACGGCGACCCGGGCCGCGATGCGCTCGAGCGGCTGAACCGGCTGATCGCCGTCGGCCCGTTCCACCTCGAGGTCGGTCGAGTGTACCAGCTCGAGGACGCGGCTCGGGCTCATCGGGAGCTCGGCCAGCACCACCTCGGCAAGCTCGCGCTACGGATGCACTAGGCCGGGCGCCGCACGCCTCACCATGCCCCGAACCGCGCGCCGACACCCTCCCCCTCGCGCCGGGCGCGGCCGTCCGCGGCCAGGTGCTCGAGGAGGAGGTGGACCGTCTCGACGTCCGGCTCGGAGAGGGCGGCGGCGACCTCCTCCGACGTGCGCGGCGAGGCGGCGAGCGACGCCAGGACGCGACCCTGGAGCGCCAGCACCGCCGCCGCCGCCTTCTTGCCCGCCTCGACGCCGGGCTGGTGATACGCGTTCACTCCCACCAGCGATGCGTAGAGCCCGACCGCCCGCTCGAACAGCGCGATGAGCGCTCCCACCGTCCGGGCGTCCACCCGTGGGATGGTGATCGTGACGGAGCGGCGGCCGCTCTCCGCCAGCGCGGCCCGCGTTCCGAGCAGGAGGCCGTGCAGATAATCACCCGCCGTGACGCCGGGCTCGACCTCGGCTGGCGCGCCGCCCGACTCCAGCACCCGCACGAAGATCGCGAAGAAGTCGTTGGCTCCGTCGCGCAGCTGCTGGACGTACGCGTGCTGGTCGGTCGAGCCCTTGTTGCCGTAGACCGTGAGGCCCTGCTCGACGCGGCGTCCCTGGAGATCGAGCTTCTTCCCGAGCGACTCCATCACGAGCTGCTGGAGGTATCTGCTGAAGAGGATCAGCCGGTCCTTGTAGGGCAGGATCACCATCGCCCGCGTGCCACCCTTGCCGCCCTCGGCGAACAGCCAGGAGAGCGCGAGCGCCGCGGCCGGGTTGCGCCGCGGGTCGTGCACGCGCGTCGCGGCGTCGCACGCGCGCGCGCCCGCCAGCAGGTCCTCGACGTCGATCCCCTGCAGGGCCGCCGGGAGGGTCCCCACGGCGGACGTCTCGCTGGTGCGACCGCCCACCCAGTCCCACATGGGGAAGCGCGCCAGCCAGCGCTCGCGCCGGGCGAGCTCATCCATGGCCGACCCCACCTGCGTGACGGCGACCGCCTGCGGCGCGAAGTCGAGCCCGGCCGCCGTCATCGCGGCTCGCGCCGCCAGCATGCCGTTGCGGGTCTCGGGGGTGCCGCCGCTCTTCGAGGTCACGATGACGAGCGTCTGCGCGAGGCGCGGGGCGAGCGGGCCGAGCACGCGAGCGAACCCGTCGGGATCGGTGTTGTCGAGGAAGTGAGGGGTGAGCCGGTCGTGCGCCGCGTCGCCGAGCGCGTCGGCGACGAACATCGGCCCGAGCGCCGAGCCGCCGATCCCGACGCAGAGCAGCTCCGTGAACCTGGGAGCCGCGGGAGGGAGGATCCGGCCGGAGTGCACGTCTCGTGCGAACGCCGCCACCCGCCGCGCGGTGTCCTCGATCTCCTGCCGCAGCTCGGGCGTCGGAGCGCGCGCCGGGTCGCGCAGCCAGTAGTGCCCGACCCGCCGCCCCTCGTCGGGGTTGGCGATCGCTCCCGCCTCGAGCGCGTCCATGTCGCGGAACGCTCGTTCGAGCGCCGGTCCGGTCTGCTCGATGAAGCCGGCGTCGTACCTCATCCGGCTCGGGTCGACGGTCAGTCCGACCTCCGGGACGCCGCACAGCAGCTCCCGGTATCGGTTCCACCCCACGCTCGCGCTCGCCGCCATCCGTGCCACCTCCGTCGCGGCCGGAGTGTAGCCGCGCCGCGGGCGCGGCGTCGCGCTCAGGTGGTCGGGCTCGGCTCGCCTTCCCCCACGGTCGCGGGCGGCGCGGCGACTCGGTCGCGGACCGAGGCCGGCGGCGTGCGGAGGTCGCGCACCACGCCCAGCGCCGAGAGGAGGCGCAGCGCGTACCAGGTGACGTCGATCTCCCACCAGAACCAGCCCTGGTTCGCGGTCGACTGGTAGTGATGGTGGTTGTTGTGCCAGCCCTCGCCCAGGGTCGCGAGCGCGATGAGGAAGCTGTTGCGCGAGCCGTCAGGCGTGTCGTACCGGCGCCGCCCGAAGACGTGCGCGAGCGAGTTCACGAGGAAGGTGCCGTGCCAGAGCAGCGTCGTCGAGACGAAGTAGCCCCACAGCAGCGCCGGCACGCCGCCGAGCGCGAGGAGCAGCATCGCATAGGCGATGGGGGGCACGACGTGGAAGCGGTCGAGCCAGCGGAGCTCGGGGTAACGGGCGAAGTCCTTGATGCGCTCGAGCTTCGTCTCTTCGTAGCGCGTGCTGAGGATCCAGCCCACGTGGCTCCACCAGAACCCGCGCTGCAGCGGCGAGTGGAGGTCCTCGGGCTGATCGGAGAAGCGATGGTGGTCGCGGTGGTGGGCCGCCCACCACAGCACGCCCTTCTGCGTGCAGGTGCCGCCCAGGAACGCGAGCGCGAGCTGGAAGGCGCGCCCCGTCTTGTAGGAACGGTGTGCGAAGTAGCGGTGATAGCCGGCCGTGATCCCGAACATCCGGACGGCGTAGCTGCCCAGGGCGAGAGCGACGAGCCGCCACGAGAAGGGTCCCGCGACGAGCGTCGCGACCGCGACCGCGTGGACGGCGAAGAACGGGAGCGACTTCACCCAGTGGATCCGGTCGCGGGGGATGGCGGCAGTGGCTCGGGCCATGCTTTCCTCGACTTGACCTGCGTCAAGCTCAGACCGCGAGAAGATGCCCCGGCCGTGTCACGGGCGCGTCACCGCGCCCGCTGCTCGGGCAACCGGGCGGGGCCGTGCACCTCTCCGAGGCGCGACCCGGGCGTGCCGTTCGCGAGATCCGGGTGCATGGTTGGTCTGCGATGGAGGACGGAGGCCCCCTCGAGATGCTCGACCTAGAGTCCAGCGGCGCAGCCCATGGCTTCAGCCGTGAGGCAGCCATCCGGCTCATGGCGGAGGCGCTGCCGCTCGCGGGCTACGGCGGGGTCCGCGCCGACCTCCCGGGCTGGGAGGTGCCGGAGTTGATCCACGGGGCAATGAAGGATCACCGCCCGAGCCTGTTCTGCCAGTCTCCCAAGCCCGTCTTCTTCGACGTGGTGGCGGCGCAGGGGACGCTGACGCTCGAGGACCTGGCGAGCCGCTGGCAGCTCTTTGCGTCGGCCGCCGAGCTGACGCACGGCGAGTTCCACGTCGTGGTGCCGCGCTGGGTGGCAAACCGCGACGGACGTCAGGTGGCGAAGCAGATCGCGGAGCTGGTCGGGGTGAAGATCGGATTCATCTGGGCCATTTGAAGCCCAGGGTTTCCACGGGCGCTCGGGTCAACGGGGTGGCCCCTGCACTCCCCCGTCCGGCATCGCCATCGGGGCCTCGATCTTCTCCGGCTCCTTGAACTCCTCCTCGGCCCGCGCGGCCAGCTCCACGGCGCGCAGGAACGCGACCACCTGGCCCACCGCAGCTGGAGTGACGTCGGGCGCGCTGGCCACTCCGGACGCGCGCTGCAGGTGGACGCGCAGCCGCGCCGAGAGCGCGGTGGTGTCCGCCTTCACCAGCCCCGCGCTCAGCTCCGGGCCGCGGGTCCCGCCCACGCCGCGCAGCCGGTGGCAACCGAGACACGAGTTGGCGAGCACGTCGGCGCCGAGGCGGGCTGCGTCGCTCGCCCCTGGCGGCACGCGCAGCGCCTTCCCGTACGTCGCGATCCAGCTCACGAGCTCCACCTTCCGCACTCCGCCCACCCACCACCACCTCATCCTCGGATCGCTGTCGATCCCGGGCGCGTCGAGGTTGGGCCAGGCGAGCTGGAGCGGGGCCGCGCCGCGACGCCAGGCGGTGATCTCCGCGCCGTCGACCTTGTCCGCCAGCACCGGCTTGAGCTGCCGGATGCTGACGAGCGGCACCGCGGCGGCGCGCCCCGAGTCGCCGTGGAAGACCGCCGTGTCGGCCTCGCGCGCGAGCTCGAGCGTGTCGCCGAGCAGCGGCGACAGCGCCAGCCCCTCGAACCGCGCCCGCTCGCCGCCGGGCGGGACCGCCTCGAACTTCCGGCGCGCCAGCGCCTCGAGATCCATGGTGCCGAGGACCGCCGGCCCCATCTCGACCTTGCCCGCGAAGGTGACCACCGGCTCGCCGCGCGTCACGTACGGCTTGCCAGCCGAGCACGCGAGGAGCGCGGCCGCCAGCGCGAGGCGCGTTCTCATGCTGCGCCTTTTACGCTACATTGCCCCGCGTTCATACCCTTTATCGGAGACGAGGGAGACGAGCACCATGGCGCGAGCGTTCATCGGCACCACGGAGTGCCAGGTCACGGTCGACAAGGACCTGGGCGATAGCTGGGCGGTGGCGGTCGTGCCTCCGCCGCCGTCGCGCAAGGGCGACCGCTCGTTGGCGCCGCTGGTCGTGAAGCTGCAGGGCGAAGACAAGGAGAAGATCACGAAGGGCGCGCTCGAGATCCTCCAGCAGCGCGGGCAGATCGACCGCTTCGAGCTGTAGTCCCCGGCTCTCGGCGGGGCGGGCCCGACCTTCACCTACAGACAAGCCGCCGCGTTGTACCCGCGCGGGTCCAGTGGTACGGTCGGGGCTCGATCCTGGGTGTTCCACCGAGGCGACCATGCCCGAGCCGGCCCCCGCGGTAGCCCCCTCGCTCTCGTCGCCGCCCGCTGACCCGGTCGCGTCGGTCGCGCCTGGGAGGGCGCCCGCGGCCGACCAGCTCACCTCCGCCACCGCCGGCTCGCCGGACCTCCCGCGCACCGACTGGGCGGCGCAGTCCGAGCTGTTCGAGCGCGAGGCGCGCCGTGGCCCGCCCGGCCGCGCCACGGCCGAGCTGCTGTTCGAGGCGGGGCGCCTCCGCGCGGAGCACCTGTCGGACCGCGACCGCGCCGAGGCGCTGTGGCGCGCCGCGATCGAAGCCGACCCGACGTTCAGGCCGGCCGCCCGCGCGGTGGCCCGCGTCGAGGAGGAGCGGGCCCGGGCCGAGGGTCGCCACGACGACCGCATCCGCGCCCTCGAGCGACGTGCCGAGCTCTCCAGCCCGACCGTCGCGGCTGCCCTGCTCGCGTCGGCCGCGGCGATCGCGGAGGAGCGCCTCGAGCGCCCGGCCCTCGCCGCCGACCTCGCGCTGCGGGCGTTCGACCTCGCGTCCGGCGACGCCGCCCTCCGTCGCGAGGCGCGGCGCCACGCCGAGCGCGAGGAGCGCGAAGCTTCCCTGGCGCGCGTGCTGGAGGCCGAGGCGGCCGACGAGGCGATCTCGCCGCGCGACGCCGGGCTGGCGCTCTGCAGGCTGGCGACGCTGCTGTCCGGGCCGCTCGACGACCCGGAGGATTCGCGCGCCCGCCTCCGGCAAGCGCGGCAGCGAGGGGGTG
>Ga0306924_10000428_pt1 | contig 35087 bp, 32 predicted proteins | sample sta12Can44000111_FD_203756 | JGI IMG/M metagenome (GOLD analysis project Ga0306924, IMG submission 203756) | Lab enrichment of tropical soil microbial communities from Luquillo Experimental Forest, Puerto Rico - statanox.12C.anox.44.000.111 (v2)... | ecosystem: Environmental > Terrestrial >... | reverse complement strand
CGTGCGTGGAACGAGTTCCGCCAATCGGTCTCGAGCGCGTTGCCCGTGCTCCCTGGGCCGGAAATACTGACGCCTGCGAGAACGCTGCGAGCGGGATAGACATTACGCACGCCAATGCTGAAGGGATGGCTCGATTGGCGAAACATTTGAGAGATCAAGTCTCAGGCGCTTGAGTTCCCGCAGACGCCCACTGGCCGAGTGCTGAACGCTGGACCTCACACCGCGCGACCGCGATTGATCGGCATGGGTTGTCGGGCGGTCACGGTGGGCAGAACTTCCCAGATGCCGTCGAACCTCACGAAATAGGGCTCCGCCGAAATGCCGGGGAAGTTCGAGGTCAGCAATTCTGCGGCGCGATGCAGCTCGGTGCGGTGATGCTCCGCCTCAGCCGCCTGATCGCCTTTGAAGTGGGCCAGCCCGCCGTAGGTCGCACAGTCGGAGTGGCTCATCACCAGCACCCGCTTGGTCTGGTGCAGGCGGATCGACATGCGCACCTGCTCGAGGATGAAATCCTGCTCGAAGTCGTTGCGCGGCGAGGCCAGCGTCTTGGCGCCACCGGCGACGATGATCATGTCAGGCCGCTCGATCCCCTGCTTGCGCAGAAACTTCCGAACAACCTGGTTGATGCGCGCGTCAAAGCAGCAGAGCACGGCGGCATCGGCGATGTAGGGATCGGCCGGAGAGTCGAAATGGAAGATCTTGCGCATGAAAGGGTCCGCCTTAATTTGATTGTACCGTCAGAGGCGCGTCGCTTCGCGCGCGCGGGGTGCCTTTCGTCCGGAGGGTGCCCCATTCTAAAATTCGCACTCTTCGCGAAGTTTAGGCTGGGGATTTTCATCCCGATCAGATCACAACTCTGTTTGCCGGCCGCGCCCAAAGTGTAGCGCCGGCGTCCCGCCGGCTGTCGCGAGAGCGTCTCGCTTTCGCCACCCCACCAACTTGTCGCATACCCATTCAGCTTTAGTGTCTCGCCCGTCCCACTACCCGTTCCACCAGCGAATCCGGGATCAGCGCGAGTACCATGAACACCGCACCCGTTACGGCTAAGGCCGGGGAGTACATTGCGGCAGGGTAGCAGTTGCGATACACGAAAAATCCGTGGTGTAGCAGAGCGACCCCGCAATACGCGATCACGATGCCGAAGGCGAAGACTCCCATTCGTGTCCTGATCTGGTTTGCTTTCTTCGCGCGACGACGAAACACTTAAGCGCCCCGCTTCGCCTTCAGCTCGCTCAGCAACTGCTCGATGCGGTCTTCTTTCTCGAGCGCGGCCAGGCGGTCTTCCACGTCGTCAGTGGCGATCTCCGCCTTGGCCTGGCTAACGGCTTCTTCGCGCACGACTTTGTGCTTCATGCGGTCGAAAGCTGCCGCTTTCGATCCGTTGCCGGCGTTCATCTTCGCTTCGCTGGCTTTGCCCACGGCGCGGGCGCGGCGATGCTGCGCGATGAGCAGATCGGCCTTGGCCTGGGCCTCAGCAAGCTTCTGATCGAGCTGGCGCAGCGCGGTTTTCAGGTTCTCGACCTGGGCCTTCTGGTCGGTCACCTGCTGCGCGAAGCTCGAGGTCAGGTCGCGATAGCTCTCGACCCGCTGCAGCGCGGCGCGCGCCAGGTCATCCTGCTTCTTGTCGACGGCGAGCTCGGCCTTGCGCATCCACTCCGCCACTTTGCCCTCGTTCTCTTTTTCCTTCTTCTCGAGCAGATGCTGATCGGCGATCGCAATCGCCACCTGCGTCTTCACCTGCAGGAGCTGGTTCTGCATGTCGAGCATGACTTGCTTGATCATCTTCTCCGGGTCTTCCGCCTTGTCGATGAGATCGTTCAGGTTGGCCCGGACCAGGGTAGAAACTCGCTCCAGTAATGCCATATGGGACTCCTTCGGTTCTCGGTTCTCGGTTCTCAGTTCTCGGTTCTCGGTTCTCAGTTCTCAGTTGGCGGATCGCCCAGGTTAGCGTCCAAAGGCAGACGCGAACCTGGGGCACTGTCCTACCTGTTCGCTCGCGGTTCGTAGCTCGAAGCTCGGAGCCCGCTATGCTCTCTCGCCTCGCACTGGGGACACCTCTTGCGGCCGATTGATGCTCCGGCCGCGATCCCGACGAAGATTCCAGCAATCAACCAAATCGCAACATGACCGGAAAGAATCGCGGCCAGTGTTCCGATGGCAATTCCGATCACGATGCTCAGGCCCAGCGGCTTCGATTGCGTCGTTTCGATCGTCATATTTCAATCCTGCTCGTGGCCTGTGACGGCTGTGCAGTTCTCAGTTCTCAGTTTTGTCTCGAGGGCCCAGGTTAGCATCCAGCGAACGGACGCGAACCTGGGGGCACGGTTTCATCTGTTTGCTCGTAGCGCGTAGCTCGAAGCCCGAAGCTACTTTCCGCCGTTTTGTGCGGGCTTCTCGGTCTTGTCGCCGATCTGGCGGACTTTGCCAAGCAGCTCGCGGATGTCCATGCCCGAGAGCGTCTCGAACAACGCGGGCACCTGCGCCGCCATCTTCGTGAGATCGCCCGTGACTTTGTTCAGGCCGGCAGCGTCGCCATTGCCGGTCGAGACCACGGTGATCTTGTCGACGTTCGCCAGCGGACTAGCCAGCGCCTTCACCACTTCGGGCAAGCCGGTCAGCAGCTTGTCGACGACCGCGGCCTGGTTGTACTCCTGGTAGGCCTCGGCCTTCACGTTCATCGCCTTCGCTTCGGCCTCGCCCTTCTTGAAGATGATCTCGGCTTCAGCTTCACCCTGCTGGCGGATCGACGAAGCGTGGCCTTCGGCTTCCGCCATGAGGCGCTGCTTCTCGGCCTCGGCGAGCGTCTCGATGCGCTGGCGCTCGATCTCGGCCTGCTTCAGCACGGTCGCGATCAGTTCTTTTTCGCGGCGGTTGATCTCGGCTTCTTGCACCTTGACCTGGCCTTCTTTTTCGACCTGCTGCACGCGCACGCTCTCGGCGATCACCTGCTGCTGCATGATGTTCGCCTGGATGTCGTACGCCTTGTCGGCCTGCGCTTGCTGCTTCTTGGTGACTTCCAGGAACTGCGCTTTCTTGATTTCGAGATCGCGCTGCGCCTCGGCCTGCTTCGCGAGCGAGAGCGTTTCCGCCTGCACGCGCTCCTGATCGGCCTGCGCCTTGGCGATGGCGGCTTCGCGTTGAGCTAGGGCTCGCTTGATGGCCGTGTCGCGATCGGCTTCGGCAGTTGCGACGTCGGCGTCGCGCTTGATGCGGGCCACGTCGGGCTTGCCCATGTTTGAGATGTATTCGTTCTTGTCGCGCACTTCCTTGATGGTGAACGAAATGACTTCCAGTCCCATCTTGTTCATGTCATCGGCGCAAGTAGCGCGCATGCGGTCGCCGACCATCTCCGGCTGCTTCACGATCTCTTCCACCGTGAGTTGCCCGATGATGCCGCGCAGGTGGCCTTCCATCACCAGGCGGATCAGACCTTCGCGCTCCTGATCGGTCTTGGTGAGGAACTGTTCGGCCGCCGTGTAGACGGATTCGGTGTCAGACTTCACTTTGATTTGAGCAACCGCTTCGACCGTCACGGCAACTCCCTGCTTGGTATAAAGGTCTTGTTGCGGAGCCACGTCGAACGACATCAGTTCCAGCGACAAGTCATGGCAGTTCTCGATCATGGGGAACACGATGGTTCCATGACCCGTCACCACGCGCTTGCCGCGGAATCCGTAAACGATAAGTGCCTCGTGCGGACCCGCCTTGCGATACAGCCGGGCCAGCATGCTCATCAGCATCATCAAGGCCAGAACTCCCAGGCCAATGATGACCCACGCTTCAGTTGGTAAACCGAACGACATATCGCCTCCTCTCACCGAACTGTGAAAACGTTATGAATGCGCATACTGCTTGATCGCATCCAGGTCGCGCATGATGCGGCCCGGATCCTTGTGCCCAAGAAAGACTTCGCCATCGGGCGTGGTGATGTGCACCACGTCATTGCTCCAAACATATGCGCGGACGTTGCCCAATCCGCGAATGCCGTAGCCGCCGAACGCCATCCATTTCTCAATGCGGTACTTGGTGATCTGCGCTTGCGGGATCGAGCGCAGGCGCACGCCGAGCGTGCTAATCTCCACACCCGCGGGGGAGAAGCGGTATTGAAAGCCGCTCCAGGCATGTGCGGTGAGCAGGAAAAACACAACGGCGAGTGAAGCTGTGATCATCCGTACCGTGCCCTGTGGGACCGAGGCACAGACATAGAGCTGGAGTACGCCGAACATCAGGAATGCGCCTCCCAGCACGGGCGAGCCGTGGCTTTCTTCCGCCAGGACCCGCTCTTCGGGCAAGGGAGCGCCGCGGCGGGAACGCAGATACAGCAGCACGAACAGAACAAGGGAAATGGGAAACCCCAGCAGCAGCGGAGCGACCGTGATTGGCTTGCCCGTCAGGTTGTATTCGACCAGGCTGCTGTTCACGGAATACACACCGCCCACGATCAGGTAGAAGAACGCCAGCAGTGCGAACGTGGGGCCGTCGGGCGGCGACTTCTGCTTCAGAATCACGATGGCCATGACCGTGAATATCGCCAGCATGAAGAGGGTAAGACCGAGCGCGTACTCGAGCGAGGTGGCGCGCGCCATCCAGCCGTTGGGCTCGCCCAGCGCATTGAAGTGGGTCGCCATGAGGGCGGGAAGCTGGTTCCAGGCTCGCATGTAGCGCAGCGCGGTCAGGGGCAGGGCGATCCACATCAGCGCGGTCAGAATGGCGAAGGATTTGCGGTTCATGGTTGCCTCAGGGGCTAAAGCCCCACGGCCGTCGTTGCTCTTCGGCACGACTCAAGTCGTGCCTGTTCCCGTTTTGTTCTCGCGGCGCCTGAAGGCGCGGTCCGTGGTTCACTCTGGTGCGGCGCGGCTTAAGTCGCGCCTGATACGAATCTCTCAGTTCTGAACGGGCGGGACTCGGCTGATCACTGCAGGAAAGCGGGTCCCTTTCGACTCCGCCCAGGGCAAGCGTTCGCTTCGCTCAGGATGACAAGCGATTTATGGTGCAGGCATTTCCTCGCCGGACATTTCCGTCCACAGGCGTACGTAGGCGATGCCTTTGTGGTAGCGAGTGACCACGACTTCCACTCCTTTCGCGATGGCTGCGCCATCCTCGCTGCGGGCCCCGCAGGTACGGCGCGTTCCGGCCTGCGAATAAATAATTTCGCCGGTGCCGCCCTCTTCTCGGATCGGCATGGAGGTGCGGCCGAGCACACCGACCATTTCGTAGTCTGCGGGGTCCATGTTTTCTTCCTCCGAAGTCAGGACCTTGCTGAGGAACAGGTACACGACGCCTCCACCGAACAGGCCGCTGATGAGCGCGATGCCCAGTCCCATCAGAAACCACACGCTCGAATAGCGCGTGAGCAGATAGCCCGTGCCTCCGAACCACGCCAAAAACGCGGTGAAGGTCACGAAGTTGAACGGCGAGACCGAGAAGTCAGTGCTCGCTCGCGCGGGACCTTGTGCGGCTGCCGGGCTGGTGTGGCCGCCGGCGTGCAGACCAGGTGGATGTCCCGCGACCGGAGCGTGGCCGCCGATGGGGACGTGGCTGCCGATCGGAACGTGAGCTGCTCCATGCGGCATGTGCGGCAGATGGAAGCGCCAGCGTGTGCCTCCACCGAGAAACGAAACCAGGCTGAAAGCGAAGCCGACCACAAAACAGATCAGATAGAAGTTCGCCCAGGTCATTGGATCCGCCTCCCTTGGGAAGCTCTGCGGTTACGGTGGTTGCGTACGGCGTCGGGATCGAGCGCTTCGAGCAAACGCTCAGCGAGTCCCGGCGTATCCAGAATCGCGCCCAACAGCAGGAAGCAGCTGCGCGTGTCTTTGTGGCGCGCGCACTTGATGAGCACATCGCTCACCTCGCGGTCGCCAACAAAACGTTCCGAACCTTGCAACAACCAGACGTCGAGCTTGCCTTCGGTGGTGCGCAGGTCGCTGGTCAGCTCGGTGTGATAGCCCTCGGGATCATCCACAAGAAATCCCGGGTGAACCTTAAAAAACCTCGCCAGCAGCGTGCGCGACGACTGGGTCATGTGGCGGCGCGCGCCGCGCTCGATCTGCGAGAGGTACGACTGGCTGATGGTTTTGCCGAGCTCGCTCTGGATGGCGCGGACGATTTCCTGTTGCGTCATGGGGCGGCCCAGTTCGCGGAGCGAGCCTTCCACCTCGCGCAGGTAGCGGATTTTTTCGCCGAGCGTCATATGCCAAATCGCAATTATAATATTGCACTTTGTTATTTTCGTCAAGAGATGGATTGGCTGTGTTTTCAGCGAGTTGAGGCCGAGATTTCTGGGCCTGGTTCGTTGGGCGTTCGTCGTTGGTGGTTGGTAAGCCCGACAGGCGCGGGTGCTGGGAAGGGGAAGTGCAGCGATGAACCCAGGTTAGCTTCCAGAGAGCGGACGCGAACCTGGGGCACCGTAGCTCAGTCGATGTGGGGATTATGACTCGAGGACTTCGAAGTGCTCGACTTTCGGGCCGCGGTCGATGAGGAACTTGTCGTCTTCGGGGTAGTAGACGGCTTTCTCGTAGTCGGGACCGGCGAAAGCTTTGATGGCGTCGTAGGAATCCCAGAGCGTGAGCAGGAAGAATTCACATTTGCCGTCGACGATGCGGCGCAGCGTGTGGACGCCGCGGTTGCCGGGCGTGTCGGCGTATTCTTTCAGGCCGGTTTTCCGGAGGTATTCGTAGTAGATGTCTTTGTCGGATTCGCGGACGGTGCCGCGCCATATGCGGGCGATCATGAGGCCTCCGGGGATCAGTTTCCGTGGAATCCCAGCCCGAAATCGCACAAAGCGCGATTTCAGGCTGGTGCCTTATTAGACCGTCGGGGCACGGCTTAGGAAAGCAGGGCCCCTTCGGCTTCGCTCAGGGCAGGCTTTCGCTCGCTCAGGATGACAAACCTAAGGGGACGGGCGCGTCTGCGAGCCTTGCATGCTCAGCGGTTTGGGATCGGCTGAGGGTTCGTCGAGGATATTCCTGTTCTCTTTTTTCCAACGCATGGCGGCGGTGATGCGGGTGCGGCCGCTGGGGTGGTCGTAGAAGACGAACTCTTCGAGGGGACTGGGATCGAGTTTGCGGTAGTCGCCGAGTTTGAGGTCAACGGCGGCTTCGCCGTCGGGTTGACGTCCGGCGTTCAGGCCGAAGATGTCGGCTTCGTATTCCTGGGTGCGCGTCCAGGTGTTGCCGATCGGCGTGGTCAGGAAGAAAAAGACTGATAGCAACAATGCGGCAAGGGGCAGGACCGCAACGTCGGTGATGCCGCGGATCTGCCAGCGTTCTCCCCAGCGGGCTAGGCTCCAGTGCAGGCTCCAGTTCAGGAAAGCAAAACTGCCGAGGAAGAAAAGCGCAAAAAAGAAGATGTCCTTGTAGACGTGATTGAGAACGTAGTGGCCCATCTCGTGGCCCATGGTGGTGATGATTTCTTCGGGCGTGCAGCGCTTGAGCAGGTTGTCGTTGAGCGAGATACGCTCGGTCCCCCAGAATCCGCTGACGTTCGCGCTGACGCGGTTGGACTGGCGCGACTCGTCGACTTCATAGACGTCGGTGGCGGGGATACCGTTGGCGCGCGCCATGCTGAGGATGGGATCTTTGACTTTGGGATCGGTGAGCTTGGTGTAGGTGTTGAACAGTGGCGCGATGTAGACCGGTGCGATGAGCACAGTGAACATCAGGAGCACAACGCTGGCCAGCGCGCCCCAGACCCACCAGCTCGCACCAAGACGACGCACGATGGCGAACAGGATGGTGAGGGCGATCGCGCCGAGCACCAGGCCGACAGCGAGGCCAACGGCCTGGTCGCGGAACCACCCGGCGAAGTTTTGTGTGGAGAGGCCGTACTGGTGCTCGCGGAAGTAGCCCTCGTAGACCGACATCGGGAATTGGAGAAGAAAGACGAAGAGGTAGACGGGAAGGAAGTAGACCAGCGTTTGGAGATGCTTGCGTTGCGTCACGCGCTCGGCCCAGTCGCGGATGCGCGCGGAGAGGCGCGTTTGGAGCAGAAGGAACAGGATGGCGGCGAGGATCAGGAAGTCCCAGAGCTGGAGCCAGTAGCCTCCTTCGAAGTACGAATCGGAGCGGGCTTTCTTGTCGGGCGGGATGGTGGCGAGCCAGGCGTCAGTGGCGGCTTTGACGTCGAAGTTGGCGCCGGGGCGAGCGGCGGCGGGGATTTGAAGGGTGGGGTTGGAGTCAGTTTGGGCGTGGACAGAGAGGAATGGGAAGAGGGCGAGTATGACAGCGAGCGTGAGACGCGGGAGTGGGGTCATTGAGGCTCCGAGTGTTCGGTTGTGGGGAACGATAGCACAGGAGCGAACTTCAGGCCTGAGGCGAAGCCAGCGGCGGTTTCAGCACGATTTAAGAGGCTACGGAAAAATCAAGAAGCGACCTCAGCCCCTAAAGGGGCCATTCACAAGGGGCGACGTACGGCATCGCTTAAAGCGATTCCCTGATCCAAGCACGCCTTTCCCCTGGGACCTCTCAAGTCGTGCCTGAGACGATTGTTCTCGTTCGGGGGCGGGAGCGGAAAAGTCTCAACAGGGACGAGGCCGTGGAATCCCACCCTAACGTCGCAAAGAGCGCGACGTTAGGAAGGGACACCCGGGTTAAGCGTATGTGTTACGTCAGCTCGAGTGTCGAAGAACACGAGAACACACAGTCCCTCGACTTCGCTCGGGATGACAGAACTTTGAGGAGCGCAGAAATGGCGAGCCGGGAATTCCCCTTACCGACATTCTCTGTTCGTGAAAGTTTCCGCCTTCTTGAAGGCTTCCGCCTTCGTGAAAGAACAACGCCCTCGCGAACGAGGGCGGTTCGTTTTCGCATTAGGAAGTACCTACTGCCGGCGCCCGTTGTGTTTCTTGGCGTAGATCTGGTTCGAGAGTCGGTTCTGCTGGCGATTGACCTGGGCGCGCTCTTGCTGCGTTAACTTGCCACCGTTGGCGGCGCGGTCGTTGCGGACTTCGCGATTGATGCCCGCTTCCTTGCGTTCGAGGTTGGAGGCTTCTCCGGCGGTCAGTTGGCCACTTTTGATGCCTTGCGCGATGCGGTCCTGCTGATTTTCGGCGCGCTTGCCGACTTCACTCTTCGGGTTCGTGTTCTGGACGGCAGCGTTGTGCTTGTCCTGGTAGATCTGCTTCGAGAGCGCATTCTGCTGCTGGTTGAGGACCTTGCGGTCGGCGCCGGTGAGCTTGCCGCCGTCTTCGCTGCGCATGAGCTTCTCTTCTTTGTTGAGGTTCGATTCTTTCTTTTCGAGGTTGGCGGCTTCACCGGCGGTGAGTTGTCCGCTGGCCACACCGTTGGCGATCCGGTCTTGCTGGTTTTCCTTGCGCTGGTTGATGGTGGCCGGCGGATGGGCCGGGGGATTCGAAGTCTGGGCGGCCGCGGGCAAGATCAGGGCAACCAGGGCCGCACTGCAATACACGATACGGGTATTGATGGTCATCGATATCTCCTCTGTCACTTCTGAATCTGCAGCCCTACGGCCGCTCGTGGAAGGAAACACGGGCGCAACGGGATTGTTGCGGTGGAGAAGAAGAGATTCGGGAAATGAAGCTTTCCGAGGTAACGTTACTTCGTGTAGTGAGCTGCATACCTTCCCTGGAAAAGCAGGTCCCCTTCGACAGGCTCAGGGCAGGCTTTCGCCACTCTCAGAATGACAAGTTTTGAGAGAGGTTAGAGGCCCGCTTCGATGCGGGAGCGGGGATCGAGCAGGTCGCGCAGCGCGTCTCCGATGAAATTGAAGGAGAGCACGGCGAGCATCACCGCGGCGGCGGGAAAGAGCACGAGATGCGGCGCGTCGAACAAGTGCGCGCGGGCGTCGTTAAGCATCGCTCCCCAGCTCGCCGTCGGTGGCGGAACTCCGAGGCCGAGGAAACTCATGGTGGCTTCGGCGAGGACGGCTCCGGCCATGCCGATGGCGGCTTGCACGATTACCGGCTGAATGATGTTGGGCAGGATGTGGCGGACGATAACGCGGAGATCGCTGGCGCCGAGGGCGCGGGCGGCTTCGACGAATTCCCTTTCGCGGGTGGCGAGCACCTGGGCGCGCACGAGGCGGGCGTAGCCGACCCATCCGCCGATCGAGAGTGCGAGGACGAGATTGAAAATGCCGGGGCCGCGGAAGGCGACAAAGGCGATGGCGATCAGGATGCCGGGGAAAGAGAGAAAGGCGTTCATCAGGACGACGTTGACGAAGCGGTCGATGCCTCCGCCGTAGTAGCCGGCGATGGAGCCGATGATGAGGCCGAGGGTGAGCGACGCAAGCACCACACAGCTGCCGACGATCATCGAGATGCGCGCGCCGTAAATGAGGCGCGAGCAGATGTCGCGGCCGAGCTCGTCGGTGCCGCACCAGTGGGCGAGGCTGGGAGAGTCGAGGCGGTCGAGGAGGACGATCTGCGCGGGATCGCGCGGCGCGAGCCACGGGGCGAAGGTGGCACAGATGACGAAGAGAATGACGAGCACGACACCCGCAGCCGCCAGTCGATGGTGGCGAGCGAGGCGGGGCAGCGAGATGGAGGGGGTGGACATTCTTTTTCGGCGCCTAAAGGCGCATTCATTAAGTCAACCTGCACGGCGCGCCTGAAGGCGCGCCCTGAGACAACATGCAAACCCTCCACAACGTTGCATCAAACCAGACGTCCTCGTAACCTTTCTCACCAAGCAGGAAACGAGATCCCGGTGGCAACCCGAGGGATGGAATCGAAACCGGGCATTTTTCGATCAGATGTGACACGCGTAATGGGGCGAAGAAATCAGGTCGAATATCGAGAGATTCACCACACCAGATGTACCACCCACTCGTTCCCTTCTCCGGTGGATGACGAAGGCCGTTGACCGGAAATTTGCCGAGAGTCTCCAGAGCGATTCCCAGTATCGAATCCGGCGGAGCGCTGACGAAATTGCTGCCATACCGTGCACAGAGCTCTCTTTGTCGGTTTTCGACCTCCACCATCTCCTTCATTGGCGAATCCTCGGGTTCAGCACCGAGTACACCAGGTCGGTCAGAAAGTTGACGGCGACGTAAGTGAGTCCGATGGCGAGGATGCATCCTTGCACGACGTAATAGTCGCGGTTGGAGATGGCGTCGATGGTGAGGCGGCCGATGCCGGGCCAGGAGAAGATTTTTTCGGTGACGATGGCGCCGGCGAGCAGGGCGCCGAATTGCAGACCGAGGACGGTGATCACCGGGATCATGGCGTTGCGCAGAGCGTGGCGATACACGACAACACTTTCGGAAACACCTTTCGCCCGCGCGGTTCGAATGTAGTCCTGGCTGAGTTCTTCGAGCATGGAGGTGCGCACCATGCGCGTGAGGATGGCGGCCAGCGCGCTTCCCATCGTGATGGCGGGAAGCACGAGGTTGGCGAAGCTGCCGGAACCGGAGACGGGAAGCCACCCGAGTTTGATCGAGAACAGCAGGATCAGGATCGGGCCAAGCGCAAAGTTGGGGAACGACAAGCCGAACAGGCTAACGACGCTGATGGCGCGATCGTTCCAGTCGTTACGGCGGCGGGCCGAGCGGACCCCGGCGGGGATCGAGAGCGCGATGGCGACGAGAAGCGCGGCGACCGTGAGTTGCAGCGTGTAGGGATAGCGCTGGGCGAGCAGTTTGCTGACGCTTTGGTTGTAGCGCAGCGAGAGGCCGAGGTTTCCGTGGAGCACGCCCTTCCAGTAGTTGAAGTATTGCTGGCTGAGCGGGAGGTCGAGTCCGTAGGCGTGGCGGGCGGCGGCCAAGTCGGCGGCGGGAGCGCCTTCGCCGAGCATCTGGGCGATGGGGTCTCCGGGGACTATGTGGATCAGGAGAAAAACGAGCGAGACCACCAGCCAGATCACTGGGATGGCGTAGAGGACGCGGGTTAGGAGGTAGCGGGGCAAGGATCAGGTCACAGGTGACAGGTCAGAGGAGCAGTTTTCAGCTCTCAGCTCTTAGTCCTTAGCGGCGAACTGCCAGCCGTCAGCCGCAAGCTAGGTTAGCATTTGTCCACCGCGGTTGATCCAGCGTAATCCGTCTTGTAGCGTTGTGTGCGGAGTTTCCCTTGGAAATTTATCTGGTCGACGGCACCTACGAGTTGTTCCGCCACTATTATGCAGTGCCTCCGGCGCGAGACTCGGAAGGCCGCGAGGTGGGCGCGGTGCGCGGGGTTCTGGGATCAGTGATGGGCATGGTGAAGGCCGGGGCCACGCATCTGGCGGTCGCCACCGATCACGTGGTCGAATCGTTCCGCAACGAACTGTGGGACGGGTACAAGACGTCCGAAGGAGTCGAACCGGACCTGCTGGCGCAATTTCCCCTGCTGGAAGAAGTGCTGGCGGCTGCGGGCTTCGTAGTCTGGCCGATGGTGGAGTTCGAGGCGGACGATGCGCTGGCCGCGGGTGCAATCTTGGCGGCTCGGGACAAGCGCGTGGAACGGGTGCTGATTTGCACTCCGGACAAGGACTTGGGGCAATGTGTGAGCGGGACGCGAGTGGTGCAACTGCATCGGCGGACGAACGTGATCCTGGACGAATGCGGGGTTGAGCAGAAATTTGGTGTGTTGCCCGAGTCGATCCCGGATTACCTGGCGCTGGTGGGCGATTCCGCGGATGGTTATCCGGGGCTGAAAGGTTGGGGGGCGAAGTCGTCCGCGGTGGTGCTGGCGAAGTGGCGTCACATCGAAGCCATCCCGGCCGACGCTCTCAAGTGGAATGTGAAAGTGGCGGGAGCCATGACGCTGGCGGCTACTCTGGTGCGGGATCGGGAGCTGGCGCTTCTTTTTCGGAAGCTCGCAACGTTGCGGACAGATATTCCTTTGTTTGAAGACGTAGATGAGTTGCGCTGGAAAGGTCCGACATCGGCCTTTGCTGAGATTGGGGCGCGGTTGGATGCGGCGGTCACAGGGAAACGACGTTTAGTGCGATGAAGGGTTTGTGGAAGACCCCGGGTTCGCGTCCAAAGAACGGACGCGAACCCGGGGCACCGCGCGGTTGAACAGCTTCCACAGCGCTCGCTAAGCTTGCATCGAGCTTGGGGTCCCACGAACAAAAGCCCACCCTAAGATCACCAACGACGCGATTTTAGGATGGGGCACCCGCGCGTGTCGCTACGTGATTGCCATTAGTCCCCTGCCTGCTGCAGCGGTGCCGTCTCGAGGGTCTCGACTTTCACCTTGGCGATGCGGTGGCCTTCCATTTCTTCGACCGTGTAGCGGCGGCCTTCGAATTCGAACGCGTCAGCGGTGGCGGGGATTTTTTGCAGGCGGGCAAGGACGAATCCGGCGAGAGTTTCGAAGCCGCCGTCACTGGGAAGAACGATCTGGTATTGCGATTCCAGGTCGCGGATGTTCACCGAGCCCTCCAGCACCAGCGTGGTCTCTTCTTCCATGGAAGGCTGGGTGGCGGGCGGAATGTCGAACTCGTCTTCGATTTCGCCGACGAGCTGTTCGAGAACATCTTCGACTGTGATGACGCCAGCGGTGGAACCGAACTCGTCGACCACAACCGCGAGGTGGCGTTTGCGTTGCTTAAACTCGGCGAGGAGGTCGACCAGAACCATGGTTTCGGGCACGACCAGCACATTGCGCATGATCTGACTGACCTGCATTTTCGCAATGCGGGAACTCACAGCCTGGTTAGGCGACAGGGTGAAGCGCAGCCGCATCCAGCGCATGAGATCTTTGGAATAGAGCACGCCGATGATGTGTTCTCGTCCGCGCTGCGGATCATAGACGGGCACGCGCGAGTGCTGTTCTTCGACAACTCGAGCCAACGCTTCGTCGAGCGTGAGGTCGGCGGGCAGAGAGAAGATATCTGGGCGGGGCACCATGACCTGGCGAACGGTCACGGTGTCCAGTTCGAGCGCGCTGTGGATCATCTCTTCCTGGAACTCAGGAATCTGCCCCACCTGGCGGCTGGCGGTCACGATGAGCTTGAGCTCATCGGGCGAATGGATCGCCCCTCCCCGGATTTGTTTCGAGCCGAACAGGCGCAGGACAAACCCACCCGACTTTTGCATGAAGTACAGGAAGGGCTTGGTGATGGTGAGGAAGACGTCCATGGGTGCGGCGACCGCAAGGGCAACGCTCTCGGCCTGTTGCAGGGCGAGGGTCTTCGGGACAAGTTCCCCGAGAAGGACGTGCAAGTAGGTGATCACGGTCAAGGTCAGGACGATACCGATGGTGTGGGCGTAGACCGAGGCGTGAGGCACGCGACCGAGGAGGGGTTCGATGATGTGGGCGAGCGTGGGCTCGCCGATCCAGCCTAAGGTCAGACTCGTGAGAGTAATGCCGAGCTGGACGCCGTTGACGACCTCGTCCAAGCGCTGATGCAGCCGCTGAACGGTACGAGCGCCGATGCGACGCGCCTCAATGAGCTGCTGAATGCGCGTATCGCGCACGCTTACCAGGGCAAATTCCGCGGCTGCAAAGAAGGCGTTGGCCGCCACCAGGAGCAGGATCAAAAACACCCGGAGCAGCACAAAAGCGATCATTGAAGCCCCATTCTAACATTCCAAAATCAATAGGCTAGGGGAGCTTTAGGCAGTGGGCGACGAGCGGCCAGCCGGGTGCTTTTCGGCCAGGTGAAGGAAGAGTTTGGCGGGCACGGGGCAACTCTTTCAGTGCGATGGGGTTATGGAAGGACAGACTGGCTGCTTTCTTTTCTTGGGGTTGCGCGGTCTAACTCGGTATCCCTGTTTTGTAGAGTGATCCATTCAGGGTGGACAGCTCGGGCGGATCGGAGATTTTCAACCGGGTTCGGGAACAAAGCTCCACGGACTTCCGTAAGATCGAGTGCAGGCGGGCAGTCGCCCTATTTTCAGGACCTACCCCAGGGAAGAGTAGGCACCCGCGGAGGCAGATGTGAACGGCAACGGCAATGGCAAGAAGAAGCGGAACCGGCGGGTGATGTACATCGTCATCGGCGTGGCAGTGGTTCTGACCGCAGTGATCGGCCTGATTGCGGCGACCCATGGCGGTACGAAAATCGATCCCACCAAGCTGGCGAAGGTGGAGCGCGGCGATCTGGCCAAAAGCGTGGTAGCGACCGGGAAGGTGGAACCCATCACCAAGGTGGAGATCAAGTCGAAGGCCAGCGGCATCGTCAAAAAGTTGTACGTCGATGCGGGCGACCGCGTGAAGAAAGGCCAACCGCTGGCCGAACTGGATAAAGAAGAAATCGAAGCTCGGGTAGCCCAAGCGCGGGCACAGGCTGAGGCTTCAGAGGCGAGCCTGAAAGGGACAGAAGCCGACCTCGAGCGGGCGAAGGTTGATGCCGAGGGGCCGGACGTCCCGATGCTGAAGCGCGCCTATGAACGAGCGCAAGGCATGGCGAAGGAGGGCGTGGTTTCCGCTTCCGCCCTCGATGATGCTCAGAAGAACTACGAATTGGCGCTGAACAAGCAAAACGTCGCGAAGGCGCAACTGCAGGTGTTACGGGCGAAGATCGGTCAGGCACAAGCGCAGGTGGCGCAGGACCACGCGAACCTCAAACAGCTCGAGGAGCAGCTCAGCTACACGAACATCATTTCCCCGATTGACGGGATCATCTTGTCGCGGGATGTGGAAGTAGGCGACGCGGTGAGTTCGATCCTCGTGCTGGGTTCAACGGCCACACTCATCATGACCGAAGGCGACACGAGCGAGGTGTACGTGAAGGGCAAGGTCGACGAGAGCGATATCGGCAAGGTCTATTTGGGCCAGCCGGCGCGGATCAAGGTGGAATCGTTCAAGGACAAGACCTTTAACGGCAAGGTGACCAAGATTTCTCCGATGGGCGTGGAGAAGGACAACGTCACCACGTTCGAAGTGCGGGTGTCGATCAACAACCCCGGTGGCGAGTTGAAGGCGGCCATGACCGCGAACGCCGAGATCATTCTGGAAGAGCACAAGAACGTGCTGCAGGTTGCCGAAGGCGCGATCCTCTATGACAAGGACAAGAAGGCTTCGGTCGAGATTCCGGATGAGAAGGCGAAAGACGGCAAGCGGAAGCTCGCGTTGAACATCGGGATTTCGAACGGCGCGAAGACCGAAGTGCTGAGCGGACTGAAGGAAGGCGACCAGGTGGTGCTGCAGTAAGAGCACGGGCCTCGTTCAGCGCGGGGCATGCGGCTTGATCGCAAGAATGCGCGCGTAGTTTTCGAAATCGGGATCAACTGTGAAGATGGGCCATTTCCGGCTGGCCGCCATTGGTTGCTGTGCTTTGCACCTTACTCGTAGTCGGAAGTCTCAACCGTCTCGTCCGGGAACGGACGCAGGCTGGCACGGAGTTTCTCGTACTGGTCGACTCTCTTAATGCCGGAGCTCCTGGCGGATCAGGCCGATAAAACGCGCGCGGCCTTCTCTAATCGACCATTCGCCGCTCGGCGCGGTTGAGAGGGTGAGCTTCCCTTCGCAAGGCCAGAGACCAGACCGAGGTGTCGACCAGAACGTTCACCGTGCGTTTGGATTTCCGTCCACGTTTGTAGTCCTAGTCTTCCTCGTACGCGACCTTCCCGAAGAGCGTGAGAATCTCCTGCTGCTGGTGGCGTTGAATGTACTCTTCCAGCGCGGCGTTCACGGTTTCGCGCTTGGTGCGATGCTTTCCCAATTCCTGGGCTTGCTCGAGCCGGCCGTCATCGATGGCGAGGTTGGTGGGCTTGGGGCAGTTCAGTTCTCCGTTACCAGTCCTCACTGGCTGTTGCTACACATTCTAATGTGTAGGTCTCTACACATTCATCAACACAGAACCATTTGCAGCTAAGTGTTTTATTTACAATTGATTACCTCTATTGCTGAGCACGTTGGCGGATCGCGCCGCCTTGCCAGCAGATCTCACCCATCAACGAGCGCGGGTGAATTCCTGTGATCAGCGCGACTTCCGGAACGGCTTTAGAATCGTCGTCATGATCCGCTACGAGAGAGTGCTTGAGTTGCCGAGCCCGGCTGGCAAGATCGAACTCAGGATTCAGCAAGGCGGTGCGGGACGCTTCTATTTCATCCTGAAGTTACCCACTGTGCCGGACTCGAACGAGATCACGCTGTCGGTGCCCTCGGAACTGGCGGATTCGTTGACGCACGCGATCGGTAAGGCGGCGGATTACTCGGGGGAGTGAAGTTGAGTCGTTGGTCGTTGGCCGTCGGCCAACCCCCGGAAACATTTCCCTCCCCTCCTCCGTATACTCCCTCAGACGCGCAACCAAGCGCGGGGGTGTCCGTCTAACTTCGGGACCGCGCCAACTTCGAACGGTTTGCATCTTTGCTCGGAACGGCTGAAAGCAGTTGCCAGGAGGAAATTATGCGCAGCGGATGGATCCGGGTCTCAAGTGCTGCTCTGGTGGTTTGGATTGCGAGCGCAATGGCGTTCGGCTCGGAGCAGGGGCGTTTTCAAAGAACATTTCAGGTAAGCAGTGGGGCGGAACTGCAAGTCTTCACACATTCGGGGGACATCACCGTGCGCCGTGGGCCTGCGGGCAGCATCGCGATCACGGGAAGAATCCATGTCGGGGACCGCTGGTTTACGGGCGGACGGAAAACTGAAGTGGAGGAGATCGAGAAGAACCCGCCGATCCAGCAGACCGGGAACCTGGTCCGCATCGACTACGTGAATCACACGAACATCTCCGTCGACTATGAGATCACCGCGCCCGCCGACACGCGAGTTCGCAGCAAGTCGGGCTCGGGCGACCAGACGCTGGAAGGGATGCAGGCGGGAGCGGACATCGAGACCGGATCGGGCGATGTACGTCTGGACAATGTTGCCGGCGAGATGCGGATGCGGACCGGTTCCGGCAATATTCGTACACGGGATGTCGCAGGCGCGTTCGAAGCCCGAGCGGGTAGCGGCGATATCACGCTGGAGCAGAAGGGCAAGGGTGACGTACGGATTGACACTGGATCGGGCAACATCGAGGCGCGTGGAGTAAATGGCGGCTTGAGCGCTTCCACGGGCAGCGGGGATGTGCGGGCTGAGGGGATCCCGGCGAACTCGTGGGCGATCAAGACGGGCTCGGGCAACGCGGACCTGCGCCTGCCGCAGGATGCGTCGTTCGATGTGGATGCGTCAACGAGTTCGGGCAATCTCGAAGTGAATCATCCGGTGACGACCACCGTGCAGGGCCGGGTGACGGACTCGCGCAAGAGCGTACGGGGGAAAGTACGCAGCGGCGGGCCGGAGGTGACGGTGCACACGGGGTCGGGGAACATTCGGATTGATTGAGCAGTTGGTCCTCGGTCGTTCGGTCCTCGGTTATTGGCGGATCAATGCAGGGCCGCTATTGCGGCAGAGTGCCGGAGTGAAAATTCTGCGGTCTTCGCCCGTTGGACAGGCGAGGACGCCTGTGTCCCTATGGGAGCCGTGGCGATTCCATTACCTCGGTGCCTTGACCCTGCCGGCTCGTGGCAGTTACTTTCGTTCTTTGGGGCGAGTGTCCACCCAGCCGGATTCTGCCCCGCTGAGAGCGAGGAACTTTGGCCCGAAAGCCCATCATTACCCTGACCACCGACTTCGGATTGAACGACCACTTTGTCGGCACCATGAAGGGCGTCATTCTCTCGATTGAGCCCGAAGCCGAGATCATCGACATCTGCCATTCGGTGCAGGCCTTCGACGTGCTGGACGGGGCATTATCCATCTCGCAGGCATACTCGTATTTTCCCAGCGGCACGGTGCACATGGTGGTGGTGGATCCGGGTGTGGGGACGGCGCGCCGGCCAATCGTGGTGACCAGCGAACGGCATCATTTTGTGGCCCCTGACAATGGCGTCCTTTCGTTGATCTACCAGCGCGAGGATCGGCTCTCGGTACGGCACGTGACCGGCGAGCACTATTTCCTGCAGCCGGTGAGCCAGACCTTTCATGGGCGCGACATTTTCTCCCCGGTCGCGGCCTACCTGGCCAAGGGCGTCGATCCGATGAAGTTCGGGGACGAAGTAACGGACTTCGTGCGCTTCTCCGCTCCCAAGCCCAAGCCGGCAAATGAGCATACGCTGCGCGGCGTGGTGCTGAAGGTGGACCGCTTCGGGAATCTGATCACCAACATCACGCCGCAGGATGCTCCCATGCTGTTTGGAGCCAATCCGAGCGGATTCAAGATTGTGCTGGGCTCGCGCGAGATCACCGAGATCAAGGAATCGTATGCGCAGGGCACTCCCGGCGAAGTGTTCGTGATCCTGGGGAGCATGGGGTTTCTCGAGATCGCAGCCAATCGCGGCGCAGCCGCGCAGTTGCTTGGGGTGGGCAAGGGCACGGAGGTGAATATCGTGCTGGGGGGAGCTGCGGCGGCGGGACAGTAGGGCAGTTCTCAGGTCACAGTCACAGTCACAGTCACAGTCAAAGAAACGCTACTGGCTTCTGGCTGCTAGCTATCGGCGGGCTTGGTTCCACTAAACCTAGGATCACAAATCTTCGACTTTTCAGATCTCACAGGGTCGAGTATAGGAATCCATTCTCTTCGACCTTTCCATCCGTTAACTTCCAGGACGCAAATTCTCACTGGTTAGAGTTTGTGAAGGAAGGTCGCCAGGGTTGGCAATTGAGGGTTGTTAGAAGCCAGTAGCTAGCAGCCAGAAGCGCTTTTGGTTCTCCTGTGACCTGACACCTGAGCCCTAGCTTTTCGGCTTGGGATGCGCGTAGCGTTCCATCTCGCCGGTCCATTTGAGGAAGCGCAGCAGGTTGTGCCGTTCCCGCCAGCTGAAACTCCAGAATTCCAGGAAACCGATCTGGGTCATTTTCACGCCGGTGTAGGTCTCGATGCGCCAGAGCAGGTAGGGGCTGCGCCACGGCGTGAGGTGGTGTCGGCGGGTGGCCTTCCAGAGGAAACGGAGAATGTTGCGCATGAGTCGGGGCCAGTATAGCGCCCGGACTGGGGCGGACGAAGGCGTGTCGTAGAATCGAAGTTACGAGAGGAACACCCGCGGATGCCCGATGCCAGGAGCCGACAACTTGCCGAGGACCTCTACTACGCGGCGCTGGACCAGTACGCGGCCGGCGACACCGATGGAGCCATCGCCAAGTACCAAGCTTCGATCGCCGTCGACCCCAGTTTCACGGAGGCCATGCATGGGCTGGCACGCGCCTTTCAGGACCTGAACCGGCTCGATGAAGCGATCTCCGTCTCGCAGCGCATCGCCGAGATCGATCCCGACGACGTGCTGGCTCATACCAGCCTGTCGGTGCTGTATCAGAAGAAGGGCATGATTCCCGAGGCCGAGGCCGAGGGAAACAAGGCTCGGATTCTGGGGTGGAAGCAGCAACTGAAGAAGAGCTAGGACAGGGCTTAGGAGAACGCGACTGGCCGCTAGCTTCTGGCTTCTGGCAACCCCGTTGGGCGAAAGTTCGAACGAACCAGGCTCGCTAGTGGCTAGCAGCCAGCGGCTAGTAGCCTTTCCGAGACCTGACACCTGAGCCCTGCGCTTCACGGTCCTAGGGGTCTTCCTGTCACCTGTGACCTGTCCCAACTTTTTACAGTTCGTATTTCTTCATCAGATGCCGGAACGAGCGATAAGAGATCCCAAGTACATCGGCGGCTTTGGTCTGCACGCCGTTGGATTGGTTCAGCGCAGCCTGCAGCAACGAGCGCTCGATCTGGGCGACGTATTTTTCCATCCCCAGCCCCTCGGGCAGGATGGCTCCGGAACCGTTCCCTTCGGGCAGACCGGGTACTCCGGCGGCGGCTGCGGCGGCTTTGGCTTTTGGCCGTTCTGCGGGCAGTTCGACGTGGAGTTGGTTGCTCGTTTCGAGCGCGACCGCACGCTCCACCGTGTTTTCCAGCTGGCGCACGTTGCCTGGCCAGTCGTAGTTGCAGAGGCCGGCGAGTGATCCGGAATCGACGCGCTCAATGCTCTTCCCGGCCGCTGGAGAATACTTCTTGAGGAAGTGGTTGACCAGCAGGGGAATGTCTTCGCGGCGCTCGCGCAGCCCGGGCACGCGGATCGGGATGACGCTAAGGCGGTAGTAGAGATCCTCGCGGAAAGTGTTCTCAGCGACCTGCTTGTCGAGGTCGCGGTTGGTGGCGGCGATCACGCGCACATCAATGGGAATCTCGGAGGTGCTGCCTACGGGACGGATGGTGCGCTCCTGCAGCACGCGCAGCAGCTTGACCTGCATGGCGAGGGTCATCTCGCCGATTTCATCGAGGAAGATGGTGCCGCCGTCGGCGACTTCGAACAAGCCGCGCTTATTCTGGTTGGCGCCCGTGAACGCACCTTTGACGTAGCCGAACAACTCGCTTTCCAAAAGGGTCTCGGGGAAAGCGCCACAGTTCACCGAGACGAACGGCTGCGTAACTCGCGGCGAGCAGACGTGCACAGCACGCGCAACCAGTTCCTTTCCAGTCCCGCTTTCGCCGTAGATCAGGATGGTGCTGCCGGTGGAGGCCACGGTGCGAATGGTCTGCTTCAGCTTTTCCATGGCGCCGCTGACGCCGATGATGTTATCGAGGGAGTTGCGGGCGGCGGCGTCGCGTCGGAAGGCGAAGTTCTGCTTGCTGAGGGCAGCTTTCTCGAGCGACCGGTTCACGGCCAGCTTGATTTCGTCGACCAGGCCCGGGCTCTTGCGGATGTAATCGGAGGCGCCGCCGGCCTTGACAGCCTGCACGGCAGCCTCGTAGTCGTCGACGGCGGTGATGAGGATCACAGCCGAATCTGGTGAAGTGGAATGCGCGTGGCGCAGCACCTGGATGCCGTCGATGTTGGGCATCTTGATGTCGGTGATGATGAGATCGTAGATGGCGCCGTCGATCTTGCGCTTGGCGCCTTCGCCGGAGTTCACCGTTTCGACTTTGTGGCCCTCACGACGCAGGGCAATGTCGAGCATTTCGCAAATAGAGCGCTCGTCATCGCAAACGAGGATGTTAGCCATGCGCTCTCCTTCCTGCCGCTGCCGTATTGAATTGTTCCTCCGACTGCTTGCCCGCTGAAGCCTTCTGGCTGACGGAGACGACTGTGTCCCCGGGTGCAGCGCTAACTCCGAACCGCCGCAGGCGTAAAACGAAGGTGGTCCCTTCGCCGAGCTTCGAGCGCGCCCACACCTTGCCCTCGTGTGCCTGAACAATCTGGTACACGATGGCCAGCCCCAGCCCGGTTCCGCCTTCAAACCCGGACTGAAAGGGTTCGAAGATCTTCTCAGTCTGCTGCGGGGTCATGCCGTGGCCAGTGTCAGCGAAGTTGATCTGCCAGTCGTCACCAAGGGACTCAAGAGACACGGTGAGGGTCCCTTTGCCATTCATGGCGCGCAAAGCGTTCTGCGAGAAATTCCAGAACACCTGCTTGACCTTGTCGCCATCGGCGAGGGTGGATGCCTCGCGGAAACGCAGGTTGCGGACAATGCGGACGCCGCTGTTCTCCGAGACCAGCCGGTTCTCAAGCAAGGTCAGCGTGTCTTCGAGCAAGGGGACCAGGTCGACCTTGTCGAAGCGGTACTGTTTGCCCCGCGAGTAGGCGAGGAAGTCGGTGATGATGTCGTTCAGCCGTTCCGACTCGCGAGTGACGATCTGCAACAACTGCCGCTGCTCGTCGGTCATGCCAGCGGCGCCGGAGAGCATGCTGACCGAGCCGGCGATGGAGGTCAGCGGATTGCGGATTTCGTGCGCGATGGCGGCCGCCAGGCGTCCCACAGCGGCCAAGCGATCCTGCATGCGGACTTCCCGCTCCAGGCGGCGGATTTCGGTCAGATCATCGAGGGTGTAGACACATCCGAAGCCTTCCTGGCCCGGGACGCTCAAGGTCGACACGATGACGCGGAAGGTTTTGCGGAAGGCATTGGGAGGCTGAAAGCGGACTTCTCCGTGAGCGCGTTCCGAACTTACGATCGGCAGGGGGTCGAGGAAAAGCAAATTGATGGATTCGCCGATCAGGTCGTCGCCACGGCCAAGCATTTGCCTGGCGGCCCGGTTCACAAAGGTGATACGGCCGTCGAGGCCGGTCGTGATCACGCCCCCGGTGATCGACTGGATGACGTTCTCGTGCAACGCCTGAAGGCTTTCCAGCGCGCCGCTGGCATCTTTCAACTGCACGTCGACTTGACGGAGTTTTCCGGCGAGCAGTCCGGCCAGGTAGGCGACGGCCAGGTAGGCAAACAGATTGACGAAGATGATGGCTTCCAGGGTCTTCAGCTCAGGGTGAGTGGTGGCGAAGGACGGAACCACCGCGTAGTAGTTCAGGTCGAGGATGCACCCGTAGAGAATGAAGGCCAGGGCCGAGACGAGATAGGCCCACACGCGGGGTAGCAGGACGCAGGCGACAATGATCACCAGGGGGTAGAGAAAGTTCAGTGAACTGTCCCACCCGCCGGTGAGATGCACGACCAGGCTGACCAGCGCCAGATCGGTGACGACTTGCAGGACGGCCTGCACACGGCGCTCTTCCCAGAACGACAGCAGCAGCACATAAAACAAGGAAAGCGCGTACCACAGCAGCATCGTGCTGATGAAGGGACGCAGCGGCAGCGGACTGTCCGCCATCCGCGACACCGCCAGCTCAATGCCCAGCAGGAATGTGAGGATGATGATGCGGATCTTAACCAGCCAACCCAGCCAATTCCGCTCATCGAAGTTCGGGTGCATGTCCAAAACCCTGGGTGTCAGGTGTCGGGTGTCAGGTCTCGAGGTTGAGCTCTTGAGTTTCTGGTTCTGCTGATACCCAACCCCTGAGACCCGATACCTGTTTCTTTTTTCTTTAGCCAGCCAGCTTGCTGATCATGGAGAACAGCGGCATATACAGCGAGATCACGATTCCGCCGACCGATGCGCCCAGGATGCCGATGATGGCCGGTTCCAGCATGGCCATCATGTCGCGGGTGGCGGCGTCGACTTCGTCTTCGTAGAAGTCGGCGATCTTCTGCAGCATGTTGTCCATCGCGCCCGTGGCTTCACCGACGCCGATCATCTGCGTCACCATGTTGGGAAATACTCCGGACTCCTTCAGGGGATCGACGATGGTGCGGCCTTCCTCGATGGCTTTGCGCACTTTCATCAGCGCCTCCTGCAGCACGGCATTGCCGGAGGTACGGGCCGTGATGGCCAGACCTTCGAGAATGGGAACGCCCGAGGTGATTAGTGTGCCCAGCGTACGCGTGAAGCGGGCCACTGCGATCTTGCGCAGCAGCAGGCCGATGACCGGGACCTTCAACATCAACTTGTCGGTGAAGTAAAGTCCCTGGGGATGCTTGCGGATCTGCTTGATGCCGAAGAAGGCCGCAATCGCGCCGCCAATGAAGAACCACCAGAAGTTGCCGACAAAGGCGCTCAACCCCATGACCATGCGCGTCGGCAAGGGCAAGGCCACGCCCAGTCCGACGAACAGGTTGGTGAAGATGGGGACAACCCACTTGAGCAGCGCGCCGACAATCAGGATGGCGATGGAGACGACGGCGACGGGATAGATCAGCGCCGACTTGATGGCTGAACGCAGGCGGACCGCTTTTTCGACGTAGAGCGCCAGACGCTGCAGGATGACGTCGAGAATACCGCCGGTTTCGCCGGCCTCGATCATGTTGGTGGTGAGGTCGTCGAAGACGGTCGGGTACTGGCGCATGGCATTGGCCAGAGTGGCACCGCCTTCGACCGTGGTCCGAACGCCATTGAGTGTTTTCTGGAAGGTAGGGTTCTCCTGGTTGGCGGCCAGGATCTCCAGGCACTGCACCAGCGGCAGGCCGGCGTCGATCATGACCGAGAACTGCCGGAAGAAAATGGCGATGTCCTTGGTCTTGACCTTGGCCGAGCCGAAGGTCGGAAGCGCGAACTCCTTGCCCTTTTCCCGCACCGAACCCGGGGTGATGCGCTCGCGGCGGAGTTGCTGCAGCAGGACGTCCTTGTTCGCCGCTGTGCGCTCGCCACTGATCTTCTCGCCCGATGCGCTCTTTCCTGAAAATGTGAACACTGGCATGGTGACTCTCTCCTCACTGCAACATACGTTTCGGTCTGGATCTCACGTCTGTTTTAGCGGCGGATGATAACCTCCGACTTCTAACGCTTCGCCGGCGCAGCCGCCTTGGCCATTCCCGCGGACGTGGGCTTGTTGAGCAGGCCCGCGCCGCGATTGATCATTTCCTGCAATTCATCCTGGTTGCTCGAGCGCTGCAGCGCCGTTTCCAGCGTGATCTGCTTCTGGAAATAGGCAGTGGCCAGCGACTGGTTAAAGGTCTGCATACCGAATTTCTCCTGTCCGGATTGCATGGCCGAGTAAATCTGGTGAATCTTGTCTTCGCGGATCAGGTTGCGGATGGCGGCGTTGGGAACCATGATTTCCATGCACATAGCCCGGCCTTTGCCGTCGCCTTTGGGTAGAAGGCTCTGGCACATGATGCCTTCGAGCACCAGCGAAAGCTGCGCGCGGATTTGCGGCTGCTGGTGCGCCGGAAAGACATCGATGATTCGGTTGATCGTGGACGACGCGGAGTTCGTGTGCAGCGTGCCAAAGGTCAAGTGGCCGGTTTCGGCGATACGCAGGGCCGACTCGATGGTTTCCAGATCGCGCATTTCGCCGATGAGGACAACGTCCGGATCCTCACGGAGAGCAGCGCGCAACGCGTCGGTGAAGCTCTTGGTGTCGGCGTGCAGCTCACGCTGGTTCACCAGGCAGTTCTTGTTCATGTGCACGAACTCGATCGGGTCCTCGATGGTGAGGATGTGATCGTGCCGCTCGGTGTTGATCTTGTCGATCATGGCGGCGAGCGTGGTGGACTTGCCCGAGCCGGTGGGGCCGGTGACCAGCACCAGGCCGCGGGGTTTATCGCACAGCTTGCTCACGACCTGTGGCAGGCCGAGCTGGTTGAACGACTTGATTTCGAAAGGAATGACGCGAAACACGGCCGCCGTGGCGCCGCGCTGGTTGAAGCAGTTGGCGCGGAAGCGGGCCAGGCCTTTCAAGCCGAACGAGAAGTCGAGCTCGAGATTCTCTTCGAAGCGGTGCTTCTGCGAATCGGTCATCACGCTGTAGGCCAGCTGCTTGGTCTCGGCCGGGGTCAACTGCGGCAGATCGAGCGGCACCAGGTGGCCGTGAACGCGCACCTGCGGCGGCGAGTTGGTGGTGATGTGCAGGTCGCTGCCCTGCATTTCCAGCATTCTTTTCAGCAGATCGCTTAGCGAAAGCGCCATGTTTCCCTACTCCTCCCCCTACAGCCAACTCAGTGAATGGTTTCGCGTGCCACTTCTTCGAGCGTGGTCATGCCCAGACCGACTTTGATCAACCCGCTGCGCCGCAGCGTGATCATTCCCCGCTCGATGGCTTTCTTTTTCAATTCGACAGCGGACGCGCCGACCAGGACCAGTTCCTTGATCTCGTCGTCGACTTCCATGACTTCATAGAGGCCGGTGCGGCCCTTGTAGCCGGTGTTGTTGCAGACTCCGCAGCCCCTGCCTTTCTGGATCTTCACCGTCTTGGCTTCCTCCGGCGTGTAACCCTCTTCAATCAGCGTCTGCGTCGGGACGTCGATGACCTCCGCGCAGTCTTTGCAGATGCGACGAACCAGGCGCTGCGCACAGATCAGGTGGACGGAAGTCGCAACCAGGAAGGGCTCAATGCCCATGTTCATGAGGCGCGTGATCGTCTCGGGCGCGCCGTTGGTGTGCAGCGTGGAAAGCACCAGGTGCCCGGTGAGCGCGGCCTTGATGGCGATTTCGGCGGTTTCGAAGTCGCGGATCTCGCCGACCAGGATGATGTTCGGGTCCTGTCGCAGGAAGGCGCGCAGGGCGGCGGCGAAGTTCAAGCCGATCTGCTCCTTCATCTGCACCTGGTTGACACCCCCCAACTGGAACTCGACCGGATCTTCGGCGGTCATGATGTTGGTGTCGGGCTGGTTGAGACGTGCGATCGAGGAGTAGAGCGTGTTGGTCTTGCCGGATCCAGTCGGACCGGTAACCAGCACCATGCCGTAAGGCTTCAGAATTGCTTTTTCGAACTTGACCAGCGACTCGGGCTCGAAACCGAGCTTGGTCATGTCGAGACGCAGGTTCTCCTTGTCGAGCAACCGCATCACGATCTTTTCGCCCCACAGGGTGGGCAGGGTGCTGACGCGGAAGTCGAGCTGCTTCTTCTTGCCGCCGACCGCCATCTTCAGCATGATGCGGCCGTCCTGCGGCAGGCGCTTCTCGCTGATGTCGAGCTTCGCCATGATCTTCAGGCGCGACGTGATGGCGTCCTTCAGCTTGAGCGGCGGACTCATGATGGATTGCAGAATGCCGTCAATACGGAAGCGGACGCGGAACTCCTTTTCGTAGGGTTCCATGTGGATGTCGCTCGCCCCGCGCTTGACCGCGTCGGTCAGCACAAGGTTTACGAGCTTCACGATGGGAGCTTCGTCGGCGGCCTTCTCCAGCTCGCCGAGGTCCATCTCTTGCTCTTCGGCCTGCAGCTCGACATCGGCCTCGCCCATCTCGTTGATGGACTGCATCACCTGCTCGAGGTCTTCTTCCCTGGCGGTGCCGTAGGCCTTCTCGATGCCCTCGTTAATGGAGCTTTCCGAGGCCACCACAGGCTCGATGTTGAAGCCGGTCATGAACTTGATGTCGTCCATGGCGAAGACATTCGTCGGATCGACCATGGCGATGGTGAGCGAGGCGCCCACGCGACTAAGTGGCAGGATCTGGTAGCGCTTGGCGGTCTCGAACGGGATCAGCTTGACGACGGCGGGATCGATTTCGAAGTAGGAGAGATTGATGGCGGGCACGCCGTACTGGCGCGACAGGAAGTTGGTGACATCCTCGTCAGTGAGGAACCCCAGCTTCACCAAGGCCGATCCCAGGCGGCAGTTGGTCTCCTTCTGGACCTTGGTGGCTTGTGCCAACTGCTCGGTGGTGATTACCTTCTCTTTGACGAGAAGGTCGCCCAGCCGTTGCGACATACGTTCGATCTCCTATCGATCGACACAGAGAGATAGCGTCAGACCTGGCGCGAAAGCGCTTGTTTTCAGAGGGAGTAGCGCCGCATTTTCGCGTTGACACAAATTGTCAACGCAGACGGGAGATCGCAAAAGTAACTTCGGTACTTGTCCTCAGCGATGGCCTGCATGCTGCTCAAAGCACTCAAAGAAAATCGAGCATTCTCGGCCAAACTCAAACGCAAAACGTGACTTCTTTCACGCTTGGACATGTACCTTCGTACAATTCCGGCCCTTCTGCGAAGCTGTGCCTCGACGCTCCGACATAAGAGGGACATCACGTCACGTTGTGATCAACTCACTTGGCAAAACGAGCTCCTGCCCGGAGGCTTGATGTCATTACGCCACCGATGTCGATCATTGGCCGCCTTCTCCTGTCTGCCACTGCCCTGGCAATTGGCACCGCTGGACTAAACCGCTCAAACCCTTCGCGAGGAGGCGACTGCCCGCGGATTCCTGGTCGGAACCGCATCTTGAACTCGCCAGCCAGGGTTGCGACGTAACGCGCCTCGGTAAACAGAGACGGACCGACCGCGCGCGCCCAAGCTGGCCTACGGCGCCCTAAGAGACGCTCTCACTGCAAAGCCCGTTCCGTCGAGGAGCGGCGCAGCTTCCCCGTAGAATCCGGGCAGTCGGGTTGCAGCTATAATGGCGCTACTCGGGGCCTTTTCTAGACCCTGCGAGCCGATAGTGTGCGCAGCCCCAAGCCATCTCCGGATCCCGACCGCCACCGCAAGCGGGTGATCGTGCCCCTGGCAGCGGCGATCGCATTGCTCTTCGGGATCCTGCTGTCACAGGCGTCGTTCGACCAGCCGGCCTTCCTGAGTCCCGACAACAATCAGCAGCTTTTGTTTTTCGCGGCACTGTCGCTGCTGATCTTTCTTTTGTTTGTCGCCCTGACGTTCGTCCTGGCGCGCAATCTGCTGAAGCTGTTTGCCGAGCGGCGGATGGGAGTGCTGGGGTCAAAGTTCCGTACGCGACTAGTGGTTACCGGGCTGCTGCTGTCGTTTCTGCCCGTCATCATGATGTTCTGGTTCGCCTATGGCCTGATGAACCGGACCATCGACCGCTGGTTTTCGCGTCCAGTGCAGGAGGTCCGCGAGGACACCCGGGCGATGGCTACCCTGCTGGCAGCTTATGCACAGGAAAACGCGACAACCGAAGCAACCTCCATCGCGAGATCTCCCGAAGCACAGCGTGCTTTCGAAACGGGCAACTTCGCTGCTCTGGACGCAGTGTTTGAAACCCACGAACCGACGCTGCAGGGCGGGTTCGTCGTGGCGCTGCTGAAAGGCGAGGAGAAAACCAATTTCCGGGCGCCCGCCCCCTGGGCATCGTTGCAATCACGCGCATCGCTGGATCAACTCTCGGGACCATCGCCTTCGCCGTTCTCCTGGAACGATACCGAATACATTCTGGGTGCTTCGCCTGTGGGGAACGATGGCCTGGTTCTGGTCGCCATGCCATTGCCCAGGAAGTTCTCCGCCGCGGTAAAACAACTGGAAGCGAGCCAGAACCGGTATTTCGATCTCTATCGTCAGCGCCGGCTGCTGCGCCGCACGTACATGACGTTCCTGATGCTGCTGACGGTGCTGGTGCTGTTCACCACCACCTGGCTGGCGCTGTTCCTGTCGAAGCTGGTTACCCGCCCGGTGGCGGCGTTGGCGGAAGCGACCCAAGAGATCTCACGCGGCCGTCTGGATTACCGCGTCGAGGTAAACGCCGCCGATGAAATGGGCGACCTGGTCCGGTCCTTCAATCGCATGGCCGAAGAACTGGAGACGAGTCGCCAACAGATCGACGCGTCGAGCCGGGAACTGAGCCAGGCGAACACGGCCCTAGAGCAACGCCGCCGGCACATTGAAACGATCCTGGAAAGTATTCCCACGGGCGTCCTCTCGCTGGATGCCGCAGGGCGCATCACGCACGCTAACCAGGCGCTGCTGCGCATGTTCCATCCCAACGAGACGGCCGACGACAGCGGCCGCATGATCAACTCTCAGCTGCGCGATGTGTTCCCTGCCGACTTTGTCGAGGACCTGCAGGCGCTTCTCCGCCGCGCCGACCGCATGGGGATGACTACGGTGCAAACGGAGGTGTCGATGCCCCGTGCGAAGTTGAACGTTGCCTTGACCGTGGCCACCCTCAAGCATGAAGGCGAGCACATGGGTTACGTGCTGATCTTCGAAGATCTCTCGGACCTGCTGAAGGCACAAAGGCAAGCGGCGTGGCGAGAGGTCGCTCGCAGGATTGCGCACGAGATCAAAAACCCCCTAACGCCCATTGCGCTCTCGGCAGACCGCATCCGGCGCCACCTCGACCGCGGCACGCGCCCTGATCCGGGCTCGGTGGAAATCATTCGCCATTGCGCGGAAACGATCGCTTCTTCGGTGGACACGGTACGCACGCTGGTGGATGAGTTTTCTACGCTGGCACGCTTCCCAGCGTCGCACCCCAGTCCCGCCAACATCAATGCCATCGTGGAGAGTTCGCTGGCGATGTTTGAAGGCAGGCTGACGGGCATTACGGTGCACACTGACCTGGCCTCGGACTTGCCCAAAGTGATGGCCGATTCTGACGCGATCAAGCGAGCCCTCGCGAATCTCGTGGACAACGCTGCCGAGGCGATGGCCGACTCTCTGACGCGAGAGATCCAGATCAGCACGACCCTGGTGACCAGCCGCGATGCGGTGGAGATTCTCGTGGCCGACACGGGGCACGGCGTCACCCAGGAATTGAAGGAAAAACTTTTTCTGCCTTACTTCTCGACCAAGAAGCGTGGCACCGGGCTAGGTCTGGCGATTGTGAGCCGAATCGTTGAGGACCATCGTGGATCGATCCGCGTCGAGGAGAACCAGCCGGTAGGAACGCGCTTCGTCGTAGAATTGCCGCTCGCGCCTGAGACCTCTCCGGTTCCCGTGGAACATGTCTAGCATCCTCATCGTGGACGATGAATCCAGCATTCGCGATTCCCTGCGCGGAGTGCTCGACGACGAGGGCTTCCGCACCGAGGCAGCGGAAACCGGCGAGCAGTGTATGCGCCTGCTGGCAAGCCAGGTGTTCGACGTCGTGCTGCTGGATGTCTGGCTGCCCGGCATGGACGGCCTGGAAACGTTGCAGAAGATTCGCGAGCTCGACAGTTCCCCGGAAGTGATCATGATCTCCGGGCACGGAACCATTGAAACCGCGGTGCGGGCGACCAAGCTGGGAGCTTACGATTTTCTGGAAAAACCGCTCTCGATCGATCGCACGTTGAACCTGATCCGGCACGCGATCGACGCCAAGAACCTGCGGCGCGAGAATCGCGATCTCAAGCGTCAACTGCAGTCGAGAAGCGTGATCGCCGGCGACAGCGTTCCCATGAAGGCGCTGCGCCAGCAGATTGGGATCATGGCGCCCACCAACGGGCGGGTGTTGATCTACGGGGAATCGGGAACCGGCAAGGAACTGGTGGCTCACGCTATCCACGCGCAAAGCCTCCGCAAAGACGAGCGTTTTGTCGAGGTCAACTGCGCCGCCATCCCCGAAGACCTGATCGAGAGCGAACTGTTCGGGCACCAGCAGGGATCGTTCGCGGGAGCAACTTCCGACAAGGAAGGTAAGTTCCAGCAGGCCACCGGTGGCACATTGTTCCTCGACGAAGTCGGCGATATGAGCCTGAAAACGCAGTCGAAGGTGTTGCGCACGCTCGACGAGCAGCGGTTCACGCCGGTCGGAGGTTTACAACCGATTACGGTCGACGTGCGCGTGATTGCCTCGACCAACAAAGACCTGGAAGAGGAAATTTCAAAGGGCAACTTTCGCGAGGACCTTTTTTACCGGCTGAACGTGATCCCCTTTGTGGTTCCACCACTGCGCGAGCGCAAGGAAGACGTGCCTTTGCTGGCGCGGCACTTCCTCAAAGAATTTGCCACGGCTTACGGCAAGCGCTCACGCGAGATAGCGGACGACGCGGTGCAGGCGCTCACACGCTATTCCTGGCCGGGCAACGTGCGCGAGCTGCGCAACCTGATCGAGCGCATCGTGATCATGAATCCGACGACCCTGCGCTTCGAGCGCAAGCATCTGCCACCCTTGATCTATCGCGACGGAGCTCGTCGCGCCGCGAATGGGGAGTTCTCGACGCTCCATCAGGCACGCGATGCCTATGAGCGCGACTACATTCTTAAGAAGCTCGACGAGAATCACGGAAATGTGAGCCGCACCGCCGAAATGCTCGGGCTGGAGCGGAGCCATCTTTATCGCAAGATGAAGGCTCTGGGGATTTCGGCGAAGGAGTAACTCGGAAGTTTGGAATTACTGATCCCGGTGCGAGGGCAGGATGCCTCGCGACAGCCGGCGACCCCCTGGCTCCGCTCGGGGCAGGGTGCCGGTGCTACGGTCATTTCTTCCGCATGTGGATTTCTTTGCCGTGGTTCTTGAACTGGACTTCGTCCATGAGCTGATTGATCAGGAAAATGCCGCGGCCGTGATTGGAGAAGATGTTTTCTCCTTCGAGCGGATTGGGGATGGTGCTCGGATCGAAGCCTGGACCGGGATCGCGGACGACAATCAGCATCCCCAGCTTTTCTTCGCAGGCAACATCGCACTCCACAACCTTCAACGGATCGCTTTTCGCTCCGTGAATCACAGCGTTGGCCAAGGCTTCGCTGAGCGCAAGCTCAATCGCTTCTTCTTTGCCGATGGCGCACTCGGTGTCGCGGACCACCTGCATGATGCTCTGCACGACCGGGTCAATGGCGTTGCGGTCGGCAGCCAGGGTCACTTTCAACTTGAGGTCGAGGTTCTTGAGGTCAATTTTGCCGTTGGAAGGTTCCCCAGACATATTCGTGCGTCCCCTGCCCCGCCGTACTTGTACCCGATTCTATCTGCACAACCGGAACCCGACAATCACCCGTTCTCGCGGTTCCCGGAGCCTCCCGCAAGTGATTCCAGTTGGCGGCGCCAATCGAGTTCCTCCACAAACGAGCGTGAATCCCGCCACCCGGGCTGAACCTTCACGAACAGTTCCAGGAAGACTTTCTTGTTTACCATCCGCTCCGTGTCGAGCCGCGCGGCGGTGCCGATTTTCTTCAGCATCCGGCCACCCTTGCCCACCAGGATCGCTTTCTGGCCTTCGCGTTCGCAGTAAATCGTGGCAGCAACCCGGGTAAGCCGGGGCTCTTCTTCAAAGCGATCGACGATGACGCTGGTCGCGTGCGGCACTTCTTCTTTCGTGGCGAGCAGCACGTGCTCACGAATAATCTCTCCGGCCATGAAGCGCACGGGTTGATCGGTGATTTGGTCTTCGCTGAAGTATTGCGGGCCGGGCGGAAGCGCCTCGACCACTCTCTCGAGCAAGAGCGGCAGGCCGTCTTTCTTTAGAGCGGAGAGGGGAATGATCTCCTGAAATGCGTGCAGCTTCTGATAACTGTCGATGATGGGCAGGAGCTTCTTCTTGTCCTTGAGCCGATCGATCTTGTTGAGAAGCAGAAAGACCGGCGTTCCTGCCTGCTCCGCCATCTTCAAGGCAGCTTGATCTTCCGCATGGAGCGGACGGCTCACGTCAGTGACCAGCAAGATCAGGTCGCAACCTTCGATGGCCTCGCGAACTTCGTGCATCATTTTGCGGCCCAGCGAGGTGTCGGGCTTATGCACGCCCGGAGTGTCGATGAGGATCACTTGCGCTCCCGGACGCGTGCCTTGCTTGGGAATGTGCAGGATGCCCTGGATACGATTGCGGGTGGTCTGCGGTTTTGGGCTGATGATGGCGAGCCGCTCGCCGACCAGGGCATTCAGCAGCGTGGATTTGCCGGCATTCGGACGCCCCAGGATGCAGACGAAGCCGGAGTGAAAGGCCATGCGTTATGCCAACTCCGCCCGGTGAACGAAAGGGAAACCACAGGGGAGCACAGGGGTTCTTCGACACTCGGACACAATATCCACGGGAGTTTCCACTGGGGACGTGATTGCAGGGACACTATATCAGCTTCATCTGGCGAGGCTCAGCGGCAACGATCCGCACCCGCTCAACGCGGCGGTCGGTTGATTCGAGCACTTCAAAGCGCAGCCCGTCGCCTTCGATGACCTCGCCCTTTTGCGGAATCCGTCCGGCAAGCTCGGTGACGAGTCCGGCGACCGTGGTTGCTTCTTTGGCGTCAGGTTTCAGGCCGAACAGTTCGTCCAGGTGATCGATGTCCATATTGCCGGTGACCACGTAGCTGTGATCGTTTTCTTTCACGACCTGCGGCTTTTCGTGCTCGTCGCGAATCTCGCCGACGATCTCCTCCACCAGGTCTTCAATCGTGACCAGCCCTGCAACGCCGCCATATTCATCGACCACGATCGCCATGCGGATGTTGTTCTTCCGCATCTCGCGCAGCAGATCGCTGCCCAATTTGCTCTCGGGGACGAAGTAGACGTCTTTGCGCATGAGCGACTCGACCGTGCGGCTGCGAGCTTCGGTATCGGGGACCTGCAGCACGTCCTGCGCATAGACCACGCCGACAATGTTGTGGACAGACTCGCGGTAAACGGGCACGCGGGAGAAAGGCTTGGTGCGGAGCAATTCGATGAATTGTTCTACCGTGGTGCCGATGGCAACCACCACCATGTCGGGCCGCGGCTTCATGGCCTCGCGGACGGTCTTCCCGCTGAACTCGACCACCGACTGAATCAGGTCGCGATCCGTGGCCTGGATGATGCCCTCTTCCTGGCCGGCTTCGATGAGGGCATCCACGGCCTCGGCTGGGCTCTCCGGAGCCTCCTCTGACGGGCGATTGGTCAGGGAAATGACCGATTGCAGAAAGCCGAGCACCAGGGTGACTGGGAGCACGATATAAATCAGAACTCGCAACAACGTGACCCAGTGCTCGAGCCAGCCGCCATCGGTCCGCGAGAAAAAGACGAAGGGCAGAAAGCGGTTGAAGACGATGACGATGAGTACGAGGCTCAGTGTGGCTTGCAGGATTTCCTGAAAGCTCCAGGCACGATCGGTGAATACGCTGAAGCCCACAATCATGGCGATGGCTGCCATGACCAGCGGCACGGCGATCGCCATCGACAGCGAAGCCCGGCTGCGGCTGACACGCAACTTGGACTCGATCTTCTGTTCAAAGATGTCGATGTTGTCCTGGAACTCGCGCGAAAGGAACTTGCCAATCTCGGTGTAGAGGCGATCCACGTAGGAAACGAGTGTGAGCAGGCCAACGAGCAGGACCAGGATGAGCGGGATGATGTAAATCATCGCGCGCGCTCCTTCGGTGAAGCTTTCCCTCCCATTTTGCCATCACC
>Ga0306924_10000422_pt1 | contig 35215 bp, 31 predicted proteins | sample sta12Can44000111_FD_203756 | JGI IMG/M metagenome (GOLD analysis project Ga0306924, IMG submission 203756) | Lab enrichment of tropical soil microbial communities from Luquillo Experimental Forest, Puerto Rico - statanox.12C.anox.44.000.111 (v2)... | ecosystem: Environmental > Terrestrial >... | reverse complement strand
TCGACCAGAAAGGCGGCCATGTCGGCATCCAGGGTCACGCCGTTGGTGATGAAGTCGATCAAGACTTCGAATTGCGAGATGCTGCGGACCAGCTCCTGGAAATCCGGGTGCAGGGTTGGCTCACCATAGCCGAAGCAATGAACCTGGACCGCATGTTTCAGCAACTCGTTGAAACTACCGATGATCGAGCCGGTTTCGATGAAACCGCGTTTGGTGGCCTTGATGATGTTTTGCCGGTTGGGGTTCAGCAGAGAGAACTCTCCGCACATCGCGCATTTGATGTTGCAGATGTTGCTGATCTCGAAAAACACCTCAAGGGGGTGGCTTGGTTCGCCGTCTTGGGAACAGAAACGCTGAAACGATTCGATCGCCTTCAGCTTTTCATTCAGGAATCGGGGGTGGCCGGGTTGAGAGCCATCCCGTAACGTCATTTCCCCCTGAGCCAAGACCTCGTTTCCCAATCAGTTGTTGAAAAAAACTCCGCAACGATACCAGTTGCGCGCCAAAGCCTTCAATGGCATCCATAGCCGAAAGGGCGATTTCGGCCCCATCTACCGTTTTTGAAACAGCTGGCCTCTATCCTTGCAAACCCAGAACTCCCATTTAGACGGGGCTCCTCTTTCCCAGCGCACTGCCATTCTGGTGGTGGGGATGCATCGTTCCGGAACCTCGGCGATCACCCGCACCATCAGCTTGATGGGGGCAGCGCTGCCGGCTGATCTGATCCCGCCGGGGCCGATCGAAAATCCCCGTGGCTTCTGGGAATCCGCCAGCGTTATCGAAAATCACGACCGCTTTCTGGCTCAGGCGGGGTCGCGTTGGGACGATCCGCTGCCGATTGCCGAGCATTGGTTTGTCAGCCCGGCGGCGGCGGCCTGCCGGGACGAGATCGTCGCCATCCTGCATCGTCAGGTCGGCTCGGCTCCTTGCTTCGTCATCAAGGACCCGCGCCTCTGCCGGCTGCTGCCGATCTGGAAAAGCGCGCTGGACAGCATGGGGCTGCGCACCGTGGCGGTGCTGCCGGTGCGCGACCCGGCGGCAGTGGCCTTGTCGCTGCGGGTGCGCAACGGCTTTTCCCGCGAGAAATCGCTGGCGCTGTGGCTGGTGCATAGTCTGCTGGCCGAGCGGGCGACTCGCGATTGGCCACGGATTTTCGTGCGCTATGACGACTTCATCGCCGATCCGGTGCGGGCGGCTAAGGCGATGGCCGGGCGGCTTCCCGGTTTGCCGAGCGATCTGTCGGATCAGGCAGCCGCTGAAATCCGCGAACATTGGTCGAGCGATCTGCGCCATCATCAGCCCGATCCGGCCGAGGCAAAACCCGGCTGGGTTAATCTGGTGCTGGACTGGTTCAGCCGTGCCTGCGGACAAACTTCTCCGTCACCCGAGGAATTGGACAAGATCACCGAGGCGCTGGCTCCGGCGCTGGAGGTGTTCGGCCCCATGGTGGATCGGCACGATCCGGCGCGGGAAGCCGAGCTTGAACAAAAGCTCGAGGAATTGGGCCGGCAGTTGGTCGAGCAACGGGCGGAAGCCGTCCGCGAGGCCGAGGCCCATCACAAGCTGGAACAGAAGAGTCAAGCCTTGCAGGATCAGTTGGCTGAAGCTCAATCGGATCGTACTCGTCAGGTTGGCCGAAGCGAGGCGCTGAGCCAGGAACGAGACCGGCTTTCCCAAGCCTGCGAGCAATTGCAGGGGCAGCGGGATGAACTGATCAGCGCGCAAAATGCCTTGCGCCATGAGCGGGATGGGGCGTTGTCCGACCTTCAGCGCGAGCGGGGCGAACGGGATGGGGCTTTAGCGGACCTGCGGCGATTGGCCGAGCGTCAGGCCCAGACGCTGCATTCCCTGCGGCGCGAGCAAGCAGGTTTGCAGGATCAGAATGCCCAGTTGCAAGCGCAACTGCTGGATGGGATGCAGGATCTGGCGCGTCAGGCGGAGGAAGACAGCTATCGTTTGGCCCTGGGGGCCAGGCGTCCTTGGGTGGTCGAGTCCTGGCCGGGCGGAAGCGGGCTGCGTCGGCTGATCGAGGCCGCGCGGCTGCTGCCCATCATGCTGCGGCCCGGCCTGTTCGATGCGGGGCATTACCGCAAATGCCGCCCCGATGCGCCGATGGTCCGCTGGCGGGCTTTGGCGCATTACCTGCTGATCGGACGCCCGGCGGGAGCCTCGCCCAATCCTTTCTTCGATGCGGATACGTATCTGCGCCGCAATCTGGATGTGCTGGCTGGCGGCGGCGATCCCTGGCGGCATTATCTGCAGCATGGCGGGTTCGAGGGGCGTGATCCAGGGCCGGACTTCGACAGCGCCTTCTATCTGGGCAGCAATCCCGACGTGGCGCGGGCCAGGATCAATCCCCTGCGGCATTATCTTAGCCATGGGCGCTATGAGGGACGGAGGCCGAAGATTTATTCCATCCCTCCCAGGCCTCCGGCGCGAATGCCGGCGCCCATCGCGCTGCCGCTGGAAGAGACCGGGCATCCCCGGATTTTGTTCATCCTGCATGGCCTGGGCGGCGGGGTCGAGCGCCATTGCCTGGAGATGGAAGCCCTGCTCTCCGCCGATGGGGCCGATGTCTGGCTGATGGTCGGATCGGGCGATGCCGGCTTTCGCCTGACCAATCGCCGCCGATCCTATGACCAGCGCTTCGATGATCTGGCTGCCGTGCCGGAACAGATCCGCCGGATCGCGCCCGATCTGCTGCATGTGCATCAGGAAATCGGCTTCGGCGGGCATCTGTGGGATTGGCTGGCCGAGCTGGGCATTCCCTATGACGTCACCTTGCACGACTATTCCCTGGCCTGTCCGCGGGTGACCTTGCTGGATGGCGAGAACCGTTTCTGCGGCGGGCCTCGGGATGAGCAAGCCTGCGATGAATGCCTGTCTCGCTTCGGCTGCCATCCGCATCTGCAAGCCATCTTCGACAAGGTGGGGTCGGTGGCCGGTTGGCGGCGGCGGGCGGCGGCGGCTCTGAATGGCGCCAGGCGGGTCTTCGTGCCCAATAGCGACATGACGCCGCGCCTGCAGGGTCGGTTTCCCGATATCGCCATTATGACGCGCCCGCATCCCGAACCCGAAATGACCGTTCCCGCCCTGCCTCCGCCGGGTGGGGACCGGGTGCGGGTGGCAGTGATCGGCAGCATCGGTCCGCATAAGGGCTTTGCCCAACTGCTGGCCTGCGCCAAGGCGGCCTTGCGCGACGGCTTGAAGCTGACCTTCGTGGTGATCGGCGAGGTTTGCGATCCGCGAGCACTCGCCAATCTGCCAAATGTCGAACTGAGCGGCGCTTACCGCCATGAAGACCTGCCGGCCCTGTTGGAGGTGGCCCGCTGCCATCTGGCGCTGTTCCTGTCGGTCTGGCCCGAGACCTTCTGCTACGCCCTGTCCGAGGCTTTGCAGGCCGGACTTTATCCGCTGGCCTATGACCTGGGAGCGCCGGCGGAACGCATCCGCCGTCTGGGCTGGGGCGAGGTCATGGCACTGGAGGCGCGGCCCGAGGAGATCAATCGCCGGCTGTTGCTGCGCGGCCTCGATCATCCTTTGCCGACCTCGGAGATGAAGATCGGCAAAAGCTACGGCTCTCTGATCCAGGATTATTACGGCCTGGTCAGAGAGCCGGGCTGATCCTACTTCTTCGCCGTGTTGGCGGCGGTCTGGCCGAACAGGATCTTCTTGCTGTCTTCGTTCACCGTCGGGCGGGCGGCATAGGGCTCGCCTTTGGCATAGGCCCGCTGCGTGGCCGGACGGGCTTCGATAGCGTGCAGCCAGCGTTCCAGATTCTTGAAGTCCGACAGGGTCTGCTGCTGGCGTTCCCACAGCAGGACCCAGGGGTAACAGGCCATGTCGGCGATGGAGTAATCATCGCCGGCAATGAAGGCGCGGCCTTCCAGCCGGCGGTCCAGCACGCCGTAAAGACGGTTGGTCTCATTCACATAGCGGGTGATGGCATAGGGGATCTTTTCGGGTGCATAGACGCCGAAATGATGGTTCTGTCCGGCCATCGGGCCCAGCCCGCCCATCTGCCAGAACAGCCATTCCATCACGGTCTTGCGGCCGCGCAGATCGGCGGGCAGGAAGCGGCCGGTCTTCTCGGCCAGATATTGCAGAATCGCGCCGGATTCAAAGACGGTAATGGCCTCGCCGCCATCCGCCGGAGCCCGGTCGATGATCGCAGGCATGCGGTTGTTGGGCGAAAAGGCCAGGAATTCCGGCTTGAACTGATCGCCGGCGCCGATATTCACCGGATGGATTTCGTAATCCAGCCCGGCTTCTTCGAGGAACAAGGTGATCTTGTGGCCGTTGGGGGTGGGCCAATAGTAAAGCTCGATCATCAATCTGCCCTTTCATCAATGGCGGGGTCGTCGAGAAGGCTTAAGACCGGACGCACCATGCCTTCCAGCAGGTCGCGTTCGGGGCGCGCGCGCGCCAAGGCGCGGATACCGGCCAGCAGGCCCAGCAGCAGGCGGGCCATATCCTCGGGCGATTGGCGTTTGGATATGCTGCCGTCGGCTTGACCGGCGCGGACGGTGTCGCCGAAATAACGCTCCATTCGTCCGAGAATCTCGCCCACGGCTTCTTGCATCTGGGGATCGTGGGGGGCGACGTCGATGGTGGAGTTGATCACCATGCAGCCCTTGCAGGCGGGATCAGCCAGGGAGCGTTCAATGATCTCGTAAAAGAACACCGACAATGCCTGCCTGGGGGGCAATCCCTCCAGCCGGCGGACGCGGTCATCGAAGCCGTGATCGACATAATGGTCCAAGGCCTTGCGGAACAAGGCTTTCTTGTCGCCGAAAGCGTTGTAGATGCTGGCGCCCGTCATCTGCATGCGATCCGCCAGATCCCGCATCGAGCTGCCTTCGAAGCCCTTGTCCCAAAAACATTGGATAGCGGCTTCCAGCACCGTGGCTTCGTCGAATTCTCTGGGTCTGGCCATTCTGGTCGTCTCATGCGGGGCGTGGCTGAAATGGTTTATAGAACGACTGTTTTAAAAAATCCAGCATGATGCATCCATCAATCTATGGGGGATAATTTATTATAATATCGTTCAAAGATAAACTCTTTGGCAAAAGAAGTTAATAGATTTGTGATCAAGTCATCCCGGCTATGGGGTGGGGGATTTCTATCCTGTATGGTTAAAAACTGAACGATTGCGAGAGAAAAAGCTTATTTTTCTCCATGGGCGATGCGGCGGGCTGGCGGTATATCCATTTCGTGAAAATCTATAGTGACTTCTCTTGCGCACATTAGATTGTGCCATTTATAATAACGAAAGGTGCGAGGGGGCCTCTGGGGTGGCTCGAATGTTGGAAGATTTCGTCAACTCATTACAGAATGCGAAAGATGTCGGTGACCTTCAGGGGCTGCTGCATCAAAGAATGTCGCAGATGGGCTTCAATAATTTCGCTTATCTTGCGTTGAAGCCGCCGTCCGGGGCGCAAAATCACCTTGTATTGACGACTTATCCAGGGGAATGGGCGGATCGTTATACCGAGATGGATTATGTCAATCATGATCCCATCGTCCCCATGGCAATTACCTCGATCAAGCCTTTTACTTGGGACGAGACCATCGATAAGCGGGTCAATGACAAACCCAAGCTGATTCTGAACGAAGCCACCGAGTTTGGCCTGCGTCAGGGGGTGACCATTCCCCTGCATGGCCCGTCGGCGGCCTTTGCCACCTTGAGCGTTTGTTTCGACGAGCGGCGCGAAGCGGAATTCGCCAAGCGTTACGAGGTCATGCGCCACGAATTGCTGCTGACCGCGCTCTATTTCCATGACACCGTCACCAAGCTGGCTTATGGCGAAGGGGCGGATCGCATCTATAAGATTAGCCCGCGCGAGCGTGAATGTCTGTTATGGACATCCAGAGGGAAAACCGCCTGGGAAGTTTCTCAAATTACGCATCTGTCTGAGAAGACTGTTCATCATTATTTGGCAAGTGCGATGCGTAAATTCGGTGTTTTCAGCAAGCATCACGCCGTTGTCAAGTCAATCGCGCTTGGAATCATAATTCCGTGATATAGGTATTTATATTTTACTTATATTTCTGGATATACGGTAGCTTTCCCGTATTTATAGTCACTGCATAAAAGTGTCCTCTGTCGCTGTCACTCAGCGAGGAGGATGCAATGATTTTGGTTATTCCGCCGGAACTCGTCGGCCAGTACCGGCCGCAGCTGGAAGAGATGCACCGTCTCCGCTACCGGGTTTTCAAGGAGCGGATGGACTGGGACGTGAATGTCCAGAACGGCCTGGAATTCGACGTCTACGACACCCTGGCCCCCACTTATTTTCTGGCGCTGGATGATACCGGCACGGTGGTTGGAACCTGGCGACTGCTGCCGACCACCGGCCCCAACATGCTGCGCGACACCTTCGCCGATCTGCTGGAAGGCAAGGCGGCCCCCTGTCACGACGATGTCTGGGAAACCAGCCGCTTCGCCGTCGAGGCTCCCGATAATCCCGATGGTCGCACCATGGTCAGCACCATCACCCGCGAGCTGTTCTGCGGGCTGGTCGAATATTGCCTGATGCAGGGCATCGACGAGGTGGTGACGGTCTATGACATCCGCATCGCCCGTCTGCTGCCGCAGATCGGCTGCGATCCCCGCTGGCAGACGGCGCGTAAGCGCATCGGCAACACCATCGCTCTGGCCGGCGGCTTCGAGATCAGCGAGGCGGTGCTGTCCAGCATCCGCACAGCCGGCAACATCACCCAATCCGTCCTGGTCAATCTCGCCGCCCTTCGGCGTGCGGCTTAAGGATCGCCATCATGAACTTCGATCAATCCGACAAGATTTCCCCGCAGTCCCTGTGGACCTGCATCGCCTATCTGCGGTCCGAGGCCATGACGGCGGGTTTTCCCATGACCGCCCGGTTCCTGGAGACCGCCGGCAAGATCCTGACCGACGAAGTGCCGTCGCTGAAGGGCCTGCTGATCCCCGACGAACCCTGCGAGCAGATGAAAAGCTCGATCCTGGGGCTGGAGCCCGAGCCGGAAGAGCTTGAACTGGATCTGGAACGCGCCACCGAGAAGGAGTACGCCCGATGCTAGCCTCGCAAGCCAATGGCCTCGCCTCTCTGTCTGGCCCGCGCGGCCTGCCGGTGGTGGGGGTGATCCCGCAACTGCGCAAGGACCCGCTGGGGTTCTTCCTGGATATTTCGCAGCGCCATGGGGCTCTGGTGCCCTATCAGCTGGGGTTGAACACCGTGCTGATGGTCAATGACCCGGCCCTGGTGCGCCATGTGCTGCAGGACAATTTCCAGAACTACCGCAAGAGCCGTTTCTACGACCCGCTGCGTCCGATCCTGGGCAAGGGCATGTTCCTGGCCGAGGGCGAATCCTGGCTGAAGCAGCGCCGGGGCGCCAAGGCTTCGTTCGAGGCTCCCAGCATGGTCGGCTATGTGCAGGCAGTGTCGGATGCCGCCGACACGATGATCGAGCGCTGGGCGCAGTTCCAGGCCGCCAACGTCACCTTCGACGTCACCGCCGAGATGATGCGCTACACCCTGGACGCCACCCTGCGCTGCTTCCTGGGTGTCAGGCTTGAGGATCAGCCGGAAGGTGTTTATGACGCGCTGACCGTGCTGCTGCGCCATGCCGACCGCCGCATCTGGTCGCTGTTCCCGGTGCCGGAAGCCATCCCCACCAAGCTGAACCGCGACTATCACGACGCCATGGCTCTGCTGGGACAGATGGTGAAACGCATCATCGCCGACCGCCGCGCCTCGGGCGTCAGGCCCGACGATCTGTTGACCCGCCTGATCGCCATGGCCGACCAGTCCGAAGACAAGGCGGCGGGCGAGCAACTGCTGCAGGAGCAGGTCAACAACATGATCTTCTCGGGCCATGAAACCACGGCGGTGGCGCTGGCCTGGACCTGGTATCTGCTGGCCAAGCATCCGCCGGTCGAGCGCCGCCTGCGCGAGGAAGCGCAGAGCCTGTCGGACGGGGCCGGTTTCCACGATTTCCAGGGGCTGGATTATACCAAGGCGGTGTTCGACGAAAGCATGCGCCTCTATCCGCCGATCTGGACCATCTCGCGCGATGCGGTGGGCGACGATCTGCTGGGCGGCGTGCCGGTGGCCAAGGGCACCTCGGTGATGCTCTGCTGCTATGCCATGCATCGGAACCCCGAGCTGTGGGACGCGCCCGAAGGCTTTGACCCCGAACGCTTCCTGGGGGAACGGGGCAAGAGCATTCCGCGTTACGCCTACTTCCCCTTCGGCGGCGGGCCGCGTGTCTGCATCGGCAGCCGCTTCGCCTATCTGGAGGCGATGGTGATGCTGTCCAAGGCGGCCCAGCGCTTCCGCCTGGAACTGGTTCCCGGCCTGAAGGTCGAGCCGGAGCCGCTGATCACTCTGCGCCCCAAGCAGGCGATCATGATGAGCCTGCGCAAGGCCGAGGCGTAATACCCCTTATCGTCATGGCCGGGCTTGACCCGGCCATCCACGAACAGTTTGTGAAATGGACCCCCGGATCAAGTCCGGGGGTGACGTCTCGTAATGTGAAAAAATCATCCTCCGATATGCTGCGATGCCGCATCTTTCGTTGACAAGAGGGGCGATCTCTTGTGAACAGTGATCCCAGAAATCCATTGCAGCCGCAGGCCCCGACCATGACCAGCCTGAAGTCCGATTCCGTTCCCAGCTCCAAGGAAGCCGCCACGGCGGGCGAGGGGGGCGAACTGCTGCATGACGCCGTCTATGCCGAACTGCGATGGCGGCTGATCACCGGCAAGATCGTGCCGGGCATCGGCCTGTCTACCCGTGGCTTGGCCCAGGAGTTGGGCGTCAGCCCGATGCCGGTGCGCGAGGCGCTGGGCCGGTTGGCGGCGGAAGGGGCGGTGGAAATCCGCTCGAAGAAGCGCATCACCGTGCCCGGCATGACCGAGGAACGCTTCGACGATCTGCTGCGCTGCCGCCTGCTGCTGGAACCCGAGGCGGCGCGGCTGGCCCTGCCGGCTATCGATGGCGAGACCTTCCGCAAGCTCAAAGCCATCGACGACCGTCTGGATGCCACCCTCAGCAATGGCGATGTGAACGGCTATATGGAGGCCAATTTCCGCTTCCATTTCACCATCTATCAAGCGCCCGGGCGATCGATCCTCAATCAGCTGATCGAGACCCTGTGGCTGCAATTCGGCCCCTATATGCGGGTGGTCTATGGCCGCTTCGGCACCCGCAATCTGCAAGACCAGCATGAAGTCGCCCTGGCCGCCATCCAAGCCGGGGATGCCGAGGGGCTGGTGAAGGCGATTTCGGCTGATATCGCAGATGGCATGGGGCTGATCGGACGCCACGGATTGGCCTGAGTTCCTGCGGGTCTCGGTCGGGTTTTTGCACCTGCGTACGCCCCTAAACTGGCCGGTACTCTTGCTTTCTCTGATTTGCCGCCCTTGACGCCAGGGGGGTGAATGAGCAATTCTAACTGTGATCTTAGTTGATGCCGCGCTTTGACTGCTCACGATTTTGGGCGGAAGGCTGCAGTGCGGACAGGTCCAGTGTGTGATCACATTTCATGTGTGAGAGCCATTGCCAGGGCCGCAAGCGTCGATCACAGTCTTATTACCGACTGAAGATTCATGACGTAGAAATTAGACGAGGAAAACATGTCTGCCGACTTCGAAACGTGGATCAAGGAACGCAATATCGGCGAGGTGGAATGCCTTGTGTCCGATATGAACGGGATCATCCGCGGCAAGGTTCTGCCGGCTGCGAAGTTCATTCAGTCCACTCAGGAAAACTCGCTGCGGATTCCCAGCAGCGTCTATCTCATCACCGTCACCGGCGGTTATTTCGAGGATGACGAGAACCTGACCTCGATCCTCGACCCCGATGTGATCCTTAAGCCTGATTACAACACCCTATGCGTGGCGCCGGGCTACAAGACCCCCACCGCCTTCGTCATCGCCGACGCCCTGCAAGGCAGCGGCAAGCCCTTCGAGATTTCGCCGCGCCATGTGCTGCAGAAGGTGATGGAGCTTTACGCCGAGCGTGGTTGGAAGCCGGTGGTGGCCCCCGAGCTGGAATTCTATCTGACCCAGCCGAACACCGATCCCGACCTGCCGCTGCTGCCGCCCGCCGGCCGCTCGGGCCGCGCCGAAACTTCGCCGCAGCCTTACGGCCTGGAAGCCATCACCGAATATGAAGACCTGATCGAGACGGTCTATGACTATGCCGAGATCGCCAAGCTTCAGATCGACACCCTGATCCATGAAGCCGGTGCTGCCCAGCTGGAGATCAACTTCCTGCATGGCGACCCGGTTAAGCTGTCCGACCAGGTGCTGGTGTTCAAGCGCCTGATCCGTCAGGTGGCGCTGAAGCATGGCGTCTATGCCACCTTCATGGCCAAGCCGATGATCAATCAGCCGGGCTCGGCGATGCATATCCACCAGTCGGTGGTGGATATCAAGACCGGCCGCAACCTGTTCGCCGAAAAGGACGGCAGCGACAGCCCGCTGTTCCGTCATTACATCGGCGGCCTGCAGAAACTGCTGCCGCGCCTGACGCCGCTGTTCGCGCCGAACGTCAACTCGTTCCGCCGCATGCGTCCCAGCTACAGCGCGCCGATCAATGTGCAGTGGGGCTATGACAACCGCTCTTGCGGCCTGCGCGTGCCGATCTGCGAACCCCAGGGCCGCCGCGTCGAGAACCGCCTGCCGGGTGCCGACTCGAATCCCTATCTGGCGATGGCCGCCTCGCTGATCGCCGGCTATATCGGCATGGTCGAGAAGCTGGAGCCCACTGCGGTGATGGAGGCGAACGCCTATAACAAGAAGCGCACTCTGCCCAAGACCCTGGAAGAAGCTTTGGATATGTTCGACAACTGCACGGCGGCGCGTAATCTGCTGGGCTCGAACTTCTTCAACGCCTTCAGCCTGATCAAGAAGGCCGAGCTGGACGCCTATCAGGAAGTCATCAGTTCGTGGGAGCGTGATCACCTTTTGCTGAAGGTCTAAGGGCATGGTGGCGAACGCCACTCTGAATGTGCAGAACTCCTACTATGTGGCGTCGGCCGCTCCTTCACCGGAGCGGCCGCAGCTGCATGGAGAGCGTTCTGCTGATCTGGTGGTGATCGGCGGCGGCTGTACCGGCCTGTCCGCCGCCCTGCATGCCGCCGAGGCCGGAATGTCGGTGCTGCTGCTGGAGGCTGGACGTATCGGCTGGGGCGCCTCGGGCCGCAATGGCGGGCAGATGATCACCGGCCTGCGCCAGTCGCCGGGGCAGTTGGTCGAGACTTATGGCCGCGAGATGGCCAAGGAACTGTTCCAGGCGACCGCCGAAGGGCGGCGGCTGATGGAAGAACTGATCGTCAAACATGCCATCGCCTGCGATTTCAAGCCCACCGGCCATCTGACGGCGGCAGTCAAGCCGTCCGATCTGGACTGGATGAAAGAAGAGGCTGACCTGCTGGCCGAGGTCTTCGACTATCCCTCGGTGCGGGTGGTGCAAGCCGCCGATATCCGGGCCGAGGTGGACTCGCCGCTTTATTGCGGCGGATATCTGGACGAGAAGGGGGCGCATCTGCATCCCCTGAATTACACGCTGGGTCTGGCGCGTGCCGCCGAACAGGCCGGCGTGCGGCTGTTCGAGCAGTCTCCCGCCATCAAGATCGAGGATGGCGCCCGCGTGGTGGTGCGCACGGCCGCCGGTACCGTCACCGCCGCTCATGCGGTGATCGCCTGCGACGCTTTGATCGACGGGCTGGAACCGGCCTTGGCTTCGCGCATCATGCCGGTGGGCAGCTATATCGCCGCCACCGAGCCTTTAGGCGAACGGGCCGATGCTCTGATCCCCCATGACCGGGCGGTGGCCGATACCCTGTTCTCGCTGCATTACTTCCGCCTGTCTGCCGACAAGCGGCTGCTGTTCAGCGGCGGCGAGCGTTATCTGCCGCATCACCCCAAGGACATCGCCGCAACGGTGATGCGGCATCTGCCCCGCGTCTTCCCGCAATTAAAGGGCGTGAAGGCCGACTACGGCTGGGGTGGATTGGTGTCGGTGACGCCGACGCGATTGCCGCATTTCGGCCGCATGGGCAACCGTTACTTCGCCCACGGCTATTCCGGCGAAGGGGTGATTCTATCGTCCCTGGCCGGCAAGCTGCTGGCCGAGGCGCTGGCGGGGCAGGCGGGGCGCTTTGATCTTTTTGCGAAAATTGCGCCTCCGCCCTTTCCCGGTGGTACGCGTTTCCGTTACCCTCTCTACGTCCTGGCGATGCTGTGGTTCGCCCTGCGCGACAGGATCTGACCTGCACACGACACCGAATGGATGCCTAGGGGGGCTGGGTCTTTCGTTCGGACATGACAAAGAGGGACTGCCATGTCGTATCGCCGCTGGGCCTCCGTCGCCACCCTTGTTCTGTCCGCCTCCCTGCTTGCCGCCGCTCCGGCGCGGGCCGAGGACAAAGCGCTGAACATCTATAACTGGACCGACTATATCGGCCCGAACGTGGTGCCGAATTTCGAGAAAGAGACCGGCATCCATGTCTCTTATGACATGTATGACGCCAACGAGACGCTGGAGGCCAAGCTGTCCGCCGGCAGTTCCGGCTACGACATCGCCGTTCCCACCCTGATCCCCTTTCTGGCCCGCGACATCAAGGCCGGGCTCTATCAGAAGATCGACAAGAGCAAGCTGAAGAACTGGGGCAATCTCGACCCGGCGATCCTCAACATCCTGGCCAAGTTCGATAAGGGCAATGATTATGCCGTGCCCTGGATCGTCGGCACCGATGGTCTGGCGGTGAACACCAAGGCCATCAAAGCCATCGCTCCCGATGCGCCCATCGATTCTTATGACCTGCTGTTCAAGCCGGAATGGGCCTCGAAGTTCAAGGATTGCGGCATCGAGATCATCGATTCGCCCCAGGACGTCTTCTCGGTGGCGCTGAACTATCTCGGCTACAATCCCACCACCGAAAATCCGGACGAACTGAACAAGGCTTACGAGCTGCTCTACAAGCTGCGCCCCTTTGTGCGGAAGTTCGATTCCTCGGGCTATATCAACGATCTGGCCAATGGCGACGCCTGTCTGGCCTTCGGTTATTCCAGCGATATCAAGATCGCCGGCAAGCGAGCCCGCGAAGCCAGCAAGCCCTATAGCGTCGATTACGTGATCCCCAAGGAAGGTACGCTGATCTATGTGGACACGGTAGCGATTCCCGCCGGTGCGCCGCATTACGATGCCGCCCTGAAGTGGATCGATTACATCATGCGTCCCGAGGTGATGGCCGATACCACCAATCTGGTGGGTGGCCGCAATGGCGTGCTGGCGGCCAATCCGCTGGTGAAGCCGGAAATCCTCAACGATCCGACCATCTACATCCCGCAGGACAAAATGAAGAATTTGTTCGAGGGCGATGTCGGTTCGCCGGCTTTGGATCGGCTGCGGTCGCGTCTTTGGACACGCATTAAGACTGGTCGATGAATTTTTGGGCGGAGCTTGTCTCCGCCTAAAATTTGATCTTCGCAGCGGGTGGCGTTATAAAGACTGACTGCCGGTCGCTGCTGTCCGGCGGATGGAGTCTTGAGGTGCCATGCGCTGGATTGCCGGATGTTTCGCTGCCGTTCTCGGTCTTGCGGTTCTCTCCCCCGCCAGGGCCGAGACGGTGGTTTGTGCTCCTGGCGCCATGAGCGACGTCATGACCGCTATCGCCGAACTGGCGGCGCGTCAGGGCGTTCCTTTCAAGCCGGTGATCGGTCACAGCCCCGGACAGGCCAAGCAGATCGTCGATGGCGCACCCTGCGATGTCTTCATCTCGGCCGATCCGCAATGGATGGATTTCCTCAAAGACAAGGGCCTGCTGGCCGAGCCCGGCGCGGTAACGCTGGCGACCACCCGGCTGGTGCTGGTGGCCAAGTCCGACAGCCCGCTGGTCTTTACCGGCAAGCCGGGCGAGTCCCTGGGACTGGCGCTCAATCTCGATCAGGGCGACGGGCGGCTGGCGCTGGCTGATCCCGATATGGTGCCGGCCGGGCGCATGGCGGTGGCGGCCTTGCAAGCTCAGGGCTCCTGGCCGGGTTTGGCCGGGCATCTGGCCCTGGCACAGAATGTCCGCGCCGTGGCGGCGCTGGTGCAACGGGGTGAGGCTCCGGCGGGCATCGGTTTCGCCAGTGACCTGAAGGGGGCCAAGGGGCTGAAGGTGGTCTACGACTTCACCGATGGCGGCAGCCCGCCGGTGCGCTTCCCCATGGCGGTGATCAAAGGCCGCGACGGTGGCGTGGTGGCGGCTTTCCTGCGCCGGCCCGAGGCGCAGGCGATACTTCAATCGAATGGTTTCCAGGCTCCTTAAGGAGGTCAGGCTCATGTGTGGTGGCGGTGGCGGGCAATGCGGCTCGCATCAGGACGACAGCATCCCCGAGGATGGTAAGCATTGGGCGGGTTACGCCTTTGAAAACGGCCCCTTGCCCGATGACGAGGCCGGGGTGTTCGTGCTGGCCCGAGCGGAAGCCGGCAAGCTGAAAGCGGTCGAGATCGGCGAGGGCCTCAATCTGGCCGCCGCCGTGGCGCTGGTGCCGGCGGATGCCGCCGCTCAGGCCGACCGGCTGTTCTGGATGCGCCAGGGCAATCCGCGTCTGCGCAGCCATATCGAGCGTATCCTGACCGAGCGTTACCTTCAGCCGGCCCAGCCGCAGCTGTGGGAGATCGCCCGATGACCCAGGTCACCGAAGCGCAGATCGACCAGCTGGTGCGCGATTTCTATACCAAGGCTCGCGCCGACGACCGGCTGGGGCCGCTGTTCGCCCGCACGGTCACCGACTGGGACGAGCATTTCAAGATCGTCGCCGACTTCTGGTCCAACATCCTGCTGGGCACCGCCCGCTATAAGGGCAGCCCCTTTCCGCCGCATATGCAGATGGGGATCGAGCTGGATCACTTCGATCGCTGGCTGGCTCTGTTCCGCCAGACCGCCGCCGAGGTGCTGCCGGCCGATGCTGCGTCGATGGCGGTCTCTCGCGCCGAGCATATGACCAAAAGCTTCCGTATGGGGCTGTTCCCCTGGATCGGTCCCAACGGCGAGCCGTCGCGTCATAAGCCGGCATGAAACAACCGGGAATTTGTGGCATTTGCCCTCTTGGCAGTCGAAATCACCGCTGTATAGTATTTATACATAGCGGGACGAGAGGCGCATGAAGGACGGTCAGGTTGAAGCATTGCTGGCCCTGCGGGGCAAGGGGCAGGGGCCGATTGGCCGGGACCGCATCTCCATGCTGGAGGCGGTGGCCGAACATGGCAGCATCACCCAGGCCGCCAAGGTTTTGGGCTTCAGCTACAAGGCCGTGTGGGATGGCGTGAATGCCATCAACAACCTGCTGCCGCGCCCGGCCTTGCTGGCTCAGGCCGGCGGGCGGGGTGGCGGCGGCGCCGTCCTGACCGAGGAAGGCAAGCGCCTGGTGGCCGCCTTCCGTCGTCTTGAAGACAAACTCACCAAGATTTCCCAGGCCATCATCGAAGACGAGGCGGCCCAGGGATCCGAGCTGCTGTTCTGGAGCCTTGCCATGAAGACCAGTGCCCGCAACGCCTTCCGCTGCGAAGTGGTGGAGGTTCGTCGCGCCCCCGTCAATGTCGAGGTGAAGCTGAAGGTTTCCGACGCCAATCACATCGTCGCCATCGTCACCAACGACAGTGTCGAGGAGCTGGGATTGGCGGTAGGCCGCGAGGTGGTGGCGCTGGTGAAGTCGTCCTTCATCATGCTGGCGCGCGGCGATGTGCTGCCTCGCGTTTCGGCTCGCAATCTGATGTGGGGCGAAGTGGTCGAGCGCATCGACGGCGGCGTCAATTCCGAGATCATCCTCGATATCGGCGACGGCAAGACTCTGACCGCCGTGATCACTCGCGAAAGTGCCGAGGAATTGCCGCTGGTGGTAGGAGACCGCGCCTGCGCCCTCTTCAAGGCCTCCCACGTCATTCTGGCGGTGGATTAATTAGCCCCATTCCCGCCGTCCCCGCGCAGGCGGGGACTCATTTGCGGGCACTCCTGGATGCCCGCCTGCGCGGGCATGACGTGTTGAAGCTCTCTCAGCCCGCGTCGAAATCGATCATCTGGCGCAGCAGATAGCCCAGGATGATGGTCAGGAACGGGATGACGAACATCAGCATCACCACCACATGCACCAGCGCATGATTGCGGGTCGGGGCGGCGATGGCGGCGACCGGGCCGGCTTCCATGGGCTTGCGCAGGCGTGAGGCCAGAACACCCAGGCCAATCGAAATCGCCAGTCCAACGATCGAGGTCACCACGATCGGCAGACCGCTCTGCATGGCCTGAATGGGATTTTCTCCCACCACGATCAGCCAGATCGGCGAGGTCAGGCCGGTGCCGAACACCAGGATGCCGAAGGCTAGGGCAGCCAGAGTGGCGGCAGGCTTGGACAGGAAGCTCACGTCTAGATGCTCCTTCAGGGTTTGGTCACGCCATTCGGCAGTTTCCAGAATTCGGCGATATGATGCCAAGCTTCTTCAGCCGTTTCGACAAAGCGGAACATGTCCTTGTCTTGTGGCGAGATCATACCCTCGCTGGCCATAGTTTCAAAATTAATGACGCGTTCCCAATATTCCTTTCCGAACAGTAAGAACGGGATCGGTTCGATCTTGCGGGTCTGCACCAGGGTGGCGGCCTCGAACATCTCGTCCAATGTGCCATAGCCGCCGGGGAACACCACCAGCGCCTTGGCCCGCTGCAGGAAATGCATCTTACGCAGGGCGAAATAGTGGAAACGGAACGACAGCTCGGGCGTCACATAGTCGTTGGGAGCCTGCTCCATGGGCAGAACGATGTTCAGGCCGATGGACTTGGCCCCGACGTCGGACGCGCCGCGATTGGCGGCCTCCATCACGCCCGGCCCGCCGCCGGTCAGGATGACGAAATCGCATTCGTCCTCCGAGGCGCAGGTGGTCGAGACGATCTGCGCCAGCCGTCGGGCTTCCTCGTAATAGCGGGAATTGGCCAGCATGCGGCGGGCGACGCCGACCTTGCGGGCCAGTTCCGGGTCTTCGGGATGAGCGCGGGCGGCGGCTTCCGCCTCGGCCAGCTTATGCTCGGCTTCGGCCTTGTCATGGATGCGGGCAGAACCGAACACCGCCACCGTCGAGCGGATGCCCTGTTCCTTCAGCAGCATCTCGGGCTTCTGATGTTCCAGCATCAGCCGCAGGCCGCGCAGATCGTCGCGCAGGATGAAGTCTTCATCCTGATAGGCCAGGCGATAGGCGGGATGGCGGGTCAGGGGGTGATCATCGATCCGCTGGGCCAGTTCGGCATCTTCGCGGGCGGTAGGAAAGGGGCCATCGGTCTTGGGCGTCATGGTGAGCCTCTTGAAGCGGGCTGTCTTAACCCAGAGATATGGGGCCGGATGGTGCCGGCGTCCATATCCCTATCAACGGGTTAGCGCCCGCAGCACTGCTTATATTTTTTGCCCGAGCCGCAGGGGCAGGGATCATTGCGGCCGACCTTGGGCTGGCTGCGCACCAGCGGCTTGTTGTGGGTCTTGCCATCGACATAGACCCAGCTGGCGCCGTCGCGGCGGAAATTGCCGGTCTCGTGATGCGCCTGATCCATGCCGCCATGGCGGAAGCGGGCGATGAATTCGACGGTGCCCTGGTCCTGGCCTTCGCCGCCGCCGCTGGTGGACAGCACGTCCAGCCCCAGCCATTCCACCGACTTGGCCCAGTTATCGGCCGCCTCGCGGTCATGGTCCGAACGGGATTCGGCGGCGATGGTGCGCTCCAGATGATCGATCTTCTGAACCACATAGGCCGAATAGCGTGACCGCATGAGAGCTTCCGGGGACGCGGCGGGGCCGCCATCGATGATCGGGCCGCAGCACTGCTCAAGGGTCTTGCCGCTGCCGCAGGGGCACTGGGACATGATGTCTCCTGAAAATAAAAGAACCGGTGAAGAGTTAGGGGCTTGTACCCCTAAACCCGTCACCGGTCCAGATGGTTAGCGAACCGAGGGCCGCTTACTCGGCGGCCATGCCCGAGAAGCCGGGCGAGTCGTCATAGGCGACCACCTCTTCCTCGGGGTAAGCGCCGATATGATGGATCGACAGATCGGCTCCGCGGAATTCCTGCTCGGGGTCCAGGCGCAGGCTCAGCGTGGCTTTCAGCAAGCCATAGACGCCGAAGCCAGAGGCCATGGCGAAGGCCACGCCCAGCACGGTGCCCACCAGCTGCGAGATCAACGACACGCCGCCCAGACCGCCCAGGGCCTCCTGACCGAAGACGCCGCAGGCGATGCCGCCGAACGCGCCGCAGAAGCCGTGCAGCGGCCAGACGCCCAGCACATCGTCGATCTTCCAGTCGTTCTGGCATTTGTTGAAGGCCCAGACGAACAGAGCGCCGGCAATCGCGCCGGTGGCCAGGGCTCCGATGGGATGCATGACATCCGAACCGGCGCAGACCGCCACCAGACCGGCCAAGGCTCCGTTATGGATGAAGCCGGGATCGTTGCGGCTGACGAACAGCGACGACAGAATGCCGCCGACCATGGCCATCAGCGAATTCATCGCCACCAGACCCGAGATGCCGTCCATCTTTTGGGCGCTCATGACATTGAAGCCGAACCAGCCCACCGACAGGATCCAGGCGCCCAGCGCCAGGAAGGGGATGTTGGACGGCGGAATGCCCATCACCTGACCATTCTTGCGATAGCGGCCCTGGCGAGCCCCCAGCAGCACCACGGCGCCCAAGGCGGTCCAGCCGCCAAAGGCGTGAACCACCACCGAGCCGGCAAAGTCATGGAAAGGCTGGCCGAACAGGGACTGCATCCAGTCCTGGAAGCCCAGCCGCGTTCCCCAGATCAGGCCTTCGAACGAGGGGTAACAGAAGGCGACCAGCAAGGTGGTGGCGCACAGTTGCGGCCAGAACTTGGCGCGCTCGGCGATCCCACCCGAGATGATGGCGGGAATGGCGGCGGCGAAGGTGGCCAGGAAGAAGAACTTCACCAAATCATAGCCCTTGGGGGCGAAGCCGGCGGCGGCGTCCAATCCGGTCAGGGCCTTGGCCGAGACCAGGAAATGCGGACCATAGGCAATGGTGTAGCCGATGAAGAAATATGCACAGGTGGAAACCGCGAAATCGGTCAGGATCTTCACCAGGGCGTTCACCTGGTTCTTGCGGCGAACCGTGCCGACTTCCAGAAAAGCGAAGCCGGCATGCATGGCCAGAACCATCACAGCGCCCAGCAGGATGAACAACACGTCCATCGCCGTACCCGTCGTTTCCATCAAGCCCCCTTGATCAATAAACAGACATGCCAACAGTGGCGATCGCCTTAATCAAAAGGCGTGCCAGTTGGCAAGGGGAGCAAGGAACCGTGACGGATCAATGCGCTATGGATTCTCCACAAAGTAACCATAAAAATATTAAGGAAATAAATTAGGCATTTTTGAAATTTTTTGCCTAGTTCATGCCCAAAACTGCTTACGCTTACTTTGTGACTTCATATTGAGCATTTTCATTGTTGCTGTCAAGTCTGCTTAAAAAATCACCTTCGGTTCGGGTGGGGCATATGGCGATGCAACATCATCTGTACAGAAGCTGGGTAATTTTCGTATAGTCGCCGGCTCCATTGTCGGGAAAAGGCGATTCTCCCGTGGTCAAGCATTCTCTCTCGAAGGACAAGATCAAGGTTCTGCTTCTCGAAGGCGTGCATCAAAACGCGATCGACGAGTTCAAGACCCTTGGCTACACCAACATCGAAACCCTCAAGGTCGGCCTCGACGAAGACGAGCTGATCGAGAAGATTCAGGGCGTCCATATCCTGGGCATCCGCTCGCGCACCCGCGTCACCGACAAGGTGCTGGCGGCGGCGAACCGGCTGATGGCCGTGGGCTGCTTCTGCATCGGCACCAATCAGGTGGCGCTGGAATCGGCGCATAAGGCCGGCATTCCGGTGTTCAACGCGCCTTACTCCAACACCCGCTCGGTGGCCGAGCTGGTGATCGGCGAAATCGTCATGCTGATGCGCCGCATCCCGGAAAAGTCCCGTGCCTGCCATGACGGCGGCTGGGACAAGTCGGCAGCCAACTCGTTCGAGCTGCGCGGCAAGACCCTGGGCATCGTCGGCTACGGCCATATCGGCTCGCAGCTCTCCGTGCTGGCGGAAGCCATGGGCATGCAGGTGCGTTACTTCGATATCGAGAAGAAGCTGGCGATCGGCAATGCCCGCCCGGTTTCGACCCTGGAAGAGCTGCTGTCCACCTCGGACGTGGTGTCCTTGCATGTGCCGGCGACGGCGCAGACCAAGAACATGATCGGCGATAAGGAAATCGCCGCCATGAAGCCTGGCAGCTATTTCATCAATGCTTCGCGCGGCAATGTGGTGGTGATCGAGGCGCTGGCCAAGGGCCTGACCGAAGGTCGTCTGCTGGGCGCCGCCGTCGACGTGTTCCCCAAGGAGCCGGCGGCCAATGGCGAGATTTTCGAAAGCCCGCTGCGCGGTCTGTCAAACGTCATCCTGACCCCGCATATCGGCGGCTCGACCCTTGAAGCTCAGGCCAATATCGGTCTGGAAGTTGCCGAAAAGCTGATCAAGTACTCGGACAACGGCTCGACCGTCGGCGCCGTCAACTTCCCGGAAGTGTCGTTGCCGGTGAAGGCCGGGGGGACGCGCTTCCTGCATATTCACAAGAATGTGCCGGGCATGATGCGCCGCCTGAACGAGATCTTCTCGGCCAAGGATCTGAACATCTCGGCCCAGTTCCTGCAGACCGATCCCGAGATCGGCTATGTGGTGGTGGATGTGGATGGCGAGGTCGACGAGAACGAACTGCTGGCCGAGCTGATGGCTCTGGACGGCACCATCCGAGCCCGCTTTCTGTATTGATTCTGAAAAAGCCCCCATTTGCCGGACATGGGCTCTTGTCCAAAGACGGTGAATGGGGGTATTTCTTAATAGTAATACCCGATTATGGCTTTGGTCCGTGAGTAAGCGGGCTTTAAGCAAACGACAGGCAAGAGGCAAGGGCATGAACTGCGATCTGAAGAGCGAGGACACCCGTCTGGTGGTTGCCCTGTCTGGCCGCTTCACCGCCGTTGATACACCGGCCTTCCGACGGGTGATCGAAGATTTGCCGCTGGACGGCAAAAGCGATGTGGTCTTCGATCTGACCGAACTGCTGTTCGTCGATTCGGCGGCTCTCGGTCTGCTGGTGCTGGCTCGCGACGCGGTTTCCGACCGTGGTCTGCCCATGAGCATCCGCAATCTGCAGGGCCAGGTGAAGAAGACCTTCGAACTGTTCCATTTCGATCAGCTGTTCGCCATTCAGGGCTGACGGTTTCCTTTCTGTCTATGACCTCGCCGGCATTGCGTGCCGGAACGTCTTCCTGCACTCTTCCCCGCCGATGATCCGCGTCAAGACGGATCGCCGAGGGAGAACCCTTTGATGTTGCGTCACGTGAAGGCCGCCCTGCTGACTGGGCTGCTGGCGGTATCGTCGGTTTGTGCCGCCTGGGCCGCGCCGGATCATCTGATCGCGCAAGGGCCGACCACCGAGGATGCCAAGGCTCTGGTGCTGAAGGCTGCGGACGCGCTGAGCAAAAACGGTCTCGACCGAGCCTGCGAAGAATTCGAAATCAAAAGCGGCCCATTCTGGCAGGGGGACCTTTATGTCTTCGTGCTGGATTTCGACGGCGTCTGGCGCTGTTACCCGCCGAAACCGGCGGCGGTGGGAACGGCTCTGTTATTTTTGCAAGATGTAGATGGGAAATTTTTTATCCAAGAAATGGTCGACTTGGCCCGTACCGGCGGTGACGGCTGGGTTGAATATAAGTGGAAGAATCCCGCCAATGGGATGATTCAGCCCAAGACCTCTTACGTGAAGCGGGTCGGCGGACTTTTGGTGGCGGCTGGCATATTCCGCTAAAGCTCGGGAAGTCTTCCGACTTTTGTATTGTCACTTAAATCTTATGGGTAAGTGGTATGGCATTCTCTTGCCATACGGGGTTATGCTTGTAAAATCTGTCACAGCATCTGGTGGGTCGTCCCGCCGTCGTCCCGCCGTCGTCCCGCCGGCTTGAAGGGTCCAGGGTGAAGAAGAAGCACGATTACTCTTCGGTACAGGCCATGCTGGCTATCGATAATCCTGGCGTCCGCCAGGGTTTGCGCGAGGCTTTGCGCCGTTCTGGGGTGACCAGCATCCTTGAAGTCTCGACTCTGAACCAGATTGCCCATTCCTTCGAAAGCCAGCAATGGCCCGATCTGCTGGTGGTTGCTTCCGAGATCGAGGGCCAATTTCTTGGGCATATGATCCGTGATATTCGCCACTCCCGGCTGGGCCATCATCCTTTTCCGCTGGTGGTGGTGCTGTCGATGGCCGCCGAGTTCGACTATGTGCGTCGCATCGTCGATTGCGGGCCGGATGATATCTTGCTGGTTCCGGTATCGCCGGACCAGATGCTGAACCGTTTCCTGGGGCTGGCGCGCAATCGCAAACCGTTTGTGGTGACCCACGATTATGTCGGCCCCGACCGCCGCAAGAACCATCGCCCCGGCGCCGGCAAGGAAGTGGCGCAACTGGTCGAGGTTCCCAATCCGGTGGCGGCCAAGGCGGCCAAGGCCGACCCTCAGTCCTTCCAGCGCGATGTCGAGACGGTCGCCCAGCGGCTGAACAGTCTGAAGGTCGAGCGTTACGGCGTGCAGGTCCGCTGGCTGGACAAGGCCCTGCGCGAGACTTTTACCAAAGAGACGGTGGATGAGCAGCAGGTCACGGTCCTCAGCCTGCGCATGGCCGATATTGCTGAAGACCTGATCAAACGGACCGCCAACTGGCATGACGACCGGGTGAGCAAAGCCGCTCAGGCCCTGGTGTCGCAAGCGAAGCAGGTCAGCAATGCCGGTGCGGCGGCGGCCGGCCAGATGCTTCAGGAGATCAGTCAGCTCTGCCAGCAGGTCTCGCAAGAGATCGTGCGTTGCCTGCCGCATCTGGACAGTGCCGAGATGTCGGCGCAACTGGCGCAGCAGGATGCTCAGATGAGTGAAAACCCGACTGGCGAAGCTTCAGGCGGGTAAGGGCTCCACATCCACGGCCACCTTCAGCGAATGATCGCCGCCGCCCAGCACGACGCCGCGCAGGGGGCTGACGTCGGCGTAATCGCGTCCCCAGGCGGTGGTGATATGTTCGACACCCGGGATGCAGCCGTTGGTGGGATCGATATCAACCCAGCCGGCACCGGGAATCCAGGCTGACAGCCAGGCATGCGAGGCGTCGCTGCCGCGCAGCTTTTCCTTGCCCGGCGGCGGGCGGGTCAGCAGATAGCCCGAGACATATCGAGCCGGCAGCCCTAATGACCGCAGGCAGGCAATCCCCAGATGAGCGAAGTCCTGGCAGACGCCGCGCTTTTCGGCCAGCACCCGGGCAATCGGGGTGGCCAGCGTGGTGGCGGCGGGGTCGTAGGTGAAATCCTTATAGATGCGCGCCAGCAGATCCAGCAGTCCGGCCAGGATCGGCCGCTCGGGCGGAAAGCTCTTCTTGGCGTAATCGATCACCTTGGGATCGCCCACCGGCACGAAGGGGCTGGGGAAGGTATATTCCGCCGCCTCCAGCACATTGGGGCCGGCACCGCGGCGCAGCATGGCCACTACGCTTTCCCAATCCGGCGTCTCGCCGGGGGATGGCAGATCGCGGGGGCGAACCTCGACGCTGCTGACCGCCTCGACCGTCAGGGTCTTATGGGGATCTTGCAGGGTGAAGAAGGCGACATTGTTGCCGAAATAATCGACGCCATCCATCGCGAGGCTCGCCGGTTCGGGCGAGATGCGCAACAGCGTGCGGCGGCAGCTCTGATATTGGAAGGTGCGCGGCGCCAGATGCGCCTGATGATGGGCGACCATCACCGGCTCGATATAGGTATAGGTGGTGATGTGGCGGACGCGGTAGATCATGCGCGCGGCTCCGGCATGCTGACGGGGGCCGAGCTGCGGCTGACCGCATGGGTGAAATATTCCTGGGTCAGGGTTTCCGACAGTTCCCACATGCGCGAGCGCAGAACTTCGAGGAAACCATCCAGATTGCGGCGATCACCGTCTTCATCCGGGCGGGCCAGGGCTTCGACATCGGCGGTACGGACCACGCCGGTCAGCCAGATGGTCTGGCGCTGCAAGGGGCCATAGAAGGCCGAACGGCGATTCGCGGCCAGACGTTCCATATGATCTTCCAAGGCCCCAAGCTGGAAGGCCAGCGACCGGGGATTGCTCTCGTCGGCCAGCAAAAGGTCCAGCACCGGCGCGAATTGCGGCGAGGCGAGATAGCGCGAGCGATAGGTGATCGAGCTGTCGGAAATCTCCAGCAGCACATCCAGGCCGGGGCCGGTGGCGCCGTCTTCATGGGCCAGGATGCCGGATAAAAGGTCGATCACATGCACGCCGCGCTCAAGCCTGCGTCCGATATCGACAAAGCGCCAGGACAGGCCGCGGGTCATGTTCTCCATGGCCAGACCGCTCAGGGCCTCGCCGGCCAGGATAACATCGTTTAGGGCAGCCAGTTTATCCTGTACGGTCGGGCGCTTCTTGCCGCTTTCTACCGCCTTGACAGCTTCCGACAGGCGGCTGACGGCGCGCCAGGTATCGGCCGACAGTCGGTCGCGCACCAGGGACGCCATGCGGCCCACCCGCTCGACGGTGGCGGCCAGACCGACGCCATGCTGCGGGTCGAAAGCCATGCGGGCGATGGCGGCGACTTCGTTGGCTTGTTCCTGCGGCGGTTTAAAGACGCGGCGCAGCAGTTCCAGCGCCACCGGCAATTCCTCGGCGGCACCCAGCCCGGCCGACGAGCCGGCACGGGACAAAGCGGCGCGCAAAAGGCGGGTGGTGTCCTCGGTGCGCTCGACATAGCGGCCGAACCAGAACAGGTTGTCGGCGACGCGGCTGGGCAGATCGAGAGAGCCGCGCACCAGCTTGGTGCGCACGGCCAAGCTTTTGTGGGTGATGGTCGGGCGGTCATGCTGCTCGGCCAGTACCCAGGCATCCTTGCTGCCGCCGCCTTGCTGCATCGAGACCATGGCGCCGCCGCGTTCGGCGGCGACGCGGGTCAGGCCGCCGGGCATGGCGACGTAAGAGCCGTCATGGGCCGCCAGGAACACCCGCAGCATCATGGGGCGAGGTTCCATCTCGCCCTGACTCCAGACCGGAGCCGAGGAGAATTTGGGCCGCATCTGGCCGATATAATCCATCGGCTTGCGGCGGATGGCGGCAACCAGTTCGGCCCGCTTGGTCGGGCTCAATTGCTCGACCAGCTGCGAGGGAATCCGCACGCCGCCGGGCAGGGCCGGCTTGATCAGCAGCTTGTCCATATGGCCGAGCACATGGTCGCATTCCATCTCGCCGCCGCACCACCAGGTCGGCACGCTGGGCATGGCCAGTTCCTCGCCCATCAGCCGGCGACAGAGGCCGGGTAGGAAAGGTGACAGCGCTCCGCCTTCCAGCACGCCCGAGCCCAGGGAATTGGCCACCACCACATTGCCGGACCGCACCGCCTGCACCAGTCCGGCGATGCCAAGGGCAGAATCGCCGCGCAGCTCGACGGGGTCGCAGAAGGCGCCGTCGGTGCGGCGCAGGATCACATCCACCGGCTGCAACCCGTCCAGGGTCTTCAGATAGACGCGGTTGTCGCGCACCGTCAGGTCTTCGCTTTCGACCAGAGTGAAGCCCAGCTGGCGGGCCAGATAGGCATGCTCGAAATAGGTCTCGTTGTAAGGGCCGGGGGTCAGCAGCACCGAGCGCGGAGCCTCGCGGTTGCGGGGCGTCAGGCCGGTCAGGGTCTCGCTCAGCTTCTGGAAGAAGGGGGTGAGCGGCTCGACCGGCAGGCTGCGCATCAGGTCCGAGAGGGTGCGCGAGACGATGGAACGGTTTTCCAGCGCATAGCCGGCCCCCGACGGAGCCTCGCAGCGATCGGCCATCACCCACCATTGCCCGTCCTCGTCGCGGGCGATATCCACGGCATAAAGATGCAGATGGATGTTTCCCGCCACCGGGGCATTGCGCAAGGGGCGCAGGAAATTGGGATGGGCATAGATCAGCGCCGGCGGCAGCATGCCTTCCAGCAGCATGTCCTGGGGGCCGTAAAGATCGGACAGGACGCGGTTCATCAGGGTGGCGCGCTGCACCAGGGCCCGCTCGATCTCGGCCCATTCCGAAGCCGAGATCAGCAGCGGCAGCGGATCCAGCTGCCAGGGGCGGTCCAACCCCTTGGGGTCGCCATAGACGTTATAGGTGACGCCGTTCTCGCGGATGATCCGCTGGGCGGCTTCCCAGCGGTTTTGCATCTCCTGGCCGGGCAGGGCGGCCAGAGCGCTCATGAAGCTTTCCCAATGGGGGCGCAGCGAGCCAGTGCCGTCCACCATCTCGTCCCAGCGCCCGCGCAGCAGCGGATAGCCGAGACGGAAGGCGCCCGGCAGGGCCTCCTGTGTCATGGGGAGGTCTTCCTGTTCGGGCCTCGGCTTATCTGCCGTCGCCCGCCTGCGCTCTTCCATCAACTCGTCCTTAAGCCCTGGTGCTCTCTATCATCCTTAACCTACCGTGCGACGAAGGTCGAGGGTTAGCGGAAAGTCGGGGTTCGGTTCCGGTGCCGGCGCCGCCATCGGTCCGGGGCTGTGACCGAAGGGGATGAAGCGGGCCAGACGGCGGCTTTCCGCCTCGTTGGCATTCACCGGAAGGGTGTCGTAATTGCGCCCGCCCGGATGGGCGACGTGATAGGTACAGCCGCCCAGAGACCGCTTGCTCCAGCTGTCATAGACATCGAACACCAGCGGCGAATGCACGCCGATGGTGGGATGCAGACAGGATGCCGGCCACCAGGCGCGGAAGCGCACGCCGGCCACATGCTCGCCCGGCGTACCGGTGGGGGTCAGCGGCACCCGCCGCCCGTTGCAGGTGACGACGAAGCGTTCGCCGATCAGGTTGTCGACCTTGACCTGCAAGCGTTCGACCGAGCTGTCGACATAGCGCACGGTGCCGCCGGCTCCAGGTTCCTCGCCCATCACATGCCAGGGCTCCAGGGCATGGCGGATTTCCAGCCCGATGCCGCCGTGCCGCACCTCGCCGAAGCGGGGGAAACGGAACTCGAAATGCGGCAGGAACCACTCATCCTGGAAGGCATAGCCGGCGCGGCGCATATCGGCCAGCACGTCCTTGAAGTCGTCCCACTGGTAATGCGGCAACATGAATTTGTCGCGCAAGGCATGGCCCCAGCGCACCAGCGGCTGGGTGTAGGGCTCGTACCAGAACCGTGCGATCAGACCGCGCAGCAGCAGCAGCTGAGCGCAGCTCATGCGGGCATGGGGCGGCATCTCGAAGGCGCGGAACTCCACCAGACCCAGCCGCCCGGTGGGGCCGTCGGGGGAATAGAGCTTGTCGATGCAGATTTCCGTGCGATGGGTGTTGCCGGTCACGTCGATCAGCACATTGCGCAGGATGCGGTCGATCAGCCAGAGCGGAGCCTCGCGGCCCGGCTTGGGGATCTGCTGCAGCGCGATTTCCAGCTCATAGATGCTGTCGTCGCGGGCTTCGTCGATGCGCGGAGCCTGGCTGGTCGGGCCGATGAACAGACCCGAGAACAGATAGCTCAGGCTGGGATGGTTCTGCCAATAGCGCACCAGACTGGCCAGCAGGTCGGGCCGGCGCAGGAACGGGCTGTCGGACGGTTTCGCGCCGCCCACCACGATATGATTGCCGCCGCCGGTGCCGACATGGCGGCCGTCGATCATGAATTTCTCGGTGCCCAGGCGGGATTCCCGCGCGGTCTCATAGACGGCGTGGGTGGTGTCGCGCAGCTGGTCCCAGGACGAGGCCGGATGGATGTTCACCTCGATCACGCCGGGGTCGGGGGTGACCTTGATGACGTTCAGGCGGTAATCCGACGGCGGCGGATAGCCTTCGATATGCAGGGGCACATTGATCTCGGCGGCCACATCCTCGATGGCGGTGACCAGATCGACGAAATCGTCGGCGCTGTCCATGGGGGGCATGAACAGACACAGCTTGCCGTCGCGGGGCTGAAGCCCCAGGGCGGTGCGCACATTGTCGGCGATCAGGCCGCGCTTGCCGGCGGGGCGGGGCATTTCCGCTTGTCCGCCGCTTTGCAGATTCACGGTGCCCTTGGCCGATCCGTCATGGGCCGGCTGGGGCATGCGCACCTGCCGCTTGGTATCGGGCAGGGGTTTGCGCGCCTCGAAGGGATCGACCGGGCTGTAATAGGGATAGGCCGAGGGCGCGATCCAGGGCAGGCTGTCCAGCGGCAGGCGGAAGCCCAGCGGCGAATCGCCGGGGGCCAGATAGAGCCGTCCGCGGCGGAACGGCCAGGGGCCGGTGATCCAGCTGGGACCGGCCTCGGCATTCCAGCGCTGGACTGGCAGCACGAAGCCGGTGGGCCGATCGAGGCCATGGCTGAAGACGCGGGCCAGCCGGGCGCGTTCCTCCGGGTCGTCCAGCTTGGAATCGAAGGGATCGACATTGACCGGCAGTCGAGCCTCGCGGTCGATATAATGCAGCGGGTCCTCATAGGCGGCGAGCAGGTAATCCTCGTCCAGGCCTAAGCGCTCGCACAGCTTTTCGCCGAACAGCCGGACGGTTTCCTCGTCGGGCGGAGTGGCGTTGCTTTCCGGCGCGATCAGGTCGGCATGGGTCCAAAGCGGCTTGCCGTCGCCGCGCCAGTAAAGGGCGAAGGCCCAGCGGGGCAGGCTTTCGCCGGGATACCATTTGCCCTGGCCGAAGGTCAAAAGACCACCGGGGGCGAAGCGGTCGCGCAGCCGCATGATCAGATCGAAGGCGCGGTCGCGCTTGGTGGGGCCGACGGCGGCGGTGTTCCATTCCTCGCCGTCCATATCGTCGATCGAGACGAAGGTCGGCTCGCCGCCCATGGTCAGGCGCACATCGCCGCCCTTCAGCAGCTCGTCGATGCGCTTGCCCAGCGCGTCGATGCTGGTCCACTGCTCTTCGGTATAGGGCTTGGTGACGCGCGGCGTCTCGTGGATACGGCTCACCCCCATGTGATAGTCGAACTCGACCTTGCAAGGCTCGACCAGACCGGTAATCGGGGCGGCGGAAACCGGGTCGGGAGTGCAGGCCAGCGGGATATGGCCTTCGCCGGCCAGCAGGCCCGAGGTGGGGTCAAGGCCGATCCAGCCGGCGCCGGGCAGATAGACCTCGGTCCAGGCATGCAGGTCGGTGAAGTCCTCGGTCGGGCCGGCGGGGCCGTCCAGCGGCTTCTGGTCCGGCACCAGCTGGATCAGATAGCCCGAGGCGAAGCGCGCAGCCAGCCCCAGATGGCGCAGCACCTGCACCAGCAGCCAGGCGCTGTCGCGACAGGAGCCGGTGCGCTTGGACAGGGTTTCCTCGCAGCTCTGCACGCCCGGTTCCATGCGGATGACATAACCGACATGCTGCTGAAGCTGTTGGTTCAGCCCGACCAGGAAATCGACGGTGCGTTTGCCCTGGTGATCGATGGTGGCCAGGAAGGCGGCCAACTCCGGCCCCGGCTCCTCGGTGACGCGGAAAGGCGCCAGCTCGGAGGACAGCACCGGGTCATAGGCGAAGGGCAATTCCTCGGCCTCGGGCTCGAGGAAGAAGTCGAAGGGGTTATAGACCGCCATCTCGGCCACAAGATCGATCTCGAACGACAGCTCGGTGATCTTTTCGGGGAAGACGAGGCGGGCCAGCCAGTTGCCCTGGGGGTCCTGCTGCCAATTGATGAAATGGTTCTCGGGTTGAACCTTCAGGGCGTAGGACAGAATATTGGCGCGTGAATGCGGGGCCGGCCTCAGCCTGACCACCTGCGGGGAAACCTTGATCGGCTTGTCGTAGCGATAGGCGGTCTTGTGATTTAACGCAACATGGATGCTCATGGTTTAGGCTTCCCCTGCTGGAGCGCTTTTTTTGATCAATGGCGCAATCCGGACCATCCGGCAAGGGGGCATGTTACAAATCGGAATTTGGAATGCTCGCCATGGGGAAATCGTCTATGGATATTCTCAATTCATGCATTTATGCGCATGGTTGCGCACCCCGCTTATCAATGCCATAGTATTCTGGAACTATTATATTGGGGGTGGCAGGACGCTGCCGGCTTTGTGCCGTCGGCCAACTGTTGCGAAAAGGTCTGGTTCAAAATGGGTCGAGACTATCACATTCTGGTGCTGGAAGACGAACCGGCAACCCAAGCCATGCTGGCGTCCTTGATGGAGGCCGAAGGCTTTCGGGTGACCACCGCCGCCAGTGGCGCCCAGGCTCAAGAGGCCGTGGGGCAATACCGCTTTGATCTGGTCCTGCTGGACCTGAACCTGCCTGATGACGATGGCCTTTATATCGCCCGCGAGCTGCGCGCCAAGTCCGATGTCGGCATCATCATGCTGACATCGCGCAAGGAAGACATCGACCGGGTGATCGGCCTTGAAATGGGCGCCGACGACTATGTCACCAAGCCCTTCTTTCCTCGCGAGCTGGTGGCCCGGGTCAAGAATCTGCTGCGCCGCCTGAATCAGCCCCGCGCCAGCCGCCGGGTCGATGGTCCTGCCGGCGCCGAAGTGCGCCGGTTCGACGGCTGGGAAATGGACATGGCCAAGCGCACCTTGGTGAACCCCAAGGGGGAAGAGGTGAACCTTACCCGCGCCGAGTTCGATCTGCTGACCGCTCTGATCAACAGCGCTGGCCGGGTGCTGTCGCGCGATCAACTGCTGGACGCCATCGGCAGCCAGTTCTGGACGCCGGTCGATCGCACCATCGACGTGCTGGTCAGCCGCTTGCGCCGCAAAATGGAGGCCGATCCCAAGTCGCCGACCATGATCCTGACCTCGCACGGCTATGGCTATAAATTCGCCCCGGCAGTCAGCACCACTTAAGTGGGACGATCTCGCGGCGGGATATCCGCCTGAAATTCCAAGTTAAAAAGCTGATTAGCCGGAATATGGTTAATCGACTTTTTGCTTGAATCGCCTGTCGTTCCCGCCAGCGCTTGGGGAATCCTAGACATCCATCCCGCAGTCCCCTCAACCTGGCCTTGGCCTCGGGCGTGCGGCCCATCAGCCAGCATTGGGCGGCCAGATAGAGCGGCAGCGACAAGGCCAGCAAAGGCCAGGGCATGCAGCGGATCAATGTCCATAACCCGTTGCGGCTGCTGTGATAGAGGGTAAAGGCGCTGTGTCGCCCGCTGATGGCCGAGCCGGCATGACGCACCTTCGCTCCGGCCAGTTGGATGCAGTCATGCCCCGCCAGCCGCAGCCGAAAGCCTAGGTCCACATCTTCCTGATAGCAGAAGAAGGCTTCGGCAAAGCCGCCGGCATCCTCGAAGGCGTCGCGGCGATAAAGCGCGGCGGCGGCGCAGGGCGAGAAACAGGCGATATCGCCGGTCACCTCTGTGGCCGGGCCGCCATAGCCGCCCCTCCAGGCGATGCCGAAGATGGAGAAATTGTCGCCGCCGCCATCCAGCAGATGCGGCGCCCCGGCCATCAGTTGGGTCGAACCGAACAGGGCGGCATGGGGGTAATGCCGGGTGGCCTGATGCAACTGCTCCAGCCAATCGGGGGCGGGGACGGCGTCGGGATTGAGCATGGCCAGCCAGGGCGTTTTCGCCCCTTGGGCTCCCAGATTGCAACCGGCGGCGAAACCCAGATTGCCGCCCGCGGGAAGCAGGCGGAAGCGCCCGTCCGGCAGGCGTAAGGCCTCGGCCGAGCCGTCGGTGGAGGCATTATCGACGATCACGGCCTCGAAGTCGGGTCGGCTTTGTGCGGCCAATGCCGCGACCACCTCTTGCAGCAGGGCGCCGGCATTGTAATTGACCAGCACCACGCGCACCCAGGGGGCGGCGGGATCAGCGACGCCGGGCGACAAGGCGGTCAAAGGCCCAGGCGGCGTCGGCAGGCAGCCAACGCAGGCATTGGATCAGGAAACGGGCATAAAGCATGATGTCCAGCAGCCGCAGCGACCATCGCGGATAGGTGTCCGAGAAATGTTTGGCGAAGTATAGCTGACTGCTGCGGGTTTTGTGCCATTCGACGAAGCTGCGGGCGACGTCGCTGCTGCCTTGCCGATGGTAAACCGGCACTTGCCCGCAATAGCCCACCCGGCCTCCTTGCTTATGGATGCGCAGGCATAAATCCACGTCTTCCAGATGCAGGAACATCCGCTCGTCCATACCGCCCAGCGAGAGATATCGTTCACGACCGATGGCCATGAAGGCGCCCGAGATCACTGGCACCTCGACCATGCCGGCCGGCGCGGGTTCGTCCAGCAGGTTGAAACGGCGGAAATGCGGGTGGTTGGGCATCAGGCGATCGAGGCGCAACAGCTCGACGATCGCTCGCCAGGGGGTCAGGAATTCACGGCGGCCGCCCTGCTGCTCATGGCCGTCGGGGTCGAGAAGACGGGCGCCGGCCAGCCAGATTTCCGGATGAGTATCCAGCAGCGTTCCCAGCCGGGCGAAGCTGTCGGGCTCGACCCGTAAGTCGGGATTGACGAAGGCTAGAATGTCCGAGCGGGCTTTAGTCGCACCCAGATTACAGCCGGCGGCGAAACCTAGATTTTGCGGCTGGCGCAGGATGCGGATGCGTGGTTCGCGCCGAGCCTGTCCGTCCAGCCAATCCTGGGCTGAAGCGGGATTGCCGTTATCGATCACCAGGATTTCCGCCACCATTTTCTGAGATAACAGGCTGTCGATGCAGTCCTGTAAGGCTTGGCCGGTGTGGTAGGTCACCGTCACGACGGAAAATTCAGACATCCCTGGTTGTCCAGATATGGTGGGTGAGGAGGGGTAACAACTAAATAGGATGATTTTTTAATGTTTTTAGCATGTGATGGTTGACTTGAGAAGGAAGCTGGGTAAAACCATAAAAGGAAATATTCCGGCGAGTATATATCTAGGGGTGCGGTCATGTCTCTTCGTCGCATGGTCTTGCTGAGTGCGTTGGCATTCGGAACGCCGACAGTCGCGTTCGCGGCCAGTGATGTGTCGAACAGCGGCTCGCAAGCCGTCACGGCGACCGCGACAGTCGCGGCCTCTGTTGCCGCCACTCAGACCGCGACCATCATCAGCGGTGCGGCCACGGGCGGTTTCACCGCCGGCGGCGTGGGCGGATTCTCGGCGGGGGGAACGGGTGGTTTTTCCGGTGGCAGCACCGGCGGTAGCGGTGGTTTCTCTGGTGGCAGCACCAGCGGCAGCGGCGGCTTCGGCACCGGCGGGGGAAATGGCTCGGGCGGATCGAGCGGCGGCGGCACCGGCGGTTCCGGCGGCAACGGTAACGGTAACGAAGGCGGCAATGGCAATGGCGGCTTCAATGGCGGCGGAAATAACCCTAGCAAGCCCCAAAGCTATAATCTCCAGGACGATGATCAGAAGGTGGCGCAGGGCACCTTCAACACCCGGCTGACCGGCCACAATGCCGGCGATCCGGGCAATGCCACGGGCGTTTGGGGCCAAGGTCTGTATGCTCATATCGACAAGAGCGAGCCCGGTCTGCAGATGAAGGGCAATGTTTACAACGCCGCGTTGGGCGTTGATCGCCGCTTCCATGAGAAATATCTGGCCGGTGTGGCGCTGGCTTACGAAAATGTCGATATCGACACCTCGTTCAACAGCGGCACCTACAAGGATACCGGCCTGTCGCTGATGCCTTATGGCGCCATCACCTTGACGCCCGCTTGGACCTTGGATGCGTCGTTCGGCTATACTTGGCTGAACTACGACACCACGCGCCAGAATGGCGCCGTCACCGGTAGCTTCGATGGTCATCGCTGGAGCTACAGCGGCAATCTGACCGGCGGTTACGCCTATGACAACTGGCGTTTCCAGCCCAAGGTCGGCCTGCTCTACACCACTGAAACGCACGACAGCTATCTCGAAAGCGGCGGGTCGTCGGTCGGTTCCAGCTCTACCTCGCTGGGTCGGCTGAGCGGCGGCGGCAAGGTGGGTTATGCCATCGGCGACTTCCTGCCTTACGTGAAGGTCATTGGCGAGTGGGACTTCGAGCATCCGGGGGCGGTGCAGAAGTCGAATGGCCAGTGGTCCATTGTCGATGACCATGGCGGCGTCGCCGGCCTGGGCTTCGAATATACCTCGCGCGGGAGCACCGCCAGCCTGGAAGTGGACAATACTTCGGTGCTGCGTCGCGATACCGATGTCTGGGCGATCATCGGTCGCGTTCGGTACGAATGGTAAGGGAGCGCAAAGCAGAAAGGCCGGCATCCGCAAGGATGCCGGCTCTTTTGATTCTGGGACTGTTGGCGGCGATGCTGACGGCCTGCGCCGCCCCGCGCGAGGAAGCCGCCCTGCTGGGCAAGGCCGGCGGGTTGTCGCCGGTCGAGATAGAGGCCGGCCCCTTCGTGCTGTACAGCATGGCTCCGGCCCATTGGGTCAAAGAGGCGCCGCTGACGGTTTACGTCGAAGGCGATGGGCTCGCCTGGCTGCATAACAACACCCTGTCCGACGATCCCACGCCGCGCGATCCGATCGCCCTGCGGCTGGCGGCTCGCGACGGTTCGGCCAATGTGATTTATGTCGCCCGGCCCTGTCAGTATGTCAAAGGCGCCAGCCGGCGGAACTGCCAGCCGGCCTATTGGAGCACGGCCCGCTATCATCCCAGCGTGGTTGCCGCCCTGAATGCGGTGGTGGATCGTTACAAGGCTTTGTCGGGGGCTTCGGGCGTGCGGCTCTATGGCTTTTCTGGCGGCGGGGCCTTGGCCTTGCTGGCGGCGGCGCGGCGGTCCGATGTGGTCGAAGTGGTGACGGTGGCAGCGGTGCTGGATACCGATGCCTGGACTCGGATGCTGGGCGACAGTCCTTTGAGCGAGTCTCTCAACCCCGCCAACTTCGCCCAGGCTCTGGCGCATATTCCCCAGCGTCATTATCAGGGAGCCGAGGACCAGATGGTGCCGGCGGCGGTGGCGCAGTCTTATCTGGCCCGCTTTCCCGCCGACAGCCGGCCACGGGTCGAATTCATTGCCGGGCAGGGGCATGACTGCTGCTGGGCCGATATCTGGCCGCTGGCAGGAGCCGGGCGCTGAGAGCGGCTCGTTTTATCGGCATCTTGGCACTTGGGCTGGGGCTGTGGCTGCCCTTGGCCTCGCTGCCGGTTTTCGCCTTCGGTTTTTGGGACAAGGCCGAGCCTTTGGTGGTCGGGTTCCATGCCGTGGCGGCCCTGTCCAGCCTGTCGCTGCTGCTGGCGGTTTGGTGTCAGCCGCAAGCCAGCCTGAAGCGGCTTTGTCATCCCTATCTGCTGCTGCC